>Ga0207098_10011_pt1 | contig 54227 bp, 35 predicted proteins | sample Alteio_BWMinHeat_84_FD_153548 | JGI IMG/M metagenome (GOLD analysis project Ga0207098, IMG submission 153548) | Enriched cells from forest soil in Barre Woods Harvard Forest LTER site, Petersham, Massachusetts, United States -... | ecosystem: Environmental > Terrestrial > Soil > Temperate forest >...
TAGCATGGGTTCAAATGGCGTGGACGAGGGATGAGTCTCAACTCCGGTCATGAACAGGCCCATGCCCCAGGCACATGAATTGTTTAATTCCGAGGAGATATGCGAAGATCCGAGTAAGGCCCTTGCTTCTGATCCTCGTCGCCGCGGCTTCCCTCTTCCCGTCCAGCTTCGCTCACGCCGCGGATAGCGTGGCGAGCGGCCAGGTTTTCAAGTAGCGATGTAAGGCCTGGCCTCAGCGCACAAGCCGGAATGAAAATGGTCCCAACCGGCATAGTGGGCCGCACGGCCTGCACCGCGCCGGGCTAGACCTATAGCCCTGCCATGAAAGCTTATGGCGAAGCCTGGACCCCGGACCAGCTCATGACATCTCCACCTGAATATCGGTGGATGGGATAGCTGTTCCCATCTACCGAAGAGGCGATGATTACTCGTCGTTAGCGCCGTCGGCAGGATCGTCAGCGGCCTCGATCTTCGAGAGCCGCTTCATGCTGATGGCGTGGATCTCCGCGATCCGATGTTTGAACCGAGTGCCCTCGACCTCATCCTCGACCTCGCGATACCGCAAGGTCCCTTCGAGTGTCACGAGCTGTCCTTTCTGGAGAGTCCTGGCGAACTTCGAGAGATTGCTCCAGGCATAGACACGGTGCCATTCGGTGCGGGTTTCGTAGTCGCCTTTGTCGTTCTTCCAGCTTTCCTGGGTTGCGATGTTGAGGACGGCGTACTCGCGGCTGTTCTGAGCGGTTTTGGCTTCTGCGTTCTGTCCGAGGCGGCCGATGAGGATGACTTTGTTGAACATGTGTTTGACTCCGTTTCTTTTGGTTTGTCCGCTGTCTGCGGTACATGCTTGCCCGAAGGGTGTGCCGTCGCGACCCACTCCCAAGGTGACTGGACGGAATCTGTGGAAGGGGACCACAGCTTGCCTGGGGGAAGGAGTCCGCAACTTTGAAGGCGCATAGCGGATTTCGAACAGGAGAGCGTGCGTCCGAAGGGCGGGGGCGTCTGAGTGCGGCACGCTGAACGCACACAGAAAGCCAAACCGGAAAGGAGCCGCGCTGTTCAACGCCCCTTCACTCATGGCGCGAGCACAAAAACCAGGTCGCGAAACTCAAAGAGGTCACTCGCAACTCTCTAAGGAAGAACGTTATGGCGATTGCAAGCAGTGATGTTATCGCTCCGCCCACCTTCTCGCCTTCTCCATGGTCCTCCGGATATAGGCAGCTCGCTTTGAAGGGCTGGGATCGCGGGATAAATAGTCGTCATCAAGGGCGCGTTCGATACGGTCCTCCGTCATGCCATTGGCATAAGCGGCGATACAGAACGCTATGTCCGCGGCGGCGGGCCGGTCCAGGTACTTGGCGGAGGTGCGGAATTGCTCCAGCGACAGATTCGATAACCTCGGTCCCCGTTGGGGAGAAAGAGAAGCCTGTATGCGCCCCGCCTCCCGCTGCTGTTCTGCCACGGACGAGGCATGCCAACAATCTTGGCGGCTTGTCGGTGGCCGGATGGCTTCTTCATCGGCGCGACGCTGGCGAGATGGCATCTACTTGAAGACGTGGACGGATCAATACAGGTCTGCCTGGACTCGTTACTTAGGTCTGGGTGAACACAAGAGTCAGGTCATACCGACGACGAACCTGGTCGCTGAGGTACTTAATCGCAACATTGGATGTAGCGTCGCGCTACGCAGAAATGAGGACTTTAAGCATGGTGAAAAAGCTTGTGATGATTGGATTCGGTTTGACGGTAAGCTGCGCAGCGGCGCAGTCGTTGAAGTCCCAGGATCCGGCCCCACTCCAGTTGGGAGTTAACACCGGAATCGTCGATAATTTTGTGGGCCCGCACTATTGGTACTTCGTCGGAGGACCGGGTGACGTGCACGTCGTGGTGCGATTCAAGTCCATGGGACTTTTCGGCAATCCGATCCGCACTCCCTTGACCGCCACCCTCTATGACGAGCAAAGAACCTGGCATGTCACCAAGGTTGTGACCTCGGAGAAGGACACGGCCGAACAAACCTTCACCGGAAAACTGGACAAGAAATTGAAGACGCTCATCAGCATCGCAGCGCCCTCCGACGCCCTGGTTCGCACTGGCGGCGCATATGAGATCGAAGCCACCGGGGCTGTCCAGTTTGAGCCGGCGAAAGCCGGCGGCGATCCCATCATCCAGACATTCCTGGCTAAATTGAACAGCTATGGCGCCACCAAGTTTCTTGCGGATGGCACGGTGCAAGGATCAGACGGCTCAAGCGGAACCTGGACGGCTTTCGATGTCGAGCACCACATCTACACGGTCACCATCGGAGGACTTCGTTTGTCGGTGAAGTATCTTCCCGGCCGAGGGCTCGTCGATCCCGACGACCCCGAAATGATCAAATTCCAGGGGCTGCGCTGAATTCCTGGAAATGGAACAATCTTCAAGGGCGCTGATCGCTTACCTAAAGACTCTCTGATTAGCTACGTCAGGCAACCGGTACTACGCGACTGACCGAAGGGTTCGAGGGAGAGAATGGCACATCCCACTAGGCGTCGAGAGGGCGACGGGTTTGGAGAAAGAGTGAGCGGCTATCGACCCCGCGTGTTTTATGGCTGGTGGGTCGTCTTGACCGGCTGCACTGGGACTTTGTCTCGGTCCTCCTCCGATGATGACGTTTTCATTCGGCGTTTCTCTGATAAGGCGACTACAGGGCCAAGTGGTTCACCGGTAGAACCGGAAGGTGAGTCCACTCTGGTTCCCCTATTGACTGCGACCTTTTCCGTTACAAATCTTCACGGTGAATTGCGACTCAAAGGGATCTCCCTAGCTATACGAGCGATAGAGAGCATTGGCATATGCGCAAACCGGCTGAAACGCGCACCAGGGGCTGCTCACTATCTATCGCCCACTACCCGTTGGCAAACAAATCAACTCAGAAAAGGAGAAGTCCATGTCCCCCAACAACATCATTCGCGCCTGGAAGGACCCCGCCTATCGCAACAGCCTCACTGAGGCAGAACGTGCGGTACTTCCTCCAAACCCCGCTGGCTCAATCGAGCTCTCGGACGCTGATCTCGGGAAAGTCGCTGGCGGATTCCTGACGATCTATCACTGTCAGGTCACAGTGCATATTTCTTGCGACTGCAGCACCAATTGGCCCAGAGGCTACCTCTGCTAACGGACCGATGCCTGATAGCGCATACGACTATCTGAGTGCCCAGACGTGCATGCAGCCCGCCTGGGCACATCGCAAGCCAGGTAAATCGTTCAGTCACGGAATTTACCGTTCGTTGCGTAGCGCCGGTCAAGTCGGAGAAGCGCGCTTGCAAAGTAAAGATTTGATCAACGACTCACTCGTTCGGAAGGATACACTCCGGCTCAATTCCTAACTCAAGGGCTCGGACGCCCTGATTTACCCACGGCCTGTCGCCGGTTCAATGGGGTGATACTCACTCAAGTCTTTGAATACTTGCCCATGTTAGCAGGCGTCCAAAGCGAGTGCAGTCTCGCGAATTCGAATCGCGCGAAAAGCCTGTCTCGGCCGCCGTGACAATTTTTCTGATACAAGGAGGCAACCACGTGCCCGCCCTCTCACCCTTTAAAACTGCACTGGATAAAGAGTATTCGTCGTCCCCCTTGCCGCTACCAGAGCCATTGCGGGGTCACGGCCTGGTCAGATGCCTCAGCATCATCCATCCGCTGATTGAAGCTGCGCGAACTCGAGTGCGGAACGGCGTCCTCGATTTGGCGAAGCGTTACGCGAGCGGGCCGTTCGATCCGGAAGCCATAGAACCGCTTCTAGCTGTCAACCTTGCCGAACCCCTGCTCACGATGACGACTCGCGCGATGGTTCTCGAACTCAACGTTGCGCGCCTGCAGGGGCTACTCATCGGGGACACTCCGCCAGAGCGATTCGCCAGTTTTCTCAATCTTCTGGAAGAGCGTGAGATAGCGAATCGGCTGTTGGATGAGTATCCGGTGATGGTGAACCAGATCGTTCATCGTCTCGACACATGGGCCGCTTTCAGCCTTGAATTTCTTGAACATCTCTGTGTCGATTGGGATGAAATCCGTGAAGCGCTCTTCGGCACAGATCCGGGCTTGCTGGTCGAGATTCAATCCGGGGCCGGCGATACCCATTGCGACGGCCGCTCAGTGGTGATTGCGTCGTTCGCAAGCGGCGCACGAATGGTCTATAAGCCCCGATCTCTGGCTGTCGATGAACACGTCCAGAATCTTCTGGCGTGGCTTAATGGGCTTGGGGCTGACCCGGAATTTCGCATCCTCAAAGTCATCGATCGCGGTGACCATGGGTGGGTCGAATTCGTCGAAGCAGCCCCGTGTACGAGCACCGACCAAATCTCGCGATTCTACCAGCGCCAAGGCGGGTATCTCGCAACCCTGTATGCGCTTGAAGCGTCCGACTTCCATTGCGAAAATCTGCTCGCATCGGGCGAGCATCCGGTACTTATCGACCTCGAGGCGCTTTTCCATCCGCGGTTTGAAAATGGCGATCCGTGGGGCGCCGCGGAAGTTGCGGGTAACGCACTGAACTACTCAGCGCTCCGGGTTGGCCTACTGCCTACGCGGATCTTGGCCGACGAAGATTACGCGGGAGTTGATATGAGTGGTCTGGGAAGCGCCGCCGGCCAACTCAGTCCGCACGGCGTGCCGCACTGGGAACGCATCGATACCGACGAAATGCATATAGTCCGCAAGCGGATGGAGATGCCGAGCGCGAACAATCGCCCCGTCCTCGACGGTCAGGAAGTAAATGCCCAGGATTACCTTGAATCAATCGCAGCCGGCTTCGAGTCGATGTATCGACTTCTTCTAGGCCATCGCAGTGAATTGCTCGCCTTTCTCCAATCCTTTTCTAATGACGTGGTGCGTGTCATTGTTCGCGGCACACACACCTATGGCACGTTGCTTCATGAGAGCTATCACCCCGATGTATTGCGAAGGCAGGCTGATCGCCTGGCCTTATTTGAACGGTTGCAAGAGGTGTCCGCGGACCGCCCCGAACTGGCCAGATTGTTACGGGCTGAGCTTAACGATTTGATGCACGGCGATGTTCCCTTGTTTACTACGCGTCCTGCTTCGCGGGATCTCTGGACCAGCGGTAATGAACGCATTGAGAACTACTTTGAGATGCCTGGCCTGGCTCGCGTCGAGCGACACCTCCTGCAACTTGGCGAGAAAGACCTGGAGCAGCAACTTTGGTTTGTTCGCGCATCCGTTGCGACGCTCGCCCCCGAGGTCGAGGGACCAAGGAACAACGCACGTTCGGCGCGCTGTTCTGGGGAGATGAGCGCTTCACGCGCAGAATTGATCTCCGCCGCGCGGAGAATCGGAGATCGACTTGCCGAACTGGCCATGGCCGGCGGTGACGATGCCACATGGATAGGCTTGACACCGGTGAACGAGCGCGAATGGCGCCTGGCGCCGCTGGGGCCTGACCTCTACGATGGTCTGCCGGGAGTGATTCTCTTCCTTGCTCATCTGGGCGTGGTTTCAGGCGAACCCCGGTATACGAGACTTGCCGAATCCGCATTGCGATCCCTGCGTCGTCAAATGAAACAGTGTGACTCGCTCAAGATGATTGGTTTGTTCAACGGCTGGGGCGGCCTTGTCTTTTCACTGGCGCATCTCGGCGCCATCTGGGGTGACCAATCTCTGTTCTCCGAAGGTGAGGACCTGCTGGATCGCATACCAGGTCTTATCGATAACGACAGATATCTGGACATCGTTGGCGGCGCAGCCGGTTGTGTGCTTGCCATGCGAAGCCTGCATGCGTGCAGGCCGTCGGCGAAGACACTCGGAATCGCTCAGGCTTGCGGCGAGCATCTCCTCCGTGCGGCTCAACAGACGCAGGCCGGCATCGCCTGGAACTGCGGCAACAATGCGGCTTCGGGGTTGACGGGATTCGCCCATGGCAACGCGGGTATTGCCTACGCGCTGCTGGAACTAGCGAGCCTCACCGGAGAAAGCCGTTTCGAAAGCACCGCTCCGATGGCTCTAGAGTATGAACGATCGATTTTCTCTCCGGAGCACCGCAATTGGCCGGACCTGCGCCTAAACGCGCCTTCACGATTTGCTACAGCCTGGTGCCACGGCGCTCCGGGCATCGGGCTTTCCCGATTGTGCGCGCTTCGTCACCTGAGAGATCCACTCCTTGTGGACGAGATTCACGCGGCCATGGCCACCACAATTGACCGCGGATTTGGTAGTAATCACTCAGTCTGCCATGGTGATCTCGGCAACGCTGAGATTCTGCTCAACGCCGCAGACATGGTGCATGTGCCCGATTGGCGACGGCAGGCGGACCAAATTGTTGCTGGCGCTATCGTAGAAGCGCGCGAAGCGGGTTGGGTGTGCGGCAACCCGCATGGCGTCGAGTCGCCCGGCTTTATGACCGGGCTTGCCGGAATCGGCTACACGCTTCTGCGCTTTGCCGATCCGGCTCGTGTTCCCTCCATTCTTGCCCTTGCGCCGCCGGTGTTGCCATGAAGATGCGACGAATTCCGGTGGTTCTCCAGATGAATTCAGTTGAATGCGGCGCCGCCTGCCTGGCGATGATTCTCCGCTACTTTGGACGTAGCGTCCGCTTGGAGGAATGCCGCGAAAAGTGTGATCCTGGCCGGGACGGAGTCACTGCTCGGACCATTGTGACCGCGGCGAGGGAATTCGGATTGCGCACGCGGGCATTTAGCGTCGATGGGAAATCCATGGATGTTGCGCAGCTTCCTTGTATCATTCACTGGAACAATAATCATTTTGTTGTGCTTGAAAAGCGGTCTGGCCAGCGGGTTGTCATTGTTGACCCGGCTTGCGGACGTCGCCAAGTCACCGCCTTCGAATTCGAAGCCGGCTTCAGCGGCGTTGTGCTTCTCCTCGAGCCAGGCCCCGGCTTTGCCGTAGGTCGCGCATCTCGCCCGAGTCTGTCGCTTGGATATGTGAAAAATATTCTGCGTACTCCGGGTACTCCCGCCATCCTGGCGCAAATTCTGGCGGCATCGGTGCTTCTGCAGACATTTGGCCTGGCTCTGCCGTTCTTCACAAAGCTGGTTGTCGATCGTATGCTTCCTGGCAAAGCCGTGAGCCAGCTGGATATGTTCTGTATTGGCGGGCTCATCGTGGCCTGCATGACAGCTTCCGCCGGCTACGTAAGGGCTCTGCTTCTGGTTCGTCTAGAAGCTCAGCTTGATTCTCACTTGATGCTCAAATTCTTCCACCACCTGCTATCGCTTCCCTTTCGCTTCTTCCAGCAAAGAAGCAGCGGCGATCTGCTGATGCGACTCGGGAGCAATGCCACCATCCGACAAGCTCTGGCGAGTTCTACGACGTCGGCAATCCTCGACGGCACGCTGATTTTTGTCTTCGCGGCAGCCCTCTTGCGTGTTTCGCCGCCGTTTGGTGTGGCCGCCCTCTTCATCGGTTTGATCGAAGTAACAGTCTTGTTCTCCACCGCGCGACCTCTTCAGAGACTGATGGAAAACGACCTCGCCTCTCAGTCAGCATCGCAAAGTTGTCTGGTCGAGTCCCTCATGGGTATCGGTACTCTGAAGGCATCGGGAGTTGAACAATCCACCTATGCTCGCTGGTCCGACCTGTTGGCAAAACAGCTTGACCATTCGGCGCAGCGAGGCCGTTTTTCCGCGAAAGTCGATGCCATCACCGCAGTCGTCCGCACCTTCTCGCCGCTCTTCCTGCTATGGCTTGGAGCCAAACTGGTTTTGAGTGGTTCGCTGAGCCTTGGCACCATGCTCGGTATCAATGCTCTGGCAGCAGCTTTTCTTCAACCCATCGGGTCGCTTGTACTCAGCGGGCAACGTCTGCAGTTGGCTGCGGGCCATGTGGAACGGATCGCAGACGTCATGCACGCCAAACCTGAACAGGAATTGGACGTCGTTCAGCCTGCGCCACGGCTGAGTGGTAAGGTCGAGCTGCGCAATGTATCGTTTCGATACAACGCTCACTCACCGAAAGTGCTCGATGATATCTCGCTAGTCATCGAGCCAGGACAGAAGGTTGCGCTCGTCGGCCGTACTGGCTCGGGCAAGAGCACACTGGCAAAACTCCTGCTCGGTCTCTACCTACCAACTGAGGGCGAGATCCTGTACGACGGTGTGCCGTTGTGCGCGATGGATCTGCGGACTTTGCGCAGACAATGGGGAACTGCGCTCCAGGATTCCTTCATCTTCAGTTCTTCATTACGAGAGAATATCTCGTTTCACGACCCTTCGATTTCGACGACTGACCTGGTTCGAGCCGCAAAGATCGCCGCGATCCATTCTGACATCATGGAAATGCCCATGGGTTACGAGACCCGTGTCGAGGAAGGAGGCAGTACCTTATCCGGAGGCCAACGCCAGCGCCTCGCGATCGCGCGCGCCGTCGCAAACAGGCCGCCGTTTCTTCTTCTCGACGAGACGACCAGTCATTTGGACGTAACGACCGAAAGCCTGGTAGATCGAAACCTGGACCGTCTTTCCTGCACACGCGTAGTTGTCGCTCATCGCCTCAGTACAATCCGGAATTCCGACCTCATTGTCGTGCTGCATGATGGCGCCGTAGTAGAACAAGGTTCACATCAAGAACTCCTGGATGGCAATGGACATTATGCGGCTTTAGTCCTTAACCAACCGGAACGAACTCACGATGAGAGCCTAGTGTCAAGGACCAGACAAAATGATCGCAGCCCATCGATTTTGGAGAGTGTGACTGGCGTCTCAGCGCAGCCTGCTGATTCTATGCGCGATGCACCGAATAAGGAAAGAGGGTCAATGATTTCTGTTGAATCCCGCTCGGAACGCGAAGATCTCGGCGGGTCCGACTCCAGCCCGATCTGATCATTCACCGCGTTGCGGAAGCGCTGTTTGCAGCCCACGTACCGTTCTTCCGTTCCAGTCCGATTTGCAAGCGCGTCCGGCGCCTGATGCGGGCCGCGGTGTTGCGGTTAAGGTGTGCGCACCGGTATCGATCGAATACGCTGTCCCGGACTGGGTAGTGCCGGTCAAAATCTGAATGAAATAGACCCCAAGCAGTCCTTCCAGGGGTATTCCGTCAGGAGTCCCGAACTCGGAGTGATCGTACTTGACCGTCACCGTCGCCGGTTGTATCAAAGTATTTTGCTGGGGGTCGATCGAAAATCCCTGCATCCAAAAATGCGTGGTCCCGCCAATCGTAGGCGGAGAAAGCAGCTCGTCTATTGTTAGCGTGGTATCCGCGCCTAAAGTCGCAATCACGTGAGGCTTGTCACATTTCTCCTTGACGGATCGAGAATTCTCGGCGGGTCTTTCGCGTCTCTCGGTCATCCAGCGACCAATCGGCCTGGTTCTGCACGGCTCTAAACTCCATGAAACGAGGTTTTCAGACGGGCCCAGGGCTTCAGGGCGTGCACGAGAACGAGACGGGGCGTGAAAACGTTGAGCAGAGGTGTGGCCATCCAGCGCTGCGTGCATACGGAAGGCCAGTCCTCGGCTCTACCCCAGTTTTTCATAGACAAAGACTGATATTCAAAATGCCATATTTAAGTATGAAAAAGCGTTGAACGGATCTAAGCATTACACGATTCGAAATGACAAGGCGCGAACGCCTAGTCTTGGCAGGAGGCCGTTTTGGTGACGAATGGCGGTTATTCGTCTGCGAAACAGCCTTCTGGCACGATAGATGCTTTATCTGCATCGGGTCCGGATGCCTAATCGGTAGCCGGCTCGCTTCCCTTGAAGATTTCCCGCCTCGTAAATTGCAATTCGTCTAAGGCGGTTAGTTGAGCCCCGCAAGCCAGATTTTTCCGCATCATGTTGGCAATTACAAAAGGGGCTCTTAGTCGAGACAATTGGGAGGATTCCATGCGTTTTTTCTGTCAAGAGATGACGAACACTGATCCGAGCGTGATCGGAACAGCGGCGAACACATCGAGAGGCTTCCGTCACCTGGTGGCCGGAGTTATTGCAGTGGTGCTTCTAAGCATCGGGGTTGCCCACGCCCAGGTGGAGACAGGACAGGTTGCCGGAACGGTGACCGACCAGTCGGGCGCGGTGGTTTCGGATGCAGAAGTGTCGGCAAGAAACCTGGGTACGAATGCTGTCCGCAGCGCCAAGACGTCGAGCTCCGGTTTCTATCAGTTGAGCGGGCTGGGTCCGGCGACCTACCAGATCTCGGTGACCGCGCCCAGCTTCAAGCTTTTCATGGCCAAGGTGGAAGTGACCGTAGGAGCGCATGTGTCGCTTGACGCGCACTTGTCGATCAACACCAGCGTGACGGAAGTGCAGGTGGTCGCCGAGGGCGGGGCGCAGGTGAACACGCAGACGCAGGAGCTCTCGCAGGTGGTGGACTCCGAGCAACTCGTGCAACTGCCCAGCCTGACCCGGAACCCGTATGACTTCGTGGCGATCTCGGGCAACATCTCCAATGGCGACGCGGGGTCGTCGGGTTCGAGCAGCATGGGGTCGAATTCGCAGAACTCCACGACCCGCGGGGTGGGGTTCAACATCAACGGGCAGCGGTCGTCGGGGACGGAGATCCTGCTGGACGGCGTCGAGAACGTGTCGGTGTTCGGAGATGGAATCGGTACCTTTGTTCCACTGGACTCGATCCAGGAGTATCGCGTATCGACGAGCAATTTCGAGGCCCAGTTCGGGCGCGCGTCGGGCGGCGTGGTGAACGTGACTACGCTATCCGGCTCGAATACGTTTCGCGGCGACGCATGGGAGTTCAATCGCCTGTCGGCTTATACCTCGAACACGGAAACCAACGACCAGGCGGGCGTACCGAAAGGCACGTACACGCGCAACCAGTTTGGCTTCGCGGTGGGCGGCCCGATCAAGAAGGACAAGCTGTTCATCTTCGGGAGCGCGGAGTGGATTCGGGTGCGCAGTGCCGCGCAGCTGATTTCCGGGGTACCGACCCCGGATTTCCTGGCGGTGGCGGCGCCGAATATTCAGGACTTTTTCAATACCTACGGTGGCGGCAAGACTTTCAATTTCAACCAGACCTATACGGCCAGTCAAGTGTATGGAGCGGCGGTACCGGCGGGGCTCGATCCCAATACGCCGATGTTCGGCACGGTGGCCTTCACGGCTCCTCAGAACGCGGGCGGCGGTGCTCCCCAAAACACCTACAACTACGTGGTGCGCGGCGACTACAATCTATCGCCGAGCACGAGCATGTTCTTCCGCTTTGTAGACTACGACGAGGTCGACGAGCCGGGCGTGTTTGCGTCGCCGTATTCGCAGTACAACGTAGGCCAGACGATAAACAACCAAGCATACCTCTTGAGCCTGTCGCATGTGTTCGCGCCTACGCTTGCTTCGTCGACGAAGCTGAGTTTCAGCCGGTTCAACACGTTCAATTCTTACGACACGAAGCTGCAGAATGTGCCTACGCTGGACGTGGCGGTGAACGCGACGATTCCGGGGACTGGAAACCTGATTCAGCTGCCGGGTTTCTATGATACGAACCCGGCCAACGGCGGGCTCCCGTTTGGCGGCCCTCAGAACACTTCGCAAATCAACCAGGACCTGACCTGGGTGAAGGGCAAAAACTCCTGGCAGTTCGGGGCTCAGCTGCTTTACATCCAGGACAACGAAGCCTATGGCGCGTACGCCCAGGCCGTGGAACAGCTTGGCAAGAGCAGGTCGTCCGGGTTGGTGAATCTCTACACCGGCGACCTGTTCCAGTTCCAGGCTGCGGTCAACCCCAACGGTGCGCTGCCCTGCTACAACAACCCCTACACTGGCGTGCTGACTCCCACAGCGGGGTGCTCCATCACTCTTCCCGCCACCTCGCCGAGCTTTGCCCGCAGCGAGCGATTCAAGGACTGGGCCGTCTATGGCCAGAACTCGTGGAAGGTTACGCCGAAATTCACGGCGAACTTCGGCGTTCGTTACGAGTACTACGGGGTACAACACAACAACAACCAGAACCTGGATTCGAACTACTACTACGGGCAAGGCTCGAGCATTGCGGAGAGAGAGCGCAACGGGCAAGTATTCACGGTGCCCAACAGCCCGATTCACAGTCTGTGGAACCCGACCTACGGAGCCGTTTCTCCGCGCATTGGCTTCGCTTATGACGTATTCGGCAACGGACGCGATTCGGTTCGCGGCGGGTACGGCATCGCCTACGAGCGCAACTTCGGCAACGTGACGTTTAACGTGATTCAGAATCCGCCGAACTACGCGGTGATCGTGATCAACAACGTCCAGGTGACGAACTCCAATTCGGGACCGCTGGGCGGAAATCAGGCTCCGGCTTCTTCGCCTTGCTTCCCGGCAGCGTGCCTGCCGCCCACCAGCTTGCGTCACGTGGACCAGAACATCAAGACCGCGCAGACCCAGTTCTGGAGCCTGGCAGTGGAGCACCAGTTGACGCGCAGCACCATGTTCTCAGTGCAGTATGTAGGCGCTCGCGGCCTCCATCTCTACGACATCAAGAACTACAATGGGCTGGGCAGTGGCAACGCGATGCTGGGTGATCCTTATGTTGACCCCGTTACCGGAATAGCAGGTCTGACGCGCCTGAACAACCAGTATTCGAACGCCAACAACCGCGGCTCTGAGGGCGATTCCTATTACCAGGGCATGAACGTTCAGTTCCAGACCACCGACCTGCACCGCACAGGGCTAAGCCTGGTGGCGAACTACACGTTGTCGCACGCCCTGGATGATCTGAGCACCACATTTTCAGAGACCAACAATGCCTTCAGCCTGGGATACACCAATCCATTCGACCCCAGCCTGGATCACGGGAACGGGGATCTCGACGTGCGGCACCGGCTCGTCATCGCGCCGATCTACTCTCTTCCTTTCTTCAAAAATTCGCACAACTTCGTCGGTCAAGTTCTGGGCGGATGGCAAACGTCGGGCATCTATCAGACGCACACCGGGACCCCATTCTCCTATTACGATTTCACCAACAACGTCAGCGGCTACAATGTCCCCCGGTATACACCGGACGGACATATGCCCAAACGTACGTTCAAGTCCATCCCCAGCGGGGTGAACGGTGGCGGCGCCAACCTCTATACCATCGGCAGTCTTCCGGGAGCGAATTCATGGGGCAACCCGAATCTGGGTGGAATCTCCGACTGGGGTCCCTGGCCGATCACCATGCCGGCCCGCAACGCATTCCGTGGACCTGGCTTCTGGAACGTGGATCTGGCCGTGTCGAAGACCTTCCCCATTCACGAGCGTGTCAATCTGGAGTTCCGTGCGGAAGGCTTTAACATCTTCAACCATCACAACCTATTCCTGCAGGAAGGCTTGAACGATGCTTCGAGCAACTTCCTGACGGACGCGAACGGCGATCCAGTCTTCGATTCGCAAGGAAATTATCAACCCCTGATTCAGGCCTCGAAGGGCGGCATCGGCAATAACGGCGGCGCCAACGACGAGCGGCGATTCGGGCAGTTCGCCCTGAAGTTGAACTTTTAGGGACTCTCAGACCAATCGGGGGTCTCGAACGAGTGCGAAAAGCCCCGGCTGAGTGTCGGGGCTTTTTGTGTATGAACTGTGCTCAGGATGACAGCCTGTCTCTCAGGAGGACAACTGGGCTTCTGAACACGCCTGCGGGACGGGAGAAGAGAGCTTCATGAAGTCGAGTGTGCGGACCAAGTAGTCCTTCAGATCGCGGCGGTGGACAATGGCGTCGAGGAAGCCTTTTTCGAGCAGGAACTCGGAACGCTGAAAGCCTTCGGGGAGTTTCTGGCGGATGGTTTGCTCGATCACGCGCGGTCCGGTACGGCGGCATTTGATGCGTGCCCGGGGACGCAAAGGCTTCGGCTGGACGCGGTGGAGTAGCGAATGGCTATATGACCGGATGGGGTTGTTTAACAACTATATAGCCGCGCATAAATAACTCGACATCGGGATCAAAAAAAGGGATGGAGCAGGCTTTCGATCTCCTGGGGATGATGTCGCACGTAATCGAAATTGTGGAAGAGCGCATTGCAAAGATCCTGTGGCCGTTCAAAGAACCGATTATGTGTCACATGCTTGCGGGTGTAATTCCAGATCCGTTCGGTAGCATTCAGTTCAGGCCAGTACGGCGGCAGTTGGAAGACTTCCACGTAGCGGCGGTTGGCTTTGAACCAGTCATAGGTTTCCTTTCTTCTTGTGATACGAGGCGTTGTCTTGAATCAGGTAGATCCGGTGGCGGCGCCGATAGAAGGCGGGTACCGCCACTTGCTCGAGGAAGGCCAGATAATAGGTCTCCCACTGAAAATAGTCCTCCTGATGCAGGTAGACGAACTTGGCGTTGTCCAGCCGCACGGCCCCGAAAATCTTTTGCGTATTGCGCTCGCCTCGCGTGGGGATCTGAGGTTGACTTCCCCGTCTGGCCCAGGTCGCGTGCAGGGTGGGAGTCTGACGGAACGACGCCTCGTCTTCGAAAACGATCACCGCCCCTTCGCTTTGGGCGTTTTTTTTGGATTCGGATACGTATAACGCACCCATTTGCGGTGTTGCTCGGCATCGGCCTGGACCAGCCGGGTGGTGGGCCGCTGCATCGAGTAGCCCAATTGGCGGAGCAACTTGCGCACATGTCCGGCGTGATACCGCTGCCCGAATTCCTCTTCGATGATGTGGCGTACCAGGGGGCCGCCGGCGCAGGATGGAAGAATGACAGGTATCATCCTCCGCCGAGCCTGTGTGTCGGACATCTCGCCCAGGCATTTCGATGTTGACAGATTTCTGGCTCAAAGCGCAGTATTCCTATAGCTAGCTATGGGATGAGTTACCAGAGATGATGAAACAGAAAAATGATACGTTGCAAGGCACTCTCGGCCTACTCGTCTTGAAGACGCTTTCGCAGGGTCCGATGCATGGCTGGGGGATCACACTTCAAATTCAAGAGATCTCCGGCGAGGTGCTGCGGGTGGAGGAGGGTTCCCTGTATCCAGCACTGCATCGCATGGAGCAGGAGGGCTGGATCGCAGCTGAGTGGGGTTTGAGCGAGAACAATCGGCGAGCGCGTTATTACCGCCTCACCGCGGCCGGCCGCAAGCAGCTAGCAGCAGAAGAACAGAACTGGAAACAGCTCACAGAAGCTGTGGCGCGAGTACTGGCTTTCGCAGGCGGAAAGGCCTGAGGGGGAGATATGGGATTGGTTCGCAGGGTACGCGATCTCTTCAGACGTGAAAAGCTGGCCGCGGAGCTGGAGGAAGAACTGCAGTTCCACCTTGCGATGCGCGAGCAGTTGAATGCGAAGGAGGGGATGCCGCAAATGGAGGCGCGCAGGGACGCCAGGCGGCGCTTTGGAAATGTCACGCGACTGAAAGAGATGATGAGCGAGATCGATCTCTTCACTTTACCGGAGACGGTTTGGCAGGACACCCGCTTTGCCGCGCGCATGCTGATGAAGCATCCAGGATTCAGCACGACGGCGATTCTGGTTCTGGGTCTGGGTATCGGCGTCAACACGGCGCTCTTCACAGTCTATCGGGCGTTTCTGATGCGAGGCATCGACGCGGATCATCACAGCGAGATGGTGAACGTGGATCGCACCAACTATGCGGGCAAGTTTGACCCGATGTTCAGTTATCTCGATTACGAGGAGTTTCGGAATCATGTTCGTTCGTTCTGTGGCCTGATCGCTGCGACCGGGGATGAGGTTGCTCTGACCGGGGTCGATGAGGGGCCGAGCCTGGAACGCTCTATGGGCGGAGCGCTGGCACGCGTGGCAGGATTCAACCTGCCGCGCCTGATTGGAGGTGGCTCCGAGTTTGTGACAACGTCGATTATCTCGGACAACTACTTTTCAGTCCTTGGAGTGGGGGCTTGGCGGGGGCGCGTGTTTGAAGCGAATGAGGCTCGCTACGCGGGCGCGCTTGCTGAAGTGCTGATCAGCGGGAATTACTGGCAGAGGAAATTTGGCGGAGATCCTGCAGTCGTCGGCAAGACCGTCAAGCTGAATGGAGTTGCGTTCACCATTGTTGGCATCACACCGAAGGATTTCATGGGCACGAATATCAATTTGCCGGACTTCTGGATGCCGCTGCGTGAGCAAGTGCTGCTGCATCCTGGAAGTACCTTATTGAAAGACCGCGAGAACGCCTGCTGCCGCATTTATGGCCGCCTTGCGCACGGCGTGAGAGTGAGCGAGGCGCGGGCGGAGGTGGACCTGCTGGAGGAGCAGTTGCGCACTCAACATGCGCCGCATTCCGATGCAAGCAAGCCGATGTCGATCCAGATCACCCCGGGCTCGCCGTTTGGGCGGGATCTCGACATCAACCTAAAATTCGCGATCGTCCTGATTATGTGCGCGGTAGGGATGGTGTTGCTGATTGGATGTGCTAATCTCGCTGGTCTGCAGCTAGCTCGTTCGGCGGCGCGGCGGAAAGAGATTGGCGTGCGGGTGTCACTCGGCGCAAGTAGAGGCAGACTCTTCCGTCAGCTACTCACCGAGTGCGCGTTCGTGGGGTTGATTGCGGGCGGGGTTTCGCTCGTGATGACGTGGGGAATTCTGCATGTCACCGTGGTGGCGATATCAGCGACACTGCCTGCGGAGTGGGGAGTATTTGCTCTTCATGTTGCGCCCGACATGCAGATCTTTGCCTATGTGTTTGTGATTTCGCTTGTGGCCGGAGTGCTTTTCGGACTTACGCCGGCGCTGGAATCATCGAAGCCCGATTTAGTCTCGGCTCTCAAAGAGGAGGGCTCACACTTCGCTTCGCTCATCGGTAGACACCGCATGCGCGGCGTATTCATCACGATCCAGGTTGCCATATGCCTGGTTCTGATGATCGCAGGCGGGTTGCTGATAAGGAGTTCCACGCGGGTTCTGGAAATGGACACTGGGTACGAAACCAAGCACGTATTTTTTCTGGACCTGTATTTCCCCGATGGATTTGGATATAGCCACGAGAGACAGGTGGCGGAGATACGTGCGCTTCGTGAGAGCATTCGCTCATTGCCGGGAGTGCGGAATGTGACAATCGGGAGGCCACCGGACGGCGGAGGATTTCGAAGCGCAACGGTAGCAGTGGATGGCGGGAAGTTTGTGGACCAGGCGGCTCAGCGTTCGGTGTTTTACACGTATGTTCAGCCGGATTACTTTCAGACGCTGGGGATACCGATGACGCTGGGTGTTGACTTCACTCACGATCAGCAGGGGACGGAGGGGGCCATCGTCAGCGAGTCCGCTGCGAAAGATTTTTGGCCGGGGAGAAACCCTGTTGGAGAGAAACTGGTTCTGGACGGCTCAAAGCAGTTTCATGCGGCCGGTGAAATAACGCCTGCGGGAGCGACGTACCAAGTAATTGGCGTGGTCAGGGATACGCGCGGGGTACTGCTCGACGGATCGGACACGAGCAAGGTGTATATACTGCTTCCGCCAGACAGGCTTGAGGATCGACCTCTGTTGGTTCGGACGGAGGGCGACCCGAGGCTGCTGAGCGACGATATCAGCAGGCTGGTCCGCTGAGAGGATTCGAACATGGTGGTCTATTCCGAAACCCTGGACCAGAAGCTGACGGATAGTCCCCAGTTTGTCTTCTCGCGATGCTCGGCGTTGTTTGCATCCATTCTTGGCGCGCTGGGATTGACGCTAGCTTCAGTGGGCATCTTTGGCGCGGTGAGCTGCGCCGTGGTGAGACGTACGCGCGAGGTGGGGATTCGGATGGCGCTGGGCGCGACCAAGCGCGATGTGGTGACGATGATTCTGGCTGAGAATACGCGACCGGTGCTGGTGGGTTTGTTGTTCGGGCTTATCGGCGCCGCAGTCGCGGCCCATTTGTTGCGCGCAATCCTGTTCGGCGTGAGTGTTCTCGATCCGATGTCATTCCTCGGCGTCTCGGCCTTCTTCTTTGCGGTCGCGCTTCTGGCAGCATACGTACCGGCAAGGAAAGCGACGCGTGTTGATCCGATGGTAGCGTTGCGATACGAGTGAAACTTTAATTGTTCCACACGGCCGTGAGATTGAGCGATGATATAGCTGCCGTCGCGGGTGCCCCGAGGTGAATCACGCGCCACATCGGCGTGTAGAATCTCTGCCGCAAATCACGAGATAATCTTTCGAACACTGCAACGGTCTTGAATCGAACGGGCGCGATACGCGCTCTGTGGTGCCGTTCTTCTCCTCCTCCACTTTGCGAATGAGCGGGGCGAGAATGCGGATGCCGGTCTGACCTTTCTTGACAAAGCGGCCTAGCGATTTCCAAGTATTGAATCCTGCAACCGCGCGTAGCTTCCGGGGCCTGAGTCCAAATGAGGAGGCAATTCCCCCAGGACTATGTTCACGGACGAACTATGTTGAGTCACGGAGGGTTCTGCAACGGGAAGGCGTGTGAACATTGAGGGGCCGTGTTGTGGCGCTTAACATAGTTTGCGGGAGAGACTTCTTCTGACCGGCAACTGGCCGGCAGGAGAAGCGTCGATGCAAGATCGCAAGTATGCAGTTGTGAGCTGCGGGGATTTCGAGACACAGTATGTTGCGCACCTGCTCCGAGTGCGCGGTTTGTCGCAGTCCACGCGCAAGGTTCATCGCCTTGTAGTGCACAAGTTGTTGACAACCGCCTTTCCCTCCGGCCGCATCATCTGGAGCGATTTCCACTTTCAACGTGTGGTTCGGTTTGTAACGTGCGAGTTCCGACGCCTACACAACCGAGAGACACAGCGTACGTGGCTGATGGTGCTGCGGAGTGTGCTGCGTTATTTGCCACAGGAAGGACAGATCGCCGCCGGCTGGGACGCCGCATTGCCTCCGATTGCCAACCGAGTTCTGAGCAAGGGTTAGATTCGCTCGACGCCTCGAAATTCCACTTTCAGGAGATCGCTGTCTTTTCAGAGCGTGTCCGACAGCATGGAAGCCGGGGATAGTCCTTCCAATCCTCGACCGCCACAGACCGCCGATTAAGAGTTCTGGCGGTCCTTCGGGCTGAGTCCCGGGTGTGTCGTCGCTAGCGACAATTGGGATTTATTGGCTGCTAGAAATTGAACTTCACCGCCCCCTGCAGAATCCGTGGCGACGAAGCACTTATGGCGTTACCGAAGGTCGAGCTGCCGATGTTGCCATCGACTGCGCTGGGGCCGTTGAACTGGGTGTGGTTGACGACGTTGAATGCCTCCAGGCGGAAGAGCAGCGACTTCGATTCTGTGAGCAGCAGATTCTTGGTAATGGCCACGTCGAAGTTTTCTGAGCCTGGGCCATAAAAGAACCGCCGCTTTGCGTTGCCTGGAGTGCCGAGCGCATTCATGCTGAAGGCGGTTGCATCGAAGTAGTTGTTTCCGGCCTTGCCGCGTTTGCTGTTCAGCTGAAGCGGGCCGCCGCTGTAGTCGGGTTCGTCCATGCTGCTGTTGTTTACGCCATTGGGATTCGTGCCGATCAGCGAATTGTCGCCGTTGTTCGTCATCGTTACGGGAAAACCGCTCGCAAAACGGGTAATTCCGGAAAGCGTCCAGCCCCGAGTTAAACGATTGGAATGCCAAAGGCGGTCGAAGGGCAATTGAAATTCATAGCTGAGAACGAAGTTGTGTTTTACGTCGAAGGACGACAGCGCATAGCTGAGTGCGGGATTGAAAGGGTTGACCTCCTCGCCGATATTGGAGGATTGATCAATCGACTTGCTGTAGGTGTAGGCCGCGGAGAACTCGAGCCGGCCGCTGGTGTGGCGGGCGCTGAGTTCAAGGGCGTTATAGTTCGCATGGCCGATTGTCGATTGCAGCCCATTACTGCCGAAACTCGGCCCGAGCGGCCCGCGCGTTCCGTTCACCTGCCCACCTCCGATTGGGTAATACACCGAATTTTCCCCGCCCGCGCCGCAGGTGAGTGTTCCGGGTCGCACTTCGCTCGCCTGGCTGAGGCTCAGGCAAAGCGCCGGATTGCCGGGATTCGGTTCGATCAATACACGTTGACGATGGCTGGAAGTGCCGATATAACTCGCGTTAAGTACCGTGTTGGGCCCAGCCTGGCGCTCAATCGAAAGCATCCACTCTTCCGTATATGGCACGCGGTTGTGCAAGTCGTACCCTGGGATGCCACTGATCGGCTCATAAGCGCTCCAGCTGACGTTTCCGTCGGGATGGGCGCGTGAAGCATTCAGCTGCGCGAGCGTATACGGAAAGGGCTGACCGTAGTCCTTCCCATCGGCCGCGGTGACAAATGGCGTTGCGAACAACGGCGGAGCGGGACTGGAATAGGTAGTTCCGTAGGGAGCATTTGCGGCCAGGACGCTGATGGAGAGCGCATCGATCGCGGCGTAAAAATTGCCGAAACTGGCTCGAACGCTCGTCGTTCCAGGAGGCCCCAGCAGCTTTCTCAACGCACTGCCGGCATCGGCTTGGGGCGACCATGCTACCCCGATGCGCGGCGAGAACCCCAGGTTGCCGATGGGAGCCAGCGTGCGCGCAATTCCCGGGTCTCCGGGATAGAGAATGCCTGGGGGCGCACCCGGAAACACAATGGACTGCACGCCCTCCTCAAACGTAGAAATCTGATTGTACTTTTCGATCCAGGGTGCGATGCGGTCCCAGCGAAGCCCGTAATTTAGCGTGAGACTTGGCAGCGCGTGCCAACTATCCTGCTCGAACAGGCCAATATATTTGTTACGCGCATAGAACGGGTTGAGTTGGCTCTGGTTGTACTGGCTGGGCACGCCAATCAGAAAATCCGCGAAGTCCACGCCCGTTTCCGTGCCGGAGAAGACAAAACTGCCGTTGAACTGCGCGATGGGGTGTGCATTCACCTGGTCGGCGTGAAATTCTGCGCCGAACTTCATTGAGTGGCTGCCGAGCACCTTTGAAAAAGTGTCCGCTACCTGGTAGGTGTTGTTGGCCTGAATCAGTTGGTTGGCAGCCGCGCCGACGGAGTAGCCGTTGAAGTTGAGATTTTCGACGCTTTCCCCCTTGGGATCGAGAGCCACAATACTGGCGCTCCCCGCGGCATTCTCAAAGCCCTGTGAGATCAGGCTGACGCCGCGTCCTCCCACCGGTTGCCCCAGGTTGGTAAAGTCGCGCAGGTAGCTCAGGTTAAATTCGTTTACCGTTTTGTTGTTAATCGCCTTGGTTGCACTCAGTGCCAGAAGTTGCGCCCTGCCTGTAGTCAGCGCATTGAAGCCGGGAACGCTCGCACCGCTCTGCGCCGTTGGATAAGGGTTATCGAGCGAGAAGCCGTCGACAAAGTAGTAAGCCGTGAGCAGGCCCCAACGGGTATTCGCATCCATGCGCGCCCCCGCCTTGTCGTCCCGGAGGGTCTGGTTGTAGGCGGAAGTGGCAAAGCCTTTAGTGGTATTCGGCGCCGGAATGTATTGGAGCATTCGTTGCGCCGGAACAGACCATGCGCTCTGCGGAATTTGCGCGTTCCCGAACACGCATTTCCCGGCCTGCGCATCTCCCTCGGAGCAGCCGTTGAAGTAGTACGGTTCACCCGAGGACACGGTGTAACCGAGCTTTTTCGTCAATAGATTGGCAAAGTAAGAGCCGCCTACCGTCCCAGTCAGCAGGGTTTTGCCGTTGGTGTCGACAAAGTCGGAAACATCTCCCGTCCGGTCCGCGTTCGACGGCACGCTGATCTCTCCGGTATCGACGCCCCGTGTCATCCGAGTCCCCTGATAGTCCAAGAAGTAGAAGAGCTTGTCGTGGCGGATCGGTCCGCCGAAGGTTCCGCCAAACTGGTTCTGGCGGTAGGCCCCCCGTGTGGGCGAAAGGTAGTTCCGCGCATCGAGATTGGTGTTGCGCAGAAAGTTGAATGCGCTCCCGTGGATTCCGTTGGTCCCGGATTTTGTGACCACGCTGATCTGTCCCCCGCTGAACTCCCCATACTCAGCATCGAAGTTGCTGGTCACGATGCGAAACTCGGAAATGGCGTCGAGGTTGGGAATAATGGCGGTACCGGCGTTAACGTCCTCTTCCGCGTCGCTTCCATTCACACTGAAGTAGTTGGAGGTTTCGCGTTGTCCGTTGACGGAAATCGTGCCTGGGTTGAGAGTTCCAGACGGGTCGAGAATGGTCGCTCCCACGTCCTGCACAGAACTGGAACTCATCGTCGTTGATGGAGCTACGCCGGCCTGAAGCGAGAGAAGATCGGTGAAGTTGCGGCCATTCAATGGCACGGCAGTCATCTGACGGCCGCTAATCACGTCTCCCAGTTGTGTGCTGACCGTCTCGACATGCAGGGTATTGTCGGTCACACTTACCGTCTGCGAGGAGGCACCCATTTCAACCGAAACATCGATCGTAAGAGATGCAGCCGTATCCAGCACAATATCCCGGCGCTGATAGGTTTGAAATCCGGAAGCCTGCACCTGCAACTCATAGCGGCCAACCGGCAGTACCGGCAGGGTGTAATATCCCCTGGCGTTGGTACGAGTCTGATGCGATGTACCGGTGTTCAGCTCCCGAACCGTTACATTTGCATTGGGGACAAGGCTTCCCGTCGGGTCTTTCACAGTGCCAGACATAGTTCCGGCAACGGCTCCCCAGGCAGCGGCAGCAACAACAAAGAGAAAGCAACTCAGCTGAAATGCAAATCGACCACGGTTTTTCGAGGGACTCAATTGGAATTCCTTCGGTTGCCTCGTGCATCTCGGAGGAGCCGTAGCTCGACTACTCGATATGTCCTTAATATGCAACCAATTCGGTCTCCATTTAAATATACGACATAAATGGTCCGTATTTGAAGTGATCTGGATCACCGCATCGGTTTTGGCGCTAGGCGGGCAAAACATCGCATCGGAGCCAGGAATCATCGCACCTGTTTAGTTGCGCAACAAAAGACCTTCCGAGTCCAGGCTGTTGGTCTGAAGGCCGTTCACTCGTACCGAATACGTGCTGCCCGGTCGGTGTATGCAGTCCCCCACTGTCGTAATCGCTCAACAAGTTCTGGTGATACGCCGGCATCACGGAACTATTTTGCAGACTCCCATGCTTTCCCGCCGCTGATATCGCTGTAAGTTCGGGATGGACTGTATGAGCGAGGAGGCATTCCAACGGGCAGATACTCAGTTATCGGGTATTGCAGATTCTTGTCCAGCCACGCTGTAAGCAGCGACGTGGTTAGATCCCGACGTGCGTCCATTGGCAGTGGCGTAAAGATTGGGTCCCAGACTGGGCTGACCATGATGCGGGGATCGATATTCTGGTCCGGGCGCCAGCCTTGCCTCAGGTCGTAGGGGCCCAGGCGGGGGTCGGTAAATTGCAGTGCCTTGATGACGGCTACAAGGAGCCGCGCCGGTTCCGGCTGGCGGGTCTGGACATAAAGGTCTTGGAAGCGGCCGATCAAATATACCCAGTCCACCGGGCTGCGATCCCTGTGCTGTTGGTTGCCGCTATTCAAGACGATCTGCAACTCATACCAAGCCGCAGTGAAATACTCGTTGGTCACCGCGCTACCGCCAACCCCAGCCGGACTATCGGGAATGTGGGATTCCAATGGAGCAGTCTCTGCCGGAACAGTGTTGCACCACGTGCGAGAGTCTGCAGTCGAGCCAAAGAGTTCGCGCCCGCGCCCTTCGAGCCCAAATTCCTGCATCATTTCCCATGTCTTTACGAGCTGCCACTGCTGGGTCGAGTAAACCCTGTTAGTCAAGGTCGGCGACCATCCCGTTTCCGTTCTGGAAAGCTGTCGAAGCAAGGCGCGCTTGGTCTGAGACCACTGCGCGAAAGCGGCGAGCACGGGCCGAATGTTGCCGTTTGTATTCCGCGCCGCCGTCAGGAGGGCGCGCAGAGACTTCTTGCCCATTCCGAGTTCGTTCTGCGGACCTTCCTCGCCTCCATACAAGGCTCCGAATGCGCTCCGTGTGAAGGACCGTCCCCAGGCATCCTTGGGATGTACCCGGGGCAGCCACTGGCTCCAATGGGGAAGCTCGAAAGCGATCGGAATCTGATGAACATTGACGCTGCCGTCGGGTCGAAAAAGTGGCTCTGGTGCAAATAGCGAGTCCGTCTCGGATAGAGTGGTTGCTGGAGCGAATTGCAAATGGGCGTGATCGGGCTAGAGATAAAGAGTGTCAAGGAATTGTTTTCGGGTCGGCATTTCGATCGAGAGATTATCATTTTGTGCGTGCGCTGGTACCTGCACTATAAGCTCAGCCTGCGCGACCTGGTGGAGATGATGGCCGAGCGCGGGCTGCAACTTGCCCATACGACGATCATGCGCTGGGTGCAGCGGTATGTTCCTGAGTTTGAGAAGCGCTGGGTTCGCTATATGCGCCGAAGCGGCCGGTCGTGGCGGGTGGACGAGACGTATCTGAAGGTCCGTGGCCGCTGGGTTTACCTATATCGTGGGGTAGACCGGGATGGCAACACCGTCGATTTCCGGTTGAGCCCGAAGAGGGATGTGGCCGCCGCCAAGGCGTTCTTCCGTAAAGCGCTTCGCACCCAAGGACGCGCTCCTGTCAGCATTACTCTGGATGGCTATGCCGCGTCGCATCGCGCCGTACGTGAAATGCCCACTGAAAATAACGCATGGAAGCAGAGCAAACTGCGATCGTCGAAATACCTGAACAACCTGATCGAGCAGGATCATCGCGGGATCAAGTTCCGGACCAGGCCCATGCTCGGCTTCAAGAACTATGATTGCGCGGCCACGACGATCGCCAGCATCGAACTGCTCCGCCGCATCGGCAAGAACCAATTCTCGCTTCGTCCCTTGCGCGTCAAAGACCAGACTGCGCCTACCATCTGGAATGCAGTGCTCGCCGCATGAACCCGGGCCGGCCGAGAGGCCCTGCCATCCCTGCCTCCAATATTTGCACCAGAGCCGCCCTGACCAACACACAGTGATCACTTCTGATCAGCTGGCGACGGGAAACTTCTATAGGGTTTAAAGGAGCATGATTACCGCCACCGCTGATTGAGATGAACATTTGAATACAAAACCGGACACTACAACGCCGCCCAAGATCTTACTTGTCGACGACAGCGAATCACTTCGACAATCATTAAAATTGGTGCTGGAGCATCATGGGTTTCACGTTACCGCAGCCGCAAACGTTGCCGACGCAATTCATCTGATAGACACAGAGCCTTTTGATGTGCTGCTTTCTGATCTGCACATGCCTGGAGCAGGCGACGGGTTCACTGTGGTGAGTGCGATGCGCCATAAGTACCCTGACGCGGTCACTTTGCTGTTTACCGGATATCCCGCTTTGAAAGAGGCGATGGACGCCATCCTTTTGCAAGCGGACGAGATCCTGGTAAAGCCGATGCCAATCCCGGAGTTGGTCCAACTGATTCACGACAGACTAGACAAGCGGAGGAATCGGCAAGCGACGAACATAGAGCGCGTGGCCTCGATTTTGGAGCGTGAGGCCTCGACCACCATCGCCGATTGGCTCAGGCGAGTTGAACGCGACGACGAATTGACCCGTATAGTACTCACTGAGGAGCAGCGCAGCGAGCACCTGCGAAAGCTAATTCAAGAGGTTGTTCATCGATTGCGTGTACCGCGAAGCCTCGGAACGAAACAAGTTTCAGAAGGTGCCGTCGAGCACGGCAACGTTCGCCGCTCTCAGGGCTATTCGATTCCGATGATTGTCGAGGAATCGCGTATGTTGCAGGTCAGCATATTCCACACGTTGCAGAACAACCTAAACGTCGTGGACTTCAGCCTGCTCCTTATCGACGTCATGGCCATCGCGGATGAAGTTGATTCACAGTTGAAACAGACTATCCAGAGTTTTACGGAACTACCAAGTGGAAGCAATTTCAACAAATTCGCCCTGCATCACGGCTGAGAAGCAAGCTGAGATCGGTCTCTTGGAGGCTGAGAGGCTTGCCTCCACCGAGCGACATACTCTCGCTGTAGAGCGTCAACGGTTCGTAGCCCTTGCGGACAACAGCAAGGACTTCATCGCGATGTGCGAAAACTTGCGTTTGCATTGAACCGACAACAGATTACTCGCGACAGCGGGTGCCGGATCGCAACGATAAAATCCATTATCGCGTTGAAAACACGGGTCGAAGCTCCTACTTCTCAGCAACCAATTGTCTACGGACTAGCTGCTTCAGGTCTTCTACCATACGTTCAGGATCGGCGATGATGTTATAGACCTCATGGTGCGCACTACGTGGTGCGCAGGTAAGTAGTGTAGGGTTCCGATCCTACTTCGGTGAACGGGACAAAGCGGTACACCGCGCCGTTTGCGGTGGATCGCCACTCACGCTGAGACACCTGCTGCAGATTCACCAGCGCATTTCTCGCGAAGGATGGCATCGGACTGTTTTGCTCAGGTTTGAGCGCGAAGAGGACCAGCGGTCCGCGCATGACCGCAACTGTATCCGGGTGCTCCGGGTCGATCGCTTCCAGACGGACGGGGAGCGATAATTCCAGCTCAATGCGGTCTCCGTCCTTCCAGGTCCGTTTTGCCGCCGCGAAGCGTCCGGGCTCGAGATCTCCGACCCAGCGTTTCCCATTTACCGCGATCGAAGCGTGGCTGGTCCATTGCGGAATGCGAAAGTGAAGGGTGATGTCGCCGGGAGTTGCAGTGTTTACCACGAACGATATGTTTGGTTCATAGGGCCACGCACTGTCCTGCGAAATCGAAAAGACATTGCCACTCCGACTCCACCGCACCGTGGACGGGATGTAGAGATTGATGAAGACATCGCGGTCGTCGTGAAAGTAACCCTGGATGTGGTAGTCCGCTGCCACTTGCGGAAGACTGCCCGAGCAGCATGGCCAGCGGGCTTGCTTGTAGACCCTCTTGCCATCGAAATTGTAATCGGCATAGTAAAAAGTCTGGCCGTTATTTTGCAGGGGCTTGGCACCGAGGACAGTGTTGTACATCATGCGTTCCATGCTGTCGCCGTAACGCGAGTCACGCGTAACGCGGAGGAGATAGCGGGTCAACTTGAAGTGGGCGTAGCTGCCGCAAGGGGTTTCGAAGCTGGCGTGGGTGTTGCTGAGGCTTGCATAGACTTCGCCGCTGCCGGGCGCGCGCAGTTTCTCGTCGGGTCCCCAGCCGCCCGTAGCGAAGCTCTGCTCGAGCAGCATCGCGAAGGCATTCTTCGCCGCACGCAGGTGCATCTCGCTACCGCCGACCATAAAGGCCATCATGGCAGAGCTGAGTGAATTCACATAACTGTAGGCATGCCGGCCACCTAATACGTTTTCACCGCGGGCGAGCGGTTCGAACCACGTCTTGTCATCGAGATAGCGAGAGGCGAAGTCGTAATACTGGCGACCTGCGCCGCGCTGGTAAGCGATGAAGAGGTTTTCTGGCATGGTGTACGACTCGTCCCAGTTCCAGGAGTCGTCGTGCCTGTCCGGTCGCCAGCGAACATCGTGATCGATGGCGTGCGGTGGCAGAAGTGGGAGCGCGGTCTTCGTTGTTTTCTCCAGGATTGCCATGGCATCGGGATCGTTCGCATAAGTGCGCGAATCAAGCAGTCCAAGCAGGAGCTTGTCGTAGCAATATGCCGGGAAGCGATTCCGGATGTAAAAATCGGGACTGACTGTCTGGGCGTAAAGCTGGTTCAGGCGCAACACTTTCGCTCGTGTGGCCTCGTCGCCCGTGATGGCATAGATGCGCGCGAGCGCGGAGATCCACTGGCCGAAGGTGCAGGCAGGCGCGAACGCAGAGTCACCCGCGAAGTGATTCAAATCGGGGTCGTAGTGGTACCAGTCGCCGAGATCCTCGCCGGGCGCCGGCATGCCCGCCATTTCACGGAATGGCTTCAGCAGGCTGTCATCGCTCAGCTGCATCAGGACGGAGTGCGTCCCGTGAATCTGCGCTTCGTGCAAGTCACTCGAGAGAAATACCTCGCCGTAATCGAATTGCGAGAGGAAATTCTGAGGGCCAGCGGTATCGGCGAAGGAGAGATTGCTCCAGGCGCCTCTAGTAGCTATGGCAGCGGCAGCAGTGGCAGCGGACCGTACAAAATTCCTGCGCGAGAGATGGCACGACATGACGGGAAAACCTCTTAAATGGTTGCGCCGATGCAAGCTGGAGGCGCCTGCCGAGCTGAGGACATCCTCCAAGTCGCGGCCGAATGCGCGAGAAACCGACAAAATCAACTAACGAACAAAGGCACACCAAGAGCGCGGACACGATGCAGCGTGCATCAGCTATCCACGGCAGTATAAATCTTCTTTTCGCGTTCACGATAGCCGTAGGCGCGGCGAGAATGCAATGATGCGAGCGTGCCGAGCGCAGTCGCCTTGGCATGCTCCAGTTCAGGGATTTTGAGGTTCGGAGACGAACTGGGAGGTTTCCGTGGCGTTTTTGTTGCTGGCATAGGAAGTGGCTCCTTCGACCGCTTCCCATTTTGTGTGCTGCCAGATTTCGCCTCGGAAGCCGCGATGAGATTCGACTCCAACAGCACTTTGGAACAATGCCCGTTTTGGGGTAACTTGATCAGACCTTCGATTCGCCAACCGCTGAAAGAGTAACGAATTGTTGGGTGGTGCAGTGCCGGTTTTTGGAGAAATCGAGATTTCAATGCACGCCGCTTTTAAGCCAAGGTGGCTTTGGTATGCTGGGGCAGCTCGGAATTTTGACTACCCAGGATGTCAAGAGAGAAGACTTCTCCCTGCCCCTATGTGTGCTGCATGACGCGGCACACTTCGTCCCGTCGCCAAGTTGTATATGCCCGTTTTGAGCAGCAGGTCACCATCGTTTGGAGCCAGTTTCAGAGCTTCTTCATACTCCGCGCCTGCCTCGGCACCGCGCCCGGTTCCTTCGAGCGACATCCCCTTCAGATTCATTGCCGGCACAAACTGTGGATCTTGCTTCAACAATTGCGAGGCAATTTGCATCGCGCTGTTGGGATCGCCGTGCTCGGCAAGGCTAACCGCCTCGTGTATCTGCTGCCTCCGCGACGACTCGGCAGGATGACCAGCAGGCTGCGCCTGGGTCAGCCGCGCCGGCGCAAGGAGAGTCGCAGCCAATATAAGTAGACCGCAGGCAGCGCTAACTTGCAGAGGATTCTTCAGAGAACTCGCGATCCGCGTCAACACGTGGTCTAACCTATTTTTCATCCGCTGCTTCGGCGTTGATTTCCTGGGGCTGAATCATCAATTCCTGATACAAGGAGCGGAGTTTCTCTTTCGCTTCCTTGTATTTCTTATAGAGATCCACTTCGCGATTCGCCTCTTCTACGCGCCCATTCTTGCGATACAAAATCGCTAGCCGGTAATGTGCTACTGGGTTGGTTGGCTCCAGTGTCAGGGTTTCTTCGAGCAGCGGCAACGCTTTGCCCGACTCGTTCATTTCGATCAGAGTCTTGGCCAATCCCAATTTCGCGTCTGCATCCGTCGGTTGCAGTACAACGGCTCGAGAGTAGTGCTCGAAGGCGCGCTGCACGTTTCCTCTGTGGGATTCGATCTCGCCCAGCCGAAGCTCCGCTTTTTCGTCAAGAGGGTTTTCGACGACTGCCTTGCGATACTCCGATTCCGCTTCTTGCTTGGACTTAGGATTTGAAGCCGAGCCTAACACTTCGGCCAGTTCGAAATGTACACCGGGCAAGTGAGGGTTGAGGGCAATCGCTTTGCGAAAATGCGCGATCGCGCCATTCGTATTGCCCTGCTTCGTCTCTTCGTGAGCGATCATCTGCTGCATCTGGGCGGAGTCCGGACGGCTCAGTGCAAGCGCGAGCATCGACTCGCCGGCGAGATCGGTATAGGTGCGGTACGCGGCATAAAGTACCTCCGCGTTGTCCTGATCCGACTTGCGCAACTGCAAAACCACGCGAGCAGATTCATCCAGATCGCCGTCGCGTGTGTAGAGCCCAACGAGTTCCAATCCGACCTGACTCTTGAATTTCTGTTCCTGAATCTGCGGAAATGCCGCTTCCAGATCCTTGCGCGCACTCGCAAAATCCTGTGTCCTCAACTCGGCAATTCCCAGAAGACCCTGGATCTTGACGAGAGAGGGTTGCCTCTCAAGGGCAAAACGCAGATGTGGAATCGCATCAGCGGGCTTGGCCTGAAAGAAGAGCAGTACGCCAAGGTTCCCCTGTGTTTCAACGTTGTCAGGGTCAAGGGCTACCACCGCCTGAAACTCGGGAATCGCCAGATCCGGTCGATTCTGATGCAGAAACTCCTGCGCTTTCTGGAGATGCGCGGCAATATCCTGACCCTTGTCCGTCGCCGCCTGGCCGAAAAGGGACAGTGCGCTGCCCAGGAGGACTAGGATGGCAACGGTGCTGTGGCGCTTCGCTTTCTTAACTGATTTGTCCATTATTAAAACCGCTTCCTGGGCACTCGCATTCGACGCTAACACTGCAACGCCGAAAGCGAAAGCTGCGAAAGCGAGGATCACGTCGGTTATCGATCCACCTTCTTTGATTAATCAGGCGTGCCGATCTGCGCTCCCAAACAGACGAGACGGCGACGAATCGCCGTCTCTCCGCCAACTACACTGATTAGCGCGCGCCTAGAAGGTCAAGCGCGCCCCCAACTGTACGTTGCGGCCGTAGACCGTCAGGGTGTTGATCGTTGTTGTGCCCGTCGTGAAGGGCGTGCCGGGACCGTTGGAACCTCCAAGGCTGGCATCGCCTGGCACACCAAAACTGGGATGGTTGAAGGCATTTTGAGCATCTGCCCGGATCTGTAGTTTTATGCTCTCCCAAACCGAGAATATCTTACTGCCGGAGAGATTCACCACATCGAGCCCTGGCCCATAAAGCGAGTTCCTCCTGACGTTCCCGAAGGTGCCATTGGCAGGTTGCGTAAATGCACCCGGGTTGAACCAATTGGTGATGCTGCGGTTATGAGGTATGGGGCTGACTCCCGGCGTCCAGTTGGGATATGCCTGTCCCGCCTGTTGATAGGTGTTCTGCGTGCCCTGCACATTGAATGGATTTCCGCTAGCCAAGACAACGGTGCCGGAGATCTGCCAACCACCAACAATACCGTCGACTAGAGCGTTGCTGTTCAGAAAAGCCTTGCCTCGTCCGATCGGGAGCTCATATACCGCGTAGCCCTTGAATGCATTGCGAACATCGAAGTTTGAAGCGCCATAGTTTGCAGACGGGTGGTACGCATCCTGAAAACTCTGCGGGCCGGCGCGGCTTCCCCACCCAGACGAATCGATATCGTCGAGCATGTGCGACCAGACGTAGTTGAATTCAAAGCTGAAGCCGCTCTTCAAGCGCTTCTTGATCGACGCCTGGAGAGAGTTGTAGTTGGTAAGCGCGTTATTGGTGCTTCCCGAAATCCCCTGGAAAATCGGGTAAGGCCGGGCGCAATTGACGGTTGTGCCGGTGTTATCGCAGCCGCTCGCATCGTTCGCCGACAATGAATTTTCAGGAATGGCGTTGATGTCAGTGGGGAAGTTCAGCCCCGAGCCATGGCTTGCCACATACGCAATTTCGGCCGTCATATCTGACCCGAATCCGCGCTGCATTGCGAAATTCCATTGAAGGATTCTGGGGACAGGGGTGTGGTATTGAATATATCCAACTCCCTGACCGTTGTACGCTGTGGGATCGGTGGAGGCCTCGTTATATGGCAACGCGTTGGCCGTCGCGAAGACAGTTCCAGTACCACCGAATTGTGTGATCGGATAAATGCCGTTGGTCTGGTCAGATACATTGCCTGACGAACTGATGGCGGCGCCCATTCCGTAGGAGGTATTGTTGCCCCCGTATGTATCCAGGCTCCAGGTGTACGAGTACAATCCGAATCCGCCTCGGAATGTAGTGTCAGGATTCGGCTGCCACGAAAAGCCGACCCGCGGCTGAAAAGTGTTGTAGACATTGGCCTGCAGCGCGGTTCGTCCGTTGGTATGCGTGGTGCCAAACCAGTAGGCGCCCGGTGTTTTCGTTGTCGGATTCGTAATGGTTGAATCAAAGCTTGATTCGTTGTTATGGACTTCGTTCCAGCCGTGATTAATCTGGTACCGGAGCCCCAGATTAACAGTCAGATTCGAGCGAATCTTCCAGTCGTCCTGAACGAAGACCTGCGGGGTCTTGAAGCGCGCACCGTACTCAGGCGAGAGGCTCGCGTTCCAGGCTTGTGCATAACCCAATAGGAAGTCGGCGTACTCCATTCCGGTTCCTGCCACCGGACCAGCGAGGCCCGTACCCGGGTCGACTGCCCATTGCTGGGTGTATTGGCCAGAGAAGGTTAGCGTGCCCGCATTCGTGTTACTCCACGCCGTGGAGTTGTTTTGGTAAATCAGGAACTCTCCGCCGAAGTGAAGAATATGCTTCCCGCGAATCATGGTCACAACATCCGACGGGTCGTAGGTAAATTCCTTGTAAACGGAGTTTGAACTGGGATCGATCCAGGCATAGGGGTAGGTACCAGTGAAGTTCACTGCCGGAATGGTATCCGCCTTGGCAAATTGCCACCCGAGTTGCGTGGGATAGCCGTGACCGAGGGCGAGGTCGGCGAAGAAGTTCAACTGGCTGGTAAAGCCCATTCTGGCTTCGTTAATCGTGCGGGAACTGATATTCCACACGTCGGTGACCTGCGCGTTGTTGTTGTCCACATCGCCCGACTGGCATCCGACTGGGCAGGCCGTGACATTACTTGGATACAGCTGAGGTGTATCGCTCTGGGTATCGGACATTGTCAACCGGTTGTTGGGCGTAATGTCGTAATCAAGCCGGCCGAAGAACTTTCTGTATGGAGAGGACGTCTGCAGACTCGCGTAGAAATTGTTTTGGAGTTCACCCTCGGAACCGATGTTTCCCGGAACAAAGGCTCCTCCGGCAATGTGATTCGTCGGTGTCGGGTAGAACTTCTGGAACTCAGCTGAGACGGCGTCGAAGAGGCTGGAAGGAATCGCATTGCCATTTGCATATTCGCTGGCAAAGCTCTGTCTCACCGGATAAGGGTTGCCGGCAGCGTCGTGGGCGATCGTCTGCGTGGTTGGGTCGAAGATCGTCTGCATCCCCGTAAAATCGCCGGCCAATACGGCGGTGGTCGGAACGCTATTGAAGGCGGTGCTGTTGCCATGGTTGACAATCTGGTCGTAGTCGAAGTAGAAGAACATCTTCTTCTTCAAGATGGGACCGCCGACCGATGCTCCGAAGTTGTTGTAACGAAGACGCGGAATCGGTCCAAGAGAAGAGCGTGGGGTGCCGAAAGCGTATGAGTAAGCAGTCAGTGCATCGTTTTGAAGATAGTCATAGGCCGATCCATGAAACTGATTCGTGCCGCCTTTTGTGATCTGGTTGAAAATCACACCGCCGATGCCATACTGCGCCGAGAACGCCGAGGTGTTGACTTGGAGCTCGGCAACCGTTTCAAAGACAGCCGGATTTGCGTTTTGACTGTGAGAAAGCGTCGTGGATGCCCCATCGGCGAGGATGTTGCTGTAAGGCAGGTTGCCATTGATCGCCACTTCCTGACCGGGGTTGGACGAACCTTGAGATCCCCCGACGACGCCTGAGGCTCCGGGTAGCAGGATCATGAAGTTTTCCCAGTCCTGAGTTACCTGCGGCAGTTGCGACATCGATTTGGAGTCGAAGGTGGTGCTTTGTTCGCCGGATTCTGTCTGCAGGAGCGGTACGTCTGCGGTTACGGTGACCTGCTGGCTTGTTGCGCCAACCTTCAACTGCGCATTGAGGGTGCTGTTGCCCACCTGGAGCGTAATTGGACCGCGCACCAGCGTTTCATATCCCTGCCCTGAGAAAGTTACCTTGTAGTTTCCGGTCACGATCGACGAAGTATCGTAGACGCCGTCGTTGTTTGTAATGAAATCCTTTGATACCCCTGTGTCGACGTTGAGCACAGAGACCGTCGCATTTGGGACAACGGCTCCGGAACTGTCAGTTACCGTACCACGGATATCTCCCGAATTTGTACTTTGTGCGAAACATGCTGCGCTCCCAAAGATCAGAAGCGCAACCATAAACCAATCGAGGAGTCTCTTCATGAAACGGCCTCCAAAATCGTTTTCTGGTGGAATCCTTTCACCGCGTCTGACATGTGTGAATTGCAATGCTCGGCTCAGGTCGTTAAATCGTCTCCAACTTCTGAGCTCACCTGTGTAACGAGCATCATGGCTTTCGATTAACAGAGTGCAAACCTTAAATCTCAGCGGCATAGTGGAATTTCGTCATTCTGGGTACACGTTCAGTGCCAGAAGCTCTGATCTGGGTCTTCCCTTTAGACAAACGGTTGATTCGATCCGTGCTCATTGCTCCCATTCCTTCAGGATTGTTCGTGCCCCAACCAGCTGGAGCAATGAACCCAACTACGTCCTAAAACTCGCCTCGTCGGTTGCCACCTGTGGAGCAAAGCGAAAGCTTCCTGGAGCGATTCCGCGGATCTGTGCCATGCGCAGTGCCGCCGCTTGCACCGGGATGATTTCAAACAACGGTGCGAGTGTCTCCGGACATTCGGGAACTCGACACCATCCAATTCCATCTTGATCTCCAAGCATCGGCCCGATCACCCTGACCTGCCCGCCAAACTGCTTTAGGTCGTGCGCGAGTGCCAGGTTCAGTTCTCGCGTTCGTCCTGACGGCGCAAATACCAATCCCCTGAAACTCTGGTCAACCAACTCAACCGGACCATGGCGGAACGAAGCGATCGGCATTCCAATCGAGGGATGCTTTGCAATTTCATTAAAGAGAAGTGCTCCCTCCATCGCTGAAGCGATGGAAGGCCCTCGCGCGAGGAGATGCACGGGGGACTGGCAGTCAAGAAAGCTGTTCCATTCCTGCAGGCTGCCCAGGCTACGCGATATCAACCGGGCCAACTCAGGAAACCACCCTGCAATCTGGCCCTCGCTCCTTGCAAATCCCTCGTCCACGGCAATCCCGAGAATATGGAGCGTCAACAGCGAGCCCATGTAGGTCTGAATGGCTACGATCTCGTCTGGAAGACTGCCGATATGCAGGCTGATATCCGCCTTCTTCGCGAGCAAGCTGGCAGGCTCGTTCGACACCCCGATAATCTGCTGCCTGGGAGAAAGAACGGTGAATAGCTTGGCGATCTCGATCGACTCTCCAGAACGGGAAACGATCATCACGAGAGCGTCACGGTATGCCTCGTGCAGATAGTGCAATAATTCGCCAGCCTCGATCACAACGGCGTCGATACCGCGCGCGCAAAGAGAATATTTGAGTGGAATGGCAGCGAACATGGATGCGCCCAAGCCGGTAATAAGCACCTTGGAGCAGGAGCGGATCAATGACGCCGCTTCCCGAATTGAGGACGCTCCAGCGCCAAACTGGTGCTGGAGAACTCCCCCAAGCGATTCCGTCTGCGCCTTGATGTCCTGTTCGAGCCGCGATACGGTCAACTGAAGGCACTCCTATTCGCTTTGCTCCGGAGCAGAGGACGACCACCTCAGCCTACCCCGCTTCTTGTCCCCCCGACGTGTCCGATACCCCCGGTCGTCCATGGTCAGCAATAATGAGCGTCAGTTCGCCTGAGCCGCGTCAAGCAGGTATGGCCCGGAGAATCGCTTTGGACAGATTCGTACACACGGCAATCCTTTGCAACCGGTTTCGGAAACCGGTTTCCTAAATATCTAACTTCTCGCGGTTCACGTCTGTCAAGCGGAATGACTGAGCAGAGACGGAACCGCGCACGATGCTCTACTCGCCCACTCTGCAAAAGCCTGTCTGGAATACGGTCAGAAAATCGCATTATCACCCCAACTGTCCGATCCAGTATTCTTTGAAAACCGTCTTCCAGCGAAACGGCTTCACCAGATAGCTTCCGGACCCAGGCTGGAAAGAGTTTTCGAAAAGGGAAAGCAATGGCATACACGATGAGGGATGTGGCGCGACGAGCCGGTGTCTCACCTGCGACGGTATCGAGAGTCCTCAATAAAACGCACTACATCGCCGATGAAACCAGAAACAGGGTCCTCCGTGTTGTCGATGAACTGAATTACTTCAAGAATGTTCATGCGCGCCGACTTGCGACTGGGAAGAGCGACCTGTTTGGCTTGGTCATTTCAGACATTGCGAATCCGTATTTCCCGGAGGTCATTCGAGGGTTTCAGACAGCTGCCTGGCGGAAGGGTTTCGACGTCATCCTTTTTAATACCGAATATAGCCGGGAACATACTGAATCCATTGTCCGCAAACTCGTGCAAAGCGACGTCCGCGGCGTCGCGATCATGACGTCGTCGATCGACAGCACGGCTACCCGGGATCTCACCGACGCGGGAATCGGTGTCGTATTCAGCAACCTCTGCTCAGCCGGAAAGCTCATGAGCAATATTCGAGTTGATTACAGCAAAGGGATTGCCCAGGCAATAGAACATGTCGCAGATCTCGGCCATCGCCGCGCCGCCGTAATCGCAGGTCCTGAAGGGAATCGCACGGCGGCCACCATCACCCAGGCACTGGTGAGGGGTTTGACCAGAAAAGGTATGAAGCCCTTCCCGGTGACAAACTGCAATTACCGAGTGGACGCGGGGGCTTCAGCAGTGAGAGGCATCCTTGTTGCACCAGACATACCGACGATCATCTTTTGTGGAAGCGATCTTATCGCGATGGGCGCAATGAGCGCTCTAGAGCAAGCCGGGGTAAGAGTCCCGGAGGACATCTCCGTAGTGGGAATTGACAACATCACATTTGCAACACTTGCACGGCCTCCCCTCACCACGATCAACGTTCCGCGCGAGGAACTCGGGAGGACTGCATTTCGCGCGTTGGAAAAGATCCTGCAACTCAAGCGCCATGGGGGTGCAGAATACACCCTGGAAACAGACTTGGTCGTGAGGACGTCCACTGCTCGTGCCCGTTCCAATCGCCTGCACAGCTCGAAATGAACCAAAAGCTGTGCCGTCAGAGCCTCCGCTCTGGGGTTCGTTCTACTCACGCGAGATCCCGGCGACCATAGTTGTTATAAGATCGGTGGACATGAGCTTTAGGAAACCGCTTTCAGAAGCTGCAAAAATGGGCTCCTTACGAAGAGCGGCCATCGGTCGCCATAAGATCTACCGAGTAATCGTGGGCATGGCGACAGCAGTATTTTGTGCCGGCCTGGCGTTGGCCCAGAGTGTGCCCGTGGTCACGGGCGATCAGCGGGTGGACAAGTTGCTGAGCCAGATGACCCTTCAGGAAAAACTCCGATTGATCCACGGTACACAAGAGGATTCCAAGTCTTACCAGGGACAAGCTGGTTATACGGGCAGCATCTCGCGGCTTGGAATTCCGGGGTTGCGCTATGCAGACGGTCCGCCGGGGGTATTGACGCGACACACTTCGCAGGCCGAGACAGCAACCATGGGTGTAGCCGCGACCTTCAGCGTAAATGACGCGGAGAATAACGGGGTTGTAATTGGTCGCGAAGCTCGAGCGTTGGGAATTGACGTCTCCCTGCAGCCCTTCGTGAATATCGATCGTGATCTTGTGTTCGATCGCGGCTACAACACGTTTGGCGAAGACCCGTTTCTGACGGGCGCGATTGGGGCCGCCGAGATCAAAGGCATTCAGTCGCAGCACGTGATGGCTCAGGTGAAGCATTACGTGGCCTACGATACGGAATCCATGGACGTCTGGGTGGACGATCAAACGCTGCATGAAGTTTATGTGGCGCCGTTCGATGCCGCGGTCAGGTCCGGAGTCGCCTCGATCATGTGCTCCTACAATCGCATCAACGGAATCTCCGCCTGCGGTAACGAGGCGACTCTCACCAGGGTTCTGCGCGATGAAATGGGCTTCAAAGGATTCGTCACCTCGGATTGGGGCGCGACCCACAGCGTGAAATTCATAAACGCAGGGCTCGACATGGAGATGCCGGGTGAGCCCGCGCCCGGAGGCGGTGGCACCTCCTACTTCGACGCCCAGCCCATTCCGCCTCCCCAGCCTCCTTCAGCGGATAACGGAGGCATGACCGATATGTATGGGGGTCATATTCCGGAGGAGCCACCTCCGGCAGCATCCTCCACTGACATCAATACGGACGCGAAACCCGACCCCAAGAAGATGATCGAAGCTCTGAAGGACGGCACAGTAGGCGAGGCGGCGGTCACGCGCGCAGCCGGACGCGTGCTCTACGAGATAGTCCGCTTTGGCTACATGGATGGCGTGCAGAAGCATTCTGTTACAGGACATGCCATTGAAGACAACGCCAGAATCATCGAGAAGACTGGCGAGGATGCCGCCGTCCTGCTCAAGAACGAGGATCATGCGCTTCCCCTCAAGTCTGCCGACCTTGATTCGGTCGTCCTAATCGGGCCCACGGCAGCGCAGATCGATGCGATCGGCATCAACGGTGAGCGGTCGGTGGGTTTACCTGAACGGCTGGTGGGTCCGTTAGCCGCGCTCACGAAGATCTCCGGCAATTCCAATATTGGTTTCGCCGTAGACGATGACATGACGGGCACAACTATTCCCGCCAGCGCTTTCAGTCACGATGGCGAACCGGGCCTGCTTCGTACGGGCAGCCCCGGGGCTCAAACAGATGGAAACATCAACTTCACGATGAAGGGCGGCAACGCTTTGCCCCCGAACGCTACCGTTACGTGGAAGGGTTCGCTCACCGCACCTCATGCCGGCACATACTGGCTCTACCTTCAAGCGGTCGGCACCAACGCCACCATAGCGCTTGACGGCAAACCATTGGGGGGAACAGGCGCATTCCAGGGGGGCGTGCACGGCGACATTCTGCAAGCCAACCAGGACAACGCCGTTCCCACTACCGATGGGCTCGATAATGTGCGCCGCGCGGCGGAATTAACCGCGGGGCCACACCAGATTGAATTGAGAGTTGGTCCCGACAGTTCTGAAGCGCCCGTCCAGGTGCGGCTCAACTGGTACACCCCCGAACAGCGCAAGGCCGACCATGAAGCAGCGATCGCAGCTGCGAAGAAAGCCAAGGTGGCCGTGGTGTTCCTCTGGACACGAGTCGAGCCCGTATTCAGCCTACCCGGCGAACAAAACCGGCTCGTCGAAGAAGTGGCCGCCGTGAATTCCAACACGATCGTCGTCCTCAATACCAGTCAGCCCGTCGCTCTTCCCTGGGTCGACAAGGTGAAAGCGATTCTGGAGATGTGGTGGCCCGGCGACGAAGGTGGATGGTCCACTGCCAACCTCTTGTTGGGCAAGGCCAGCCCCGCCGGCCGCCTGCCCGTGACCTGGGGCAAGAGCCTTGCCGACTACCCTGCCACCGATCCCCGTTATCCCGAACGTTCCAGCAAGGGCATTCGCGGCAAAACCACATATAGCGAAGGCGTCAACGTGGGCTACCGCTGGTTCGATAAGGAGAAGATCGACCCACTCTTCGCATTCGGCTACGGGCTTAGCTACACCACCTTTGCCTACTCCGACCTGAAACTCGAGACGGCTGCCGATAGCGGTCTCGCTGTCACCTTCAACATCAAGAACACCGGCAACGTTGACTCGGACGAGGTCGCTCAGGTCTATCTCGGCGCACCCAATGCCGTTCCCAACGGAGTTCAGTTCCCTGTCCGGGTGTTAGCCGCATTCGATCGCATTCATCTGGCCGCCGGCGAATCCAAAACCATCACTCTGCAGGTTCCTGCACGCCAGCTACAGTATTGGTCCGCGGCAGCCGGCAGGTGGGTGACCGCCAGCGGGAAACGGACCCTAAGCGTCGGCGCTTCATCCCGCGACCTGCGCCTGGAGCAAAGCATTTCGTTCACGAATCCGTGATGATCAGAACCGAGAGGAACACGTTCATATTTCGCGATGTGCTCCTCCTCCGAACGCGCCGCGCGGTTCTCAATCATTTCGGACGAGGTACTGCTTCGGAAGATGGTCCGAGGGAAAATACGACGACGAAACTGGGGAGCATGGTCTGAAAATGCTTGAATCTGCTGAGACGATCGAGTTTATGTTGACCCATTCACTGGTTCCAACAGGACCGATTCCTACCGCGTACGATCCAGACGGAATCTATCCCTATGAGAGCTTCTGCGAGACCAGCCGCAGGCCTGAGATACGAGAATACCGCATGGTCACGATCGAGAACGATCAGATGCGTGTAAAGATCTGCCCAGACATCGGCGGGCGTGTCTGTTCTCTCTTTTTGAAACGAAGCGCGGTTGAGACTCTCTTCTTTCCGCGTGTGATCCGACCGGTGCGGATCTTACCACGTCAATCGTTTACTGGCGGCGGGATTGAATTGAGCTTTCCAATTTCGCATAGCCCGGTTGAGATTGTCCGCGTGCTTCACCGCACATCGCGCGATCGGGACAGAATCTATGTCTCCTGCGGAGAGCGAGAAATCCGATTCGGAATGCATTGGACCGTTGAATATTCGGTCGGAGAAGGAGATTCATTTCTGACGCAACGGACGGTTTTCTTCAATCCTAATGGAGTAGCTCATCCCTGGATGTCCTGGTCCAACGCAGGGGTGCCGGCTCGATCCGACACAGTGTTCGACTTCCCGGACGGGCCCGTTCTTGCGCACGATTCGCACATCCGCACGATTGACTGGAAAACAGAAGGTCCGCGGACGCAGGCTGATATTCGTCGGATGACCGGGTTCTTCTGGAAGAAACCAGACTATTACGCGTTTGGAGCTTACACGCCGAGCCTGGGAGCCGGCCTATATCATTTGGCCGATCCTCAGCAGGTTCCGGGGATGAAGCTCTGGAGCGACGGCATTGGGCGCGACGAAGCGTGGGTGAGCCAATATACGCTTGGCGGTGAGCAGTGCCTGGAAATCCAGGCTGGTCCACTCATCGATCAATCGATGAAGGCGACGCTCGAGCCTGGGCAACTGCACCACCACATTGAGTTCTGGATTCCATCCAATACCCAGCGCGACATTCGAACGATCGCGCTCCCTGCGCCTCAGTTGAGACCACTTAACGAAGTTCCCCTCTTTAGCTGGGCGAGACAGGAGGAAGTAAGCGACTGGCTTCAACTTGTTTCGGCAGTCAAGGCGAGCGCTGTTTGCCAGATTCCCGAGGCTCCTGGTGTCGATAGCAATCGCTGGGCGGTTAGTGGAATTGCCGAGTTGGGCGATGCGCTTTCGTGGGCGGCTTCGAGCACTGAGGGCAGCGAGCGGAACAAATGGTTGTTTCAGCGCGGCGCATGGCTGGCCGGTCGCGACGAAGCGGACGCTGCTCTTGAGGTTCTGTCACAGTCAGGAGACGATCGTGCGCGAGTGCTAGCCGGACGTCTTTGGCTGGTATACAAACACAACGCGTCCGCTGCGAGTAAGTCCTTCGGCGCAATCGAGTCTCAGGCGATTTCGCTTCACCCCCAGGTTGTGATCGAACGAGATAAAGCGCTCGCTGCTCTTGGCAGAGAAACCATTGACGAACGCAGACACTGGCTGAATACCGCGTCAGCCCTCGAAGACGAATGGCTGGCTGAGCGTCGCGCGAGTCTATATCTTGACAGCGGCGATGCGCAGGCGGCTTTCAACGTGCTCAAGAGCACTAAGTTTCAACTCGTTCATCAGAGATACGAGCGAACACGTCTTTGGAGACGGGTTGAATCCGTGCTTGGGCTGAAACCGGTTGAGTATCCTTCCTGGTTGGGAGAAGACGACCTTGCAGAATTCGGAGCATACCGGGAATATCCTGAGACTCCATCCGATCAAAGAACACCTTCTCATTCAAAACACGCAGTCGATCCAACAATCTGAATCATCGGAGATGCAGTTGTGCGCTTTGTTCGTCGAGCGGGTCTCACAAACTTAGTCGGGCTTTTCGTTTGCATGCTGAGCATTCCATGGGGTGCCCACGCACAGGAGACAGGCTCGCTGTCCATCATGCCTTGGCCCTCACATGCAGTGCAGGGGCAGGGCGAATTCCTGATCGACGGGTCATTCGGCATTACCCTGAATGGCTATACCGAACCTCGCCTGGAACGAGCGCGGCAACGCTTTCTAGATACGCTTTCGCGGGAAACTGGTATCCCTCTGTGGCGCGAAGCCGCCGTCAATCAATCACACTTCACGGCTCACACCGCGGGACCAAGTCTTCCAGTCCAGCAGCTCAGAGAGGATGAATCCTACCGGCTCGAAATCTCGCCTACTGACGTTCAATTGACGGCAGCGAACCCTCTCGGCGTCATGCACGGACTGCAAACCTTTCTCCAATTGGTCAGAGTCACGCCGAAGGGCTTTGCCGTTCCTGCCGTCTCCATCGACGATGCACCCCGCTTCCCCTGGCGCGGGCTCCTCATCGACTCTGGCCATCGTTTTGTTCGGCTTCCTGTCGTCAAGCGGAATCTCGACGGAATGGAGGCCGTCAAGCTGAACGTCTTCCATTGGCGTTTTGCGGATGACCAGGGATTTCACATTGAGAGCAAGAAGTTTCCGCTGTTGCAGGAGAAAGCCTCTGGCGGCTTTTATTACTCCCAGGACGAAATCAGGGAGATCGTCGCATATGCGCGCGACCGCGGGATCCGCGTTATGCCGGAGTTCGACATGCCGTGCCATACAGCATCATGGTTCCCTGGCTACCCTGAACTGGGCAGCGGTCAAAACCCTGCCCAGAGCTCAGCAATGGATCCCACGCGCGAGAGCACGTACAAGATTCTGAGCGGATTCATTGAAGAGATGACCACTCTCTTTCCCGATGCCTACTTTCATACTGGCGGCGATGAATGCGATTTTCATGAGTGGGAATCGAACTTGCGCATCCAGCAATATATGCGTGCGCACGGGATCAAAGATGGTGCGGCCCTGCAGGCGATCTTCACCGCCAGAGTCCAGAAGATCGTAGCCGGCAACAAGCGAATCATGATGGGATGGGACGAGGTTCTTCAGCCGAACACTCCGAAAGATGTTGTCATTCAATCGTGGCGCGGACCAAAGTCCCTGGCAGATGCGGCTCGAAGCGGCAATCGCGATGTGCTTTCTTCCGGCTACTACATCGACTTGAACCAGTCGGCGGCAGAACACTATCTCGTCGATCCGTTGGGAGATCCCAACGCCTCCACGCTGACGCCTGAGCAGAAGGCCCGCATTCTCGGGGGTGAGGCGACCATGTGGACCGACATTGTCTCCGACGAAAACCTCGACAACCGGGTTTGGCCGCGCACAGCGGCAATCGCTGAGCGCCTGTGGTCGCCCAAAGAAGTGCAGGATGTTGACTCGATGTATCAGAGGCTTGCGATCGTATCGCAGAAGCTCGACTACCACGGACTGCGACACCGGCTCATCACCGAGGAGATGCTTGAGCGGATGAGCGGCGATCCGAGTCCCGTTGCCCTGAGGACGTTGGCGAGTGTAGTTCAACCGCCCAGGGGATACGATCGTCAGCAATTGAGAAACTTCAGTGACTTTACGCCGCTCAACCGCCTTGATGATGCGGTGCCTCCGGAGAGCGAAACAGCGCGCCTGTTCGATGTAATTGCCAAACGGATCGCTTCCGGGAAGGGCACGGCCCAGGATTGGCAGCAGGCCCAGGAGTGCCTCGTCCTCTGGCGAGATAACGACGCCAAACTTCAACCCTTGCTGGAGCGATCGTTCCTGACTCAGGACCTGGCTCCAGTATCCCGCAATTTGTCAGAGGTTGCGGAAGTGGGTCTGCACGCCTTGGAGAACCTGAAGGAGAATAGACCCGTTAGCGCAGAAGAAAGGCGGCGAAACATCGACTTTCTCAAGAATTCGGCCAAGCCGCAGGCAGTACTCTTACTCATGGTTGCGCCGTCTGTGGAAAGGCTCGTGGAGGCGACACGAATTCAATAGGTTATCAGTCGGCAGGGCCGCAAGAACAATTCACTCTCACCTGAGAGTGAATTTGGTGGTTTCCGAAGGAGCGCAGATGACCGCAAGTCGATCATGCGCTTCGTTTGAATTGCCCGAAGGAGTTGCACAATTGAGGCCTATTTTTGAGACTGGGTTGACCGTGCGCATTATCAGATCTGTAGTCGCTCCGATCTTCGTCGGCTTACTTGCATGTTCGCCTGCCGATGCGTCTCATCTGGTTACCGGCAATGGTTTTGGATTCGTTGTGGTGACGCCGGAGAACGGCACGATTACGAAGCTCTATGCGCATCCCTATAGTTTTGTCCGGCCCGAACCTGGTAATCCCCTCAGTGAAGGAATTGAAACCGCCAATTTCATCAAAGAGCTTGGCTGGGGCGGCGGAACCGCCGCTAACCCGTCGGCGGACTACGAGGACGATTCGCATGCCATCCATTTGCGCAGGAGTGATGGCGAGGGTTTCTGCTTCATGCCGTTTGGCCTCGGACATCCGGCTCTCATCATCAGTTGGGAACCCCCTTCGGCCGAGACGCGGCTCACCGGGCGGTCAGTGAAATGGAGCCACCCGGTCAGTTCGGAGAAGGTTGTTCCGCTTCTCGGCACCGAGATGCATCTGTTGGGGTTTGAGGGAATCGAGGAGTCTCTGCTTCTCGTTCCGCTAGGGAAGGCAACGAATCAGCTCGCGTCGCCGCAACGGCCTTTGGTCGGCAGCCGGGCATGGGCCTTGATTTCGCTCGAAAGCGATAGTGAAGTGATTGAGACCGCGAGAGACTTCGATCGCTGGCGAGCCGGACTCACGCCTCGAGCGCTGGTGAGGTGGGAGATTGATGAACTCGAGCACTGGCGGATCCGGCCGACCGTGCATTTCGCGAGCGAGAATGAACGGCATTTATGGCGGCAAAGCGAAGTCATGCTGCGCATCGCGCAGAGCCGCGAGCCCAATCGTCCAGGACGGTACAACAATGGCATGATGGTCGCCAGTTTGCCTGACGGAGTGTGGTTCACTCCATGGGTGCGTGACATGGCCTGGGCCACCGTTGCGCTGACTCGCATGGGCCACCGAAGTGAAGCGCGTGCGGCCTTGTTAGCCTACTTCAATGCACGGCCCACAGGAACAATGCGAGCACAGACGGCCGGTGCCGACTACCAGATATCTGTGGTTCGCTACTTCGGAGACGGCTCTGAAGAACCCTTCTTCACCCAGGAAGGCAGCACAAATATCGAGTTTGATGATTGGGGAGAAGCGTTATGGGTGTTGGGCGAGTATCTGCGCCAGTATGACGACCCGGCTCTGCTTACAGCGTCAACATATCGGGGCCCTTTGTACGAGGCCGCGAGAGACTACATCGTGTGGCCGCTACTGGCGAACACGGAGGCGTATAAGGAGGGCCTGATTGTCGCTGCCGACACCTCGATCTGGGAGGAACGGCAGAAAGACAAGAAGCACTTTGCGTTCTCAACTGCAGCAGCCATTGTCGGCCTGCGGGATTTTGCAGACATGCCCAGGCATGTGGGCGACGAGACCGCCCACGCCGAGGTTCTAAAGCAGTTGGCCGAACTAGAGAGAGGGTTCAACGCGGCTTTCATACGGGGTGGAAAGCTGCGCGGAACGCTGGAAGAAGGGGTGAAGAACGACATCGGCGGCGCTTTGTTGCAAATCATTAACGTCGGGGTTGTCGCAGATCCAGCGGTCATACACGACACCCTGGAACGGATGGAGCTTCTGAGAGTCGCCTCTGGTGGTTATAGACGAGTGCGGAGTACGTACACAGATCCCGCCATCTTCGAGTATTGGTACGAGCGGCAGGAGTTCCTCTTTGTTGATTTCAACCTGGCCGAACTTTACTGGCGCCTCGGAAAGAACAACGAGGCAGACGCGATCCTGAAACGCATCGTCGATAAGGCAAGAGCCGACCACGATCTGATCCCCGAGATGTATGTCGCGGCGCCATGCAAGCTTTTTCCTGGGCAAATCGGCGATCCTACCGGAGCGTTGCCGATGGTCGGATATGGCGCAGGCGAATTCGTATTACAAATCCTCGAGCGCGAGAAGCTTAAAGCGCATTCGTGATATCCGAAACGATCGTGCTTATGTCGCAATCGTCCGAGTGAAGAAGGATCGTCATCATGTTGGTAAGTGGAGCGATCGCGAGTCTGAGGAAATCGACCGGACAGCAAGATAACGTCGGCTGTCTTACGGTGCTGATTGCGGAGTGAATGTGCGTAGAAGCGGTTACATCGTCGGTCTGGTCTTCGTGATCTTTTTTGTCATTTCGCTGCTCACGAATATCCTTGGATCAATCATCCCCGATATCATTGATAGCTTCCAAGTCAGCCTGACCGCCGCTGCGTTCCTGCCGTTCTCGTTTTTCCTCGCGTACGGCATCCTCTCCATTCCTGCCGGCCTTCTCGTAGAGCGATTCACCGAAAAACCAGTCATCACCGCTTCCTTCCTGGCCGCGATGCTGGGCGCACTGGGCTTCGTACTCCATCCCACGTACTGGGTCGCTGCAGTCTCCCTCTTCACCATTGGCTCGGGAATGGCCATGCTCCAGGTGGCCGTTAACCCACTTCTTCGTGTCGCCGGCGGTGAAGAGCATTTCGCCTTTAACTCCGCCTTTGCGCAGTTCGTCTTTGGGGCGGCTTCCTTTCTCAGCCCGCACATTTATTCCTACATGGTAACCACCCTTCCCAAATCGTCCGAGCACGGGCTGATCCTTCAGGCAATTGCGCGCATGACACCGCCCGGACTCCAATGGGTTTCCGTTTACTGGATCTTCGCGACCGTCAGTGCCGCCTCGACTCTCATAGTCATCGCGACCCGCTTCCCTCGCATTCTGCTTAAGGAAGATGAGAAGGTAGGGACTGCAAACACATACTTTGGCATGCTCCGACGCAGAATGATCTGGCTCTACTTCGGCTGCATATTCGCCTACGTCGGTTCGGAACAGGGAACCGCGGATTGGCTTTCTCGGTTTCTCTCGCAGTATCACGGCTTTGATCCGCACACGACCGGCGCAAACGCGGTAGCCTGGTTCTGGGGCATGATGACGGCTGGGTGTTTTGTAGGAATGATTCTTCTCAAGACCTTCGACAGCCGGCGCGTGCTGCTGGGTTTCTCTATCGGCGCGCTGATTGCGCTGAGCGCTGCGCTGTTCGGTAAAGCCTCGATTTCCCTTTACGCGTTCCCTCTGGTTGGCTTCTTTGCTTCCATCATGTGGCCAACTATCATTTCGCTGGCGTTGAACTCCGTTTCTGAACATCATGGTTCATTCACTGGGATTCTGTGCACCGGCATCGTAGGTGGTGCAGTGGTTCCTCTCCTCATCGGGCGCTTGGGAGACTTCGCTGGTCTGCGCTGCGGAATGACCCTTCTCTACCTCACGTTCGCTTGTGTGTTCAGTGTGGGGCTTTGGTCCAAACCCATCATCGCAAACGCAACCTTCGCGGCGAAAACCACAAACACCCTCTGGATATGACCTAAACCCGCTCTAGTCGTGGGAGTGCTGCTTCAACCGAACTTACGAAATGGAAGTCGCGGAAAGAAAGGCATGCACATGCTCGGCTTCGAATCGAATAGGATCGCGACTCTGCATTACGGAATCTTGTTTGCTGGCCTGCTGCTCGCAGCCGCACCCCTGCTCGCGGTCTCCCCGTTATGTGCCCAAGAGACGCATGTAGTGCTGGACGGTCAAAGCAAGGGTCGAACGTTTGAGGGTCTGGGCGCCCTTAGTGCAGGGGCAAGTTCAAGGCTTCTTGTTGACTATCCGGAGCCACAGCGCAGCCAGATCCTCGACTACCTATTCAAGCCGGGTTATGGCGCGGCCCTGCAACACCTGAAGGTGGAAGTAGGTGGCGACGTCAATTCGACCGATGGTTCGGAGCCGAGCCATCTGCGTGCACGTGAGGATCACGACTACACCCGCGGGTATGAGTGGTGGCTCATGGTCGAGGCCCACAAGCGCAATCCCAATATCATTCTCGACATTCTTCCATGGGGAGCACCCGGATGGGTCGGCAAAAAGAATCTCTACACGCCCGATATGGCTGAGTACATGGCAGACTTCATTGAGGGCGCCCGCGACAAGTATGGCCTCACCCTTCGTTATGCGGGCGTGTGGAACGAAACGGTCTATAACGCCGATTACGTCAAGGAGCTTCATCGTGCTCTGGAGCGGCATCATCTCGACGTCAAGGTAGTGTGTTGCGATGAGTACATTGGTGAGGGCAAGGGGCAGTGGGCCATCGCCGATGAGATGAAGACGGACCCGGCGCTCAACGCAGCGGTCGATGTGATAGGCGTTCACTATCCGCTGGATGACAAAGGAAAGACCACAACCACAGATGCAGCCAGGAAACTCGGCAAGCCGCTGTGGTCGAGCGAAGATCAGCCGAGCAGCGGAGCCGGCCCCATTCTCCAGCGCACTTGGGCCGTCGGTGGACGCATTCTTGCACACCTCTATAACAGAAACTATCTTGAGGGCGCGATGACCAAAACGGAGATTTGGAGCCCGATCACTTCCTATTACGACATTCTCGCGGCGCCGAATTCGGGGTTGATGTATGCAAATACTCCGTGGTCTGGATACTACGATGTCCAGTCTGCGATCTGGGCGACAGCGCATACAACGCAGTTTGCGCAACTTGGGTGGCGGGATCTCGACTCGTCGTCAGGCTACCTGCCCGAGAAAGGAACTTACGTAGCGCTCAAGTCTCCCAACTCGAAAGATTGGAGCATGGTTTTGGAGACGATCGATGCGAAGAAACCGCAAAAGGTCAACTTCGCAATCGATGGTGGCCTGTCTACGGAAACAATCCATATCTGGGAGACAAACGTCCACAAGACATTCGAAAACGTAACGAAAGTGAAACCGAAGAACGGATCATTCACCTTTACGTTCGAGCCTGAATCGATCTATTCGCTGACCACAACCACCGGGCAGGGCAAGGGAACGGCGCAACCGATGGCTCCGGCGGCTTTCCCGCTACCGTATGTGGATGACTTTGAGAAAACGGACCTGCGGCGCGCGCCCAGGTATCTTTCCGATCAGGATGGCGCCTTTGAAGTGCAACCTTGTGACGGACGCCCAGGCAGGTGTCTGGAACAGGTGATTTCCATTAAGCCGATTCCCTGGGGCCCAATGCCAGATCCATTTACTCTGGCCGGCGATGTAACCTGGACAGACTATTGGGTAGCGGCCGATGTCCATTTTCTTACGGATGCGCCCGCGTCCGTCATGGGTCGCATCGACTCCGCTGACGCCTTTCAGGACGGCTGCATACACGGGCCAAGTGGGTATGTCCTCCGGCTGAAACCCGACGGCACATGGGAACTTCAGTCCGTGGAGTTCAAGAAAGCCGTGATCACCCTCGCTTCCGGCTCTGCAAAGATCGATTGGAGACATTGGCATCGCCTGGAGTTGCGCTTCCACGGCAACCATATTCTAGCCTCGCTGGATGGCGCGCCTCTGGCTACGGTCGAGGATCCCGCACATTCGCACGGCATGTTCGCCTTGGGTACGGAGTGGGATCACATTCAGTTCGATAACCTGCAAGTGACACCATAGGAGCGGCGGCATTTCTAAAAGGAGAGGACTGCCAACAGCAATGCCGCGGAGGCAAAGCACACCTTTAAGAACTTGTTGAAAAACAGTTATGGATCCCGGAATGCGGCATAAATCGGGATAGGTAAACGATCACCCAAGTCGCTCCGATCGTTCTACGGGCATTTGGCGCGATTTCATTTTGGGCCCGATAGACAATCTGACGTTTTTCAACAAGTTCCTAAGGATCGTAACTACCTACCGCAACACAAAGATAGACAAGGGCCAGCAATTGATGTCTGGGTAGCCGAGGTCAACGCAGCGAAGGAGTATTACAAGAAGGCCTGAGCGACACTTGCCCACTTCCGGGCACGAACTTCAATTTCGGATGCCACTAAGAATCAGGCGGATGGTTACGCTGACGCGAGTGGCGGGTTTCGCGGCTTCGTGCGCGCTCCAGATGGCACCTTCACCTCGTTTGATCCTTCGGGATCGGTCTTCACCGATCCTGCAGGCGTCAACGCGATGGGGAAGATCATGGGATTTTACGCTGACGTGAATAGCGTCTATCACGGCTTTGAGCGCGCTTCACCACGTTCGACACCAGAGGCGCGGGCACAGGTGGGGTCTACCTGAGTGAAGCATATACCCATCTGCAGCAATTTGATCTCTGATTGCGTAGGGTTCCTGTTCATAACATCCTCTGAATATCGCAGATGTTACCCCTCGAGTACGACAGCTGCCGATCCGGGCCCCAATTCCAGTTTTCCTAGCCATGGCTGTGCTTCCGGCTGCTCAGCAGATACCCATCGCATACGGGCAGACTTCGGCTGATCGAGAGTAACTTCGCAAACGATCGGCTCCGTGTCGCTCATGTTGACGAATGCAACTGCATGGAGCCCATCGCGGCGCCGGAACACCGTATAGGTGTCATGCATCTCGCCATTGCGCGTTACCTTCGCTCCAATCGTGTCGCGAAACTCCGCGTCCCAAAGCCATTCCCGGTATCTGCGCCTCAGATCGTCCACCGAGCGCCCATACTTGAGCGTTTCCGGCATCTCGTCAAGTTCCCCATGAAAGTCAAGCGGCTCGTAACTCATCGAGAAGCGGTAGAGCAAACAGGCATTAATCATCTGCCGATCGTTCCAACCCGTGACCGCCACCGACATCGGCGCGAACGGATCCAGATAGCGTGCGAAAGGTACGAAGCCTCGCTCGATCCTGAAATAAGACATATCGTATGTTTGCATTTCCAAGTCGTAGGGCGACTCGCCCGCAAAGAGAAAATTGTCTTCGTCGATGATTCCCCTGAATCCCTCGATCAATGGCACGTCGCCGGAAAACACTGCTCCCGGCACGCTGTGCCCGTGACTTTTTGAGAAGCAATATGGGCTCATGTGCCACTGGCACTCGTCGAACAGAATGCCGCTGGCGCCCAGCTCGACGCTCTTTCTGAACTCCTCGAGCGCCCGCTTCCTCCACTTGGGGCTTGCCTGGCACATGCCTGCGCCATGCCGCGCATTGATGCCGCTGATCTGCGTGGGCGTGTCATATTTGTAACCGTTAAACATGTACGGATTGCCGTAGGGATCCTCGATCTCGTACTTCTTGAATTCGGCATACCTCGGCGCCGTCACATCAGCCCATGCGTATTTGTTGAAGAGGATGACCTCAATACCAATCTTTTTGCTGGCGGCGATCGCGGCTTTGAATTCCTCTGCAGTGCCGAGCCTGGGGTCGGTGTCATGCAACGGATAGTCGCGGTCTTGCCCGCCTTTCTGCCAGCCGGTCAATTGAATCGCCTTCACTCCCCATCGCTGGCAAGCCTCGGCAACCCTGGTCAAATCTTTGTACGGGAACTCGAGTCTGTCCTCTGATGAGTTGATCTGGATTTGCTGCCACGAGTGAACCTCTTCGACCCACCGCGGCATCCTTGGCCTCTTGAACCAAGAGCCGCGCCATGCCTTGTAAATATCGGCGCCGGCGTGCCAATCACCCGTAAAGGGCTCCATGACGAGCGCTTCGGAGCTCTGGCTTGCGGCCGGCTGAATGAAGCACAGGTGATTGTGATCGATGCCGATGGCCGAGTCGGCAATCTTGCCGGCATGAACCGTGCTCGAGTTGAAGGAATCAACGTAAGCCGGCGCAAGAAAGAAGCATACCTGCACAGTCTGTTTCTGGCCGCGATCGTGATAGCCCAGATAGAGTCCCCGTGTATCGCTGAGCACTACGCAGAACTGGATGTCGGTCCCGAGATGGCGCAACTGCGCCGGCGTGTCGTAGCCATAGTAGCCAACCTGATTGCCGAACTCCGGCCAGAGGCTCGACGATCCCATTGTGCTATAGTTCCACGCCGCCTGGCGCATATGCTTCTCGCCGGCCGGAGGCTTAAGCCCCACGAGCCGCGGATACGTATAGCTCTCAATCACAGCCGTACTGCCATTGCGAATCTCGTAGCTGAAGTACACCGCGCGGTCGACAAGCCGAACCTTCTCCTTCACTTCTATATCAAGCTTGCCCATCCGCTCGCTCTCAAATCCGGACCAGGTGATCGTCACCTTTGCGCCGTCTGAATCGATGTGCGGCTTTGCGGCATGATGCTCCGAGAGGTAATGAAAGCGATGATCCGGCGCGGGCACATGAAGACGCATCCCGTCGCCCCGCATCTGCCATCCATGATCCTTTGACTCGATCCTGTCGATGCACCCCGTCGCGCGGTCGATCGAGAAAAGCATTGCGTCGCTTTCGAGAAGAAGCAGATCGCGAACAGCGGCGGCAGCCGCCGTCGTCTCACCATTCACAATGAGCGCAGTGGCACTGGCGGTCAGAGCAGCGCCGAGAAATCTACGTCGCGAAATTGTCATGGAGGATTCCTTTGATCTTCGACCTTAATCACCTGGGCAAATCGCGTCAAGGCGGAGCGGGGGTTCACCGGTAACTGTGCCACTGCGTCGATCCGCATGATTCTGCTCCCAGTGCGCCAGCTTTTGCAGTCATCGCCTGGCCTCAGCCTTGATTCTTCTCATCGAGCCTGACCTGAGAGAGATTGATTACCTGGCTGAATCCCAGAAAACTGGAAGACCGCCTTGCCTCCGGCCAAGTCAGGCTCGAAACCGCCATCGACAGTTCCGCTGCCCACACACAACAGACCACAGATTGCGGGCTTCACCTGGATCCGAGCGATTACGCGGTGAAAGAGGTTATCTCCGCGGAGTCATTTCGTCAAACAGGATTTGTAACCGAATGGCAAGTGTCGAACGAAGTGCCGGGTCCAAAGCGCCAGTCGGGTATCGAAGATGCCGTAGTTGCCCCCTGTGATAAGCACACGCGCCGCGTGCCCACTTTGTCGAAAAGTGGGCTTTGCTAAATGCTGGGCTCGGGTTGATTCTCGAGAAGGCAGCTTCGAGGAGATTGAGAGCGATGCTGGATCGGCAACGATAAAGGACGTTATAGTAGGAGACGATCAGCTTGGCGCAAGACCGTTTTGCAGCAACTTGATCCGGGGTATTTTCGATTCGCCAACGCGCAAAGAGTCGAGTGCTTCGATAGCGTGGCCCCGTTCACATTACTCATGCGACTATCCCATGGAGATCACACTGAAGCGATTTCTTTGACCTGCGCACGGTACTAATCGGCATGCTGAAGGCTCTATTCCAACTTCTTATTGATTGCAAGGCTTGTTCATGGTAGAGTACCTGCCGAGGTTGGCCGTTCACGTTGCGGGTTTAGGCTACGGCTGTTAGGCACGAAAGCTGAGAGTCTTCTTCGTTCATCTCACTGGCAACGCTGGCTGGACCAGGTTCACATTGCAATTGAAGTTTCCATCATAGCTGGATCGTATCGTTTTTGCCCCACATGGGTTGTCTTAGCTCCAAGGTGGAACCGATGTGTGCCGCAAGTGAGGAATCGAACAGGATGGGCTATGCCGCTTCAAGATAACTGGTGGCTGTGTCGCAATATCGGATGCCCCGATCGACAGGCAAAGATCGCTGACTTGGGGGATGTGACATTCGTTCTTCAGTGGTTAAGAGGCGTTCAGGCCGACACGTCGAAAATGCTCAAAATGAGGAGCGTCTTGGCGACCGAGTTCGGCTCAACGGAATTGCTCGGGATGTCTGACCAAGAGGTGCTGGCGCAGATTGCGCGGTTTCTGATCTCTGGCAAATGCCACGTCCATCAATCAATCGAGCATTCGCAAATCCCGCCTGAGGGAGCGAGTACCAATCCGGCAAGGTCTGCGCCAGTTCCGCGCTCCGGTCGGAGCTTCACCGCCGTCGCTCCGTTTCGAGAACCGCCCGTCGATCTTCCCACCTTCCTGGCTGATGTCGACCTCCCCGTCCAGGCAGCCACGCTGATGGCGGCGGCCAGCAGTGGAAAGCCGTTTTGTCCCGAATGAGAGAAACATCGGGCGGCGGTCGCCGCCGGGAACGAGTGATGGGGTGTTTATGATCACCCAATTAGAGCAGTGTCTCTGGCCCAGGGGGTTCGCCCGGGATGTGTGGATGATCGTGGATTCGGCCCGAGATCGCAGGATCTTCAGTCTGCTGCTCGAGTGTTTTTATTCCTCGCTCAGCAGCCTGTTCGCCATGCCCCTGGCCCCGCAACTTGAATCGGTGGCTCCGTATTTGGTTCCCCTGGATTATGACGACAAGAAGACCCGCAAATTTCTGGGCAATGCATGGGGAAACAACTGGGGTGTGTTCCTTCGCTGCGACACCAGCCAGGATCGTCTACGGCGACACCTGCGCAGTTTCGTCTCTGTGAGGGACCCGCGCGGCCAGCGATTGCTTTTTCGCTACTACGATCCCCGCATCCTGCGCACCTATCTGCCCACCTGCAACAAGGGCGAACTCGAATATGTTTTTGGCCCGATCGAGTGCTTCTGGACAGAGAGCACGAATCCGGATCATCTCCTTGAGGTGGGGCTCGAAAGAGGTACGCTGGTGCGGCGAACGATATCGCTGGCGGCGGGTGTAACCCGCGCCGCGCCGCTGCCGCTGCCCTCAGACGAACCCGATCGCATTTCCTCCGACCGGCCATTCAGCTCGCTCATCATTCGGCAGGCCCAGATGGACGTGTTTTCTCAAGTTGAGGTTCAGAAATTCGAGGACTGGTTGGTCGCTCACTTGAAGCAGTTTTTCCCCACGCAGAGTCAGGCGTTGAGTGAGACCCCACTCCGGGAAATGATCAGGCATGGCATCAGGCGTGCGGCGA
>Ga0207098_10012_pt1 | contig 53579 bp, 42 predicted proteins | sample Alteio_BWMinHeat_84_FD_153548 | JGI IMG/M metagenome (GOLD analysis project Ga0207098, IMG submission 153548) | Enriched cells from forest soil in Barre Woods Harvard Forest LTER site, Petersham, Massachusetts, United States -... | ecosystem: Environmental > Terrestrial > Soil > Temperate forest >...
TAGATAAGTTGGGTTTCCGTACACCGAAGCAGACGATGCGGCGACGATCTTCTTGATGCGATGCCGCACGGCGCTTTCCAGGACATTTGTCATTCCATCGATGAGAACCTCGACACCTTCCCGCGGAGCTTCGGCACAACGAGTAATGCGTAATGCCGCCATATGAACGACGTAATCCACACCCTTGGTCAAGGAGTCCACCAGCTCAGCGTCCCGAATATCGCCCTCGACGACAACGAGACCTCCCCTTTTCGATGCATCGGCAAGATTTCGCCTGTTACCGCGTATGAAATTATCCAGCACCCGCACTTCGGCTGCACCGGCCTCGAGTAATTGATCCGCGGTCGTGCTGCCCACAAAACCAGCTCCGCCGGTGATCAGAATTTTGGTCCCTTGAATCGGGTTCATCTCGGTCTCCCTGAAAGGTCTCGACTATCAGACTGCAGGCGGCAGGCTATATTGCCTTGCATACGCTGTTCAAATGGTTCAGTTTCGAATTACTCGTTTCGGTAGCGAAGCACTTTTGCGGGAACGCCTGCCACGATGGCGTACTCCGGCACGTCAGTGGTTACGACCGCACCGGCCCCCACAATCGAATGGGCTCCCACGTTAACACCCGGAAGGAGGGTTGCATTCGTTCCAATGTCGGCGCCGTATCCGACGACCACGGGATCGATCTTGAGTTCCGTTACGATGATGGGTAGGTCGATGGGGCTGCCTGTATGCGACGACCCCAGCACCTTGGCGCCCGGCCCCCAGCCGACATAGTCTTCCAGAACCAGGTTACGCGCATCGAAATACGAATGCGGTCCGATCCATACATGGTTGCCGATGCGGCAGGTTCCGTCGAACCGGCCCTGGATCATAGTCTGGGCACCAATGAATACAGAGTCACCAAATTCCATGGTCTCGGGATGCTTGAGAACGACTTCGGGCTCGACGCGCACACCTTGCCCCGCCTGCCTGCACATCGCTCGAAAGAGAATGCGTCTGAGCTGTGCCTCGAACGCCCCTTCCTCTCCACGGTACTTGGAGAACAGCGCCATCAGCTCGGGCAGTGAGTGGGTGGCCTTGAGGTGTTCGGCATATGCCCATTCCCAGGCCGGGTCCTTAACCACTTTGGCTTTACCGAAGACGGAGGGAACTACACGGCTGGCGGATGCGGGCTCGACGCCATTCTCAACCGACATTACATTTCTCCTGAAGTTCGGCGGCCACATGCTGAATCGAGCCTGTAGTGATCCCCGGATACATCGGAAGAGACAAAATCCGGTCCTTTATCCGTTCGGTTACCGGCAAGTCGCCCTTGGAATAGTTGAGATAACGGAATGCTTCCTGCAAGTGCAGGGGGATCGGGTAGTGCAGGCCCGTATCGATTCCGGCACTGCTAAGTTGCTGGCGGAGACTCTCCCTATCTTCCGATTGGACCACGTAGAGGTGATAGACGTGCTTGCCGTAGGGCATTTCAACCGGCAGGTCCAATTGCGCGCCGGCCATAACTTCGGAATAGCAACGGGCGGCTTCACGGCGCTGCGCATTCCATCGATCAAGGTGTACGGTCCGCGGATGGACCTCGATGGTGTGTACACCGAAGTGCTCATCCGGTGGATCGATGCGATCCAGAGCGGAGTCTCGCCCAAAATATTCGGGGACGGCACGCAGTCGATGGATTTTGTATATGTCGAGGATGTCGCCAGGGCTAACGTGGCCGGCCTCGTTTCGGATGCAACCGACGAAGTGTTCAACGTCGGAACGGGTATCCAGACTTCGCTCAATCAACTCGTCGAGTTGCTATTGAAGGTATGCGGCTCCTCTTTAACGCCGCAACACCTGCCGGCACGCACTGTGAATAACGTACAAGCAAGACGTGCGGCCGTCGAAAAGGCGGAGAATCTGCTGGGCTTCAAGGCCAGCGTTGACCTGCAGTCTGGACTCCAGAGGCTCGTGGAATGGTGTGAGCATGCGAAGGCAGAAATGGCGCTCGTCGGCGGAGGAGTGAAATGAGTACGTTAATCAGCGCGCCTAGCTCAATGATTCCGGTTGCCCGCCCGTTTCTCGGTGAAGAAGAGGAGATCGGGGTGTTGGAGGTTCTTCGCTCCGGATGGGTTACGCAAGGTCCCCGTGTTGCGCAGTTCGAGGAGAATTTCGCTCAATATGTCGGTTGCGATCATGCGATCGCCGTCTCTTCCTGCACCACGGCCTTACAGCTTGCCCTATGGGCCGTCGGGATAAAGGCGGGAGATGAAGTCATCTGCCCAAGTTTGTCGTTCGTGGCCACAGCGAACTCCATCGCTTATAACGGTGCGTCTCCGGTTTTTGCCGATATCGATCAGGATACTTTTAACATCGATCCGGATCGGATCGAGCCGCTTATCACTCCTCGTACCAAGGCCATTATGGTGGTTCACCAGATCGGTTTACCGGCCGAGATGAAGGCTATCAAACACATCGCGGCTAAGCATGGCCTGCCGATCGTCGAGGATGCCGCGTGCGCGATCGGCGCGGAGTACGAGGGAAAGCTTATAGGCAGCCCTGAGGGCGATATGGCCTGCTTCAGCTTTCATCCGCGCAAGATTATGACTACCGGCGAAGGCGGTATGATCACCACCAACGATGCGGACCTCGCCGCGAGACTCAAACGGCTTCGGCAACACGCCATGAGTTTGTCTGACGTTGCCCGCCACAATGCGAAGCAGATCGCCGCCGAAACCTATGATGAAATCGGATTCAACTACCGGATGACGGACATGCAGGCTGCGATCGGTATCGCCCAACTCGGACGCTTGCCGATTCTTCTTGAAAGAAGGCGGTATTTAGCCCAGCGCTACTCCGATGGTCTGCAGGATCTGTCCTGGATAAAAACCCCGTATATACCGGCCAATCGTCGGCATAATTTTCAGTCCTACATGGCGCGCCTCATCGGTCCGGCAGCGTCGAAGCGCGACGGGATCATGCAATCACTGATGGACAGGAAGATCTCGACGCGGCGCGCCATCATGGCAATTCACCGCGAGATTCCTTATGGTCGAGGACGATGGGAAGATCAGCTGCCTCGCACGAACCTGGTGGCCGACACCGGCATTATTCTTCCCCTGTTCCATCAGATGACGGAAACCGAACAGGACTACGTCATCCAGGCATTGCTCGACATTCGTCTATGAACTGAACTTGAGTCCTTAAGCAATGCTGGGGCCGCTATCGTTATGCGGCTCTCAGCGCCTTTTGTCTCGATCTTGGCGTGCAACACGGCTCAATTCCCAGGTCAATGAGGCCAGTTTGCACTCAACCACTCGGTAGAGGCATCCTTGTGAAAGGTATGAGGACGAGCACAATCTGGCACCATGCCGTTGCGTGGACTCTTGTTGTCACCGCCACACTTTCCTGTCAGGAGCCCAAGGCGTGGGTTCTTAGCGGCGATTATCCGCGCACACATGATCCTTGTATTGCCAGAGAGGGCAACCGCTACTATGTCTTTGCAACCGGCCGTGCTCCGGATGTGGGGCAGCTTCCGATCCGTTGCTCCACCGATCTGGCCGAGTGGAAGTTATGCGGCCATGTCTTTGACGCTGTTCCAGCGTGGATTCACGAGGCGAGTCCGCGCACGCGGGACTTGTGGGCGCCGGACGTATCTTTCTTCAGCGGCAAGTACCACCTGTACTATGCCTATTCGGCATTTGGCGTCAATACATCGGGCATTGCTCTCGCGACCAACGAGACGCTGGATCCCGCCAATCCGAAGTATCACTGGAACGATGAAGGCCTGGTATTGAAGTCGATGGAATCGGATGACTTCAATGCCATCGATCCGAACATCGTTCTCGATGGCAACGGACAGCCGTGGATGAGCTTCGGCAGCTTCTGGAGCGGAATCAAAATGCGCCGCGTCGATGCGGTGACGGGAAAACTTTCAACGAAAGACACGAAGCTCTACTCGCTGGCGGCGCGCGTCAAGCCGGAGAATGCCGAGCCGCGACCGCCCGGTCTGCCCGCAAATTGGCAGGCGATCGAAGCGCCGTTTATCGTTCGCCACGGAGAGTTTTATTACTTGTTCGTTTCGTTTGACCTGTGCTGCCGCGGCACGAAGAGCACCTATCGCATCATGGTCGGGCGTTCACGCAAGCCCTCGGGTCCTTATGCGGATGAAGAAGAAAAGCCGATGCTCGCCGGCGGAGGCACGCAACTGCTGGCCGGCAACGAGCGCTGGGTGGGTCCCGGGGGCGAGTCGATTCTCGTGCGGCAGGAAGGCGATCTTCTCGTGTTTCATGCCTATGATGGGGCCACTGGAAAACCAGCGCTTTCGATATCCGATCTAACTTGGGACCACGGTTGGCCCCATGCGGTTCTGGGAACCAGCGGCGAGTCGAAATAGCCCGGCAGAGGTTCCGATCGCGAACCATACGTCTCAAGACCAAAATCATTCGTCGAGCTTGAAGATCCGAATCTGCACGAGCTTGGCGATTGTGAGGTCTTTGAGACCGCGCTGCTGCATGCGCTGGATGAAATCAGGCGTGATTTTGAAGATGCGAATCTGGATCAGTTCGTCGAGGGTGGGCTGGTACCCGAGGGCACGGATCTGACGGACTTCCTCGGCATTGACACCCTGCACTTTGAGGCCGATCAGTTTGTCGGCATCGGGCATCTCGTAGCCCAGAGCAGTGATCCCGTGGATGTACTCGGGATTGATGTTGAAGATGCGAAGAGCGATCAGGTTGTCGATGGTGATGCCGTGGACGCCGGTCTGTTTCATCGATTGCGCAAAGGCGCTGTCGACGCCGATGAAGGCGTAAGCCTCGAGTTTTTCGGAATCGAGACCGGTGAAGCCCATGCGGTCCATCTTTTCGACGAAGGCCGCATCGGGTGTGAAGACGGAAGCGCCCGTGAGTTCACCGTTGCGGATCGTGCCGGAACAGGTGAATGTGCCGGCTTCGGCGGCGAGGATTGCGGTCAGGTTCGCGCCTTCGCGGTTGAGGTCGGCCAGGGTGATGCCGGTGAAGCGAGAGGTCGATTCGTTGCTGAAGCTGGAGCCACAGTGACGGCCGCCGTCATCGCACTCGCCTTTCTTGTCGATATGGAGGCTGAACCGATCGTGGTCTTCGCTGGCGCCGATCGAACAGTCGGCATGAAGCGGGGCCAGAGAAGCGGCGTGAAGCGCGATGGAGAACGCGGCCATAAGGGCGATGGTTGCGGTCGATGTGCGTCGATACATCGGGAACTCCTTTTCGAACATGCGCGAGGCTTTCCTGAGCGCAATAGTTGCGTCGAAAAATTGTACTTGGAGGGCAAAGGCTCAAACACAGTGCCGCGGAACCCTGAAGAACGCTGAACTTGCCCTCAGGGGCTAAAAAAGCCCGTACCCTTCACGAAGGAATTGAATCGCTACGGTTTTACCGATTCATCGTCGAGCAATCCGGAAATCCGGAGCTTCACCAGCTTGTCGAGGGAGAGGTTGTTGAAGCCGTGCTTTTGGGCGAGAGCGATGAAGTCTGCGTCGATCCTGAAGATGCGAGTCTTGATCACATCGTCGGCCGTGGCTCCCGGATACTTCTGCGCGATCATGCGCGCATAGTCGGGCGTGACGCCCTGGACGCGAAGCGCTACAAGTTTCTGCGAGTCCAGGTCCTTGAAGCCGGCTGCTTTCATGCCGTCGACAAACGCGGGGGTGACCTCAAAGATCCGATAGGAGATCGCGTCCTGGATCGACTTCACCTCGAGCCCTTGTTTCTTGAACTCGGCAATCGATTCAGGCGAAACCCCTTGAACTTTGCATGCGATCAGGTCGTCGGCGCTGAGTTTGCCAAAACCTAATTCACCCATCGACTGGGCATACTCGGGCGTGACGTTCTGGATCTTCATGGCGATGAGCTTGTCGAGATCGACGTCATAGCCCGCGGCTTTCATTCGGTCGATGTAGGAGGATCCGGTGCCCGAGGTCCTGGAAGGACTTTGCGCCGGAGGCTCAGCCTGGGCGTGTGCCTGGGCTACGAGTGGAGACTCAATAACAAGTTTAGGTGCGGGCTCTGGAGCAGGAGCCGGCTCGGGAGCCGAAGCAGCGGCAGGAGCGGAAGCAGACAGGCCGCTCGCTACGGGTGCCGCCACTGCGGGAAGCGTCGGGAGTGCCGCGGGAGCCGGAGGGGGAGCGACGGCTTTCGGCTTCGGAGCAGGGGGAAGCAGGCCGGCGATTACCTGCGGTGCGGGCAGGAGAAGCACGACGAGAACGGCGCCTAACGCTGCGAGTGAAAAGGGACGAAGGGGCCGGCTAGGATTGCGCGGGGTGGTCTCGCCAAGGATGCGAGCGATTCTCCAGCGGAGGGTTTGCCCCGGCTGATGTCCGTCAAGAGCCATGGCGAGGCTCATCTGCCGCGAGCGCTGCTCCTCAAGATGGAACAGGGCGCTGGCATAGACCACGGGGTTGGGGCAGACCGTCAGGGCCAGGTCGTCGCAGCACAATTCGCGTTCATGGCGCACGCGGCCGCTGATCCACCACACCGCGGGATGGAAGAAGAAAAGTGTTTCGATTAGTGTCTGGACCAGGTTCCACAAAAAGTCAGCGCGGCGAACGTGGGCAAGTTCGTGGGCAAAGACAACTTCAAGTTCATCCGGGCTGAGCAAGGTGACGGCAGAGACAGGCAGGAGCACGATGGCGCGCAGCGTCCCGATGGTTACGGGGCCGGCGATGGCGCTCGAGACGCGCAGCAGCACCGGGCGGGAGAGGGAGAGCGCGTGGACAATGCGTTCGAAGCTGGCACGAACAGAGGAGGGCACCTGCGATGTGGCCGAGACACGGAGGCGATGGATGACCCACCATCCACCGAAGCCGCGCGCTGCCAGCGTCAGCACGCCGATGAGCCAGAATGCGTCGATCCAGCCCATCACGCTGGGGAGGGAGCGAAGGAAGGCGAGATTGTCTGCCGCGGGGTGCGACGGGGCGGAGATGCCGGGAGCGACCATGCGAGGGAAGTCACCGGCCATGAAGGCGTTTGTCATCGAAGACGTGGCGCTGGAACTTGCCGGGGTTGACCCCATTTGCCAGGCAAAGGTGAACGCGGCCGCCCCCAGCATGGTCAGAAGCGCCGACAAGGCGATGACGTAGCGCGTCTGACTGGCGCGGCGGGAGAACGCAGCGCTGAAGATGCGGTAGAGGCCGGCAATGAGGGCGGCCTGCCAGCAGAAGTGGATCAGGGTCCAGGCGGTGGCTTCAACAGTATGAGTCATTGCCGCTCCTTTCGTGCCTGCAAAGGATTGCTTTTCTTGTGCTCAATCAGGGCGCGAATTTCATCGAGGTCGTTCTGGGTTGCGGGCTCCATGGCCAGGGCATGCAGGGCCAATTGCGCGGCCGAGCCGGAAAACAAGCGGACGCTGAGATCCTTGAGGATCTTGCTCTGCATGGCGTCCTGGCTGATCGCGGCGCGGTACACATGCGCCCGGTTGGCTTCATCGCGGACCACCAGGCCTTTCGCGGTCATGATCTGCAGAAGCTTTAGAACGGTGGTATAGCCGGAGGGCCGCTCCTGGTTCAGGGTATCGTAGATATCGCGAACCGTGGCTGGCTCGTTTCCCCAGAGGATACGCAAGAGCTCCAGTTCGGATTCGGTCGGTCTTGGCAGAGACTCGGAGGTCTTCGTCATGATGAATAGACGTTATACGAAGTCCTTCGTACGTGTCAACGAAAATCTTCGTAGATAGAAATTCCAGCCCCGACAGCTCGTTTGTCACAAAAATGCCCCAACGTGCGTCCGGAAGCGGAACCTTGTGCGGATATAAATACGTAGCTTCTACGGCGTGTCAGCGGTTATTCAGGAGGCGAGCCTGTGAATTCAATCACCAGTCAATTGAGGCAAATCGTGCGGCGGCTTTGGCGTGCGCCGATTTTCACCATCGTCACGCTGATCACGCTGGGCGCCGGCGTGGGCGCGAATATCGCGGTTTTCAGCGTAGTCGACGGAGTCCTGCTGAAGCCGCTGCCCTATCCGCATGCCGAGTCGCTGGTCGGCGTGTGGCACACGGCTCCCGGGCTCAACCTCGATGACGTGAATATGGCGCCGTCAAACTACTTTATTTATCGCGAACAGAATCGCGTTTTCGAAGATATCGGAATGTACGAGGGCGATTCGGTGAGCGTGACGGGACAGGGGAATCCGGAACAGGTGCACGCGCTGGATGTAACCGATGGTGTGCTCCCGATCCTGGGCGTGACGCCGATGCTGGGGCGTTGGTTCAGCCGTCCGGACGTTCAACCCGGCAGTCCCGATACGGTGATGGTCGATTACGGATATTGGCAACGCCGCTTCGGCGGCGATCGTTCGATCGTGGGGCGGGCGATCCGGGTGGACGGGAAGCAGCGGCAGGTAATAGGGGTGATGCCCAAGGAATTCCGGTTCCTGGACGGGGAGCAGCCTGCACTATTTATTCCTTTCCAATTCGATCGCAATAAAACGACACTGGGCCAGTTCAGCTACGACGGAATTGCGCGGCTTCGGCCCGGAGTGACACTGCAGGCGGCGAACACTGACATCGCGCGCATGATCCCGATCGTATTCAAGAGCTTTCCGGCGCCGCCGGGATTCAGCCTGGGCTTGTTCGACAAGGCTCGCATGGGCCCGAAAGTGAGGCCTCTGACTCAGGACGTGATTGGAGACGTGGGAAAACTGCTGTGGGTGCTGATGGGCAGCATCGGCATCGTGCTGCTGATCGCGTGTGCGAATGTGGCTAACCTGCTGCTGGTGCGGGCCGAAGGACGCCACCAGGAACTGGCGGTCCGCGCGGCGCTGGGCGCAAGTCCGTGGCGCATCGCCAGGGAATTTCTCCTTGAGAGCGCAGTGCTCGGGGTCCTGGGGAGCGCCCTTGGCCTGGCGCTGGCCTGGGGAGCGCTGCGATTGCTGGTGGCGCTGGGCCCGGATGGGCTGCCGCGTTTGCACGATATTGGGATCGATGGGACGGTCCTTGCATTTACCATTGCTGTTTCGCTTTTCTGCAGCCTGCTGTTCGGGTCCATCCCCGCATTGCGCTATGCGAGCACGCGAATGGGAACTGGACTCAGAGAGGGCGGGCGGACCTTGAGCCAGGGCCGCGAACGGCATCGCACTCGCAACACGCTTGTGGTGATCCAGGTGAGCCTGGCTTTTGTACTGCTGATTTGCTCGGGGCTCATGATCCGTACGTTTCGCGCATTGACGCACGTCGATCCTGGATATAACACCACGGCAAAGATCCAGACCGTACGTATCTCGATTTCTGAACCCGATGTACCCAAAGCCGATGACGTTTTGCGGATGCAGGCAGCGATCGCCCAGCGAATCGGAGCGATTCCGGGCGTGACCGCAGTAGGTTTCGGCGGTTCTGTTCCAATGGATGGAAATGGGTGGGAGGACCCAGTGTGGGCGCAGGACCGGAGCTACACCGACGGTTCGATGCCGCCGCTGCGCAGGTTTACGTTTGGCTCGCCGGGATTTCTTGGAACGCTGGGCATTCCCCTGGTTGCTGGACGCGATTTCACATGGGATGAGGCATACCAGAAACTCCCCGTGGCCATGGTGTCGGAGAATTTTGCCCGTGAGTATTGGGGCAGTCCAGCCAATGCGATGGGCAAACACATTCGGGTAAGCACCAAGGACGACTGGCGTGCGATTGTCGGGGTCATCGGCGATGTGCATGCTGACGGGATGAATAAGGATGCTCCTCCGACCGCCTATTGGCCGACCTTGATGAATCATTTCGAGAGTGACGACGTCAATGTGCGCCGTTGGGTCGCCTTTGCGATTCGCAGTCCGCGCGCGGGCTCGGAGAGCCTGATGAAGGATATCCGCCAGGCGGTGTGGGCCGTGGATGCCAACCTGCCGTTAACCGACGTGCGCACGCAGGAGTACTACTACACAAAGTCCATTTCGCGCACCTCGTTCACGCTGGTGATGCTGGCGATCGCAGCCGGCATTGCGCTCCTGCTGGGAGTGGTGGGGCTGTACGGCGTCATCGCCTACTCCGCGTCGCAGCGCACGCGCGAGATCGGGATACGGATTGCGCTCGGAGCTCAGCGCAACACCATTACCACGATGTTTGTGCGCCAGGGGCTGCTTCTGGCGGGTAGCGGGGTCGTGTGCGGGCTGCTGCTGGCCCTGGCGGCGACGCGGCTGCTGCGGTCACTGCTGTTCCACGTGAGCCCAATGGATCCGGTAACGTATGCATTGGCGTCCGTCGCGTTGTGCGGCGCGGCCGTGCTTGCAAGCTATATTCCCTCGCGGCGAACGGCGACCGTCAATCCCGTGGAAGCGCTTCGGTCGGAATAGGAAGTTCAGCGGGGCGCGAGACCGGACCGTAATGCAGATGGGGCGATTCGGGTATAACTGGCGTGCCTTGTTCGCGATGTGCTACTTTACCGGAAACCGAGGTTCGATGCGGCACCGAACGGTGAGCCGGGAAAGGGATTACGATGCACGCGACCGCGAGTCTCGAAAAGCCTGCGGGCATAACCACATCAACGGCGGAGAAGACCGTTGTAGCCGCTCCGCCGCGCAACATAGCCGTGGATGCCTATCGCGGGTTGGTGATGCTGCTGATGATGGGCGAGGTGATGAGCTTCGCAGCGGTTGCGCGCGCCTATCCGGGTAGCCTGTTCTGGCGCATCCTCGCCTTTAACCAGACGCATGTGCCCTGGGCTGGCATGAGTCTTCACGACACCATCCAGCCGGGGTTCACTTTTCTGGTGGGTGTGGCGCTCCCGTATTCAATCGCCAGCCGCGCGCGCAAGGGCGAGAGCTTCGGAAGACAGGTCGCTCACGCGATGTGGCGGAGCTTGGTGCTTATCTTTTTGGGATTCTTTCTCCGCTCCCTGGGCCGTCCGCAGACCTACTTCACCTTCGAGGACACTCTCACCCAGATCGGCCTCGGCTACACCTTCGCGTTCATGCTCGCCTATTGCAAGCCCCGTTGGCAGTGGACCGCGTTAGGCGTGATCCTGTTTGGCTATTGGCTCGCTTGGGCGCTCTACCCGGCGCCGGGTCCGGGTTTCGACTATACCGCGGTGGGAGTTCGACCGGGCTGGACGCATAACTTCACCGGCTTTGCTTCGCATTGGAACATGAACAGCAACCTGGGCCAGGCGTTCGACCTCTGGTTCCTGAATCTCTTTCCGCGGGCTTCGCGGTTCCTGTTCAACGACGGCGGCTATCTCACGTTGAGCTTTATTCCCACTCTGGGGACGATGCTGCTCGGTCTGCGTGCGGGGGAACGGTTTCGTGCCGCGGCTCCGAAGATTCCGGTGAAGAAATTCGTCATCGCCGGCGCCATTCTGATGGCGGCGGGCCTGCTGCTGCACTTTACCGGGATTTGTCCGATTGTGAAGCGCATCTGGACTCCAGCCTGGACGCTTTTCAGCGGCGGCGTCTGCTTCTGGTTCCTGGCGGCGTTCTCCTGGGTCATCGATGTGAAGGGACATCGCAAGTGGGCATTTCCGCTCGTGGTCGTGGGAATGAACTCCATTGCGGCATATCTGATCGCGCACCTGTGGGAAGACTTCCTCATCACCAATCTGCATGTGAATTTTGGACATGGAATTTTTCGCATCTTCGGGGCAGGCCTGGAGCCGTTGATGCTTGGCATCACGGTGATGGCGCTCTACTGGCTGACGCTGTTTTGGATGTACCGGAAGCGCCTGTTTCTGCGGATTTGACCGCGAAAGTCGGCATCCGACGCTTGCAAGTGACTTTGCTATAGACTTGAGTAGGGTGGCGCCGCCCGCGCCCGCGAGGCGAAGTTGCCACCCCCAGCAGGTCCATCGGCCGCGTGCGGAAGTGGTGAAATGGCAAACACACTAGCCTTAGGAGCTAGCGCCGAAAGGCTTGGGGGTTCAAGTCCCCTCTTCCGCACCAATAACAAAATAAAAGATTTAACAAAACGCCGACCTGGATAACGGTCGGCCCTTTGGCTTGGAACGTCACCGTACCCCGACTGTCTTCATTTTCCATTCGAAGATCAGGGCGTGGATCACGACACGAAGAGCCAATGGCCCAGGACGTCCGGTTGCTTCCAGGCAGCTGTGCGCGAAGTCCGAAAAAACGAGCAGATGAAGCACGATCCGCGACGTCCGTCACAGCGGCGAAAGTGTCGGAGTGCGAGAGTATTCCTTTCGCCTTTTGGTGCAACCAACTCGGTCTGCAACGGGGGACCAAAATGAATCTGACGCGCCGCCGCCGAATCATGAGGGTTTACTTGCTGTTGTTGTTGGTCGTTAGTGCGCAACGCTGCCACGCAGGCCAGGATCAACCGGGTGGAAAAGGGGCTGCACATTCGGAAACGGGTTCAATCGTGATCCAGCCACAGTTTGAGAGTGCATGTCCGTTTTCAGAAGGATTGGCAGCGGTGCAGATCGGGAAAAAGGAAGACGGAAAGTGGGGCTATATCGACAAGTCCGGCAAACTTGTCATTGATCCACAGTTTGACTACGCCGAAGGCTTTAGCGAGGGCCTGGCGGCCGTTCGCAGCGGCGATGAAAAGACCGGTAAGTGGGGCTTTATTGACAAGAGCGGGAAGTATGCGATCCCTCCCAGATGGGACCATGCGTCCCGTTTTTCGGGAGGTTTCTCCATTGTTCGAACCGGCGATATCGTCACCGGCAAGGAGCGCGTAATCGATAAGCAGGGGAGTTATGTTTCCGACCTGGAAGCGGGCGTCATGCTGCCTTGCGAAAATGGCATGACGCTGGTCGGAATCAACGTGAGTTGGGATGACCGGGGAGTGAGCCGACACTTCGGCTTTGTCGATAAGTCCGGCAAATATGTTATCGATCAGAAATTTGATGATGCGTTCTGTTTTTCAGAGGGAACGGCGGCGGTGCGAATTGGAGATGCAGAGAGGGGCCAATGGGGATTCATCGACAGCACCGGCAAGTTCGTCATTGATCGCCAATGGGGTTGCGCCTATGTGTTCAAGGATGGCATGGCGTCGGTAGCCACGGCCGGCGGCCTTACGAAGAGGTGGGGAGCGATCGATAGAACGGGCCAAATCGTCATTCCGCTGGAATTCCCGGAACCACTCAGCTTTCACGACGGACTCGCCGTGGAGCCAAATACTACCCACAAGTGGGTAACGGACCAGCAGGGGAGAACCAAGGTGCAAACCGAAACAAATTACAGCTTCGTTGACAAAAACGGAATGCATTCGATTGGTTTGCAATGAAGGTCGGCCTTCTCTTTCTCTCAAGGCCTGGCCGCCGTGATGGCGGGTGAGTTCCCGACTGGTAAGTGGGGTTATGTCGACCAGAAGGGGCACTATGTGGTCGAGCCGCAATACCTTGATGCGCGGCCATTTTCGGAAGGGATGGCTGCCGTGCTCATGGGCGACGAGAAGACGGGCCAATGGGGATATATCGCCCGGTGACGCCGGCCTTCTGATGGGTAGACTGCCATGTACCTCCGACGCCATACCCGCAAAGACCAATCGCCGTTCTATCGCACACCTTCGGTTAAGCGGCGGTACACCACGAACGTGGAGAAATCACGCAGGCGCTGGAATTTCGGATTCGCATTCACCCATTCGATATCGGGTTCCCAGACTTCATCGGTCTTGCGGTAGACGATGAGGACTCCACCGAGAGGGATTAGTTCGATCTCGTGATAAAGGGCAGGCCCGACGGCTGGAAGTTCATGGATGAGGAAATCCGTATAGAAGGCGAAGGCGGGGTAGTTGAAGTTCATGTAAAGGGTGGTCCCAGGGGGCAGACCCGACTGAAGGAACTGCGACGCGAGCATTTCCTCCGGGTTGTCGTGATTAATGAAGGGACCGCGGAAGCGCTCCCGAAGGGGAACGAACGTGAAAACCAGGAAAGCGGCGAGAAGCAGCGCTCCAACAGGTCGAAACGGCTTGCGGGGCAAGGTGCACATGAGAGCGAGGCCGGAGCCGGCGAGCAGCAGAAATGGAGGGGCGAGTGGCAGGATGTAACGCGGTTCCTTGTGCGGCACGGCGCTGAAGAAGACAAACTCCGTTAGCAGCCACAGCCAGAGAAAAGCCTGCAAGACGACCGGAGAGAGGTTGGCGGGTAATCGGGGCCGCGAAGGGACAGCGCCAAAGGGGCGCCAGAGCCATAATGAGGCGGTCACTACCAGTCCAAACACAGCCACAGGCGTGAAAATTATGGCGGAGTTGCGGAGGTAAAAGAAGAAGGATTCTACCGGCCCCTCGACGTGTGTCCAGCCGGCGTGCAGGGTGAAAAAGAAAGCTCCGAAGTGTAGCCGGGACCAGAGCAGATACGGAGCTAAACCGACCAGCAGTCCAGAACCGCAGGCGATGAGCGCCTTCCACCGTCGATTCGCGGCAAGAGGCAGCAAAAAGAGCACCCCGACACTCGGAAGGGTGCCAAAGCGCATGAGGATCGAAAGTGTAAGGACGAACCCGGCCCACGCAAAACGAGGGCTGCTGGGGCGGTTAAGCGCTCGAAGCAGAAGCCAGAATGCGAGCAGTAGCAAGGTGAGTGCCGGTGAATCCGTCAGCAGACTATTGCCCGTATCATCGCTTGCAAATCCATCAGGAAAGATGCCCGCGAAAAATGGTGAGAATGCCAACAACAGAGCCGCAATGGCAGCCGGCAAGCGGCCCACCGACATACGCCCGGCAAGATAAAGGAAGAGCGGGCCGAGCGCGTTGAGAAAAGCCGCGACAATACAGGCTGCGTAGATGTGGCGCCAGAGCAAAAACACGCCGGCATATATCAGCGAGATCAGCGGGGGACGAAAGTCCAGTTCGGAGTAGTTAGTTTTGCCGCAGCAGATGACCTGGGCATTCTGGAGGTAAACCATCTCATCCCAGTAATGGGCCTTGGAAATCCCCCAGATGCGAACCAGGAAGGCAGCGGCGACGAACAGAAAGAGCAGAAAGAATTCCAGGTGGTCCTTCCGATTCAGGAAGAGCTGCGCAGCACGTGTTCGGACCGAAATAAACAATGAATCCAGGGGAAAACCTGTACCGGGATTTAGATTATGTTCGACATGCTCTGGAACCGAAGAACCATAAAGTCAATAGTACTGGGCGGGAAAGGAGTAGCGGCCAGGCGTGGGCCAGCCATCCTGCAGATCGTTCGTGGGATAACGGACACCGCGTTCCCGCCCGGGCAGAGTAATCTGATAAATCATGAGTCAGACAGCGCAACCTCAGATCAATCTCGCCCAAACGCCCGATTATCGCGAGTCCTACGCCAACAGCGTACAGGTGCGGGTGAGCGTTTGGGATTTTCAGCTTGTTTTTGGCCTTGCAACCAGCGAGAGCCCGGACCAGGTGACGATCCGCAATCACGAGGCAGTCTACTTGAGCCCGCAACAAGCCAAGGCGCTGTGGAACGTGCTGGGGCAGAACATCGCCCAGTACGAACAGGCTTTTGGCACGCTGTCGCTCGAGCCGCAGACGCACAATTTCCCGCAGGGATCAGTTAACTGAACGCATTCGCAGGTGCGAGGATGAATCGCTGGTCCCGGAACCCCTGGTTCTGGATACGACGGATCGAGCCCGGGCTGGATGCGCCCTTTCCGCTTTGGATGATCTTTCCGGTGGTTTTCGTGGCGCTGTACGCCAGCCACTTCACGCTGATGCGGCTGCCCTATTTCTGGGACGAGGCCGGATACTACATTCCCGCCGCATGGGATTTTTACCGCACCGGATCTTTGATACCGACCTCGACGCTGACCAACGCGCATCCTCCTTTGCCCAGCATTTACCTTGCGCTGTGGTGGAAGGCTTCGGGTTTTCTGCCCGAGGTGACGCGGGAGGCGATCTTGCTCGTGGCATCCGGGGGGCTCCTGGCAGTGTGGGCACTAGCCCTTCGGCTCCATGGCTCCCGGGCGGTCGCTTTCTGGACGCTGGTGCTGACGAGCCTCTATCCCATCTGGTTTGCGCAAAGCACGCTGGCCCACGCAGACATCTTTGCCGCGGCGTTCGCTTTGTGGGGGCTGGTTTATGCACTGCCCGATCGCGATCGAAAGCCCTGGGCCGCGGCGGCGTGGTTCACGGCAGCGGTGCTGTCCAAGGAAACCGCCGTGGCCATCCCGCTCACGCTGGCAATCGTCCGCGCGATTGAGGGTTGGCGCGTCCGCCCGCCGATTCGATACCGGTTGTGGAAAGAGACGGGTTGGCTCTCAAGCTGCGTGGCGCCGCTGGCGGCATGGTATGGCTGGCACTATGCCAAGACAGGGTACCTCTTCGGCAATCCCCAATTTCTGCAATACAACGCGGAGGCGACGCTGGCGCCGGAGCGGATCCTGGCGGCTTTCGTCCATCGAGTGCTGCACCTGACGGGGCACATGAACATGTTTGTGCCCATGCTGCTGACCATAGCCGCGATGATGCTGCAGCCGCGTACGGATGCGGAGGGCCACGAGCGCCCGGGAATCAGCGCTCCGGTGCGGCGATGCATCCTGATTCTGCTCCTGGTGAATGCGGGGCTGTTCAGCGTGCTGGGCGGAGCCCTGCTTTGTCGCTACCTGCTTCCCATGTATCCGCTGGTCCTGCTGCTTGCGGTGTCGACGTTTTATCGCCGGGTTCCCTACTGGCAGGCGCTGGCGGTGCTCTCGGCGGCAGCCTTTGCCACCGGGCTGTTCGTCAATCCGCCCTATGGATTCGCGCCCGAGGACAATCTTGCCTATGCGCATGTCGTCCGCCTGCACCAGGCCGGCATCGCTCAGCTAAAATGCTTCCCCGGCGCGACGGTGCTGTCGGCGTGGCCGGTCACCGATGAGCTGCGTCGTCCCGAACTGGGCTATCTTCAGCAGCCGTTCGACGTGTATCCGATCGACGACTTCTCGGCTACGCAAATCGCCCGGGCTGCCGGGGAGCCGGGCAAGTATTCGGCGGCGCTGATTTTCTCGACGAAGTACGATCCGCCGCGGCCGCTGCTGAGCCTGGGCCAGCGTAGCGCGGCAATCGATGAGCGCTACTTCGGCCTGCATCACGATCTTTCCCCCCCGGCGATCGCCCGGCAGCTGGGCGGGACGCTGGTGTGGTATCGCGAAGATCCGGGCCAGGGGCAATGGATCGGATTGATCCGATTCAACCGGCAGTTCGAAGCGGCGCTCGATTGGCGCCCCGGCCGGTAACGATCCTGAATCGAGCACGCAACTTATAATCAGAGTGCCGTGTCCCTTCATTTTTCATTGCGCTTCCACGGGATTTGTCGGTTTGCTGCTCGTGCGAAGCTGGCGATCCTCCTGGTTCTGGCTGTAGTTGTCACCGCACAGGGGCAGAATCCGTCGGAAGCGGCGGGTGCCACCACCGGAAAAGGCAGCATTCTGCTGGTGCTTCCATTTGACAACCGCACCGGTCAACCGAGCCTGGAATGGATTCGGGAGGCCGCGCCGGCCCTTCTAAGCAGCCGTTTTGCATCCGCGGGATTTGCCCCCATGAGCCGGGCAGACCGCCTGTATGCGCTCGATCACCTTGGATTGCCGCAGGGTTTTCAGCCCACGCGTGCAAGTTCGATCAAACTTGCCCAGACCCTCGACGCCGACTGGATCGTGGTCGGCAATTACATCAACGATGGACCGGCGATCATTGCCGAGGCTCGGATTGTGGACGTGACGCACATGACAATGGGCAATCCGGTGACCACGCGGGGAGAAATGCACGACCTGATCGCGGTATTCGACTCGCTGGCATGGAAGCTCACCCGGCAGCTTAATCCAGCGTTCAACGTGTCCCAGGAGACTTTTGTTGCCGCGGGGGCCAACTTGAGCCTGGAGGCCTTTGAGCAGTACATCCGCGGGATTACGGAGTCTGACCAGCCGGAGCGGCTGCGCCACCTGCAACAAGCAGTGAAACTGAGCCCCGGTTTTGGCCCGGCGTGGATGGCGTTGGGCCGGGAAGACTATCAAGGGCAACAGTATGAACAGGCGGCGGCGGCTTTTGCTAAAGTGGGCAGCGACGATCCAGACGCGCTGGAGGCCGGTTTCTATCGCGGGCTCTCGCTGATGTTCTCCGGCAACTACGTGCAGGCCGAGGTTGCGTTTGCGCGCGTAGCCCGAGTATTGCCGCTGGCGGAGGTTCTGAACAACCAGGGAGTGGCAATCAGCCGCCAGGGACACGATGGCACCGCCATGTTTCGCCAGGCGTCGTCGGCGGATCCCGGTGCGGTGGATTATCACTTTAACCTGGCCGTGAGCCTCAAGCGTCGCGGCAACGGGCCGGAAGCATTGGCGGAACTGAACCAAAGCCTCAAGCTGCGGCCCAACGACAGCGAAGCGCAGGGCCTCCTGGCGGCGTGGAAGCAGCCAGGGACCAACGTGGACCCGCTGGAACGTATCGAGCGAACGTTTGATGACGAGGCGTTTCACCAGGCCGCCGTGATGCTTGACCAGATGGAGGCCACCCGGCTGGCGGCGCTCAGCCCCCAGGAGCGTGCGCGCACCTTGTCGAGCCAGGCGAGGGAGTATCTTTCCCGGGGGTTGCTGCTCGAATCGGAGCGGTTGTACCAGGCGGCGGTGGCTGCGGATAACACATCGGAAGAGGCGCACGCGGGCCTGGCCGAGGTGAGGGAACGCACCGGAGACACCGCGGGGGCGCGCAAGGAGGCGCAGGCTGCGTTGGAACTGAAGCCGTCCGCGACTGCGTATCTGGTGTTAGCGCGGCTTGATTTTGCCGCAAGCCACCTGAACGAGGCCGATCATGAGGCTTCCGAGGCACTCAAGCTGAACCCCAACAGCGTCGCAGCCCAGGAGCTGTTGCGCCAGGTCGCCGCCAAACAGGGCCAGTCGCAGTAGGGCCGGAAGCGTGCCCTGAAGGAGCAAGCCATGCTTCAAAACGTGCGCGGGTTCGCGAAAGGGTTTTCCCCGAAAGCTTTCTGGATTGCTTGGGGTCTGGCCGCAGGATGGGGATGCCCGGCTGCCGCTGCGCCTCCAGAGCCGGTGCCGCAGCCGCTGATCGAAGAGTTTGTCCTTGCGGATACGATCCAGCCTGTCACTGCCGGCCAGCTCGATCGCGCCATCGCGCGCGCCAACTCTGAGGGCGCTGCGGCCCTGCTGGTCGAGTTGAACACGCCCGGGGGGCTGGTCGACTCCATGCGCAACATGGCGGGCGCCATACTCAGTTCGCGGGTCCCGGTGATCATCTATGTGGCTCCAGCGGGCGCACGCGCCGGGTCGGCCGGGTTTTTCCTGCTGGAGGCGGCCGATATTGCCGCAATGGCTCCCGGCACCAATGCCGGGGCGGCACACGTCGTCTTCGAATTTGGCAAGCCCGACGAGACCATGACGCAAAAGGTGGAGAACGACGCCGAAGCGTTCCTGCGATCGTATGTGGGGCGGCGCAATCGCAACGTCGATGCGGCGCTGGCGGCGGTGCAATCGTCGCGTTCCTACACCGCCGAAGAAGCCCTGGATAAACATCTCATCGATCTGACCGCGTCCAGCGATACGGAGCTGGTGGCGGCTTTGAACGGCCGTGAGATTACCCGGCTCGACGGCAGCAAGCAGGTGCTGCACCTGGCCGGAGCGCGCATCCAGCGGGTGCAGCCCACGCTGCGTGAGGACCTGCTCGGCTGGCTTGTTAATCCCAACATTGCTTTGTTGCTGCTGGTTGGCGGCGCGCTGCTGATCTACCTCGAATTCAACACCCCCGGCACGATCGTTCCCGGCGCGCTGGGCACGCTGATGGTGCTGCTGGCGGTGTTTGCGCTCAACCTGTTGCCCATCCGCTATACCGCAGTCTTGCTGCTGCTGGCCGCGATTGCGCTGCTGGTGCTCGAAGCGAAATTCGGCGGGCACGGAGCGCTGGCGATTGCCGGCATCGTGTGCCTGACCCTGGGCATGCTCACGCTGATCGCAGCGCCGGTGCCGGAACTGGCGGTTAATCCGTGGGTCGCGGTCGCGGTCAGCACGGCCTTTGGTGGGATCACGGCATTCCTGGTGCGGCTTGCGGTGCGGGCGCGCCGAATGAAATCCCTGTTGGGTGCCGATGCGCTGGTAGGACACCGCGCTTCGGCCATGGAGGCGCTGACTCCTGAAGGTCACGTCCTGGTGAATGGAGAGATCTGGCGGGCCGTAGCCAACGAAGCTGTGGCCGCCGGCACACCTCTCCAGGTGGTCGGCTACGAGCAATACCTGCTCAAGGTAACCCCGGTTGAGCCGCCCGCAGCCGGGGCATAACAAAGGGTGGAGTACAATCCGTGCTGAACTCCTGAAAAGAGGAAAGGCTTATGTCCTTTGCCGATCTGCCGATTCCGATTTTGATTGTCATTGCTATCGTCTTGCTCTATCTACTCAACTCCATCAAGATCCTGCGCGATTATGAGCGTGCCGTGATCTTCCGGCTGGGCCGCGCATTGCCGACCCCGAAAGGTCCGGGAATCATCCTCGTGTTCCGGCCGTTCGACCAGATGGTGCGCATCTCCCTCCGCCAGGAGGTGCTCGAGGTTCCTCCGCAGGACGTGATCACACGCGACAACGTGACGCTGAAGGTGAATGCGGTTGTGACGCTTTACGTGGTCAACCCCAACGACGCCGCCATCAAGGTGGCGAACTATGTTTACCAGACCTCGCAGTTCGCGCAGACCACTCTCCGCTCAGTACTGGGCGAAGTGGAACTGGACGAGCTTCTGAGCCATCGCGACAAGCTGAACCTGCGCATCCAGTCCATCATCGACCAGCGCACGGAACCATTTGGGGTGAAGGTGATCTCGGTCGAGGTCAAGCAGGTGGATCTTCCCGAGCAGATGCTCCGCGCCATGGCCAAGCAGGCCGAGGCGGAGCGCGAAAAGCGGTCGAAGATCATTCACGCCGAAGGTGAATTCAGCGCGGCGCAAAGGCTTGTAGACGCGGCCGCGCTCTTGGCCACAGAGCCCATTACCCTGCAGTTGCGCTACCTGCAAACGCTGACCGAGATCGGGGTTGAAAAGAACACCACGATCGTGTTCCCGCTTCCGATGGAACTGCTGTCGCTCTTGAACAAGCTGGGGACTACAGCGAGCGCTCCCCGGGCGGCGAAACCGGCAGAAGGCGACTAATTCGCCGGCGCGGGGTCTATAACGCCAGAGACCAGGTGGCAGTATCGAAAATGGCGGACGCTTCCAGGTCAAATTGGGGATTTCGCGGGTCGCGTAGAATGTCGTTAACCAGAGGCATATATGCAGCGAGGGTTTAGCGGATCTGTATTTGAGCCGGTGCAGGAATCGGAAGAGAGTCTGCGCGCCGCCCGGGACCGGGAATTAACGCTTGGTCCAGCCGTGCTCCTCACCCTGGGAGTGATCCTGTTCGCGCTATGTGCTGCCTGCTTCGTGTTTGGCTACGCGGTGGGGCGCCGGAACATGACCGAATCCGCAAGCGTTGCCGTGCCTCCCGCAGCTGCAACGCCGGGCGTGGCGCAACCTGCCACTCCGGTGTCCAAGCCGCTGGCGGGGCAAAGCGGTGCGCAGCCCCAGCCGCCGGCGGCCACAGCCGGTCAGCCCGATTCGTCAGCAGCGGATTCGACGCCAGCTCCGGCTCCAGTGGCGGTTTCGGTTCCGACTGGTTCAAATGGCGGTGCGGCTTCGGCCGGGACCTCTCAGTCGGCTATACACTCTGCGCTGCCCGCCCCGACCCCTGGCGCAGAGGCCGCCGCGAGTGCGGGGTCGGGCGTGCAACCGGCGCTCACACCGGCTTCCGGAATCATGGTTCAGATTGCGGCGGTATCGCACCCTGAAGACGCCGATGTGCTGGTGGGAGCTCTGCGCAAGCGGGGCTACGCGGTCAGCGCGCACCGCGATCCCGCAGACGGACTACTCCATGTCCAGGTCGGGCCATTTGCCAATCGCAACGATGCCGTTGCCATGCGCCAGAAGCTGCTGAACGACGGCTATAACGCGATCGTGGAGCCTTAAGATTCGCTCGTTCCCTATTCCCTGACCTCTGATCCACGGTCCCTGCTCCCTGTATCTCCCATCCATTCCGGCAGAGCGGACACGATCGCGGCGCGAACGGCTTCCATCAGTTCCTCGCGACTTGAATATCGCGCCGGATCGAGCGGTTCGTGAAAGGTGATGTATGCCGTACCGGGCCGGACGCGCATACTCCCCTTCGCCATCATGGTTTCTGTTCCGTGGATCGACACCGGAACGCAGGGAGCGCCCGCTTCCATTGCCAGGTAGAACGGACCTTTCTTGAAGGGCAGCAGGCGTCCCTCGCGCGATCGTGTGCCCTCGACAAAGGTGGTGATGTGAATGCCTTTTTCGAGCACACGCCGCGCCACGGCCACACTCTCCTTCGCGCTCTCGACACGTCCATCGCGGTCAACGGGCACAAAGTCTCCCAGCTTCATGCCGTAGCCGAGCACGGGAATCTTCATTAGCGAACTCTTGACAAATGCCGATGTGCGCCCTGGAATGCGCGGAATGAGCGCGGGTGGATCGAGATTGGATACGTGGTTGGACATGAAGATGCAGGCCGTATGCGCCGGCACATGTTCGAGGCCGGCGGTCTGGACGCGTATCGCCGCCAGCCGCAAGGCGAGCCGGACAATCCTGATCGATGCGTTGTAGAGCGGGGTCGCGTTGCCCGTAATCATGGCCCAGGGAATAAACACGAGTGCCGCCGGGATGCCGAGCAGGACAATCGTGAACAGCAATAGGAGCGCGGCGGCCATGGATTTTGTGCCTAGGTGAATCTCGTTTTGAGGCGCGCGGGCAGCTTCTCATAGATGCCGTCGAATCCGCCATTGGACAAGATGGCGACCACGTCTCCGCGACGAAGCTGCGGCACGACCGCAGAGACGATAGCGTCGGCGTTGGCATGCAATTCGGTTGGGGTTCCGGCAGCGTTCAGGGCGTGCACAACCTCTTCGGGATGCAGACGTTCATCGTCGGGAATGCGCTCCTGCCGATAGACACCGGCAAGAACGACGTGGTCGGCGAGGCGCAGGCTGGCGACGATTTCACCTTCGAGCACCTTGCGACGAAGGGTGTTGGAGCGAGGCTCGAGTATGGCCCACAGACGCGCCTCAGGGTAGACAGAGCGCAGGGCGCGCAGGGTTTCGCGGATGGCCGTGGGATGGTGCGCGAAATCCTCGATGATCGTGATGCCGCCGATTTCCGCACGCACCTCGAGCCGCCGCTTGACGCTTTTGAAGCTTGCCAGCGCAGATTGAATCGCGCTCGTGTCGATACCCTGTCCGGCGGTCAGGGCAGCGGCGGCCGTGGCATTCAGAGCGTTGTGCTCGCCGGCGAGGCTCATTTCCAACTCGGCCCACAACGCGCCGTTGTGCCAGACTTCCCAGCGCGTCAGGCCGCCCTCATGGCGCAGGTTCTGCAGGCGCCAGTCAGCTGCGGCTGTAAAGCCATAGCGCTCCACGCGGCAAAATGCGCGCGAAATACATTCGGTCACATTGGGGCTGCCGTCGTAGGCCACGATGAGGCCTCGGCGCGGCACGAGGTTCACCAGCCGCTTGAATGCAACCTTTACCGCTTCGAGGTCGGCGTAAATGTCGGCGTGGTCGAACTCCACGTGGGTGAGAATGAGCGCGTCGGGAAAGTAGTGCAGGAACTTCGGCCCCTTGTCGAAGAACGCCGTATCGTATTCATCGCCCTCGAGAATGAAGGTCGGCGTGGGACGAAGCTGAAAGCTGGTGCCGAAGTTTTCCGCCACTCCACCGATGAGGAATGACGGCTCGCGCTCCGGCTGTTCGCGCGCCGCGACTTGGTAGATCCACGCCAGCATGCTGGTGGTGGTTGTTTTGCCGTGGGTTCCCGCGACAACAAGCGATTTGCGTCCAGCGAGGAACTCCTCGCCCAGCAATGCCGCCATCGACGTGAAGGGAATGCGTTCGTCGAGCACACGTTCGATCTCCGGGTTGCCGCGCGAAAGCGCGTTGCCGACGACCACCAGGTCAGGCCTGGGATCGAGATTACTTTCGGCGTACGGCTCAAGCACTGGAATGCCGAGTTCGCGCAGCAGATCGCTCATGGGCGGGTAGGCTGCTTTGTCAGAGCCCGTAATGCGGTGGCCATGCAGCTGCAACAGTCCCGCCAGCGAAGCCATCGCAGTACCGCAGATGCCGATCAGGTGAATGTGCTTCGTTTCTCGTGTCTGTCTTATCACCACACCACCGCCGGTTCCAGCAAATGCAATTGCGCCTCTTCATCCACGCATAATTCGGCGGTCACGCCGAATGTGAGTGTGACGTTCTGCCGCGAAACATGCCCACTGCGCAGGCCGATCGCGATCGGCCCTTCAAAGTCGTGAAACACGGTTGCGATGACCTCTTCAAGAAATTCCGGCGCGGCGCCGGGAGAAATGCAATCGAGCATCTCGCCGAAGACGATGCCCACGGTCCCATCGAGTTTGCCCGCGTGCCGCAATTGCCACAGCATGCGATCGATCTGATACGGCTTGGCTCCGATGTCTTCGAGGAAGAGCAGCTTGCCCTCCGTGGCCGGTTCCCAGGGGGTGCCCAGCAGTGAAACGAGAATGCTCAAACACCCGCCGTAGAGCGTTCCCCGCGCCGTACCTGGCTTCAATACGCGCAGGCCTTCGCCCGGTCCGAGACCGTAGGGTTCGCCGGCCAGCGCGGCGCGAAAGCTGCGAAGATGTACGCCATCGTCCAAATAGAAATCGGCCGCGGCCATGGGGCCATGGAACGCGGGCAGGCTGAGAGCGTCGAGCAGGCGAAGCTGCACGCCGGTCAAATCGCTGTAGGCGAAAAACGGTTTCGGATGTTTGCGAATCAGCTCGAGGTCGAGGCCCTCGAGGATGTAATTCGATCCATATCCGCCCCGCAGGCTCATCAGGATTTCCGAGTCAGGGTCGGCGAATGCGCCGTGCAGGTCGGCGAGTCTTTGCTCCGGCGTACCGGCAAAAAAGAGCGGCCCGCGTACCAGCCCGTGTTGTCCCAAGCGGGGCAAGAAACCCAGTCCGCGCAGCGCCTCGAGTCCGCTTTTCACTCGTTCCGGACGCGCAAACGAAGCCGGTGCAACAACGTTGATCCCCGCGCCGGGCTGTACCGGAGCCAGCTTGACCAGAGGTAAATTTTGAGGCGGCGCCTTCATCCGTCCCACGCCTCGCCGCGGGCGATCAATGATGCCGGGCCTGACAGGTTCAATTCCGTTTCGGGCCCATCCCACGCCACCGTCTGCGCCCCTCCTGGCGCCACCACGTGCAAAGGCGATGCACACCCGCTCAATGCGATCGCTGCCGTGGCTGAGGCGGATGTTCCGGTGCCCGAAGAGCTCGTTGGTCCCACCCCGCGCTCGAAGATCCGAATTTCGATCTGGTTCGATTGCACGATCCGAATGAATTCCACGTTGGTCTGGTAGGGGAAGTCGGGATGTACGCAGATTTGCTGGCCGACACTTTGCCATTGCTGCCCTTCGACGGTGAACTTCGAATTGTCCACAACTATCACGAAGTGCGGATTGCCGGTGGAGACTTCAACGCCCGCAACCTGAGCACCGCCGGGAATGGTCACCGTCCGCTGCGCAAATTGCGGTACGCCCATGCCTGTGGTCACTTCTACGGTGAAGGCGTTACTGGCGCTTACCGAGTCGATGTGGCAGACGCGCACACCGGCATCAGTTTCGATGTCCAGCGTATCGCCCGGCCTGGCACCCAGTTTCTCTGCCATCCATGCGGCCACGCAGCGGGTTCCGTTGCCACTGATTTCGGCAATGGAGCCGTCCGCATTGTGCAGGCGAAGGCGGCCTGACCTCGGTCCCGTCCAGGCGAAGAACTCGATCCCGTCCGCGCCAATGCCAGTATTGCGCGCACACAACCGGCGCGTCAGTTCGGCCCAGTCGCGGCCTCGAGCCGCCTCTTCAGTCACGATCAGGAAGTCATTACCGCAGGCGTGGGCCTTGGTGAAGGAAATCAATCTTCCTCCGGATCGCGAAACGTAAGCAGTGCATCGATAGCCGGCTCGGCGAGCAATCTTTGTTTGAGCTGCTCATGCTGCTTTTTTGTGGCGACCAGCGCAAAGCTGACACGCTGCAGTTCGCCGATGGCATCGCGCTCGACGTTGGAGAGACGCTCCCTGGTTTTGTCCATCGCATCCAGAATCGAGTGCAGCATAAGCGTCTGGTCGCGTCCGCGCGCCTCATAAACCAATGGATACCCCTTGAGATTTGCACGGCGTTCCAGGAAGCCCACAATCTCGAGCGCAAGCACCACGATCACGGCCGCCACGATCGCGGCCGCATAGAGACCCGCACCGCAGGCCATTCCAATCGACGCGACAACCCAGACGCTGGCGGCACTGGTCAGGCCGCTCACCCGGCTGCGATTGTGGATGATCAGCCCAGCACCAAGAAATCCAATGCCCTGGACGATATTTGAGGCCACGCGTCCCTTGTCGGGATTGGCATCGCCGGCCAGGACGGCGGAGAGGAGCGTAAAAAACGCGGCGCCCATCGAGATGAGCAAATTGGTGCGAACGCCGGCCGCCTTGCCGCTGATTTCGCGCTCCAGGCCGATCCCGGCGCCAAGCAGACACGCCAACAGCAGCCGGCCAATCGCGCCGTTCGCGATCACTATCTGTTGCAGGCGATCGAAATTGAACGACTGGACGAAATGGGCGTAAGCGAGATTCATGCGAGGTTTTTCCTTGCCCGATGCTATCACCGCACGGGCCGACGCAGTGACAACTACCGGCGTCCGCCGGAAGGAGAGGTATCGGACACGTAAATCGCCCCTGAGGGCTGGTATTTAGCACTGAAGCGACGGACCAGCGTCAGTCCTTCAGGGTGGGCGCGTACCGCCTGGTCGATCTCGTCGCCTTCGAACGCAAGCACGATGGCCGCATGAGTGGCCGGTGCGGCAAGCGCAGCCTGATAGTACTCCCGGTCGCTCTCATTGATGGTCTGGCGCAGAGGAATGCCGCTGAAGGCCACGAACTCGGGATGCACTGATGTATTCATCAGCACCGCGCCTGCAGGATGTGCGGCAAGCAGCGCGCGCATGGCTTCGGGAACCTCGGCATCATAGACGCGGCGCGATTCGATGTTCTTTGTGCCTTCGACATAGACGAGGGGCCGTTCGCGCACCACCACCGCGGCGTTGAGGACAATGACAGCCGCCAATCCAGCCACCACGTACTTTGTCCATGCCGCCTTGAATTCGCGGATCCCGGTCAGCACAAAGTGCGAGAAGAATCCCAGGCTCAGCGCAAACGCGGGAAGAAGCTCCAATCCATAGCGCGTGTTGTACCAGGAGTGCGGCCACCAGGGAGGAAGAAAGATGGGAACCGAACCATAAGCCACCGAATACGCGTAGAAAGGAACCGGGAGCCAGAGCAGCAGCGCCCAGAGAAACGCGCGGCGACGTGCTGTGAGCCATGCCCATGCTGTGCCGAGGGCACTGAGAGTGAGTAGCCATCTTCCCCACTGGGCGCCGGCCGCGTCCATCACCGCAGCCTTGACGAAGAACTTCAGCGACACCCAGGGATTGTGCCACCCCGGATGGGGTGGACCCGTGCCTGGTGTTGCGGTACGGATCTCGATGGCCTTGGCCGAATAAGGGCCGCGCATGAAATCGAGCCAGTCACCGAAGACGACCGCGTTATAGGTGAACCACACAATCGGAGCGGCTGCAATCAGAAGGGTGACGATCCAGAAAGCGGGCGAACCAAGCCGGCCACGCCTCGCCAGGGTTACCGCGATCGCGATCCAGGCGAGGCACGCCATGATCCAGCCGTCGTAGCGTGTGAAGACCGCCGCAACGAGCACCACGGCGATTGCATACACGAGCCGGTCAGCACGGTGTCGGTTTGGCGCCGCATCCTTCGCGCTGTCGAGGCTTGATCGCCATTCGACTAACCAGACCGATGCCCATATCATCTCGCACACAAACAACGGCTCGGTCATGGCGGTTGTCTGCATGTAGAGCAGGTTGGGGTTCAGCGCGAAGAAGGCGAGAGCCAGTGCCGATGCCAGAGGCGGCAGCCAGCGGCGAGCCAGCCTGTAGATGCCACCACAAGCGGCAAGCCAGGCCAGGGCGGAGGGGATCAGGCCCGCGATCCCGTTGGCCCACCAGGCGTAGACTGCGACGAACGGAATCATCAACAGGTGAGGCAATGGCAGCCATACCGAGCCTAACTCGGAGAGGCCCGGCCGGCGCGAATCGATGACGCGGCGCGCGATGTGCAGATGCGCGACTGCATCGCCGTAGTTCAGCATGGCTCCGTGCCGCCAACTCCACGCCGCCGCCGCGAGCGAGGTCGCCGCGCAACCGGCTGCCACTGCCAGCCATTCACTCCGGGGTCCCCAGCGATAGGTCTTCGTCGCTGGGGTGGCGGCGCGGCGAACCGGTTGCTCAATCAAGATGAGTCAACTCACGGAACTGGGAAAAGCGCTCATCGATTTCCGCGCGCGAGAGCTGTTGCAGCCGCTCGGTCCCGAACCGCTCTACCGCGAACGATCCCATGACGCCACCATAGAACATGGCCCGCCGGAACGCGCCATTCGTCAGGTCTTTCTGCGAAGCCAGATAGCCGAAGAAGCCTCCGGCGAAGCTGTCGCCAGCGCCGGTCGGGTCGACGACTTCTTCGAGAGGCAGCGCAGGCGCCCGGAAAGTCTTTGCGCCGAGGCCATTCGTGCTCGCGCCATAGAAAGCCGTGGCGCCATATTCGCCGTGCTTCACCACGAGCATGCGCGGCCCCATGCCAAGCACGCCGCGCGCAGCCTGCACGAGGTTATTGTTCCCGGCCAGCATGCGCGTCTCGGTGTCGTTGATGAGCAGGATATCCAGCCCCTTCAAAACCTGCTTGAGCGCATCGCGATGATCCTTGATCCAGTAATTCATGGTGTCGCCGGCGACCAGCTTGGCTTGGGGCATAGCTTCGCGCACGCGGCGCTGCAGCACCGGATCAATGTTGGCCAGGAACAGGAATTCCGAATCGCGATAGGCATCGGGAATCTTGGGCTCGAAGGCGCCGAAAACGTTCAGTTCGGTGGCGTGGGTCTTGGCCTCATTCAGGTTTTCGAGGTACGAGCCTTCCCAGAAGAAACTCTTACCCGCGGCGCGTTCGATGCCCTGCGTATCGATGCCTCGGGCCTGAAAAACGGATTGCTGGTCGGGTCCGAAATCTTCCCCGACCACCGCGATTACGCGCACGCTGGTGAAATAGCTTGCGGCGAGCGAAAAGTATGTTGCCGCGCCGCCCAGGCATCGGTCCCGCCGGCCCGCCGGAGTTTGAATGGAGTCGAAGGCAACGCTGCCCACTACGGTAATTGCCACGTATATTCCTCACATTTCGTTGTAGGTTTATTCAAACGTACACAGCAGCACTTGTCCGCGAAGATGCTGCGAATTACCAGCCGAAATACTTTCCGAACAGGAGCTTGAGATTTTCCCTCGCCTGGGCTGGAATGGCATCCGGCTGGGTCAGCACCGCAAAGCGGGCTGCCGACGCGCAGGCGCAGGTGCGCTCTCTGGGCATGGCGGCAACCGCTTCCTTGACCACCTTGTACGCGTTGGCGGCGTTCTGGTGCAGCACAGCGACGATTTCCTCAACCGTCACCGCGTCATGGCCTTCGCGCCAGCAATCGTAATCGGTCACCATGGCTACGGTGGCGTAGCAGATTTCGGCTTCGCGGGTCAGCTTGGCTTCCTGCAGATTGGTCATGCCGATCACGTCGGCGCCCCAACTGCGGTAGAGATTTGATTCGGCCTTGGTGGAGAACTGGGGGCCTTCCATGCAGACATAGGTGCCGCCCGGTTTGCCGGTCACGCCGGCAGCGGCGCACGCATCCGCCGCGGCCCCGGCCACCGTGGCGCAAACCGGATCGCCAAAGGCCACGTGGCCAACGATCCCGTTTCCAAAGAAGGTCGAGATGCGATGAAAGGTGCGATCGATGAACTGGTCGGGAATGACGAAGTCGGTGGGCTTATGTTCTTCTTTCAGCGAGCCCACAGCGGAAACGGAAATAATTCGTTCCACTCCCAGCTTTTTGAAGGCGTAAATGTTGGCGCGGAAATTCAATTCAGATGGAAGGATGCGATGGCCGCGCCCATGGCGCGCAAGGAATGCGACTTTGCGTCCTTCCAGTTCGCCGAGGACAAAGGCGTCGGACGGTTCGCCAAACGGGGTCTCCACGCGCTGTTCATGTACGTTTGTGAAGCCGGGCATCGAGTAAAGCCCACTGCCGCCGATAATGCCGATTTCCGCCTCAGGCAAATCTTGCTCCCGTGCGCTGGGCCGTTCGTCCGGCCCGTGCGCCTGCATGCTGCAAACATCTCAGTATAAAGGCAGGGCACGGTTGCGACGAGGCGGCAGCCGATCTGGCACCACCGGGAGCCAACCGAACATTCAGGCTGTGGCTTCGATCGCTTCCTGCGCCTGAGCTTGCGCGGAAGCCGCATCCCGCACAGCCCACCCGGCGAGAAGCAGGCTGGGAGCTGCCACGGGCGGACAGTCGCCGAGTTCGCCGAGGGTGGTATGAAAGACCGCCTGCCCCGGCTGTGCGGCTCGGGAGACGACCGCGCAGGGAAAATCGGGCGGCAATCCATCCGCGAGCCATTCGGCGGCCAGCAGGCGCAGATCGCGTCCCGGCATGTAGACCACGCGGGTGGCGTCTTCCTTTTGCGGCAACTGCGATTCATTGTGCGACTGCGCATGGTGGCCGGTTGAAAACGTCACGTTGGACGCGCTGTTCCGGTCAGTGAGGGAGCAGGGGATGGCGGCGGCCGCTGCAAACGCCGCGGTAATTCCGGGTACGACTGCGAAATCGACGCCGGCATCTGTCAGGGCCGCCATCTCTTCCGCCGCGCGCCCGAAGATGAGCGGATCGCCACTTTTCAGACGGACCACGCGGCGGCCGTTGCGGGCATGGTCGATCATCAGCGCGTTGATCTCATCCTGGGTGATGCTCTTGACTCCACAGCGCTTGCCCACGTTCACGATTTCCGCGGCGGGAGCGAGTTCGAGGATGGCACCAGGCACGAGATCGTCGTGCAGCACTACATGCGCGGATTGGATCAGGCGCTGCGCCTTCACCGTCAGCAGGTCGGGATCGCCCGGTCCGGCGCCCACCAGCCACACCCTTCCGCCCGCGTCGGCTGACGGCTTGCCCAGGGGGGCCAGAGCCAGGCGCCTCGATGGGCACGCCTCGGAGTCGCAGACCTGCCGATGCGCCAACTCGTGCAGCAGCGCCTTGCGCTCTTCGCCTCGCGGGTGAATGGCCAGAACGTTGCGCCGGAGCTCGCCGAGATTGGCGAGCCAGGGACCAAGGTCCTGGGGCAATTGGGCATCAATCTCGCGGCGCAAACGCTGCGCCGCGGCGGGGCTTTCCCCGGCGGTCGAAATGGCAATCTGCAAATTGCCGCGGCTCACCACAGAACCGAAGAAGAAATCGCAGTTGGGAATATCATCGACGCTGTTGCACAGGATGCCGCGTTCGACCGCCCCCCGATAAATAGCAGCGTTCGCTTCGGGCGAATCGGTGGCTGCAATGACGAGATAGTTGCCGTCGAGGTCGGAGGGATCGAAGGGGCGCTCGATCCACTCCAACTTGCGTTCCACCGCCAGTTGCCGGACTTCGGACTTCGCATCCGGCGCAATGACGCGCAGCCGAAGGCCGGTTTTGAGCAGACTGCCGATCTTGTCCAGGGCAACGGTGCCGGCGCCAACCAGCAGGCACTGGCGTCCTTCGAGTTTGAGAAAGATGGGAAGAAGGCTCATCAACAATCCTTAGTCGGCGACTGCGTGCGGCACGGGGCCGGTGGGGAGATCGCGCTCCGCTGCAGCAATCACCTCTCCGGCGAGGTGCCCGCGCAGCTCATCGTTGGTGTGGCGTAAAAACCAGGCGCGCAGGTTCTCTTCCGGCTGCCGCGAGCCAAGATATTGGCGTAGAAGCCGCTCGATCGCATCCGGCACCAGGGGCGCGGCGCAGCGATAGCCGACGGGGCGCGCGACTGCGGCATGTTGGCCCACCGCGCCACCGAGGCAGAAGTAATACGCATCGGTGAGCTTTCCTTCATGTTTGATCTTCTTGCCTTCGATGCCGATGTCGGCAATCCAGTGCTGGCCGCACCCGTTGGGGCAGCCGGTTACGTGCAGGCGCAACTGCTGATCGAACTGGGGCAGCCGCTCCTCCATCTCCTCCACCAGCCAGCGCGCAAAGCCCTTGGTTTCAGTAATCGCCAGCTTGCAGAACTCGGTTCCGGTGCACGCCACCGCACCGCGCCAGAATGCCGAGCCCTCCACATGCAGGCCGATCTGTTCAAGTTCGCGGGCCAATTCCCCTGTCTTTGCATTCGGCACATCGATGAACAGGAGATTTTGTGATACCGTCGCGCGCAGATTCCCGCTCCCAAAGCGCTCCGCGAGTTCGGCGGACGCCTCCAGCTGTTCGCCGGTCATGCGTCCGCGAAGCACCGAAGCGCCCACGTAGCTCAGCCCCTGCTGCCGTTGGCGATGAATGCCAGCGTGATCGCGATACACGTCCTCGGGAACAATCTCCGGCACCGCGGGGCGCAGGGTGAAGTCGAGCCGCGACTGAAGTTCGGTGAGGAAGCTCTCCGCGGTCCAGCCTTCCTTCATGAAGAGGTATTTCAGGCGGGCGCGGTCCCGGCTTTCGCGCAGCTTCTGCTGGTCGCGGAAAATCTCCGTCACGCCGCGTACGGCACGCACGGCCTGATCCGGCTGCAGGAACACATTCAATCGAACGCCAAGATGCGGTTCGTTGGACAGGCCGCCACCCACGCGCAACGAATACCCTATCTCGCCCTCGTGCTTCACCGCGGTCAATCCGATATCGTTGATCTCGGGATAGGCACACCAGGAAAGGCAGCCAGTGGCACAGATCTTGAATTTCCGCGGCAGGTTGTAGAAGTCGGGATTGGCGGTGAGCAGATGCGCAACCTCAACCGCGATCGGGGAAGCGTCGATGATTTCGTCGACAGCAATTCCAGCCACCGGACAGCCCGTGACATTGCGCACAACATCGCCGCAGGCGCCTTTGGGCGAGAGCCCGATGGCATCCAGAGCATCGACGACTTCAGGCAACGACTCGATGGTGAGCCAGTGAAGCTGGATGTTCTGGCGGGTGGTGATGTCGGCCAGGTTGCGGGCGTACTTGCGGGTGAGCCCGCCGATAGTGCGCAAGTGGCTGGCCGAGATGATCCCGTTGGGGATGCCGATGCGCATCATGAAGTATTCCGTTGCCAGGCCTTCGCCGCCCTTGCCGCCGGTGGCTCCCACGCCGTCCCCCTGGGTGTAGATACCCCACCACTTGAAGTAGGTCGAAGCCCATTCCGGCACAACACTGGCGCGGCCTTCGCGCGCAAATGCGCGCACTTCATCGAATGCTTCCCACGGGTTCTTCTCGCGTTTCAGGCGTTCAGCGCGTTGCGCTTTGGTTTCTTTTTCCGGAACAGCTTGAGCCATGATTCCTCTTCATCGGATTACAGATTGTTACTCGCGCTCAGAAACAGAACGCCCGCGGCAGCTAGGGCTGATCGCGGGCGTTCGGAAACCTTGATTTCGATCTAAAATTGCAGGCTCAGGTCACCTCTGCGCGCGAAGCATACAACAGGGGCGACAACAAATGAAACCGTGCATATGTCGATCATATGCACCAGAGCGGCGAAAATCAACCGGAATTGCCAGTTTTCGCGCCCCAGTCAACTCCGCGAGACTGGTATGTGCGATTGCTCGAATGAGGGTTCGTCAGTAAAAGCGCGCCCCGCGAGAGGCAGATCAATCACGATCTGCGCCCCTCCGCGCTGGCCGTTCGAAGCCCGGATCTGCCCGCCATGGGCGCGCACCACCGCCTCCACGAATGCCAGCCCAAGGCCGCTTCCAGTCGATTCTTTTCCTTTCACATATCTCTCGAATGGATGTTCGATTACTTCGGGAGGAAAGCCCTGTCCGTCGTCTTCAATCTCCAGATGTCCGGAGTCAGCCTGGGCCTGCAGCTGAATGTAGATCGTTGTTTCGGGCGCAAGGTGCTTGAGCGCATTGTCGAGCAGGTTGGCCAACAAGCGGTGCAGCAGCGCTGAATCAGCTGAAACGATAACGGGAGACGACGTTCTGGTTACGACCCTGAGCCCTTTGTCCGTAAAGCTGGGCTCGTATAGGTCCACCATCGAGCGCAGCGATTCAACTAGATCCACCGGTACCCGGCGGATGCGCAGAGCATCAGCATTGGCCTCCGCCACGTCCAGCGATTTGGTAAGGAAGTCAGAGAGACGATCCAGTTCCTCGAGAGCTGAGGCAATGGGATCGCTTGCGGCGCTCTCATGGTCAGCCAGCAAGGCCAGTTCGAGCTTGCCGCGGATGGCCATCATCGGGCTGCGCAGGTCGTGAGCGAGCGAGTTGGTGATGGTGTGCAGTTGATTGACGGAGTTTTCGATGCGGTCCAGCATCTTGTTGAGTGTGCGCGCGAGCTGGGCAATTTCGTCCTTGCCTCGAACCTCCGGCACGCGGCTGCGCAGGTCGTACTGACCAATCCGGTTGGCAGTCCTGGTAATACGATGCACGCGATCCAGCATGCGCTTGGTGGCAAAGAAGACAACAATAAATCCGAGCACTACGATGGCCAGACAAATCGAAAACAAGCGAATACGCATGCGGCGAAGAACATGGATGTCCTGGGCCTTCGACAGTCCAAGGTGGATCCGGTCTCCCGCCGGGGTCACTCTGCTCACCACGCGAAAGGGATGAAAATAGCCGGCGATCGAAATGTCCACCGGATTTCCCGGAGTAACAGGAGTTTGCGTAATTGCCGTCAGATAAGGGCTGCTATCCCCCTTGCCAACCCAAAGTTTGAGGCGATTATCGCTTCCCGTTTCGATAAAGAAGACTGCCTGCTGGTTGGGTTCCCCGCCGGCCTGTAACTCGAGCGGTACCTCTTTGGTAGCCAGTTCCGCCACTTCGTCCACGATCCGGTCATACAGCGCATTTTTCGGCGTCCGCTCGGCCACGTCCGCGAGGGTTTCCACTTCGCCCGTAAGCCAGGCATCGGTCCGGCGTTGAATTTCATGGGAGGCGAAACTTTGCAGAAACAGAAAAAGAATCACGGAGCCCACGGCGAACGCCAGCGTGCTCCAGATCGAGATGCGCCAGGCCGCAGTGTGTCCCTTGGAACTATTTATCTCGGAGTACATAGCCGACTCCCCGGATGGTGCGAATCATCGGTTGTCCACCCGGCTTATCAACTTTACCCCGAAGGCGATAAATATGTACATCCACGACGTTCGTGTCCGGTTCAATACGCATGCCCCACACCTGGTCGAGGATCATGGATCTGCTTACGATACGACCCGCGTTTCGGCAAAGGTACTCCAGTAAAGAGAATTCCTGGGTGGTAAGTTGCAGAACCTCGTCTCCGCGGATGGCCTCCCGCCGTAACAGGTCAAGCTGGAGATCCAGGACCCGCAAGACGGTGGTGGAGTCGGCGGGGGGGGCATTGCGGCGCAACAGGTTGCGCAAACGGGCGAGCAATTCGGGAAGGGCATAGGGCTTGGTGAGGTAATCGTCCCCCCCGATTTCCAGTCCCCGCACTCGGTCATCGAGCGAGCGGCGGGCCGACAGGATCAAGACCGGAGAGCGGATGCCCTGCTGTTTCAGTCGGGTAATCAGGGAAAGCCCATCGTCGTCGGGAAGGCCCAGGTCGAGGATGATGGCCGAATGATTGCCTGCCAGCGCCATCTTCTCAGCCGTTTTTCCGTTGGCCGCAATATCCACCTGGAAACCGTTTTGGGTTAACGAACGTTCCAGGAAATTCTGGTTCGCGACGTCGTCTTCGATCACCAAAAGGCGCATACGTTCGATCCTCTTTCAAGCCGATTGGCATGAAGCCGCTGTTTGCCGGTGGGTTGTCATTTCGTCACCGTACCGGTTAATTTCAAGTCGATTTTCACTTCCTTGTCGACCTTTATGAACATGAAACTCGGATCCTTGACGCCCCAATTTACAAAAGGCACTGAAAAACTGCCGGAAGCGGAGAAGTGATCGCCCTCCAGATGCACGATCATGGGAACGGTGATCGGATGGGCCTGTCCCAGCAATGTAAACGTTCCCTCCACCGGCCCGCTCGAATCGCCGGAGTCTTTCAACTGCCCTGAGAACCTGGTCGGCGCGAAGGTGACGGTCGGATAAGTCTGCACCTTCAATTGATCCTTCGTCATTTTTTTGTCGCGGCCCTGGTTCCCGCTTTGTCCGCTGGACGCGTCGACCGACACCGTTCCGGTCATCGCGCCGCTCTGCGGCTCGAGGGTGAAATCACCCGAAGTGACATGAAAGCTCCCCTCCACGGGGTGGTCCGACGCACCGAGCGTAAAGTGCACCTCGCTGGTCCCCGGATCGACACGATAACGCTGTTGGCTCTGAGCCGTGACAGTTAACGCAAATCCGGCCACCGCAGCCAGCAATGGCCGACCATGCCTCAAGGCTCGGGATTTCAAGATCACACTTTCCAATAAGCCACTCATGACTGTCCTGACACGTTCGAGATTCACGCCGTCTCCAAGGCCGATTCAAAGCCGGGGCGAGAACTATATTTAGGGGCTCGCCTTCTAATCTGACGGTTAGGGATGGGGCGCGTCAATGGACACGGCCGAGAATGAAGAGATCGTCATTTACGATGATCCGACTCGAGCTTTATGCCCCCCTTTTTTCTGCGGCCGGAACTCGAATCTCTGCCACTCTATCCCATCGGACAGACAGAACCGCAGGTTTCATCCGGACGTCATCTTGCTTCCTAACTCCATGATCTAATGGGAGTAGACAATCCTCGGACAATCTACCAGATTGCGCTTGGCGGAGCGGAACCGTCGAAATCGCTGGTTTGGTGATCTCCATTTCAGCAAAAAAGTCGTCTAACCGAACACTGTCGGTACCAGGGGAGTGAAAGGAATGGATTCAGCCGCAAACCATGCTTTGATGTGGTCCCGTCTGCGGCGCGCCTTTCAGGCAAGACTGCCGTTGCCCCAGGGAACCGAGCCTCATCTTGGTGGAGCCCTGCGGGACACGCTGCTACACCCCGGCAGCATGGTTCGGGCTGAACTGGCGTATCGCATCGCCTGCTCGTTCGGGCTGTCCGAAGAGCGTTCCGAAAACCTGGCCATTGCCATCGAATACTTTCATACCGCATCCCTGCTTTTTGATGACCTGCCTTCGATGGACGACGCCCAGCTGCGCCGCGGCGTGCCCTGCGCCCACCAGGTGTACGGCGAGGGAGCGGCTATCCTGGCCGCACTGGCACTGATCAACCGGGCCTATGCGCTTGTCTGGAAGACGGTGGCCGGACTGCCACCAGAGGTTCAATCGGCGGGGCTTGGTTACCTCGAGAGCCACCTGGGAATCGCCGGGCTTCTCAATGGGCAAAGCCAGGACCTCCATTACTCGCGCCTCTCGGAGCATCTGCGTGAACCCCAGTCCATCGCTATGGGCAAAACGGTATCGCTCATCCGACTGGCCCTGGTTCTTCCGGCAATCATCGCTCAAGCCAAACCCCATGAGGCCAACCTTCTCGATCGCCTGGCTATCTTCTGGGGTCTGAGCTACCAGACCCTCGATGACCTCAAGGACGTGCTGCACGGCGACGACGTGCACGGCAAAACCGCTGCCCGCGATGCCTGTCTGGACCGGCCAAACCTGGCGCTCACCATCGGCATACCGGAGTCATTCGACCGGATTGAACGGCTGATGAACCTGGGCAGCCGGATGATTGCGCGCTTGGTGCACCGCCGTCCGCGACTTGCGTTCCTCCGCGATGTTCGGATCCAATTCAATCAGGAGATCGCCAACCTCTCCGAGGCCGGTCTTACTCGGGCATCATGATTTTTCTCCGCTTGATTCTTACCAACCTCGGCCGCCATCGCGTTCGTACCCTCATCAGCATTGCGGGGATCGCCTTCAGTGTTGCCGCCATGCTGACCGTGGTGACGATCCTGCAGGGCGCGGTCGGCATGTTCGCCGGGCTTCTCTCCGCCGACAGCCAGCTCATCGTCTTCGAGCGCAATATCTCCGACCTCTTTTTCAGCAGCGTGCCGGACGCTTCGGTCAAGCAAATCCAGGCCTGGGGCATGGTCGCGAAGGCCAATCCGGTTCTCTTTGGCATCGTTTCCAGCCAGGACCATCCCATCATCACCTGCTTCGGGGTTACCGGCGACGACGCGCGTATCCGTGAAGCTACATGGATTTCCGGAAGCAAAGCGGAGTTCGGCGCCAACCCCGATGCGATCGCACTCGGCGAACGCGCTGCCGAATTCCTGCATGCCTCCGTGGGCAGCCAGGTGGCCATCGGTCACGGAAGCTTCCAGGTGATGGGTATTATCCACACCAGGAATGGCTTCGAAGACGGCGGCGTGTTCATGCCCCTTCCTAGCGCACAGTCTTTCTTTCACAAGAACGGCACGTCCTCGGTTCTTCTTGTGAAACTGAAAAACCGCTACGACCAGGCCGCGTTCAAGGCGCAGGTCAAACAGCAATTTCCCAGTCTGATCGCACTCGAAGACGAGGAGTTCAACCGTTCTTACTCGCAGTTCAAGATCCTCAAAGCGACGGCCTGGGCAGTCGGCGCCTCCGGCGTGCTCCTGGGCGGACTTGGTGTCGCGAACACCATGATCATGTCGGTGTTTACGCGTATTCGCGAAATCGCCATTCTGCGCGTCAACGGATTCTCCAACACTCAAATTGCCGCGCTCATTTTCGGCGAGTCGGGCGCGGTCTCCTTCGCAGGGGCGGTGCTTGGCCTGGGGATCGGGATGTGCGCCATCATTGCTCTCAAGCTCATTCCTGCACTTCATGGCTATGTCGATGCCGAGGTTCAGCCGGTCGTGGTGATCGCGGTCGTGCTGCTGGCTTGCTTCACAGGCGCTGCGGGGGCGCTCTATCCTGCCTTCTACGCCATGCGGGTTCGCGCGGTGGAGGCGCTGCGCTTTGAATAGCCAGGCCGCCATTGATCTGCAAACCACGGCCGCCTCGAATTCGGCGCCGGCGCTGCTGTGCGCCGAGAATGTCTGGAAGAGCTACGAAGACGGTTCGATCCCCGTCCTGAACGGGGTTGATCTGGAGCTATTTTCCACGCAGACCGTAGCGATCTGCGGCCCCTCCGGCTGCGGTAAAAGCACCTTGCTCCACCTGCTTGGCGGCCTCGATGAGCCGACGAGCGGGCGCGTGTTGATTCACGGCACCGACCTCAGGAAGCGCCGCCGTACGCAGTACCTCCGCCATGAGGTGGGGTTCGTGTTCCAACTGCACAATCTCATCGCCGACCTGACGCTTGAAGAAAACTGCTTCATTCCGACCGTAGCCGCCGGCACTCCGAGTAAAGAGGCGCAGGCGCGCCTCCACATCCTCGCCGACCGCACCGGGCTCACGCATCGCCTCAAGCAGCGCATCCAAAAGCTGTCGGGTGGTGAACGCCAGCGCACCGCACTGTGCCGGGCACTGATGAACAAGCCGGGAATCCTGCTGGCCGACGAGCCCACCGGTTCACTCGATGAGCGCACCAGCCTCCAGATTTTCGACCTGCTGCTGGAACTGGCCGCCACCGAAGGCATCACCCTGGTGATGGCAACCCACGACCGCGGGCTGGCGCAACGCTGCGACCGCCTGGTGGAGATGCGCGATGGCAAAATCTGCGAGTGAGCGGATCTCCGGCGCCGGCCTGGCAGCGCTCGCATTTCCGCCTTCGGACGTCGCGGCCCAACCCGTTATGGCCGATACTTCCGTCGTGTCGCGCTCGGAAGCGCACCCGGTTCTGGCGCTCGCCGCGTGGCATAGCCTGGCGTGGCTGTTGGTCGCGAACCTGACCGGAGTCTGGCTCGCCATCCTGTTGCTCTATCCGGCCGCGGGCCGCTGGCTTGGCGAGTGGAGCTACGGCCGCTGGACTCCGGTGCATCTCAATTTCCAACTCTACGGATGGATGGCGCTGCCGCTCGTGGCTTGGGCGATCCGCATCTATCACGCCGACCGCGGGGCTATCGCCACGTGGTCGCGGACGGCGCTCATCCTATGGTCGCTGGCCCTCGCCATGGGCGCAGTTTCGTGGCTCAACGGCAACTCCAGCGGCAAGCTCTTCCTCGACTGGACCGGCTACGCCCGCGTTCTTTTTCCGCTGGCGGTCCTTTTCCTGTGGGTGGTGCTCGCTGCCGGGTATAAGCGCACCTGGCATGAGCCAGAAAATCGATCGCCGCTCATCCGCGCTACAAAACTCATTGGCCTCGCGCTGCTTTCGCTCGTTCCCATGGTCATTTACCTTGCCTCTGATCCGGCCACCTATCCTGCGATCAATCCCGATACCGGCGGCCCGACCGGAGCGAGCCAGCTCGAGTCCACGCTTGCGATCGTCCTCATCCTCTTCTTGTTGCCCCACGGCCTCACTCATCGCAAAACCACCGGCCGCAATTGGATTGCCGCAGCCTGGGTCGTCTTCGCTATCGAGGCCATGCTCTGCCTCGGCCTGGGCCGCGCAGACGTGAGCCACCACCTTCCCCTGCAGTTCATCAGCCTGGGCACCCTGCTGATCTGGGTGCCGCTTGTGCCGGCGTATTTCAGCGCCTTTGCGTGGCCTACGAGCACACGCTTGTGGCGAGTAGCCGTGCTCGGGTATTGGGCCCTGCTCGTGCCCACGGGCTGGGCGTTTTTTCTTCCCGGTATCCTCGACCGCCTCAAATTCACCGACGCCCTCGTCGGCCATTCCATCCTGGCGATGGCTGGGTTCGTCAGCAGCCTGTTGATCCTCATCCTGGCTGTCCTGTTTGACGGAGACGGCCAAGTCTTCAACGCCCGCTGGCCATTCGTTGCCTGGCACGGAGCGACGCTGGCCTACGTGGTTCTGTTTTTCTTTACCGGCTGGAAAGAAGGCGGCGATCCCGCCTTTACCATTGTTCCCGGCCCGGCACGCAACCTGATCTACGCAGTGCGACTGGTGCTGGGAATTGCGATGACCGCAGCATCGGCTTATTGGCTGTTGCGTATTACCGGTTGCATTCGTTCGCGTGGCGCCTCCAATGCGGATCAACCGTCATCGTTGCGTACGCCTGCGTATCCGGAGGCCCAGCGATCATGAACGCTCTGCCCCGCCGCTGGCTCATCCTCTATCAATACATCGCCGGACTCTGCGACACCGGCACCGGCCTGCTGCTCATCCTCGCACCCGCATGGACGCTGCGGTTCATGGGCCTCACCATCATCCCGCAGCCGGTTGTGTTCGTTCGCTACATCGGCGTTTTCGTCTTGTCCGTCGGCCTTACCTATCTCTGGGCCCAAGCGCGCTGGCCGCTGACATCGCACGCTCACCTCGGATGGTCGACACAATGGAAGATCACCGCGCTGGTGCGGACGCTCGTAGCTGTTTTCATTGTGTGGCAAATTGCATCGTCCGCTCTTGAGCGCCGCTGGATCAGCGTCGCACTTTCCGATGGCGCATTTGCCATGATTCAGTGGATCGGCTTGCGCAAAGGATGGCTCGAACGTGCGGGCTGAATCGAGCACACGGGGCGTCGATGCTCCGCCCATCTTCGAAGGCTGGCAAGGTGTTCTCCTCGTCGCCAGTACCTATGTTTACTTCCTCATCTTTGCGCAATTCGGGTTTCTCAAGCGCCTGGCCGAACTTGGCATCACGGAGAATTCGCTCCCCCTGATCATGGGCGCGATGGCCATCGGCGGCGTCGGCATGAGCCTGTTCGCTCCGCGTTGCCGCCTTTGGACCTGTCCCAGCTGCCGGCTTCAGACCGGCCTTATCGGTTGCGCACTTACGACCGTTTGGGCGCTGCTTCCGCTCAATGTCTTCACCGCCGCTGTTGTTGCTCTGACGATCGGTCTTTCTCTCGGCCTGCTTACGGTGACCCTGGTTGCCAATCTTCCCCTGTGGGTCGGGATTCATCGGCCGCTTCTCAAGGTCGGCCTCGGCACCGGTACCGGATATTTCCTGTGCAATTTTCCGCCGTTGTTCACGGCGAGTCCTCGATGGATTGCATTGGCTTCCGCCGCGTGCTGCCTGGTTGCGCTGATCGTTGCCAATCGCAGCCGTCTTAACTACCTGCCTCTACCGGCTGAGCCGATGCAGCGCAAATCTGTGCCGTTCGCGCTGGTACTTGTGTGGTTCACTGCGCTGGTGTGGCTGGATTCGGCGGCCTTTTACATCATCCAGAATTCCCCCTGGCTGAAAGCCGGAACATGGCAGGGCGATCTGCATCTATGGCGTGCGGGCACGCTGCATTTTGCTGCTGCGCTCGTAAGCGCATGGCTGCTCGCTCGCCGCGGCGTGTCCCTGACGCTTGCGCTGGCACTTGTGGCCCTGGGCGCCGCATGTCTGCTGCTTCTCGACCCTGCGCGGGTCCCGATGGCAGCGGTTCTCTATCCCATCGGCGTGGCGCTCTATTCGGTTGCGCTGGTGGCCTACCCATCGTTCCTCATGCCTGCCGCGTCGCAACCTGAACGCGCCCGGGCGGCGGGATATCTCTATGCGGTGGCCGGCTGGGTCGGCTCGGCACTCGGCATCGGCATGGGCCGCAACCTGCATCATGTCCCCGCCGTTTTTGTTATTGCAGCCGCGGCGCTCTTCATTTTGCCCTGGCTATGGAACACGATTGCCCCCACGCGGCTCAGCAAATCAAACCGTATCCAGGCGCTGGTCATCGCGGTCGTGATGGGAATTGCCTTTGCCCTTACACTCGTCGTTCGCCCAGACGGCCATTCCTATGCCAATTCGGCGGCGCTGACCCCGGTTGAACGCGGCCTACGCGTCTACATCGCCGAAGGCTGCATCAACTGCCATTCGCAATACGTGCGGCCGAATACGGCCGACGTGATGATGTGGGGCCCAGTTACCGATCTTGAGGAGATTCATCGCGAACAGCCGCCGCTCATCGGCAACCGGCGTCAGGGCCCTGACTTGAGCCAGGTGGGCGCTCGCCGCTCGCCATTATGGCTGAGGATCCATTTCATGAATCCGCGCGATGTGAGCTACGACTCCGTCATGCCGCGCTACGATTACCTGTTTCGCGACGGCCGCGGAGACGACCTGATTGCCTACCTCGTGAGCCTCAACTCCGGGGGACGCTGGCGTGTGATCACCGACTGGCAGCCTGCGGATTACGCGATTACCCGGGCCGGGTCGATCGACGGCCGCATGCTTTTCGCCGAGCACTGCGCTACCTGTCATGCTTCCGACGGCGCTGCCCGCGGCAAGTGGTCGGCGAGTTTCCATAAGGCTCCGCCGAATCTGGCTCGTGGTCCAATGCCACACGTCGCGGTGGATGCAACCCCGGCGCAACTCCGGATGGACATCGCCCGCATTACCAAGTTCGGCTTGAAGGAAAGCGATATGGCGGGCCACGAATATTTGCCCGACGAACAGGTCGTTGCGATTGCCGATTTTGTCGCAGATCAGCGCGAGTCCGCCCACAAATAGCACCCCGTTCTATTTGTGAAAATCGCTGCGGAGGCAATTTATATATAGCTTCTGAATCAATGGCTTACAGGCAAATCCACCGATATGCCTTTGACAACCGATCGAGCAGGGAGCGAATCTAAGCGAAGAAAAGGCGAAAACAGGTCGCCTCCGCCATGCCTACCGCTGCAGCCCTTCGCCTCCAGATCGAACACGCCCTCGCCAGCCGCTTTCCCGCCGCGCTGACGCCGGCTCCCGGCACTATCCGCGAGGTCGCGTCGACGGGCATTGAAGAAGCAGACCGGCTGCTGGATGGCGGCCTTCCCGTAGGCGCTATCAGCGAAATAACCGGACCCGCATCGTCAGGGCGCACCAGCCTTGCCCTTTCCTTTCTTGCCCTGCGAACGGCCGAGGCACGCGTCTGCGCCTGGGTGGATACCAATGACGCTTTCGATCCGGAATCGGCCGCGGCCAACGGCGTCGACCTCCGCCAACTGCTCTGGGTGCGATGCCAAGATAAGCCGCAACCCCAGCCTCGTGCTGCTCGCGCTCCTCGATCGGAAAAGGGAAAACCATGGACGAAGCTGGATCAGGCACTGCGCGCTACCGATCTTCTGCTCCAGGCGGCTGGATTCGCGGCCATTGTGCTCGACCTGGGCGACACCGCGCCGGAGCACGGCAATCGAATTCCGCTTGCTGCATGGTTCCGTTTTCGACAGGCTGCTGACCGCACCCGGTGCAGTCTTGTCGTACTGGGACAGGCAGCCTATGCCCAGTCCAGTGCAGCGATCGCTCTCGAGTGCTCTCCCCTCGAATCCGAAACGGCAGGCGGCACCGTGCTGTGCGGTTTTACGTTCCGGCTGCAACGTGGACGACAGCGCTTTACGCCAATATCGCCAGGTCCTCGCAAGCCACCGGCATCCACATGGTCAGCCCATAGCCCGTGGGATACGGAGAAGCGCGCATGAGTGCGAATGCTCTCTACGCTTGTGTGCATGCGGCGGAATTTCCGGCGCAGGCCTTGCTACGGCTACGCCCCGACTTGCGGAGTGAACCTGTGGCCGTCATCGAGGGCCGGCCTCCGCAGGAGTTTGTATGTGCCATGAATCGTCCGGCGCTGCAGAAGAGCGCGGCGCTCGGCATGACGCGTCTGGATGTGGAAGGCATTGGCGGAATCCGGCTTCTGGCGCGCTCGCTCGAAACGGAAGCCTCGGCCCGTTCTGTCCTGCTCGAATGCGTTGCGCAGTTTTCTCCCCGGATCGAGGAAGCAAGCCGTGGAACCGCATGCGCATTCGTGCTCGACACCAGCGGCACGGAGCGTCTGTTTGGTCCTCCCGCGCAGTTAGCCGGGCGGATGCGCGCTGCATTGGCTGACGTCGGCTTCCGGGTGTCGATTGTGGTGAGCGCCAACTACGATGCCGCGCGGATGAAAGCTGCCGTGAGCCACGGAGTGGCAGTGATCGCTGAGAGCGACGAAGCTTCAGCGCTCGCGAAACAGTCCATTGCTTCACTTGATCTCGAGGAGGAACCCAGTGAAACTTTTGCCCTGTGGGGTATTGGTACTCTGGGGGAATTAGCCGCGTTGCCGGAGGTCGAACTCATGACGCGGCTTGGCCCGAATGCTCAAACATGGCGCTCATTAGCCCGTGGCGCGCATTCGCACATGTTTCAACCCATCGAGGCTGCATTCACGCTCCGCGAATTTTGCGAATTCGAAACGCCTGTGGAGCAGATCGACTCGCTCCTGTTTATGGGCGCCCGCATGATCGATTGCCTCGTAGCCCGCGCAGCCGATCGGGCACTCTCGCTTTCGTTACTCACCGCGAAGATGCGGCTGGAAAAACGACTGACACACCAGTGCGTGCTTCGCCCTGCTGTTCCTTCCACCGATCGCAAATTTCTCCTCAAGCTTCTGCAACTGGAGATAGCCGCACATCCGCCGCAGGCCGCTGTCGTCTCTCTCGAATTGACAGCTGAGGCGGGGCGATCGGGCACGGTGCAACTCGGCCTGTTTGCCCCGCAAACGCCAGAACCGTCGCGCCTCGATGTCACCCTGGCGAGGCTGCGTGCCCTGGTTGGCGATGACCGCGTCGGCTCGCCTGTTCTTGAAGACAGCCATCGCGGCGGAAGCTTTCGCATGGAGGCATTTGCAATCGGCGCCGGCGCATCGGAGAGGGAACCGGATGGCCGCTGCATGGCCTTGCGGCGGGTGCGTCCATCGATGCCGATTCGCGTTGTGCAGCGCGCCGCTAGGCCCGCCGCATTTCGCGACGGCGAGAACCGCTTCGATATAACGGCTGCCTACGGCCCGTGGAGAAGCAGCGGCAGCTGGTGGTGCGAAGGCGAGTGGGATCTTGAGGAGTGGGATGTTTTAGCCGAGCGGGGCGATGGTGTCTTCGTGGCGTGTCTTCTGGGGCATGATCGCGCCCGCCACGAATGGCGGCTGGAGGCGTACTATGACTAGTCCTTCGGTGCCCAATACGCACTCCCCGGGCACACCGGTATGCCATCCGAACGATGCATGCACGCCGGCTGTTCAGGCGGTGCCAGCCGCTTTCAAAGCGAGCCACAGCGAGTATATTGAGCTCCACGCCGCCAGCGCGTTCAGCTTTCTCGATGGAGCCTCGCAGCCCGAAGATCTGATCGAGCGCGCCGCCGAACTCGGCATGCCGTCCATGGCGCTCGCGGACCGCAACGGTGTCTATGGCGTAGCGCGCTTTCACACCGCGGCCAAGCGCATCGGCATCAAGGCCCACATTGGTGCGGAGATCGCCGTCTCCTCATTCGGGAACGGGCTCACGCCGCACCCCTGGCAGCCGCATCAATATCCCGACGAGCCTCCGCGCATCGTTTTGCTCTGCGCTTCGCAAGCCGGGTACCAGAATCTCTGCCAGCTCATCACGCGCTTCAAGATGCGTGAAACCACAAAGGCAGAAGGCGCGGCAACACTGGAGGACCTGGAAGAATTTTCTTCGGGTCTCATTTGCCTCACTGGCGGCGATGAAGGGCCGCTGGCTTCCGCGCTTCAACATGATGGCCAGGATGAAGCACGGAAACGCCTCGACCGCCTGGCCTGCATCTACGGCCAGACCAATCTCTATGTCGAACTTCAGCGCCATCAACAGCGAGAAGAAGAGTGTCGGAACCAATCACTGCTGAGCCTCGCATATTCGCGCAGACTGCCGGTCATCGCCACCAACGGCGTGCGCTACGCAAACGAACATGATCGCGAGCTTCTGGATGTCTTCACCTCGATCCGCAATGGCACGACGCTCGATCGCGCGGGCAGGCTGCTTGCTGAGAACTCAGCCCGTTCTCTGCGCAGTGGGCAAGAAATGTCGGCGCAGTTCCGTGATCTTCCTGAAGCCATCGCAAACACCCGCATTGTCAGTGACCGCATTGAATTCACGCTCAATGACCTGGGCTACGAATTTCCCCATTACCCGCTCCCCGGCGGCGAGACCATGGATAGCTTTCTCGCCAAGCGCGTGGAAGAAGGCGTCCGCAAGCGCTACGGCTCGCCAGCCAAACGCCACCTCCTCGACAAGGCTCGCGCCCAAGTGCGCCATGAACTCGCACTCATTGAGAAACTCGGTTTCGCGGGATACTTTCTCATCGTCTGGGACATCATTCGCTACTGCCAGTGGAACGACTTTCTTGTGCAGGGCCGCGGTTCCGCGGCCAACTCCGCGGTCTGCTATGCGCTCGAAATCACAGCCGTCGATCCCGTCGGCATGGAGCTGCTCTTCGAACGATTTCTAAGTGAGAACCGCGGCGAATGGCCCGATATCGATCTTGACCTGCCTTCGGGGGATCACCGCGAACAGGTGATCCAATACGTCTACGAGCGCTATGGATCGTTGGGCGCGGCCATGACCGCCAATGTAATCAGCTATCGCAGCCGCTCGACGGCGCGCGAAGTGGGCAAGGCGCTGGGCTTCGAAGAGGAGCAGATCACGCGCCTCTCGAGCCTCGTCGGCCACTGGGAGTGGCGCGGCGCCAACGACACCATGGCAAAGCACTTTGCGCAGGCGGGATTCGACATCCGCCACCCGCGCATCGCTCATTATCTCGATCTATGCATGCGCATGCAGGATCTGCCGCGTCATCTCGGCCAGCATTCCGGCGGCATGGTGATCTGCGCGGGCATGCTGAATCGCGTGGTGCCGATCGAGCGCGCCGCCATGCCCGGCCGCACAGTTGTGCAGTGGGACAAGGAAGACTGCGCCGATCTCGGCCTCATCAAGGTCGATCTGCTCGGCCTCGGCATGCTGGCCGCCGTCAAAGACGCGATCGAATTGATCCCGCGCCACTATAGAAGGCACGTTGATCTGGCCACGCTGCCTGAAGACAAGCTTGTCTACGACACGCTCTGCAAGGCTGACACTGTGGGCATGTTCCAGGTGGAGAGCCGCGCGCAAATGGCTTCGATCCCTCACAACGCTCCCACGCGCTTCTACGATCTGGTGGTGCAGGTCGCCATTATCCGGCCCGGACCCATCGTGGGAAAAATGATGCACCCATACATGCGCAGGCGACAGGGCAGGGAAGAAGTCACCTATCCGCATCCCTCGCTGAAACCGGTACTGGAGCGCACCATGGGCGTGCCGCTCTTCCAGGAACAGTTGCTGCGTATGGCCATGGTCGTCGCCAACTTCAGCGGCGCGGAAGCCGAAGAGCTTCGCCGCGCCGTGGGCATGCGCCGTTCCATGCAGCGGATGAAGGATCTCGAAGGACGGCTCCGCTCCGGCATGACGCAGAACGGCATCGGCAAGGAGGCGCAGGACAACATCGTGCAGGGCATCTCTTCATTTGCGATGTACGGCTTTCCTGAGTCGCACGCGGCCAGCTTCGCTCTGATTGCTTATGCGTCGGCATATCTCAAGGTCCATTTCCTTGCTGCTTTCACTTGCGGACTGCTCAACAATCAGCCCATGGGTTTCTATGCGCCTGCCGTGCTTATCAAGGACGCGCAACGGCACGGCCTGCGCGTTCGGCCGATCGACGTACAGCGATCGGAGTGGGTCTGCACGCTCGAACACGAGGCCGATGGTTCAGTCTCGCTCCGCGTTGGCATGAATTATGCGAAGGGTTTGCGCGAATCGTCAGCCGAAGCGGTTGTAGCGACGCGCCTTGACAAAGATCCTTTCTCATCGGTAGATGACCTGGCGCAGCGCGTTTCCGCGCTCAACCGCAAAGAACTGGTTACCTTAGCCCGCATCGGCGCGTTGAATTCACTGGGCGATGTGGAACACAGGCGCGATGCGCTGTGGCAGGTGGAGCAGGCCGGCCGGCCGATCGGCCCGCTGCTGCGCAGCGCGACTCTCTCCGCTTCACCAGCCGAGACATCCATGCCGCTTAAAAAGATGACCACCCACGAACGTCTCTGCGCCGACTACGCCGGAACGGGCCTCACCACCGGACCGCATCCGCTTGCATACCACCGCGCGGCATTTCGACAGGCAGGGCTGGTATCCGCCGATGACCTTACACGGCTGCCCAACCATCACTTCGTCCATGTGGCCGGTTGCGTGATTGCGCGGCAGCGCCCGGGAACTGCCAAGGGTTTTGTCTTCCTTTCGCTCGAGGACGAAACCGGCATCGCCAACGTGATTTTCACCCCAGACGCGTTCGAGAAAAATCGCGTCGTCGTCTCACGCAGCCGCTTCGTGTGCGTGGAAGGCCCGCTCCAGCATCAGGATGGGGTAATCCACATCAAGGCCCAGCGGATCGTTCCGCTTGACATCACCGATATAGAAATCCGTTCGCACAATTTTCATTGATGCAAAGCAAGATATCTGCGCGACCCTCGAAACGCATGCATTCTACGCATTAGCCGGACAGACTTGATTACTCAAATGAGCTGAAAATCCGGCCATCGCGCCGCACGTCTCACAATTGACCACTGATATTGAACCGCCGGCAAACCGCTCTTGCTCATCTGTGCATCCCATATGTATACGTTCGGCACAATCGGACATTGGTAAAGGCGGGCACATGAAGGTCTTCCACTACGGTTTCTTTCCCATCTTGGCATGGGCTATGCCTGCTTTTGCAACCGTCACGGTTACGAGCCCGACTCCCGGTGCGCTGGTTCCTTCGCCGGTGCATTATGTGGCCACCGCAACCGCTACCACCTGTGCCAAGGGCGTTGCCACCATGGGAATCTACGTCAACAACGTTCGGATCTACGTGATAAAAGGCGCGGTGCTCAACACCTATATCACGATGAATAATGGCCCGGAGCATACGGTTGTCGAGGAATGGGACTATTGCGGTGGGGCCACGACATCGACGGTGAATATCACGGTGGGCTTACCTCCGGCGCCGACTGTCAGCATTACCTCTAATCCACCCACGATCCAGACCGGTAGTTCGTCCACGTTGACAGTCACCGCCGCCAATTCAACCCAGGTTACAATCGCCGGCTCCGATGGCACCACGTATCACCTTGCAGCAACCGGCGGAAAGCAGACCGTGACTCCGACGGCAACCACTACGTACACCGCCGAAGTAAGCGGCACCGGCGGAAGCGCCTCGGAAACGAGTACCGTCGACGTCATTCCCGCCGGAAGCGTGAATGCCATCGGTCACGTCATCTTCATGCTCCAGGAGAACCACACATTTGATAACTACTTCGGAATGCTGAATCCCTATCGCAAGGTCAACGGCTGGAATATCGGCCAGGACGGCAAAGACTACGAAGTCGACGGAATTGACGACAAGCTCGACACGATCAGCAACCCGGACGATCAGGGCACTGCGTATCCGCTCTTTAAATTGAGGTCGACTTGCATCGACGACGAGACCTCTGGCTGGTACGAGAGCTATGGCGATGTCAGTCGCTGGAATCTCTCCACCACACGACCCATCCTCATGGACGGCTTCGTCCACACGGCGGAAGGTTACGCGAACAATTGTCTCAAATCCGGCACATGTGGTGGAAACTACACCGATTTAACCGGCGAGCGCGCTATGGGCTACTACGATCAGGATTTTCTCAATTATTACTACTACATGGCCTCGCAATTCGCCGTGTCCGATCGCTGGTTTTCCCCCGTCTCGAGCAAGAGCGTGCCCAATCGCATTGCCACTTTTACCGGCGGCACCACCCAGGGTCTCATCGCTGATCCGGGCACCAATGACCATCTACCACAGCTCAACATCCCTACCATCTTCCAGGAATTGGATACAGCGAAGGTGACGTGGAAGGTCTACTACACCGTCACCGATGATCTTTGCCTGGCTTCCAGCCCCTGCACCACAACCAGCACATATGGGAACTATCCGGATACGACGTTTTCGAGCCTGAGCTACTCTTTCCACTATCTCTACTTGAATTCATCCCACGCCGCCTGCACCGGAACCACGAAGCCATCCAGCGTGGTGGGGGACACGACCAATTCCTTCTGCGTCGATCCCAACCACATCGCTCCGCTGTCCCAATACTTCACAGATCTCAAGAACGGCACCCTTCCCAGCTTCTCGTTCATCGAATCCGGATCGGGCGAAAACGACGAACATCCGGGCTCAGGAAATTCCGTCCTGAAGGGGCAGACGGAAGTTGCGAGTATTGTGAGCTCGCTTATGACCAGTTCTTCATGGAAGAACTCGGTCTTCTTTCTCGCGTATGACGAGGGCGGCGGACCCTACGATCACGTCCCGCCAGTGCCCGGGCACTCCAACCAGAACACGGATGCCGCGCTGGGCGCGATCGCGGATATCTCCGCGATCGCTGTGAATCCGGATGCATACAATCCGTGCCTGCCCGCCGGCGGGGTGAAGACGATACATTGCGATCTTGTTGTCCCCTATCCCGGCACCAAGAGCACCGATGCAGCGGCCGTTTATGGCTTTGCCGCGCAACTCGGCTTCCGTATACCGAACATCGTCATCTCGCCTTTCACGCGGCGTCATTATGTGTCGCACACGCCCATCGATCACACCGCGGTGATCAAGTTCGTCGAGAACCGGTTTATCGGCAGTTCGACCCACCTCACGGCCCGCGACGCGGTGCAATCGAATCTGCTGGAGTTCTTTGACTTCGCGAAAACTCCGTGGGCTACACCGCCCACGCCGCCTACGCCAGTCAACCCCACCTCGCTCGGATACAATCCATGTACTCCCGCCAGCATGGGTCCCTGATCCGGGAGTCTATGCAGCCCGCGACCTTACCTTTCATGCCAATCCGGCAGGAGTAGAACAAGTTTGAATCTAAAAACGGCTGAGTCCCAGGCGTCCCCCGATTCCACGCAACTTCCACCTATTAGCCGGCGCCGCTTCCTCACCACAGGACTGTGCGGGGGCGCGGGCCTGGCTCTCTATTCGGGAGAGATCGAGCGCCATTGGATCGAAGTCAAGCCACTCGAAATCCATCTGCAGTCGCTGCCTGCGGCCTTCGATGGGATGCGAATCGCGCAACTGAGCGATATCCACCTCGACGAATTCACCGAGCCATTCCTGTTGCGGCATTCGATCGAGGAGATCAACCGCATTCAGCCGGATGCAGTCTTTCTGACCGGGGACTATGTCACTTATCAGATTGCCCCCCGAAAGTTTGCGACCAAATCGGCATGGCAGTGCGCCGAGATTCTGAACGAACTCAAATGCCGGCAGCGCTATGCCATCATGGGCAATCACGACGTGATGCTCGGCGAAAAACTGGTGACGGAGGCGCTGACGGCGAATGGCATTACGGTGCTCAACAATTCCTATCTGTCCCTGGAGCAGGGAAGCGGCCGAATCTGGCTGGCCGGGCTCGATGATCCGGTTTGCGGGCGGCCCGACCTCGACGCCGCCATTCCGGCGTCCATTCGCGACGTGCCGTACGAGCCGGTCATCGTCATGTGTCACGCGCCCGACTATGCGGATCAACTTGCCGCTCATCCCGCCGGGAAATCGGTGGGTTTGATGCTGAGCGGCCATACCCATGGCGGCCAGGTTCGCGTGCCGTTTGTGGGCGCTCTGAATCTGCCCCCGGGCGGCCGGAGATTCGTCGAGGGCTGGTTCCGGGTCGGATCCATGCAGCTTTACGTGAACCGCGGAATCGGGACGGTTGGGGTTCCGTTTCGGTTCGACTGTCCGCCCGAGATCACGAACATCACCCTTCGCGCGGCTCGGACATGATCAGCGCCGTGACAATAGCGTGTGCGGAGAGGCTCCGCCCTGACCGAGTTGGAGTTCCATCCCGCCCGAGCTGAGCTTGGACGGGGCACCCGGGCTGGATGACGGCGGTTAGTACGGAAGAAGTCGCCCGGTTTGGCTGTCAGTCCATTTGGACGCATCAAATAGTATGGACTCAAAATGGAACGGATTTGTTTGCCTATGTTTTCAAGGATTTTTCTGTTGCGCTCTCTCCTGTCAGCGCCTCTTGCGGCGGTCATCGCATTGGGCTGCGCTGGAGCCCTGTCGTTCGCTCAAACACAGACCACAGGTGGGCAAGCCCAGCCCGCGTCCCGCTCGGATGCCAATCCGGTTCCTGCCAGCGCCGGGGGCCAGGTCCAGCAGTACGATCCGACCCGTCCTGAAGCGCAGCCAAACCTGAGCCTGGACCACGATCCGATCCTCTCCCCCGATCCCGACGACAATTTGGCGATCAACCCCGCCGCCCCGGTTGCAAATGAGCGCGCAGGAGCCCTGAAAAAGGGGCAGAACGGCGTCTACACCCTCCACCAGGACGTGGATGAAGTCTTGCTGAACTGCACTGTCATCGATGAAAACGGCAAGCCGGTGCTGGATCTGAAACAGGATGACTTTCGTGTCTGGGAAGACGGGGCTCCCCAGGCCACCAACTCGTTTCAGCACCAGGACCTTCCCGTCTCACTGGGAATCGTCGTCGATAATTCGGGTTCCATGCGCGACAAGCGAAGCGTGGTCAATTCGGCAGCGTTGGATCTGCTGAGATCGTCCAACCCAAAGGATTCGGCATTCATCGTGAATTTCTCCGACCGGGCATTTCTCGATCAGGGCTTTACTTCCGACATCTCCCTGCTCAATCGCGGCCTGGCCCACTTCGATTCGCATGGAACGACGGCGGTTTATGACGCCGTTGCCGCCTCGGCCGATGAATTATCGAAGTATGCGAAGGAGCCAAAGCAGGCGTTGCTGATTATCTCCGATGGTGCGGACAACGCCTCGCGGTTGAGCCTCGAACAGGCCATTCGCCGGGTGCAGAACCTGGGAGGGCCGGTGGTATACACGATCGGCCTCCTGTTCGATGCAGAGCCGATCGAAGCACAGCGGGCGAGAAGCGCGCTCGACATGCTCTCCGCCGAGACCGGCGGCGTTGCCTATTTTCCTCATTCGCTGGGTG
>Ga0207098_10013_pt1 | contig 52183 bp, 45 predicted proteins | sample Alteio_BWMinHeat_84_FD_153548 | JGI IMG/M metagenome (GOLD analysis project Ga0207098, IMG submission 153548) | Enriched cells from forest soil in Barre Woods Harvard Forest LTER site, Petersham, Massachusetts, United States -... | ecosystem: Environmental > Terrestrial > Soil > Temperate forest >...
CAAGCGCAAACGCACCTATGGAAGCGGCATTAGCCCGGTGGGCTTCCGGGCAAGCTTTTATCCAGAGAGCCGGGTACAGCCGTTTCTATCGACGGATGGCGGCTTTATCTACTTTCTGGACCGCGTTCTTTCGCCCCAGGGTTCGCAGTTCATGTACACGATCGACTTTGGCGGGGGTGTGCAGATCTTCCGGAAGCAACGCCAGACCGTGACCATTGGCTATCGCTACCAGCACCTGTCGAATGCCAACATCAGTCTTCACAATCCGGGAACGGATGCCAATACGTTTTATGTGGCGGTGTCCCGGTTTCGGACCAAAGGGTATCGCTGAGAATCGCGCTCGATATGAAGGCAAATGTGCGATCGAGGATCTAGCTAGAGGGAAAGGAATGGCTCTTTGATTCGTAAGCGAGACCAAACAAAGTAATAAGGTTTTTTAATTTGCGAGTTCGGACATCGATCATCGATGGGTTGTCAGCGGCGCGCGGGCGACTGATGTCTTCATGCGTGCGATGGTATTGCTCGTGCTGTATCCGGGAACCGTCGCTACGATCTCTACCCTGCCTCCCCAACTAATCACGTCTTCGGCACCAACCACGGTGGCGGTAGTGTAGTCTCCGCCCTTAACAAGAACGTCCGGACGGATTCGGCGAATCAGGTTGATGGGCGTTTGTTCGCTGAAGATGGTGACAGCATCGGTCGATGCCAGAGCGGCCAGTACACGAGCGCGTTCGCTCTCTCCGACTACCGGTCGTGCGGACCCTTTCAGGCTCTGCACCGAAGCGTCGCTATTGATCGCGACGATCAGCTTGTCGCCATACCGACGGCACTGCTCGAGCAAGGTGATATGCCCAACGTGCAGAATATCGAAGCAGCCATTGGTGAAGACGATCCGATGCCCCGTTGCTCGCCACTCGGCGATTCGCACCAGCAACTGGTCATTGTCCAGCACCTTCTCGTGACTGGTAATTGTCGTCGAAATGGTCAATTCGGCCACCAGCTCATTTCGGGAGATCGGTGCCGTCCCGGTCTTGCCCACCACGATGCCCGCCGCCAGATTCGACAAGTTAACGGCGGACTCCGCGTCCAGGCCGCTCGCCAGACAGACCGCCATGGTCGCGATTACCGTGTCCCCCGCGCCCGACACATCGAAAACTTCGCGAGCCCGCGCAGGGGAATGAACCGAGGAGTCCGGGAAGAGCAGCAAGATACCCTTCTCGCTCATCGTCACAGTCAGGAAGTCGATGCGAGCCTCTCCCACCAGCCTTTGGCCGGCGGCAATCAGCTCATCAAGATTGGTGCGGTCGATTCCCGTTGCCAGCGACAACTCAGACAGATTCGGGCAGATCGTCGTCGCGCCAGCATACTTGCCGAAGGCCTTTTCTTTGGGATCGACCAGCACTGGAATACCGCGCCCACGCGCAGCCTCAATCACGCCCTGGCACAGCGCCGGGCTCAGTGTTCCCTTTGCGTAATCGGACAGGATGACCGCATCGGCCTTCGATACCAGATGCAGAGCCCGTTCCAGGAGCGCCCCATGTTCGGTTTGCGGCCGCGAACCCAGATCTTCGACGTCCATTCGCAGTAGCTGCTGCTGGCGCGCCATCACCCGGGTCTTCGAAATTGTGGGGTGAGAGGAGACAGTCATCCCCGAAGTATCAACACCGGCGTCGCTCAACAGTTCGCCCAATTCGTGCTGTTCCAGATCGTTGCCCCAAAAGCCGGCCTGCGTGGCCCGCGCACCCAGGCCCACCACGTTCATGCAGACGTTGGCTGCGCCTCCCGGAACCCGCGTCGTGTGTACCGAGCGCAACACCGGCACCGGTGCTTCCGGCGATATCCGATCGACGCTGCCCCACACGTATCGGTCGAGCATGACATCGCCGATTACAAGGATATGGATCGACCGAAATCCGCCTTCGATCAGTGGCAATACGTGAGACAAGTCCTTCACCCGAGGTGCCTCCCACAAGCTCTACACTTTTCCCGTTTCGTCCTCATGCCGCGAAAGTCTCTTTGATTCCAGCTTCCAGCTCGGTGAAGGGCGCGGTGTAGCCGGCGGCTCGCAATCCGCTCACATCGGCCTCGGTGAAGTGCTGATAGCGCTCTTTCAGATCCGCAGGAAAGGGGATATATTCGATGTTCCCCGGCCCGTGGACCTGCATCAATGCCTTCGCCACGTCATTAAAACTGCGGCTCTTGCCGGTACCCGCGTTCACAATGGCCGTGCGCGTATCGCCGAAGGCGAAAAACAGGTTGATCTTCGCCAGGTCCCGTACAAAAACAAAATCCCGCCTCTGCTCTCCGTGGCCGTACCCGCCCGAACCCGCGAACATGCGGATCGAGCCGGTGTCTTTCAGTTGCCTGGTGAAATGATGAATCACTGACGCCATGCGGCCCTTGTGAATCTCGCGTGGACCGAAGACATTGAAATAGCGCAGGCCGACAACTGTGCTGGCAAATGAGTGCTGGTGATGACGCACGTAGTTATCAAAGGCCAACTTTGAGAAACCGTAGATGTTCAGCGGGCGTTCATTGGCAGGCTCCTCTCTGAACTTCGTGGACGATCCGTAAATGGCTGCCGTCGACGCATACACGAAAGGGATAGCATGGCGCAGACCAAAATGCAGCAGTTCCTTCGAGTAGGTAAAGTTGTTGTCCATCATGTATCGGCCATCATCTTCCAGCGTATTCGAACAGGCGCCCTGGTGCAGAATGGCGCGGATCTGGCTGTTCGAGAATGTACCGTTTGCGAGGGCCCGGCGAAACTCTGTTTTGTCCATGTAGTCGACGAAACGGGCGCCGGCAAGATTCGCAAATTTCTTGTGTGGGTTCGCTGCGTCGGAAAGATTGTCAACAATCAGGATTGCATCTTCCCCCTGGAAATTCAGTTCGTGCACCAAATTGCTGCCAATGAATCCGGCTCCGCCTGTAACGATAATCATAGTTCTCCGCGCAGTTTTCAGGCATTCTACCCGGAAGTTCCCTTGCATAGAGTGCTTCTACTCAATTTAACAAATCGAGCATTCCACCCGCCCGTCTGCCCGCGTATCCCCTCACGCGATACAGCACGCATTCAGGAGTGCCATATCCTGTTTGGTCACGCATTGTGCGACCGGGTTGAGTCTGCGCTCTGCGTCGACGAGGCTTTAGATTGCTCCGTCAATCGTGGCGGTATTAGCGTCCGGCTGCTATGATGGCCGCGTGACTCGTAGGTCATTCAGTTCTTCTGTCCTGCGTACCGTCTTCCTTGACCGCGACGGGGTCCTGAACCGCAAGTTGCCGGAAGGCGAATACGTGAGTGCGTGGGAGCAGTTCCATTTGCTGCCCGGTACTGCAGAAGCGATTGGGAAACTCAAGCGGGCCGGCCTGCGCGTCCTCGTAGTCTCGAATCAACGCGGTGTCGCGCTCGGCTTATATCGTGCTGAAGACGTGGATCGCATCCACGCCCAACTGCAAAAGGAACTTGCGCCTCACGGTGCGCAAATCGACGGGTTCTATTTCTGTCCCCACGATAAGGGGGCGTGCGATTGTCGCAAGCCACTGCCGGGCCTCTTCCAACAGGCTCAGTCTCAATTTCCTGACATTCAGCCGGAAACAAGCCTGATGATTGGCGATTCGCTCTCAGATATCGAGTTTGGCCGCAACCTGGGAATGACCACCATCTTCATCGAAGGCGAAACCAAGGCCAGAGAGAACCGGAAACCCGGGGCGCAGAGAGCCGTTGAGCTGGCAGACAAGCGATTCGACACGTTCATCGATGCAGTTGAGAACTTGCTTGGAACCGCAGAGAAGTTGGCTTCCGCTCCCATTCAAAAGTAAAGACCGCGACGCGGCCTTTGAGATATTTCGGTTCTCGGGGAAGTAACGCATCGACAGCCTTTGGCGGGCACGCAGCCCTGCTATTTTCCTTGAGTTCCGTGCACGTGCAGGACAATACGCCGGTAGGAAGTCAGGCGCGGTGAGCCGTCGTCGGTAACCTCGAGAATGATGTGCGCGATGCCATCTCCTCGACACGGAATCAGGCCGGGTATCCATGCGGGACTGCAGGGAGAATTCACTTTTACCTCGGCTCGCTGTTGATCTTCTCCGGAGATGGTTACATCGGCGGGGTGCGCCCCGCTCCAGCCCGCTTCCGCATAGACCCACCACCGATAGCGAAGTGTTTGCCCATCGGGATCGCTGCTGCCGGCTGCATCGAGCGTGATCGATTGGCCGGGTTCGCCCTTCAGCTCGATCGGGGCCGTCCCCAGCTTTCCGTTCACTACCAGCAAGGGGTTGTGGTTGGCGTGCGCGAAGTCCTTGATGGTCCAGTCCATGCGCGCCGCAAAGTCGTTCTGATATGCCTCGCGCCAGCGCCAGACTGTCGCCTGATCCGAGACATGTTCCTGCCCATCCACGCCGCGAACCACGTCCTGGGAGGTCGCACGCGTGAACAAGTCGCCGCCCTGCGTCCAGATGGGATGCGGCTCACCACGCGGCTGCCGGTAGACATAGCGCCCTCCCCAACCGCCCCAGTCGGGCCGGCGATAGGCGTTCAGTCCGTTGTCAATCAGTCCGAGAAACGACGGAGTATCGCCCTCCATGATGAACATGAATCGCGGGTACATCTTGCCGAGCGGCCCCTTGGACCGGATATTCTTGTCCAGCCATTCATTCGTCACCAGGCTTGTATCGGCGCCGGCGCAGTTGCGGTAATAGAGGTCTCCGCTGATGCCGGTCCAGGTGGCATAGTAGTACTCTTCCCCATTCTGGGTGCTCGGCATGACGATATAGAAGAGCGACGGAAATTCGCGCCGAATCCAGGCGCCGGCGTCGTCCTGGTCAGAGATCGCGGAAATGCGCAGCCGGCTGATGAGCTTCTCCATCTCCTGGGACGTGTGGGCCGCACGCAGATCCATCAGAGCCTGGGCAATCGTGCCAGCCCCGCCCCAGACACAAACCCAAAGGGGGCGCTCATCGTCGCGTTCAATGGCCCGCGCGAGCGCGCGTGAGCCCGCTGAGCCTTTCCCGTCTCCCGTCGCGGCCATGCCATATGCCGGTTGGCCGGCAAATACGCGCCCATTCAGTTCCTCTGCCGTCGGCCAGCCTTGGGCGTGCAGCAGCAAATTGTCCCGCACCTGCCCATATGCCTGGATCAGCGCGTGCATCGTCTCGGCATGAGTAGCTGCTCTTTGCCACGTCGAGGTGGTTGCAATCATCGCTTCCAGGTCGAGTTCGTTCGAATAGAGGAGCAGTCGCACAAACGACATCTGGTCGTCCGGCTCGTTTCCGATATCGCTTATGATGGCGACGCGAGGATGTCCTGAAAAATCATCCGGCGGCGGACTCGGAGGCACAGGTTGTTGCGCCATCGCCACCGCGCACGCAATGAACCCAATCAGCAGACCCAGGCACGTTCTCCCTGTGTTACCGGTTATCCCCATCGATTCCCTTTCGCGTGACACTGCTCGGGTGGAGTATGCACGCTTTACGATCGTATTAAGCATACCCCGTCTTTTATCAGCGTCCGCGCACGAGAGCATCGTCGCCCCTTACATGGTCGATGGCTGCAGTCGACAGGATCGGGAACAACTCCGGTACCGCTTCATTTGGAGACACCTCATTCAAACGCGTAACGCGGGAAAGCACGCTCTCCAGCAACGGCGTCACGCGTGTGAGCTGGCGGGCGCGAATAATCAGGTCCCAGAGGGGCTCGAACTTCTTCCAGCCTGAGGCATAGAAGAAGTGCTTGGCCTGGTGCTTGAGGGTGCCGTGATGCAGCGATGCACGCGCAATCGAACTCCAGCGATAGAACTCGCGATAGGCCCAGTCGTATCCCTCTTTGAGAGTCTCGGGGGCGAGTCCGGCCGGCCGGTAGACGACGTGCCGCGTGTCGTAAAGGCTCCAGTCGTTGGTGACGATCCTGCCCTCGCTCACCATGCGAGTGTGAAGCCGCGTCCCGGGATACGGCGTCTGAATATGGAACGTAGCAGTGGCGACGCCGTGATCGACGGCCCAGTCGACTGTGCGACCGAAAACGTCGTCGCCATCGTCATCCATACCGAAAACAAAACTGCCATTGATCATGATGCCGAGGGAGTGCAGGCGGTCGGCAACCGCTTTGTAATCTCGGCCCAGGTTTTGCCGTTTGTTGCTGCGCTTCAGATTTTCGGGAGCGAGCGTCTCGAAACCGACGAAGAGGCTGCGCAACCCGGCCTCTGCCGCCCGTTCAACGAGATCGCCGCGGAGGATCGAGTCCACGGTCGCGGCGCCCTGAAAGACTCGCCGCATGCCTCTCATGCCATCGAACAGCGCCTCCGCGAATCGCCGGTCTCCGAGAAGATGGTCATCGAGGAAATAGAGATGCCGCCCGGGCAGGCGGTCGATTTCGGCCAAGGCATCGTCCACCCGCTGCGTGTAGAACCCGCGCCCGCCCTGAAAGAAGGCGTCTTTGTAGCAGAAGTCGCAATGCTGCGGGCATCCGCGGGTCACAACAATGGAGTTCGGCACGAGATAGTAATTGCGCCGGATGAGATCGCGGCGGATCGGCGGAATGCGATCAAGTGAGCGGCCCGATGTGGACGCATACATGCGCTGGGAATTACCGGCGCGGAAGTCGAGCAGGAATTTAGGAAATGTCTGTTCCCCTGGTCCCAGGAAAAGCGCGTCGGCGTGTGGCGCGGCTTCGTCCGGAAGTGAAGTCACATGCAGGCCTCCCAGACAGACGAACGTACCCTGGCTTCGATAATGATCCGCGATCCGGTAGGCGCGATAAGCATTGGTGATATAGACCTGGATGACGACAATATCGGGCGTGTCGTCAAGAGTCAGCGGCTCGACGTGTTCGTCCACAATAACGGCTTGATCATCCGTGGAAAGATACGCGGCCAGCGTCGCGAGGCCGAGAGGCGGAAAGAGCGAATACTTGATCGGACGCCAATACGGATCGGTCGCCTCGGTCAGAGCGGGCAGGATGAACTTCACATTGAGCGCACCGGAACTTGTCCCTGGACGGGGCGTTGAATGCGGCCCCATCATCGAACCCCACCCGCAATCGGCGCGGTTGCGGCAGTCACACCGCCAAAGCGCCGCTCCCTATGGCGAAATTCTTCGAGCGCTGCATCCAGGTCAGCCTCGTTGAAGTCGGGCCACATCCGCTCGGTGAACACGAGTTCAGCGTAGGCCGATTCCCACAGCAGAAAATCCGAAAGCCGCTTCTCGCCGCCGGTACGAATCAGCAGATCGACTTCCCCGCTCTCCGCGGTCAAAGTCTGCGTCACCTCTTGTGCGAGCAGTTCCGGCGAACAGGGTGATTGCGCAGAAAGTGCGGTTGCCGCAGCGCGCACAATGGCGTCACGGGAAGAGTAATCGATCGCCACACGCAGGTGAAGGCGGCGCCCCTCGGCCGTGACCCATTCGGCCTTCTCGATTTCGCGCAGCACGAGTTTCGGCAGGCGATCGCGGCGGCCGATGACCCGGAGGCGCACGCCCTGTTCGCGCATTTTCTTCGTTTCCAGTCGCAGAAAAGCCCGGAGCAGCCAGAAAATGCTCTGGACCTCCGCTTCGGGTCGACGCCAGTTGTCGGAGGAAAACGCGTAAAGCGTCAATGATCTAATGCCCGCGTCGGGTGCGTACTCCACAACGCGGCGCGCCGCACCGACTCCGGCGCGATGGCCGGCAATGCGCGGCAATCCGCGCCTGATGGCCCAACGTCCGTTGCCGTCCATAATGATCGCGACGTGCAGCCCGGGGCGTTGTTCGCTTTGCATCGTAAAGCTTCCTTGTATCGGAACTTTTGGTTTTTGCTTTGCACCGCAAAGTAGTTCGACAAAAAATTTAAATCTGTGACGGTGTCAGGTTACGGACGAGGCTAGAAGCAGGATCATCGTTGGCTACTTTCGCGGCATCCCTGACGACCTGTTCCAGGGTGGAAAGATATTCGAGGTAGCGTCGGCGGCCCGAGGCCGTTATGCGGCAGAGCGTCTGGGGACGATTACGGTCGTGCCCCTTGACGATCTCGACCATCCTTGCTCTCTCCAGTACGCGCAGATGCCGGCTTAGATTGCCATCGGTAAGTGAGCAAAGTTGCTTGAGGTCGCCGAAGATGACTCCCTTGGGATTGGTGATCAGAGAGGTGAGGACGCTGAGGCGCGCGCGTTCGTGTATCACTCGATCCAGCCCTTCGTAGGCGAAGCGTCCCTCGTTTGCTGCGGGCTTAGATGTCATCGTCCACCGCCTGCGAGTTGAGCAGCAGGATCGCTGCCACAAGCAACTGTCCAACTCCGTATGGAATCGCCATGGCCCAAGGTGAGAATGCACGAGCGTCTGCGAGAGAGATGCAAACCAGCCCGGTGAAGAGGTACCACGCGCCGGCAACGACCGTCGGGCGCGGCAAGAAGCGGCACGACGAAAACACGCCCAGGCTGAAAATGATCTGCCACAGACCGGGCAGCATCCACAGAGCGGCAGGAACATACCGAACCAGGACGATGGTGATCAGCGCGCCGGCACCGACCGAGGGGAGGAATTGCTCGACGGCCATGCGGATCATCTCATCGGCCATCCCGGAATGCATGCGGCGGGTGCGCGCAAACATCTGGCTCGCAATCAAGGCAGCTGAAACCAGGGCGGTGGTGATCCAGATCGCCAGGTATGCCGGAATGGCTTTGGATGGGGTCGGCAGCCATACCGCCTGCGCGCCCGAAGCGATCATCGCAAAAACGCCCGTCGCCGCCAGGGTCGCGGGACCGTACCCGCGAAACTCCGTGCTTCGCGCCATTTGCCGGCGGATGCTGCTGATGTCTCCCAGCGCTTTGTTCAAGTCATTCATGCCGAATTCACTTTGCATTGCAAAGTAACGCAACCGCCATGGCTTGTCAAGATGCCGAGAAACCATCGCGTCCGCGATTTCTACGCGATTTCTGAGATCACACCCGAAGCTTTTCCACGGATTGCGGGGCGCCACCGCACGGGGCTATGATGTGTCGGGAGGAACCGCTATGTCCCAATACGTGTTTCACTGCGAGGACTGCGACAAGGAGTTCACCCAGTCGCTTCACATGGCGGATGTTGAAAAGGCTGGTATGGCCTGTCCGTTTTGCGGCGGCAATCGGGTGCACCAGCTGGTAGCGGCATTTGCCCCTGTCACCTCGAAGAAAAGTTGATTCGCCAGCCCGAATCCCCCCGCCGCCCAACCACCGGGCGATACCTTTGGTGTGCCTCAGGCTGATTTCGCACCGGAAAGCGTGCGTTTTCGTTGATAGGAGTTCGAGTTCTAGCTCTCGTGCGAACGAAACATCGTTAGGTTTGCCCTCCAAAAACCTTTGAAAGTTCGGCGTAACTGCCTTATAAATTAAGCATTTCGCCTGCGCGAACCCGTGATGGGTGTCACTGCCCGCCTTCCCGGCAAAGTCTGACCATACCTCGGGCTCAGGGAGTCATTCCCCTGGGTGCCGGCTCGTTCCCGCCGAGAAAAATGACGCGAACGGAGCCTGCCGGGAAGGGCAAGCGGATGATCGTCGGGGCGAAGCAAGACAGAGGCAAAATGCGAGTGGACATCAACGAATGCAAGGGTTGCGGTCTTTGCATCGAGGCCTGTCCACCGAAGGTCATCGCCATGAATGAGCGGCTGAATCACTATGGCTATCGAACCGCTACGTATGCAGGATCGGGGTGCACAGGATGCGGCATATGCTTCCTGGCATGTCCCGAACCAGGCGCCATCACGGTCTTGCGGCTTGCCAATCCTATGTTGAACCACGTGGAGACCGCCGGAATCGGCGGTAAGGAGGCGACAGCATGTCCAGGCAATTGATGAAGGGAAATGAAGCGCTGATGAAAAGCCCCATACTCTCCGGATGCCGCGCCTTCTATGGATACACGATCACCCCGGCCAGCGAAATCACCGAAACCGCGGCGGTCTATATGCCTCAAGTTGGCGGCGTGTTCCTGCAGGCCGAGAGTGAGATCGCCGCCATCAACATGCTATATGGGGCATCGTCGGCCGGAATCCGCTGCATGACCACGTCGAGCGGCCCGGGGATCAGCCTGATGCAGGAAGGCGTCAGTTACATGGCTGGCGCGGAATTGCCCTGCGTAATCGCCGACATCACGCGCGGCGGTCCTGGCCTGGGCAACATCGCCGCAGAGCAGAGCGATTACCACCAGGTAGTCAAGGGCGGCGGAAACGGCAACTATCGCACCCTGGTCCTTGCGCCCTTTTCGGCGCAGGAAATGGTCGATCTGACCGCCTTGGCCTTTGACCTCGCTGACCGGTACCGCAATCCGGTGGTTGTGCTTGCCGACGGCTTTGTCGGGCAGATGATGGAGCCGGTTGAGTTTCCGCAGTCGGCGATCCTGCCCTTGTCTCCGGACTGGGCCGTGACCGACAACGCCGAGACGCGTGCCAACTTCATCACTTCCCTCCATATGGACCCTCATGCCCTTGAAGACCATAACAACCATCTTGAAGCCAAGTACCGCCGGGCCGAACTGCAGGAAACTCGCGCTGAAGAGTCGCTTACCGAAGATGCCGAGATTGTCCTCGTGGGCTACGGCATCGTCGGCCGGATCCTGAAGGCAGTGATCTCTGAGGCTCGTGCCGAAGGAATCCGCGTGGGTGGGCTGCGGCCGATCACGCTGTATCCGTTTCCGATTTCAGCTTTTAAGCGCACCGCCGTTCGTGCGCGCCTGTTTGTGGTGGTCGAAATGAGTAACGGCCAACTGGTCGAGGACGTTCGCCTCGCCCTCAATGGAACCCGGCCGGTCGAGTTTCTGGGCCGCACCGGCGGCAACGTTCCGTCGCACCAGGAATTGCTCGATTTTGTCAGAACCAAGGCTTTGGAAATCGGTGCCATCCAGGTTTCCCAAAAGGAGCAGATGGCCTATGTCTAGCCCCTCGGTTTCCGATTACACGGTGGTGCGGAGCAAGGCGAAAGCCTTCTACGACCGATACGAGCGCAAAGACGAACTGCAGCACCAGACGCACTATTGTCCGGGCTGCGGGCACGGCATCATTCACAAAATGCTGGCCAGCGCCATCGATGAGCTCGGCATCCAGAACCGCACCATTCTCATCAGCCCGGTTGGCTGTTCCGTCGTCGCCTATTACTACTTCGAAGTGGGGAACGTACAGGCAGCGCATGGGCGCGCGCCGGCGGTGGGCACGGCTATCAAGCGCAGCCACCCTGGAAGTATTGTGGTCAGCTACCAGGGGGACGGCGACCTGTCGGCCATCGGATCTGCTGAGATTCTTCACGCCGCCAATCGGGGCGAAAACATTCCTGCGATCTTCGTCAACAACGCCGTTTACAGCATGACCGGCGGCCAGGCCGCGCCAACAACGCTCCTCAGTCAGAAGAGTACAACGACCCCCAATGGGCGCTCGGCGGCTACGGAAGGTTATCCGCTGCGAGTAAGCGAATTGCTGGCAACATTGGAAGCTCCGGTCTACATTGCTCGCGTCGGACTGGGCGACAACAAGCAGATCGCGCAGGCAGACCGCGCCATCCGACGTGCAGTTGAGAACCAAGTGCGAGGGCTTGGCTTTTCTCTTGTAGAAGTGCAATCGCCCTGCCCCACGATCTGGAAAATGTCGGCGGTTGACGCCCAAAAGTGGGTGCGCGACGTGATGCAGAAGACTTATCCGCTGGGTGTATTGCGGGACCACACGGCGGAAGCGCAACCTCGCTGTGCGCCGGAACCGCCGCCGTTGCTCGATCGCATTCCGGAGATTCTGGGCACTGAAGGCGGCGAAGCATCCCACATTTCAATCAGTCGCGGAAAAGAAAGCATCACCGTCAACGGTTGGCCGAGCGAAAACAACGTCAATCTCTGGGTCGAGCCAGAGGCCTCTCGCGCCAAGCCGACTGCCTTCTCGGCAGCCGACCTGCGTATCCGCATGGCAGGCTTCGAGGGCCAGGGAGTCCTGCTGGCGGGCGAAGTCCTTGCCGAAGCCGGCCTCGACGCGGGACTCGAAGTGTCCTGGTTGCCATCCTACGGGCCCGAGATGCGGTCCGGTACCTCCAATTGCCATATCCGCCTTTCGCACGAGTCGATTGACTCGCCCCTGGTCACATCTCCCAACATGCTTCTGGCCATGAATGAGCCTTCACTGAAAAAATTCGCAGCCTCAGTCCAACCGGGTGGATGGATTCTCTACAACGGCGATGCGATTCCGGACGATTGCAAACGCGACGACGTGCACGCGCTTGCTTTTCCCTTTACACAAGTAGGTTACAAACTTGTCGAACCGCGGGTCGCCAATATGGTCCTTCTTGGCACATTGTTTGAAATCACGGGAGTGCTGCCCCAGGCCTGTGTCGACCGAGCACTTCGCCGCCTCGTGAAACAGGCACGATGGCTTGAGATCGACGAACAGGCGCTGGCACGCGGCCGCGAATTGTACCGCGAATCAAGCGAGGGAGTCATGCCATGAAAGTCGAAGCAGATCAGAATCTCATTGTCTATTTCGACGGCCGATACATGCCGATGCGCGATGCGCGCGTTGGCATTCTCACCCACGCGCTGCACTATGGGACCGGAGTCTTCGAGGGACTCCGTGCCTACTGGAATGAAACACAGCAGGAGCTATTCGTTTTCCAAGCCAACGAGCACTACGAGCGCTGGATACAAAACTGCGGTATTCTTCGCATCCATGTACCGCTTTCCCCCGAAGAGTTGACGGCCATCACCCTCGAAATCCTGCGCCGCAACGCGTTCCGCACCTTGTCTACATTCGGCCTTTGGCCTATAAGTCTGCCGAGCGTGTCGGAGTCAGCCTCGACGATCAGGGCGCGTTTGCCATTACCGCGCTGCCGTTCGGCGAATACCTGCCGGCAGACAGGGGCGTTCACGCGGGCGTCAGTTCCTGGCGGCGCATTGAGGACAACGCCATCCCGCCCCGCGCCAAGATCTGCGGCGCCTATGTCAACAGTGCCATGGCCAGCGCGGATGCGCGCCTGAGCGGCTTTGACGAAGCCATCCTGTTGAACGAGGACGGCCATGTGGCCGAGGGCGCAACCTGCAACATCATTCTGCTGCGCAAGGCACAGTTGATCACGCCTCCGGTGACAGAGAACGTGCTGGAAGGGATTACCCGCGACTCGGTGATGAAACTCGCGGCCAGCGAACTGGGCATCGAAACGGTGGAACGGCCGGTCGACCGCAGCGAACTCTACCAATGCGATGAATTGTTTTTCACAGGAACTGCCGTCGCCATAACACCTGTTGTTCGCGTAGACCACCGCCCGGTCGGGGATAGCAAAGTGGGCTTGATCACGCGCAAGCTACAGCAACTGTATTTCGATGCCACCCGCGGGCACTCACATGCTTACCAAGACTGGCTGACGCCGGTTTACCAGGTCCCGATGCATGATGAACGGGATCTCGGCTTGACGGCAGTGTCCACGGCCTCATGAATCGGTCTGGTCCGCGCAGCCCAGAAAATGACCATGCTAACTGCGACAACTACTGAAAACGCTGAGGAATCCGGCTGATAATCGGTTCCGTGGTCTATGGACTCAAAAACGGGCAAGCTCCACCCCGGCCCGCCCAATCATAATGCCTCTCGGTTGCCCCACCCTTACCACTTGTTCCGCGCCAATGCTCTGGAGTGCTGGTCTCCATCCAATCGACCGGCCGCGCATGCGCTCCTCCAGCCGCTGCTGTCTCAAACGCCTCGCGCAGGGCGGCTCGCTGGTCCGGCCCGCGTTGTGATGGCGCGACCGAAACCAGAGTCGCAGTTCCAGTCCGTGCCAGAACATCAAGCCATTGGCGGTTTTTGGCCCACGGAACCGCATCAGTCATTCCCACCAGGTCCGCGTCGACCGTGAAGAACGTACCCTGTTGCGGCAGGCGGAACGACAGCGAATTCACGCCCATGCGCCGGGTACGTTCCCACTGGTGGCCGCTAGTGTCGTCGCCAATGCGCTGCAGGTCGGAGATGCCCTGCCCCAAATGCCCGATGGTATTGCATCCGTCAAGCAGGATCTGATCGCCGACAGTTTCGCGCAACATCGCGTACAGATCGGCAATGACCTCGGCGTTCGTCCGGCTTTGGTCTGAAAACGACCAGCCCGGAAATGTCGGCTGAGGCCCCATTTCAAACCCCCACTGTCCCAGCAGATCGTAGGTGCTGAAGTCGTGCTTCACCATCTCGTAACCCCAATCGGCAGCCTGGCGCAGTTTCGCGCGGATAGCCTCACGAGCCTCCGGCACAGTGGGATCATAGGCAAGTTCTCGGGCTCGTTCCTTCCGCTCGCCAAATCGGCCATCGGTCAGGGCCAGGTGTCTCGCGGTATTCTCCGGTGCCTCGAGCGGCCGCACCCAGAGACCCGGCCGCGCATTGCGCCACTTGATGTCGGCGGCCAGTTTTCCCATGTCCGGCCAGGCGGCCGTCCCTTCAGCCCATCCACCATCGATCACTGAAAACGGACGGGAAACTCCAGTTGGCGAAACATCGATGATGAACTCCGTGTCTCGCAGAATGGTTTCCGCGGAACTTTGTCCGTAGCTGTAGCACCAGTCGTTGGCTCCATAAATCGGAATCGTCGGACGCGTCTTGCGGCTGCACATCCGCCTGCACAACTCTGTCAATGTTTCCACGGCGTCCTCACCCGCGGTTCCCCGACGCGAGACGATTGTCGCCATCGTCAATTTCCGTTCGCCGAGTTCTACCCCGTTGCCCCCGTTTGTGACATTCAACCAGAGTGAGACTCCCTGGAAGTCGACTTGCCAGAAGCAGAGCGCTCTCGCATCGGTCGTCACTCCGTACCCGTGGCACGCCGCGCCGTCATGGGTTGCGAAGTACCAGGGCATAACTCGTTCCGGAATCACATTCCTCCAGCCCAATTCCCCGTAGCTACGCTCCCACGCGTCGCTCAATACGAGCAGACGAAGAGGAACAGTCATCTGCCAGCGAACGTGCACGGCGGCAACCGGGCTTTGCGGTGATTCGAGTCCGAGGGCTAGCGAGTCCTTCCCGGGTCCACATTCGACAACTACGCCTTTGCCCACCCACTTTTCTCCGCTCCGGCTCAGGGGCTGCCTGCCTTTCGGCAGCGTCCTCTCAAAGCGATCGAACGTTGTCACCTCGTCGGGCAGACGGATAAGGTCCAGAAATGATGATGCGGCCGGCTGCCCCGCGTTGGATCTCTTCCCACCATCAACCTCTGGCGCCGTCCCCTGCGATCGAGCCGCGGCGGGTATCAGGCTGGGAGAGACAGCGGTTCCGATCGCGGCTGCAGCCGTTTGCAGGAGCGACCGGCGAGTTACCTCACTTGGGTGTTGCGCATCTGGATTCACGGTGCCTCGGATTGTCGTTGTTATATCGCCAAGTGCGTGGTGAAGACAAGACGGTGGACTCAAGGTCTGTTTCGCTCGAGTATTCCCTCTACTCCAAGGTGTATGCTGGGGGACACTATGCGCATTCGGTTTTCGCAAATTCTGGCGTTGGCATCCCTCGCTTCAATGACCGCTTTCCTGGTTGCGCAGGAGCCGGCCAAGCCCAAACCCGAAGATACAGAAGTCTGGGAGCCCGTACCCAAAATTGTTACCCCGGGCGCGACCTACGCGGATCCACCCTCTGACGCGATTGTTCTATTCGACGGCAAGAACCTCGATGAATGGGTGTCGGCCCAGGACCACTCGCCGGCCAAATGGGATGTGGCGAACGGCATATTGACGGTGAGCAAGGCACACGGCGTAGGCAACATTGAAACCAAGCGGAGTTTCAAGAATTATCAGCTGCACGTAGAGTGGAAGATTCCCGAAAACATCACCGGGAGCGGGCAGGCTCGCGGCAACAGCGGCGTCTTTCTCGCCTCTACGGGGCCTGGCGATGACGGGTATGAGTTGCAGGTCCTCGACTCGTACAACAACAAGACCTATGTCAACGGCCAGGCCGCCAGCATCTATAAGCAGAGCCCGCCCCTCGTCAATCCGAATCGCAAGCCAGGCGAGTGGCAGACGTACGACGTGGTCTGGACTGCGCCCACCTTCAATGATGACGGCTCACTCAAGACGCCTGCCTATGTCACCGTGTTCTTCAATGGCGTGCTGGTCCAGAATCATTTCCAGCTAAAGGGACAAACGCTGTATATCGGGCAGCCGTTCTACAAGAAATATGACAGCGCGCCGATCAAGCTTCAGGCACACGGCGACAAGAGCGAGCCCCTCAGCTTCAGGAACATCTGGATCCGAGACATTCCTTAGCGATACGGTGCCCGCCGGATCTACGCTCCTTTCCGTTACGCTTTGAGCACGCTCGAGTTTGCGTCTCTTTGGGGTAGGCCGATAGACTCTTTTCGGGCGAAAGTCGCCGGCCTGGCTCACGCACAAGAACCTCTCCACCGAAGACCAAAGAATGGTTCCATTGCCGCTGCGCGCCGGAGAAACCCATTCGCAGAGATGGTTCTTGCGAAGAGCTCGACAAAGCCCAAACGGAGAACCCTTGCGAATCCGACGGAATTCCCTGATCTTTGCATGCAGCCTGATGATCCTCGCGATCGGCGTACTCGCGAGCCGCGCCTGGTCACAGTCTGCGACCGACCACCTTGTGCCTCCAGCGCCCCACGGAAAGCAGATCCACCTTAAACATGTCCTCGTGATCGGTGAAACCAAGGGCTTCGAGCACGATTCAATTCCTGCCGCCATGGCCGCTATTTACAACATGGGCAAGGATAGCGGCCTGTGGGACACGATCATGCGCACGGATACGGAGTTACTCACGAAAAAGGCCCTGGGCAACAATGCGAAAAATCTCGAGTACTTCGACCTGATCGTCTTTACCAGCACCACGGGCGAGCTGGATATGGATGCGACGCAGAAACAAGACATGCTCTCGTTTATCCATGATGACGGCAAAGGTTTCGTGGGGATCCATGCGGCGCTCGATACCAATTACAACTGGCCCGAATACGGAGAGATGATCGGCGGCTGGTTCGACCAGCATCCCTGGATGACGTTCAATGCGCCGATCGTCAATGAGGATCCGGACTTCCCCGCGACTCGACACTTCCCGAAATCGTTCGTCAAGTTCGACGAGATCTATCAGCCAAAGGCGTGGTCACGGGACCAGGTGAACGTCTTGCTTAGTCTCGATCCCAGCCGGCTTGACTACTCAAACAATCCGCGCATTCATCGCACCGATCATGACTTCGCGGTGGCGTGGAGCAAGATGTACGGGAAAGGGCGCGTGTTCTATTCCACGCTGGGCCATACCGAAGAAGCATGGGAAGACCCCGATATACGCAAAATGTATTTCGAGGCGATTCGCTGGGCTTTGGGGATGACCGATGGAAGCACGGCAAGCCACCCGAAGCCGGCATCTTCGGCGCCGGCTCCGTGAACCGCGTGGGCATCCAATCATGGTCAGCGGAAATCTCAAAAGAGAAATGGCTGTTCCGATGAATCGCAGGACCTTTCTATCCTCCGCCGGGATGGTCATCGCCGCCCAATCGCTCGATGCGTTTGTCCCTGCACAAACGAAGCAGGGTAATGCGCTGCCCGGCGCTAAGGCCGATCACAGCCTGCGCATCGAGCCCTGCGTAATCGAAATCGGACCCGGCGTAAGCGTAAAAACGATCGCCTACAACGGCCAGGTGCCAGGCCCGCTTTTGCGCCTGCGCGAGGGACAGCCCGTCACCATCGACGTGACCAACACCGCCTCTGATCCGGACATCGTTCATTGGCATGGACTCGCCATCGACTCGCTCAACGACGGGGCGATGGAAGAAGGCTCTCCGATGATTGCCGCCGGCCAGACCCACCGGTACAGTTTCACTCCCAAACCTGCGGGCACGCGTTGGTATCACACCCACGCCGCCGCTTATGGCAATCTCTCCATCGGGACGTACACCGGGCAGTTTGGCTTTTTCCTTATTGAAGGAAGAGACCAACCCGCGCACTACGATCAGGAGATCAATCTCGCAATTCACCATTGGGAGCCATCGTTCGTTCCAATGGTTCAAAACATGCGGGAGCAGTCAGCAAATATGCCGCTGACAGCCGGCTCCGACGTGGGCTATAAATACGCCACCATCAACAGCCACATGCTGGCCGCCGGAGAACCGATTCGCGTCAAACAGGGCCAGCGAGTGCTGATGCGGCTGCTCAATGCCAGCGCAACCGAGAATGTGGTGCTCGCCCTGCCCGGTCATCGCTTCAACGTGCTGGCGATGGACGGGAATCCGGTGCCGAATCCCACCAGTGTTGAGGTGCTTTCACTGGCAGTCGCCGAGCGTGTTGACGCGGTTGTGGAGATGAACTCTCCCGGCGTGTGGATCCTCGGCTCAACGCTCGATAAAGCGCGCCAGATGGGGCTCGGCATTGTGGTGGAATACGCCGGGCAATCGGGTGCACCGGTATGGAAGGATCCCGCTCCCGTGCAATGGGACTATACGCAATTCGCCGGTTCGACCGAGGTCTCTTCCCCCGATGAGACTTTCGTTCTCACCTTTCGCGACATCGGACAACAGCATGGCTCGCAGTTCGATACCTGGACCATCAATAACAAGTCATGGCCGGAGATCGAGCCGCTTATGGTGCATGCAGGCAAGCGCTACCGACTCGTATTTCGCAATGGAAGCGGAGACCAGCACCCTCTCCACCTTCATCGTCATACGTTCGAGGTGACACGCATTGGAGACAAGCATCTGAGCGGCCTGTTGAAGGACGTGATCAATGTCATGCCGCTCGATACCGTGGAAGTGGATTTCGTCGCGAACAATCCCGGAGACACTTTGTGGCACTGTCACCAGCAATTGCACATGGATTATGGGTTCATGCAGTTGATCAAGTACTCCGGATAAAGAACCTGCTCATTTAGGACGCGCGTTGGTCACGAAACATGATTTCAGGAATTCAAGGTTGAAGAAGGTGAAGGAAGTTCGGATCGTAGTGATTCTGGCAGCGGTCGGAGCGGGTCTCTGCGTCGCCTCGCTCCCGCCGAGGCCAATCCAAGCGGCACAACAGAACGCCGGCCTCAACAAGGAAAGTCCTCCCAAGGCAGACACGCAGCTTCCGCAGGATCCGGGTGCGGCATCCTACGCGAAGCACTGCGCCATCTGCCATGGCGATCAGCGAGAGGGGATTTTGCCGGGGTTTCCGCCGCTCCTGGGCATTAACCACCGCATGCCGGAGAACAAAATTGCCGACCTGGTGCATACAGGCAAAGGACGTATGCCCGGTTTTCCCAATCTGCAGGATGGCGAATTGACCGCGCTGCTGCACTATCTCACCAGCGCGGAACCAGCGTCCGCAACCGGCGAAAAGGGCGAAGCGTCTTCCGGCCTTGCCGAAGCGGGTGGTGCGCTGTTCCATCAAAACTGCGCCTTCTGCCACGGGCGCGATGCCATGGGCGGCGAAACCGGTCCTGACCTGACCCAATCGAAACTAGTACTTTCCGACACCACCGGCGAGAAGATCACAGCCGTTGTGCGCGAAGGAAAGCCGGACAATAAAATGCCCGGCTTCAATTTCTCCAGCCAGGAGATCAAAAGCCTGATCGCTTTTATCCACTTTCGCGAAGCAGAGGCCAAGGCTCATCCCGGCGGGCGTCGCGGAGTGTCCGTGGAAGATCTCCAAACCGGCAATGCACAAGCCGGCAAGGAATATTTTGACGGCGCCGGGGGATGCGTCAAGTGCCACTCGCCGCGTGGGGATCTGGCAGGGGTCGCTAATCGCTACCAGGGACTGCAACTCGAAGAGCGGATGCTTTATCCGCGCGGAGCCAAGAGCACCGTCACTGTAACGCTCCCCGCGGGGCAGAAGGTTACGGGAACCCTTGCCTACCGCGACGAGTTCACGATCGCGCTGCGCGACAGCACGGGTACCTATCGATCGTGGCCGACCAGCCGGGTGCGATTCACGGTGCAGTCACCCGCCGACGCGCACGTGGAACTGTTCAGCAAATATACGGACGAAGACATTCATAACCTGATGGCATATCTGCAAACGCTGCGCTGAACGGCACCCAACCGCGGCGTTCGAGGTCGCACTTCGAATGAGACGATGGAAATACGCTTCGCCGTCCGCTGTTCTGTTTCTATTCCTTCTGGCATTTTTCGCGGCGGCGCCTCTCCCGGCTCAGGACCTGGAGAATTCCCAGCTTCTGAATCCTCCGCCGGATTCGTGGCCTCTTTATCATGGCGAGTATTCAGGGCGCCGACATATCCAACTCACCCAGATCAGTCCGCAGAATGTCGGCGACCTCACGCTGGCGTGGGCCTTTCAGACCAATCAAGCCGCGCAGATCAAGTCTTCTCCGTTGCTCTTTGACGGGATTCTGTACTTCACGGTTCCGGACAACGTCTGGGCCGTTGATGCCCACTCTGGGCACCTGGTTTGGCATTATCAGCGCTTAGCCACGCAGGGCTTGCACATCGGTCATCGCGGTGTGGCGATGTACAAAGGCTGGCTCTACTTCACGACACCCGATTGCCACCTGATTTCGCTCGATGCCAGAGACGGCAAGGTGCGCTGGGACAAAATCATTGCCGACGTGAACAAAGGCTACTGGACGACCATGGCACCGCTGGTGGTGCGCGGCCACGTGATCGTTGGTGTGTCGGGCGACTTCGACAACTTGCCCGGATATTTGCGCTCCCTGGACCCTGAATCGGGCGCAAACCAATGGCAGTGGGACGCCACGCCGCCCGTGGGTACGCCCAACGCCGCGACGGGCGGCATGACATGGATGACCGGGACGTACGACCCTGAATTGAATCTCGTCTATTGGGGCACCGGCAATCCCACACCGGTGTTGAATGGAAGCACTCGACCGGGCGACAACCTCTACACCTGCAGCATCGTTGCCATCCATCCTGACGACGGAAAACTGGCCTGGGCCTTTCAGGCATCGCCCCACGACACTCACGACTGGGATGCGGTGGAAACTCCGGTGCTTGTCGATCGTGATTTCCATGGGCAGCCGCGAAAGATGCTGATGCAAACATCGCGTAACGGCTACTTCTTCGTTCTCGACCGCACCAACGGCAAGAACCTGCTGACGGTTCCATTTGGGCCCATCAACTGGTCCACTGGAATCGACAAAGAAGGCCGGCCCATTCCCAATCCAGCCAAGGAGCCGGCGCCTGACGGCAGGCTCATCGCTCCCGACGAAGGCGGCCTCACGAACTACCGCTCTCCCAGCTTTGACCCCAAAACAGGTTTGTTCGTCGTCGATGCGCACCCCAGTTGGAGCATCTATTTTGCCAAGCCGGCCGACGGCGTGTATGGATGGGCCGGCGCAGACTACGACGTCTGGGGCATAGGAGTCATCGAGGCAATCGACTATCAGACAGGCAAAATCCGCTGGACACACGAGGCTGGTGCGGGCGGCTCCGGCGCCGGGGTCATCACCACCGACTCGGGGCTCACCATTACCGGCGATGGATACGGCAATGTACTAGCCCTCGACACCAGCAACGGCAAGACGCTCTGGCATGCCGGGACGGGCTCTCCCATGGAGAGTTCTCCCATCAGCTATCAGTTGGACGGCCGCCAGTACATCCTGACCAGCAGCGGTGGTGTTCTGTTTGCGTGGGCGCTACCGGAAGGAAAGATAGGCTCTAATGGCAAGGGCACGGAGCCACACTAGGATTTACCGACCGATCCTCGTTGATGCCCGCGGTTTGCGGTGATCAATTGCCATTCATCAAGCAGGTAACCGGATCGATGCTTGGGGCAGGATTGAGAGCGCGATTCTCCACGGTTCAAGGCAGGATTTGTCATGCAGCTACGGGTAAAAGGGTCTACGCCCTAAGATTGGCGCCTCGATGAACCGCCTTGGGGCGCAGGATTTCGCAGATGAGCCACAAGCGAAGACATCAGACAAGGTGCCCGCATCAGTGAGATGACATGGCTACCGATTGTTGCTGCATCGTATATGGGGACACTCTTACCGGTGTTTCATCCGGCTCAATCAGCCAAGCCTTCCGGCCGCGGTAATAATCCAGCAATTCGACATTTTTAGCCGCGTCCATCTCTCTTGCCCATATCAGCTTGGAACCATCAATGTCAGCGTCGTTGTAGACCCACTCATCCAACGGCTCGTGAGTTGGTCGATAGCGAACCACCGCTAGTTGCCCCCCGGGAAGCTGTTTAAGCCTGGCTTCAACTTGGGCTCTTTTGGCCCCAAATCGCAGTGGGCAAACTGGGCTGAACGTGCAGGGTCAGCCCACCTAGTTTAACGTCAATACGCGTTCATCCGAGTTCTTGGCTCAATTGGTCTGAAGTGTGTACGAAAGCTAAGGCATAATCTGGCAACCCGCATTCCAAATTTATGGGTACTCCCTGCGTTATGCCGTGGTAGGATCATTGCGTTTCCCTGGAGGAACTGCCTTGCTTGTCATCCGCGACGAACAGATGCTACTTCTCTCGCGGAGTCTGCTGCTTCGGTTCGACCAGGAAGCATTCGAGCACGTTCAGAAGTATTTTCCGGAACTCTGCGCTTCTCTTGGGAAAGATGAAACGATGGAGTGGGTTCGCGATGGGCTGAAGCGGGCGCGGAGCTTCGGCTTTGAGACGCGTTCCGATCTCCTGCGTTACCTCAATTTGCTTTTCGAGTTCGGTCGCGAATTCGAACTCAGCGAAGCAAATGAGTGGGCTCGTCCCTATCTGGTTCCATCTGATGACTGGCTGCCGAGTAACCGGATGAATCGGTTGATGGAGGAAGCTTTCCGGCGGCTGAATCCTCCCCCTCCGCCTGCGCCGCCCGCGGAAGTGGAACCGGACGACGACGAAGCGTATCAGTTTGACGGGATCGTCTGGGGTAACTGCGGGGTCGATCCCAACTATGTGCCGCAGTCGATCAAACCTGTGTACCGGCCGATCGATGAGCCCGGGGACCCCGACGATGACAACGACGATGACGACCAGGACGAAGCGGATTTAGAGGAGGACGAAGAAGACGATGGCGGGCGCTAACGTAGGGCCGCCAGGCGGCGGACTGAGAGCGGCAAATGCGGGTGCGGCGGCCGCGCCGGCAGGTCCGCCCGGAGGAGCGGTAGCGGCGTGCGAGTGGGAAGTGTGGGTGCGCACGTTCAGCCAGGAGAGATTCTTCCCCGGACATCCGTTCAATCACGAATTGCGATCGCGGGCTGGAAACACGGTCGGCGGTGTCGCGTACTCCGAGGCCGCACAACAATTCGCCAATAAACTGGGCACTAGCCCGAGTTTACCGCCCACGAGCTCGCTGAACCAAGTTTGCATCAACCAAGGAATCTCTCCGACCCGCATCTGGAGCGGGCTTGAGCACGATTGAGGCTTATGTTTTTGTGCTGCTAATTGGTATGACCTAACATTGCTCCTACCGACCCTCTTTGATGATGCGCCATCGATAAATCCAGACTAAGCCACTGTTTACCTATATGATTCTCTGAGTTTATGAACCACTCAGGGCACTCATTTTGTTCAGGTTTTCTGTTATTGTATGACCTAACGCAGATGGCTAGCCTCACCAAGAAGATCGTGCGCGGCAAGCCCTACTATTATTTGCGCGAGTGCCAGCGCGTCAACGGCAAGCCCAAAGTCGTCTCCACCATCTATCTCGGTTCTGCTGAAAGCATCAGGGAGCGCCTTCTCTGTCCCCAACCAGCCGAGGTTACTTTTCAGGAATTTGGCGGGTCCGCCGCCGCTTTCTCCATCGCCCAGACCCTGGATGTGGTCGCCACCGTGGATCGCCACGTGCCCAAACGCGGCCACCAAGGTCCGTCCGTGGGTCAGTATCTCTTGCTGGCTGCCCTCAACCGCTGTGTCGCCCCGACCAGCAAAGCACAGATCGGCTCCTGGTATGCGAAAACGGTGCTGCGCCGCCTCTTGCCGATGACCGTCCAGCAACTTGCCAGTCAGCGCTTTTGGGACAACATGGAACGGGTCAGCACAGAGCAAATCGCGGCCATCGAACAGGATTTGGCTTATAACGCCGTTTCCCGTTTCGGCCTCGATCTGCGCTGCCTGCTTTTTGACGCCACCAATTTCTTTACCTTTCTGGACAGTTTTAACTTGCGCGCCAAGTTGCCCCAGCGCGGTCATGCCAAACAGGGGCATGACAACCTTCGCCTCCTGGGAATGGCGGTCATGGTCACCGCCGATGGCGATGTGCCACTGTTGCATCACACCTATGCAGGCAACCAGCACGATGCAGTGATGTTTCATAGTGTGGCCGAGCAGTTATTTGCACGTTGCCGAGCTTTCTCCCAGGAGGTAGACCGGATCACCCTGGTCTTCGACAAAGGCAATAACTCGGAAGCTAACCTCCGCCTGGTGGACCAGGGCCCGTTGCACTTTGTCGGCTCGCTGGTGCCCACCCACCATCCCGATCTGCTGGCCATTCCACGCCCGCAGATGCGCCGTCTGGATCGGTCGCAATTGCCCGCGGTCTGGGCCTATCGCACCCAAAAGCAGGTCTTTGGTGTGAACCGTACGGTGCTGGTCACTTTCAACCAGAAGTTGTTTCGTGCCCAACAAAAGACGCTCGCCAGGGAAATCAACAAACGGCAACGCAAGCTGCAGAAGTTGCACAACAAGCTCCAGCCCCTCCGGCCAGAGGATCGCGGAAAGAAGCCCACGGTGGCGGGAGTAGAGAACACCGTGAAAGAAATTCTTCGCGGTCGTCATATGGCGGATTTGTTTATCGCCCAGGTAACCCAAACCCGGCAAGGCCTCCCCCGGCTGCGCTTTCAGTTCCGCCAGGCCGCATACGACAAGCTGAGCTCCACCTTGCTGGGCAAGACGATTCTATTCACTGATCACGGAGATGATTGGTCAGACGAACAGATCGTGCTAGCCTACCGTGCCCAGCACCATGTCGAAGCCGACTTCCGCCGCTTAAAGAATCCTTACTACCTCAGCTTCCGCCCCACCTTTCACTGGACCGACCAGAAACTGCGGGTGCACGCGTTCTACTGCGTCCTGGCGCTGATGATTCTCAATCTGCTGCGCCGCCAACTGGCGCAGTCGGGCATCGTGCTCAGTATCGTAGAAATGATGAACCGGCTGACGGATATCAAAGAAGTAACCCTGCTCTATCCGCCGACACAACGCGCCAAGCAACCCTTGGTCCGCACGCAGTTGTCCAAGATGAACCAGCGACAGATCAAGATGGTCGCCATCCTTGGCATAGACCAATATCTCCCCCATTAGGTCATACAATCTGGGGACTCTTGCACCCGCGGCTGGAGCGGCTCCCAAGCATTCTGTCAGTCTTTGGCTGGCCGATTATCTCCGCCTGCTGTGCAACTTGATATCGGGACTTACAAAGAAAGTATAAATATCCTCACTGAAGTCGATGCCGGTGTCCAGGCCTTCAACATGACAGCCAGCCGGCACAACGACCGCCACTCTGTGGTTGTTGAGTTTGGAGGCAAAGAGGATTTCAACATCTTTCGGTGTCATTCTTTGCACATCAAAGAGCGCGATCAGTTTCTCGTGTGAGTCGGGCAGTTTCAGGAATTTGTCTTTCTTCTGGGCTCGCCACGCGGGCGACATCTGGGACTTGCCATCTTTCCGCTGGCCCAGATGCTTGACAAGGCCAACTCCGAGAGCGCTGCCACGAGATACTTCGATGATCCAGAGAGTTCGCTGCTTATCGACAGCAAAGATGTCGATACCGTGACCTGACTCGTTGAACTGTCCCGGTATTGTGGCGTCCATCTGGGGCAAATCGGATCCCATATGGTTCGTAAAAAAGTGCGGATAGTCAACGAGGCGATCACGCACATAGCCTTCCAGCCTGTCGTCCGATCCCCATTTTCTCCCAGCATCAGTGCCCATATGATTCCCCTTTTGAACGAGGCGCCGATCGATGGCCGGTCTTCGTTCGGCAATTCGGCTCGATATAATCTGCGTGGTTCTGAAATAAATGAGGCCACGCCCGGAGGCATGGCCACATTTATTTCAGGGATTGGGTTTGATCAGTCGGCCACTGCCGGGACGGGCTGCGAGTTGATTGAGCCGGTTGCGGTTGCTGCCCCGGTGCCAAGCGCAGCCAACAGCTTCGCGCCGATTGGAGTGCCCTTTCCCGTGCAGGCATCCCATCCAGGACCGGCGGAGAACGCACCATTGTTGCCCTGGGTAATGTCGCGCAGCCCGTTGGGCGGCGTGATCGCGTACAGCGCGGGGTTCACGAAGCCCAGCCGCCGGCCCAGTTTCTGGATCATTAGGACCACCAGGCCAGCCCAGAGCGGCGCGACCGCGCTGGTGCCACCCACGACAAAGCTTTGCCCATCGACAAGGACGTTGTAACCCGTCTCGGGATCCGCATCTCCAGCGACGTCGGGAACGCCGCGCATCGTCTGAGCGACAGCTCCTGTCTGCCATGTCGGGCGGGCGAAGACAGTGCTGAAGCCCCCGCCTCCTGCTCCACCCTGGGCTCCGTCATTCCACACCACTTCGGCGGCAATCGTGCCACCCGCGGCGGTAAGGCGGGTTCCACCAGTACCCAGGACATGTGGCGATGAGGCCGGAAAGTCGACATGGTTCTGGCCATCTGTCACCCCGTCGCCCGACCCGCTGTCGCCGGAGGCAACGGTAATCGTAATGCCGAGAAGCGCCGCCTCCTGGGCTACCTGGTCAAAGTTCTGCATGGATTGGGCGGTCCAGCCATTCTCCGGCCCGCCCCAGCTGATGGAGACGGCACAGGGCTTCCGGAGCTGATCATGGATCGCGGTGCTGAGTGCGTCCTGAAATCCTTGGGATGTGTTGGGGGCGAAGTAAACCGCGATGGTTATGCCGGGCGCCACAGCTCCCGCTACCTCGATGTCGAGCATCACCTCCCCGTCGGCGCTTTGTGCGGTAGAGGGATGATTGCGGCCGTGATCGACCGAAATAGACTTCATGCTGGGTGCCGGTAGCCCCAGGCCTTTGAAGTACTTGGTGATATCCGCGGGACGGTAGCCGCCACCCAACTCGATCAGGCCGATGGTCTGTCCGGCAGGATTCGAGCCCTCGGGAAAGCCGTAGAGTTTGCCGACCTGGGGCGGATCGAAGGAGAGGCTGGATGCGCGCGCGCCAAAGACGCCGTTTGGTGCGTGATACCGGAAGTGCGGACGTGCAACCGGCCGGTCATCGAGCCCGAAGACTCCTGAGACCAGTGAGGCATATTCTTCCGGCATCTGCAAAGGTCCGGTATGGCCGCGATAGGTGCCGTCGGGGTGTTCGAATTCATTCAATTCGACGCCGAAGGCCTTTTCCATCGCCGCCGCGGTTCCCGCCAGGGTCACGGTGCGGCGCAGCACTTCGTCGCCCCGCTCGAGTACCTGGAGATTGTTTTCCTTGGCAAACTGACGAAGCTTGTCCACGGCTGCGGGATCCGCACCGTAAGTCCGCGCAAAATCCGAATGGGTGATGTGCTGGCGAATCTCGGTTGCCTCAGGCAATGGTTGGCGATGCTTGAGGATGACGGAAACTTCGATGAGTTGATCAGGGTCGGTCGGACCGACGGTACGAACCCCGGCAAGAGCAAGATGTTCGGTACCGGCAAGGGGAACCCGTTTGGAATCGGACATGACACGCTCTCCTTTTGAAGTGGGCTGAATTGAAAAATCTCCCGCAAAACTATGGTTGGGCGAACAGCCCAAGCGTTTCTCGACCCGAGAAGAAACCTGCGCCCATCTCTCTAATCCGGGCGCGTAAGACACTTCAACGAATTGACAAGTAACCAGGACAGATTCCGGAGACGAAAGAGAGGCCCTTGTCTTCCCGGAACTCGTTCTACCGCGGGAAGATAAATTTCCGAGGAGAATTCCCTTCGCCCGAGCCGCTCAGGCCGATTTCGGGCGCCAGGCAAATGATTTGTGGAGAAGAACGAGGTCTACGCGCAACGTTGATCACTATACTCCAAAAAACGGCTGTGTTCCGGGTCGGCTCAGCGTGTCACCAGGCCAACGCCCATCATTTTCCGGTTCCCTTAGTCAGGGTCACAATCCGGTCCACGCCGGGCAAGGTGAACTTCTCCACCTTGCCGTCGGGCCAGTGCACTTCGATCGCGTCCACTGTCGTCGTTTGGCCGAGGCCGAAGTGCGGCCGGGGATCATTCGATGACAGGTAACTGCCGCCGCTGATAACATCCTGGCGCTGCTTCAGGCCATTGGCGGTAACGTACACCGTGGCGCCCACAGCATCACGCGGCCCTTTGTCATCACGCACGCCGGGGGGTGCGGACGATCCCGCGAGCTTCAGTTCCAACCAGTGATTTTTGTCCTGGTTCACATTGCGGAGCAGAACCGGATGCCCATCCATAACGTTGATCACCGCATCCAGCTTGCCGTCATTGAAAAGGTCGCCCACGGCCATTCCCCGTCCGGCAATAACGACGGCCAGCCCCGTTCCCTCGACCGCAGGAACGGGTTCGAATCGTTTGCCTTCGATGTTGCGGAACAGCATGGGCCGCTGCTTCCAACTCGTGCCCCACGGGTATCTGTCGGCCTCGGGATACACGTGCCCATCCGACATGAGCAGGTCCTTCCAGCCATCGTTGTCGTAGTCGATAAAGGCGTCGCCCCAGCTGAGGAATGGAACCGAGATCTCAGCAATGCCCATGTGATAGCTGATGTCTGTCAGGTTGGCGTCGCCCTCGTTGTGGTAGAGCGGCTTGTAGTCGTCGGAAAATGTGGTATCGAAAACATCGAGCATGCCATTGTTCTCGTAGTCGCCGACCGCAATGCCCATCGAGGCCGTCTCGCGGCCAGCCTCGTTGAGCGCGAAGCCCGAGGCGTAGCTGACATCCTCGAACGTACCGTCGCCCTTGTTGAGATAGAGATAATTGGGCGTGGAGTCGTTGCCTACCAGCAGGTCGGGCTTGCCATCGTTGTTGATGTCCGCGAACACCGCGCCCAGGCCGTAGTATCCAGGCTTGTCGGCCACGCCCGCTTTCTCGCTCACATCGGTGAACGTGCCATCGCCGTTATTGTGAAACAGGTGATCTCCCTCGCCCTTGAGGCCGCGCGGGCCGCAACTCACTTTTTCGCCGCGAAATGTGCAGAAAGCATTGGGAACGCCGCTTTCCCCCGCGGTGGGCAGGTGGCTCCGGTCGTAGTGCAGGTACCCGGCGACAAACAAATCGAGACGTCCATCGCCATCATAGTCGCCCCAGGTGGCGCCGGTGTGCCATGCGGCAGGATCGTCCAGCGCCACGCCCGCCTTGTCGGCCACATCGGTAAATGTCCCATTGTGATTATTGTGGTAAAGGCGGTTCTTTCCCCAGTTGGAGACGAAGATATCGGGCCAGCCGTCGTTGTCATAATCGGCAATGGCTACGCCGAAGCCCCAGCGATCGTTGGTTACGCCGGCCTTGGCCGCCACGTCGGTAAACGTTCCGTCATGGTTGTTATGAAACAGCGCGGCATGGGGCGGAGTTTCCTTGCCGTCGAGGGCGTTGAACGTCGAGCCGTTCACGATATAGATATCAAGCCATCCATCGTTGTCATAGTCGATCAGTCCCACGCCTGAGCCCTTTGTCTCCACGATGTAGGTTTTCGCGGGTGTGCCCATTTTGTGTGTCCATTTCGTCAGTCCGGCTTTCTCTGAAGCGTCTTCAAAGACAATTGGGCCGCTCTTCACAAATCCGCCAGCGGTGATGGGGCGGTGTTGCTCGTCCATCTGCAGGGGATGAGGAGAGTCGGTTTCCTTGCCTCCCGTCGCTTGCACACCCTCGCTCGATTTCGCCGCCTCCGGCGAGGAAGTCGCTTGTTCCGCTCCGTTTTGTTCGATGGAGATTGCTGGAATTGCCGCCGCTAGAAGTCCCCATGCGGCAACTGTACAAATAGCCTTGAACATGGCTGCCAGTATACGAGGCTGCCCGCTGCCAAGTCTCGACCGAAGGATGGAGGAGAATACGAGGGCCCTTCTATGATGAGGTCTTAGGGCATGGAGCTCGCAGGCGCGGATCCAGACTGCGCGCTCTGCACCTGCCATCCGTTGCTGGTCTTGATCACGGTCGCCGTTGCCATCTGTTCGCCCGACGTCTGTTGCGCCAGTTTCGGGAAGGCGGTCTTCATCTCCGCGGAATTGGCCCAGGGCTGAGGCGTGCTCGCGCCCAGGTGATAGGTCACGTTGTAGCGCGTCTCGCTGTCGTCGGTAGGTGTGTAACCGTCGATCGAGGTCACCTCAGGGTGTCCATAGCAGAAGTTGCCATAACCAGGTTGTGAAGGGTCGGCGGTCCACAGCGGGCGACCTTGGTCGGACAAGTCATAATCATTCACCTGCTTGGACCCGATGAGGAAACGCTTCTTCTCTTCCGGTTTGCGCGTCAGAAGTCCGGCATCGGTCAAGGCGTCGAAGGATTTTGTCTGCTCGTCGTTTGACGTATCGGCCTGCACAGGGAACTTCACCGGCGTGGGCCACAAGCAGTCCTGACGGCCGCTGTAATAGTTGTCCAATGCGGATTTAAAGGCCATCTTGTCAATCGTGTTTTTCTTGCACCCGATCGTAAGGAGGAACATCCACGCCATGACCAACGCCAGGATCCGGGTTGCGCGCATTCTAAATTCTCCTCCAGCATTTGGATGCAAAGACGGGGCGCGGTGCAAATCCAAAGTTTGCAAATGAAGATCGCTTTGAAGACCGCTATGCGCCGTCTCTGCAGAAGGGGGATCATCATTGGTCCCGTGTGCCGGTTTTGCCGCCGCCGGTTATGGAAAACTGGACATGATTGCCATTGGCAAGATCTGTAATCCGGGCTTCGTTCAAGACATCGAGCAACGCCCCCTGGGCTTTGACCCAAACCGGATGTGCGGGACACCACAATCTCCGCGGGCACCCCTGGTCGTTTCCCAGGCACACGTTGAGGTTCATGGGCCCGTCGATCGCTTCAATCACTTCCCGCATCGATGCCTGGCGGCCGGGCGCGGACATTTGAAAGCCCCCGGATGGTCCTCGCTGCGATGTAACTAGGCGGCCGCGCGTCAAACTCTGCAGGACCTTGGAGAGAAAGCTGTCCGGAGCTCCTGTCGCCCCAGCGAGCAAGGGTAGGGACACGCGCGTGCCGCCTTGGGCTTTTGGCCAGATGAATCATGACCCGGACGGCGTAATCAGCTGCGCGCGTTAGTTGCATCGATGAATGGCATCTTTCCATCGTTGGCCTCGTAAACTCGAAGACCTCGCCGACGCGCATGGTGCGCGCAGGGGAGGATCGAATGGCGAGTGTAACCGGAGTGCGTCACCTGTCTACGTGTTGGCCATCACTGACCCTGAGTCGGCTCCAGCGATAATCTTCGCTTTCCAAAATGAATATTGGAGAGCAACAGTCCAAATTATTCCGCGATCGCTGCGCTTCCCATGGCCATCTCCGGTGCAGTCCGGCCTAGCCAGACCGCACCGGTGTGCCCCTGACGGCGCACGCCCCGCACGGATCTGTCGAACACCTCAGCCGCAGAGCGAAAGGAAATCAGTCCATCGTTATGCAAGCATTTCCCGCTGTCGATCCCATTCCCTTGCCGGCCCCGATATGGTTGTTCAGACTTCTCCATATCGTCACACTGGCGCTCCACTTCGTTGCCGTTGAGATGCTGCTGGGCGGGTTGTTGCTGGCGGTCGTGTTTAGCCTCTTCCAGGGTTCGCCGGGGTGTCGCTGATCGTCGCGCGCGCGTTGGCCCGTCGGTTGACCGTGGTGATGACCTACGTGATCAACCTGGGCGTTCCGCCGCTCTTGTTCGCGCAAGTGCTCTACGGGCGCGCGCTGTATACGAGTAGCGTATTGATCGGGGCGTATTGGATCACGATCATTCTTCTGCTCACGGTCACCTACTGGCTCCTTTACCAGTTCAGCGGCGGTCTTGAGGCGGGCCGTTCGGCATGGTGGGTGGGCTTGAGCGCGTGGGTGCTGGCCGGCTTTATCGCCCGCCTGCTCTCCACCAACATGACTCTGATGCTTCGGCCGGAAATCTGGCGGCAGATGTACTCGGCCTCCGGCGCCGGTGTGTATCTGCCCGCGGGCGATCCGACTCTCACGCCACGCTGGTTGCTGATGATGACCGGCGGCCTGTTCATCACCGGCTTGTGGCTGGTCTACCTCGCGGGACGTAGCACTTTTGCTACTGAAGAAAAGAGATTCGCCGGCCGAGTGGGCGGAATCATTGCCGTGATCTTCGGAGCGGCCTATCTGCTTACCGGCGTCTGGGCCGCCAATGTGCAGCCGGCCGCAGTCAAGGTCGGTCTGCTCTCGCACCCCCTCTATAAATTCGCCGGGCTCGCCGGCTACGGCTGGATGGCTCTCGTCGTGGTCGCCGTGCTGCTCGGCGCGATCGCTGGCTTTGGCAGGATTACGGCCGGCTGGCTTGGATGGTCGGGCGCCCTGATCGCTCTCCTGGTAGAGATCACCCTAACCGTCTATCGCGACGGCGTACGTGACCTGACGCTCCTCAGCAAAGGGTTCGATGTATGGGATCGGATCGTAGTCACCAACTGGAGCGTGGTCGGTCTCTTCCTGGTCCTCTTTGTTGCCGGCCTGGGAGTCGTCGGCTGGCTTGTATCGGTTGTCGCTCGCGCGCAGAAACCCATGGAGGGAGCCGCTCAATGACAGCCAACATCGTCCTCGAAGAAGCGAACGTCACGCCTGGCCTCGAAGAGCCCGGCGAAACAAGGACGCGCCGCGCTTTCCTGGTGGCGGCAGGCGCCGCCGGCCTGTGCTACACCGCGGCTCTTGGCTATCCAATTTATCGCTACCTTGCTTCGCCGGCGGAGATGGCCTCGAACGCCACGGCCATCACCGAAGTCGCGCTGAAGGACGTGCAAAAACTTCCCGTCGGCTCGGTGCTCATGTTCAAGCTCGGCACCGCTCCGGCGATGCTGATTCATCACCAGGACGGCTCATGGGTGGCGCTTAGCGCGGTTTGCACGCACCTCGGCTGCACGGTGCAATATGAGCCGCAGGCCAACCGCATTCACTGCGCCTGCCACGGCGGCGTCTACGATCCCCGCACCGGGGCCAATGTCAGCGGCCCGCCGCCAAAACCGCTCAAAGTCTTCAAAGTGGCTGTCGGCGACACCGGTGTTGAAGTCTCGCGCTCCTGAGCTACTGCTCACTACGCACTGTCCACTGTTCACTGTTTTAAGGATCGCTTCATGACGACAAAATCCCTCACGAACTCGGTTTATGGTTGGGTCGATGAACGCCTGGGCCTTTCAGACTTAGCCGCCTTCGCGCGACACAAGACAGTGCCCTCCCACGCTCAGTCTTTCTGGTACTACTGGGGCGGCATTTCGCTGTTCTTGTTTATTGTCCAGTGTTTCACGGGCATCCTGCTGCTGGTCTACTACCGGCCCGGCGCGGATGCATATGAGTCTGTCCGCCAGATCACGTTCGTGATGCACTTCGGCTGGCTCATCCGTTCGGCGCACTCGTGGTCGGCCAACTTGATGCTGTTCGCTGTCTTCGTGCACATGTTCTCGGTCTTCTTCATGAAGGCCTACCGCAAGCCGCGCGAGTTTGGTTGGCTGAGCGGCATGGCATTGCTGGCTCTGGCGACAGTCTTCGGTTTCTCCGGCTACCTGCTGCCGATGGATGAACTCAGCTATTTCGCCACCAAGGTGGGTCTTCAGATTCCGGCGGCGGTTCCGTTCATTGGTCCCGCAATTGCCACCATCTGCGCGGCGGTCCTGACGTCCGCGAGTTTACGGCGCAGCGTTTCTTCGCCCTGCACGTCGTGGTCCTTCCTGCGGTCTTCCTGCCGCTTCTTGGCTTCCACCTGTGGCTCGTCCAGCGCCACGGCAACGCAATTCCGCCCAGCGAAGAAAGCAAGCCCGCAATCGAGCGCAAGAGCATCCCCTTCATGCCGGGGTTTCTGCGCAAGGACCTGGCCAGGTGGCTAATCTCACTCAACATTCTTGCCCTGCTGGCCTCGGTGTTTCCATGGACGCTGGGCAAACAGGCCGATTCCCTGACGCCCGCCCCAGTGGGGATTCATCCTGAGTGGTACTTCATGAGCCCTTTCGAAATGCTGAAGATTCTTGGCAACTGGCTTCCCGGCGAAGCCGGCGAAATCGCAGGCCTGCTTTTGTTCACGATCGGTATCGTGCTCTGGATTCTGATTCCGTTTTATGACGTCAAGAACGACGGGGGCCGACGTGCCCGCATCTGGTTTGCCATCGGTCTCACCCACCCAGAGGCCACCAGCACGCTCATCCATAATTTCGTCTTCGGCTGGGCGATCGAGTGGGTTTTCTTCATGGTCGAACTCACCACGATCGCGGTCTATTACTACACATGGAACCGCGTCGACCCCAAGCTGCACTTGACTGTTGGCTGGATTTACTCGGTCGCTTCGGTCTGCACGCTCATCATAATCAACGGCATTCTAACCTTCATGCTGACTCCGGGTGATACGTGGATCGCAGTGGCCGGGACGGGCCACGAAGCCAGCAAATTCTGGAACGCCTTCTTCAATCCCACCTACTGGCCCAGCCTGCTGCTGCGGACGGGCGTGTGTACGTCGCTGGCCGGCATCTGGCGCTGATCACCTCCAGCCGCATCAACGGCGACAGTCAGCCCGCACTCAAGACCAGCCTGGTGAAGTGGAGCGTCAAGTGGCTCGTTGCGTCGTTCGTCGCAACGCCATTCCTGCTGGTGTGGTATCTCTTCATGGTTCCCCAGTCGCAGAGGGCCCTGCTCACGTTGGGGATCGACACCATCGGGACGGGTACGTTCTCCACGGTCACGCGCATCGCGCTCATCATCATCGTTACCTCGGCGACCATCATCGGAGTGGCCTACTTTCTCGCCTTTCGGAACCCCGTCGATTTCAATCTCTCCCACGCTGTCAGCGTTCTTCTGCTGGCGCTGATCGCAACCGGCTCCGGCGAATATGCGCGCGAGATGCTCCGCAAGCCCTATGTCATCGGACGCTGGATGTACTCCAACGGAACCCGGGTGACGTATATCAACCAGATCAATACGGAAGGGTATCTGGCCCATTCTCAGTGGACCTGGAATGGCGATGGTACCGCCACTCCGTCAAGCTACTCGCGCGGCGAAGCTATCTTTCGCGGCGAGTGCGGCTCGTGCCACACGCTCTCCGGATATCGGCCGCTCAAGCAACTCCTCGAAGGCCGGGACCTCGCCAACATCCACAGCTTTATCGTCATGCTTCACGAGTACAAGGCGGACTCGCCCTACCACAAGTTCATGCCGCCTATGGCAGGCACGGCGCAGGATATCGACGATCTGACTAATTACCTGAATGCCCAGGTCAATCCACCAGCGCCAGACAAGAAGAAGCCGGTCCTTGCAGCGATGAAGTAGCCGTCCGAACACCTGAGCGTTTACGATCCTCCCGCAGGTGCGGCGTCGCCGGCGTCCGGCTGCGCACCTTTTCCAATCGCAGGTTCGGCGGCGATGCCTGCACTGGAAGTCCCAGGCTCGTCTCTCCACAGGCACACGATCCACCACACCGCTACAACGACAAAGATGGCGCTATTGGCGTTGAATAGCTTGTCGCGCAGGCCCATGAGGTGTTGGTAGTCGGCCATCGACTTCGGCGTTGCACTGTGAGCGATGCGTTCCCATATGATCCCGATCGCGAGCTGGGTGAGCGAAGCGGTGGAGAGCCCGATGGCAATCTGTTGGGTATGGCTGCGCCATCCGGCCTTGTAACGGCTGCCGAACAGCACGATCAGCAGGCCGACCGCGATGTTTTCGATGTCGACAAACAGACTGGTCTTCTGCGCCAGCAACTGCACAAGCTGCAGCGCTGACGTGGTGGACTGGGCTGTCAGTGTCTTCCACGCGGGCCACGGACCCCAGTACGTCAGGATCACCGCTCCCAGTGCGAGGAGCGCCACCGCACCGATCAACCACGTTGACCGCCGTACTGACCCGAAAGCCCGGCGCGCGACTTCCAGCACCACCATCAGGCCAAGCAGCGCGCTGATTTCCGCCATTACGATGAAGACGGTCGCCATCGTCATCTGGGGCAACCGGCCGTTGAGAAGCTTGGCAGTCAGCAGCCGCAGGGCCATCATCACGGCGGCGGCGGTAAACCAGGGAAAGCGGGCAATGCGGTCGCGGCCCATTAGGACCACGAGCAGGACCAACTCCGACGCGAACGCGAGCGTCCACAGAATATCTTGCGCGGAAAAATGGAAATGCATTCTGGCTTGTATCCTGGCGCGTCAACTCTCGCCCGCGCCTGTCACCAGTCTAAATGGCCAGGTTCCGACCAGGGCGCCGCCTTCCCGTTCGAATCGCTCGCCCTATTGGTTCGCCCGCCTAGTCCAGCCAACGAGGGACTGAGCGGCTCCGGGCTTATTGGCGGCCACATCCTGGTAGTATGCAAGCCGCTGCGCCTTGAAGGCAGTCACCAGCGCTTCGGGATCCACCGCGTTGACCGCGGCGACCGTTTTTGGCCCCCAGTGGCCGTCTTCGTCGATCGAAGAGCCGTTGGTTGCCAGGCCGTTGACTGCCTCTTGCAGGCACTTGACCGCGGTTCCCGGGCCGCCATTGACTGCGAAGTCAAACACCCGCTTGCCGATTTCATCCGATGCAATCTGGTCGAACCAGGTGTTCCAGAAATTGTCGCGATAGAACTCCTGGACCAGCGGTTCTCGCTCACCTTGCGGCACAGCGACAATGGCGGCAAACTGGGCAGGGTGTGAACCCGAGTTGATGCCGCTGATCGCATAGCACGGCCCGGCAACACCGGAGGGCGCCGCATCCGGAACCTGGCTGCACGCGCGGTTGGAATCCTCGTTGTCCATCATCCAGTTATAGGCGGTGTTCCAGTCGGCCATTTGGTTTCGCTCTCCGGGAAATGGTTATTGAATACTCCCGCATTATGTACCATACCGCCGAGCGACGGAAGAATGATCTGCGCGGGGAGATGATCCTTGAAAATGAGTTATCCTGATAAAGCGCGCCCGTAGCTCAGCTGGATAGAGCGAACGCCTCCGGAGCGTTAGGTCGGGAGTTCGAATCTCTCCGGGCGCACCATTCCTAATCTTCTCGCGGTCTCGAAGTGCTTTTCAGCCTTCCGCTGGGTTGGAGTTTCTTTCGGACTCCCGCTGGGCCCTCAGTTCTTCCATCACCGATTGAATCAGCGCCTTGGCGCCTTCCATCCCGCTCAGAACCGCCTGCAAATCGAGCGCGGGCTTGGAGGGATTGCGGCTCGACGCGCAATAAACCCCATGCTGGCCGACCAGGATCAGGGAATCCGTCAGCAGATCCAGAGCCACCGCGAGGCGACCCCTCTCCGGCCCCATCATGAATTCATGCCGCTCCAGTTCCGTCCGCTTCTCGTCGAAAACACTCATATGCCCAGCCTACCGCAATGCGGAGAGTGCTTGGCCAGGCGGATCCAGCCCAGTGGAATTGTGATCCTCCGCCGAGCGGGCCGCCTCATGTTGTCAGTTTGTGCATGTATTCCACATCTTCGCGTAGCTCCGTCATCGGATCGCCCTGGAACTCTTCCTGCTCGATGAAGTAGTGCTTCAGCCCCGTCGCCGCCTCCAGAATGGGCTTGTAGTCGATGGATCCATGCCCCAGGACCACGTTGCGATACTTTCCGTCCGGCTGCTTGACCATGTCCTTCACATGCAGCATCGGAAAACGTCCCGGCGTCTTGCTCAGGTAGTCCACGGGGTTGTGGCCACCGGCAAACACCCATCCGCAATCCATTTCGAAGACAACATACCTGGGATCAGTGCGTTTGAGCAGTTCGTCAAAGAAGATCACGCCGTTCTCGGTTCCGAACTCAACGGTGTGGTTGTGGTAGCCAAAGCTCATTCCCGCACCCCTGATTTTTTCGCCAACTTTGTTGAACTCATCGGCTGCGTAGCGCCAGTCGTCCAGGGTCATGTCGCCCTTGTGCGCGGGGTCGCGGTGGACCCCCGCCCAGGAGCAGATCATGTATTCAAGGCCCAGGGTATGCGCGTACTCGATCCACTGGTCCAGCTGCGGTTTCAACTGCGCAAACGGGTGATGCGTGCTTACGCAGCGGAGGCCAGCCTGGTCCAGCGAGTGCCGAAACTCGGTCGCTGATTTATTGAAGTATCCCGCCGCTTCGACTTCCTTGATACCGATCGTGCTCAACTGATGCAATGTTCCATCGAAGTCCTTCGGCAATTGCTCGCGCACCGAATAAAGTTGGAGTCCCGGGGGCAAATGAGGGATTTCGGCGGTCCCGCGTTTACCCGCACAGGCAGCGGCGGCGAAAGCCCCCGCGGCCTTCAAAAAACTTCGGCGCGAAGAATCGTTCATCAACATGTTCTCCTCAGGTTTTAGACACCCTTAATGCTTTGTGCCGATCCATCCCACGTGGCCACGTTGCGGTGAAAATAGGAATGATTCGCCATGTGACAGGCGATCGCGGCGTTGTTTCCAAATACCTCGTCCTCGACCACATGTTCGCGAGTCTCGATGGCGTTGAAGAAATTCGCGATGTGATCGGCCGTATCGTCGTAGCCATGAGGAGCGGAGTAGCTTTCCACCTCGCCGAGCTTCACCGCAGGCTCGGGATGCGCTGCCCGCCACTCCTCCAGGTACTGCTTTTTGGCTGCGGCGGTCCACCCGTTCAGCGAATAGCCCTCGGGTTGCGGACTGGTGTCCTGCGGACTGACAGTCACTGTATCGCCGGCAATGGTCATCGTACCTTCTTTGCCGTAGAAAACGATCGATTCGTTGGAGCCATTGTTCTGGTTGCAGTGCATGTTCACGGCGACTCCCGGATAATCGTAGAGCGTCACCAGCAGGTCGGGGTAATCGCGCCCGTCCTTGAAGTGGGTCAGGCTCCCCGAAGAATAGGCGCGGCCAGGCATGGCGATGCCGCTGACGCATTGAATGCCGGAAAGCAGGTGGACATACAGGTCACCCGCCACTCCTTCCCCGTAATCGGCAAAGCAGCGCCACCGGAAGAACCGTTCCGCATCAAACGGCCGCAGCGGCGCATCGTGGATCCAGGCTTCCCAGTCGATGGTCTGCGGGTTCGCGTCCGGAGCGACGGGATAAACCCAGGCGCCGGAGGGCGAATTTCGGTCGGTGTGGGCTTCGATGTAAGTCACCTCGCCCAGCCGGCCGGATTTGTAGATATCCGCTGCCTTCTTGTAGACAATGTTGCTTACGCGCTGGCTGCCCGCCTGGAAAATGCGCTTGCCCTTCTGCACAGCGTCGACCATCGCCAGCCCATCGGCCACATTGTGCGACATCGGCTTCTCGCAGTACACATCCTTGCCCGACGCGACGCAATCCAGCACCACGCGGCGATGCTGGAAATCGGCAACGGCCACGATCACGGCATCGACGTCCTTGCGATCCAGCAGGGAACGATAATCGCGCGTGGTTGGTATGTCGGCACCATAGGCCTCCTGGCCTGCCTTCTGGTGCATGGTGTAGAGATCCGCGGTGCCCACGCATTCCCCGGTCGCAACCTTGCGCGCCGACCGCAGCAGATCGCACCCGCGGATTCCGGTCCCGATGGAGACAAAGCGAATTTTGCGGCCGGACGAATCGCTGTTGCTCTGCGCCTGGAGCGTCGGAGGCTCCAGCAATGTCGTTTTGAGGGCCGCTCCCGCTGCCACGGCCCCTGCACCGAGCCGCACGAAATCTCGGCGCGTGATCGATGTGTTCATTCCTCGCCTCTCCGCATGCAGCGCAATTCTCTCTCCTGAAGCCGCGCGATGTAAAGAAACCGCGCCTAGGAAGAATCCTTGTCGGAACGTCTGTTGATTCCAGTTTGCGAAGTATGTGCTCGACCTTTACCATAGCCAGCGATTATTCAAGCAACAGGACGATGTTGCCAGTACGGAGAGATCGGCATGAGTGCGCTAAAGGATGGGCGCGGTTCTCGGAATTCTTTGTTCTTTCTCGTGGGTATGGCTTTGACCGTACCTGGTTGCGGAATCTGCGCATTCTCACAAGCCGGTGTGCCATCGAAGCACGCTCAAACTCCCGATCTCGGTCCCAATGTGCTTCTCGTCAAGCCGTCGATGTCCGCCTCGGCAGTGCAGGCACAGATCGACAGGATCTACGCCGTTCAGCAGCACAATGATTTCGGTTCCGAGCGCAACGCCATCCTCTTCCTACCCGGCGAGTATCACGTTGACGTTCCGGTCGGCTTTTACACGGAAGTTACCGGCCTGGGCCATGTGCCTGAAGCGGTTCATATCGTCGGTAATATGCATGCCGACGCCAGCCTTCCCCACAACAACGCCACCTGTACCTTCTGGCGCGCCGCGGAGGGCCTTGCGGTTACTCCCACGGGAGGCACGATGCAATGGGCGGTGTCGCAGGCCGTTTCTTTCCGGCGCATGCACGTGCTCGGCGATCTCGTCCTTCACCAGAATCATGGCTGGGCCAGCGGCGGCTGGATGTCCGATTCCCTCATCGACGGCAACACCGACTCGGGCTCGCAACAGCAATGGATTTCGCGCAACAGTGAATGGCGCAGCTGGACCGGCTCCAATTGGAACATGGTCTTCCTCGGCATGGTGCACGCGCCGGATGGCGACTGGCCCACTCCGCCGTTCACCAAGATCGCCGAGACCCCCATCGTCCGCGAAAAGCCGTTTCTCCTGGTCGATTCGCACGGAAACTGGTTTGTGCGCGTTCCCTCGCTGCGTACCGACAGCACTGGAATCACCTGGCGCAACGGCACCACGCCGGGACGGTCGATCCTTCTCTCGAAGTTCTATATTGCACATCCCGGAACGGACACAGCTGCAACCATCAATGCTCAACTCGCCCAGGGCAAGCACCTGTTGCTCACGCCCGGCATTTATGAACTCACCGAACCGATCCGCGTGACGCAACCCGATACGGTAGTCCTGGGCCTGGGCTTTGCCACGCTCAAGCCCGTCAACGGCACCGCCGCAATGACGACTGCGGATGCCGACGGCATCATCGTCGCCGGGCTGCTGTTCGACGCCGGTGAAATCAAGTCCCCTGTGCTGCTTGAAGTCGGTCCCGAGGGTAGCAAAGCGAGCCATGCGCAGGACCCCATTTCGCTCCACGACGTGTTCTTCCGCGTGGGTGGAGCGGGCGTCGGGCGGACTGCCGTCAACCTGCGCATCAACAGCAACGACACCATCATCGATCACACCTGGATCTGGCGGGCCGACCATGGCGCCGGCGTCGGCTGGGACGCCAACCTCAGCGCCAATGGCCTGATTGTAAATGGCAATAATGTCACCGCATATGGGCTGTTCGTCGAGCATCATCAGCAGTTCCAGGTCGTGTGGAACGGCGAGAACGGGCGGACGTACTTCTATCAATCCGAGATTCCCTACGACCCTCCCGACCAGGCGAGCTATACCAGCGTTCCAGGCGTCAATGGCTGGGCCTCGTACAAAGTTGCCGATCAGGTTACTCATCACGAGGCCTGGGGGCTGGGCGTCTACAGCGTCTTTCGACACCCCAATGTGGTCCTCACGCGAGCGATTGAAGTGCCGAAGAAGCCGACGGTCCGGTTTCACAGCATGATCACGGTCGCCCTCGATGATAAAGGCGAAATCTCGAATGTGATCGACGACGTGGGCGGGGCCACATCGATCAAGCCGCGGGTGACGCCAAAAGTCACCAGCTTTCCCTAGCCACCACGTCCCCCCTCGACCGTGAAACAATAGATGCTTAACCGCCATGACGAACGAGACCACTCCGGAAACCCAGCCTACGCCCGACGCTCCCACCACCTCCAGCGAACCCGTTGTTACGCCTGTCGCGGAACCATCTGAAAACTTCGGCGAACTTCTAGCCCAGTTCGAGAAGAGCCACAAGCACACCAGCGAAAGCGGCCAGAAACAATTGCAGGGCACAGTCATTTCCGTGTCCGCCGATCAGGTGTTCCTCGACATTGGGTACAAGACAGAGGGCGTTCTCCCGCGCTCGGCATTCGAAAACAACGCCGGCTCTGTGAAGACCGGCGATGTGGTTCCAGTCTCCGTGACCGGCCGCAACGAAGAGGGGTATTACACCCTCACGCGCTTCAAAGTGGCTCAACCGAAAGACTGGTCGGCGCTCGAAGAAGCCTTTGCGCAGAAACTCGCCGTGGTGGGCACGGTCACAGGCGTAGTCAAGGGCGGCCTGAACGTCGATGTCGGCGTCCGCGCATTTATGCCCGCCAGCCGCAGCGGCGCCCGCGATGCTGCCGAGATCGAAGCACTGGTCGGCCAGCAAATCAACTGCCGCATCACCAAGCTTGATGTCACTGATGAAGATGTTGTCGTCGATCGGCGCGTGGTTCTCGAGGAGCAGGCGCGCGCCGCCGCCGAAGGCCGTTTTGGAGCCTTGAAAGAAGGGGACACCCATACCGGCACCGTGCGCAGCCTGATGAGCTACGGCGCCTTTGTTGACGTTGGCGGAGTGGACGGCCTGTTGCACGTGAGCGACATGGCCTGGAATCGTGTCAATAAGCCCGAAGACGTCGTGGCGGTCGGACAGCAATTGCAAATGAAGATTCTCAAAATCGATCCCGAGACGAAGAAGATTTCCCTCGGCCTCAAACAATTGCAACCCCAACCGTGGGAGACAGCGCCGGGGCGCTACCAGGCCGGCCAGCGCGTAAGTGGAAGAGTCACGCGGGTGGCGGAGTTCGGTGCATTTGTCGAGCTCGAGCCCGGGGTCGAGGGCCTCATCCACGTCTCGGAAATGTCGTGGGGCAAGAAGGTTCGCATCGCCAGCGATGTCATCAAGCAAGGCGAGATCGTCGATGCTGTCATTCTCTCCATCAAGCCGGAGGAGCGTCGCATCTCTCTCGGCCTGAAACAGACCCTCATCGACCCGTGGTCTGAAGTCGCCCGCAACTTCCCGGTCGGCTCGCAAGTCGAGGGTCCGGTCTCGAAGCTGATGAACTTTGGCGCATTCGTGCAGGTTGCCGAGGGCATCGAGGGCTTGGTGCACGTCAGCGAGATCGTTGCCGATCGCCGCATTCATCATCCCTCTGACGTGCTGCGCACCGGCCAGGTGGTCAAGGCGCAGGTGCTGGCCATCGATACCGAAAAACGGCAGATGAAACTCAGCATCAAGCAACTTGTGCCCACCAGCATCGATGAATATATCGCCGAGCACAAGGTGGGCGATCAGGTTTCCGGTCGCGTTGTCGAAGAAACGCCTGCGCTGGTGGAACTAGGTGAAGGCATTCGTGCCGCCTGCCGTGCTTCGGCCGGACCCGCCGCCGCGACCCAGGCAAAGCCGGGGGGCACCGTGGATCTTTCCTCGCTGTCTTCCATGCTCAAAGCGCGCTGGAGGGGCAACGCCCCCGCTCCAGCCGCAAAGCCTGAACCCCTGCAGGTGGGCCAGATACGTAGTTTCAGGATCGTGAAGCTCGAACCCGCCTCAAAGAGGATCGAAGTGGAACTGGCTTGAGTTGCGCTATAAATACGTGTCGTCCACGTAGCACCACTTCCAGTCTTCGCCGCGCTCCGCCGATTGAATGATCGGATGCTGGGTCGAGTGAAAGTGCGCCCGCGCGTGGCGATTCTTTGATGAGTCGCAGCAGCCCACGTGGCCGCACTCGAGGCACATGCGCAAGTGGACCCAGGTATCCCCGAGCTTCAGGCATTCTTCGCAGCCCTTGGTGTGAGGCTTCACTTTCTTGATGTGATCTTTGATGTGTGTACAGGTCGCCGGCATGAGTACCTCCGCGAGGAATACTTCTACTACATTACCCGATACTGCTCGGCCAGCTGCCGGAACTCCATTACCTGCGCATCAACCCAGGCCTGATTGCGGCCGAGTTCGGCGGCGAGCAGGCGAGCAACGGCGGGCGCCATGGCGATTGCGGATCCGGCGTTAAGAAAGAGGGCGCGGGTCCGGCGGGCCAGTGCATCCTCGACCGTTCGCGCCATCTCGGCGTGCGCGGCCCAGGCCACTTCCGCAGCCACGTAGGGCAGTTCGGGATCGAGTTGCGCGGCAAGCATCGAATCTGTTGCCGCGAGGGCGCGTATGGCCTCGGCATCCGTGCCGTAGACGCCCAGCGCATCGAAGCCATTGACCTCGGTCCCGTCGACGCCCGCCTCCATATAGCCGTGGATGCGCAGATTGCGCGTCCGGCACAGTTCGTCGGGCAGCCGCCCCAGCGTGATGCAATGGTCCACGCAGTCCTCGGCCATGTGCCGATAGGTCGTCCATTTACCGCCGGTGATGGTGAGCAGTCCCGATGGATCCACGTGAATGATGTGATCGCGCGAAAGCGCCGAGGTCTTGCCATCACCCTTCACCAGCGGGCGCAGGCCCACATATACGCTGAGCACATCGGCCCGGGTAGGCGGCCGCGTCAAATAACGTCCCGCCGTGTCCAGGATGAATTCGATCTCTTCCTCGAGAGGTCTCGGCTCCAGGCTGGGAGCGTCGACAGGAGTATCGGTTGTGCCGGCCACGGCATGCCCATGCCAGGGAATCACGAACAACACGCGCCCATCGCTGGTGCGGGGAACCATCAACGCGGTATCGCCCTTCAGAAACGATCGATCGAAGACCAGGTGAATTCCCTGGCTCGTCACGACAAGGGGCTCGGTCGATGGATCAGCCATGCGGCGGATGGTGTCGGTGAAGACGCCGGTGGCGTTCACCACGATGCGCGCCGGAAGCTGGAACTCCTCACCGCTCTCGGCGTCCTGCGCGGTCAAGCCGTTCACATAGCCCTCAGCATCGCGCAGCAGGCCGGTTGCGGGGCAATAATTCACCAGCGTTCCGCCGTGATCGGCCGCCGTCATGGCGAGGTGGACCAGGAGGCGCGCGTCGTCGAATTGGCCATCGTAATACACCACCCCGCCGCGCAATTCCTCCGGCTCCAGGGCGGGAAGGCGAGCCAGCGTTTCTTCCTTGCTGAGCACCTTCGACGCGCCGAATCCATACTTGCCCGCCAGCAGGTCATATAGTTTCAGGCCGATGCCGTAGAACGGCGCCTCCCACCACGAATAATTGGGCACAACAAAGGCAAGATCGTGGACAAGGTGAGGCGCGTTCTGGCGCAGCAGACCTCGCTCCTTCAGGGCCGACATCACCAGTGGCACGTTGCCCTGCTCGAGGTACCGCACCCCGCCATGCACCAGCTTGGTGCTGCGGCTGCTGGTGCCTTTGCCGAAGTCGTGCGCCTCCACCAGGACTACGTCAAGGCCCCGGGAAGCGGCGTCTACCGCCACTCCGACCCCCGTGGCTCCTCCGCCGATTACGGCAATGTCCCAGGGCTCTTTGCGCTCGCGGATCTTGCGCAGCATCTCATCGCGCCGCATCACTGGTTTCCTTTCTATCTATTCAACCCAACCCTTGGAACGCTCCACCGCACGATGCCAGAGTCGGCGGCGCTCGGCGGCGTCTTCCTGGGCCATGGTTGGCTCAAAACGGACATCGTTCTTCCGGCTGGAGCGCAATTCATCAGGTCCGGCCCAGAAACCCACGGCCAGGCCGGCAAGATACGCTGCGCCCAGGGCGGTGGTCTCGGTTACCCGCGGACGTACCACCGGCACGCCCAGCACATCAGCCTGGAACTGCATCAGCAGGTGGTTGACCGAAGCCCCGCCGTCCACGCGCAGCGCGTTCAATGGCGCACTGGTCTCGCTGTGCACAGCCTCGAGCACGTCGGCTACCTGGAATGCGATGCTCTCGAGAGCTGCGCGCGCAATGTGGCCCGGCCTGGTGTCGCGGCGCAAGCCGATCAGGAGGCCGCCGGCATGCGGATCCCAGTGCGGCGCGCCCAGGCCTACGAAGGCCGGAACAAAAACTACCCCGCCGGCGTCGGGAACGCCCGAAGCCAACGCTTCGACATCGGCCGACGAGCCGATCAGGCAAAGGTTGTCGCGCAGCCACTGTACAACGGCTCCCCCGATAAAGATGCTCCCTTCAAGCGCGTACTCGAGCCGGCGCGTGGCACTGGCGGCCAGCGTGGTGATCAGCCGGTGCTTCGATCGCATGAATTGTGTGCCGATGCTTTGCAACAGGAAGCAGCCGGTGCCGTAGGTGTTCTTGGCTTCGCCCGGTTTCCAACACATCTGGCCGAAGAGGGCGGCCTGCTGGTCCCCGGCAATTCCCGCAATCGTCGTACCAGCAAGTCCCAGCGTGGTAGTCACTTCGCCAACCTTCTCGCTGGACCACACCACCTGCGGCAAAACGCTCTCGGGGATGTCGAAGATCCTTAGCAGTTCCGGATCCCACTCGCCCTTAACGATGTTGAACAGAAGGGTGCGCGACGCGTTGGTCATGTCGGTTACATGCCGCTTACCGCTGGTCAGGTGCCAGACGAGCCAGGTGTCCACGGTGCCGAATGCCAGTTCGCCGCGCTCCGCGGCTGCGCGCGCACCGGCCACGTGGTCCAGGATCCATTTGAGTTTGGTCGCGGAGAAATAAGGATCGATGACTAGGCCGGTGCGGTTGCTGATATCGTCGCCGGCGCCGCCCTTCTCCAGGGCCTCGCATTGCGTAGCAGTGCGGCGGTCCTGCCAGACAATGGCCGGGTGAATGGGTCGGCCCGTCTCCCGGTCCCAAACAATCACGGTCTCGCGCTGGTTGGTGATGCCGATGGCTGCTACGTCGCGAGGGCGAGCGCCGGCCCTGGCCAGAGCTTCCACCGCGCAGGACAATTGGCTGGTCAGAATCTCCATGGGGTCATGTTCGACCCATCCAGGCTGCGGATAGAACTGTTGGAACTCGTGCTGCGCCACCGCCACAATTGCGCCCGCTTCATCGAACAGGATAGCGCGGGAACTCGTGGTCCCCTGGTCAAGGGACAGGATGTAGCTCATGCGTGCTGCCTGCCTTCGGGAACCAGTCAAACACGGAGAGGTGGGATGCCGCAAGGCGAGCGCGGACGAGGCTCTTGTGGACTATCCGTTGTGCTCGGGATGCGGTAATCGGGGCATCTGGGCCGATTCGAAGACTATTTCTGGATTCCAAGCAGCACCTGAGGCCTGTTTGGCGTCGAATCACAAGGCCGGAAACGCTGACTTAGGGCAATCCCGCACTCCCGCCAATGTACCTGCATCGCTTCTATCTATGACTAATGCGAACCATGAACCGATCGATATCGCTGGGGCTACGATGAAGCCCAAAGAATCTCCACTCGACCGCCCCAATATTTCTCTGCGCGTCGACACCTTTTCAACTGCAGCAGAGAAACACGATGCCGTGCTCCGCCGCGTCGAGTATGCCGACAAACCCGGCATTGTGTATGTCGCGACCCATCGGAACGCAGAGACGATCGCGGCAGACTTGCAACAGATCGGCGTCGAAGCGGTTTTCTATCATGGTGGGCTGAAGGCCAAAGAGCGCGAAGAGATTCAGGACCGCTTCATGCGGGGCGAGGTGCCGGTAATCGTGGCGACGAACGCGTTTGGCGTGGCCGTCGACCTGCCCGACATCCGCTTTGTCTATCACGCCGACGCGAGCGAATCGCTCGAGAGCTATTACCAGGAGATCGGCCGCGCCGGGCATGACAACAAACCGGCCGAAGCAGTTCTCTTTTACCGTCCCCAAGACATCTCCTCGCAGCAGTACAAGACAGGAGCAGGGAACGTAGATACGCGGGCCCTCGAATCCGTCGCCCAGGCGCTGGCCCATCGCAGGAGTGCCGCCTCCCGGGACGACCTGGCTCGCGAAACCTGTCTTTCGGCCCGGAAGCTCTCCACCATCGTTCACAAACTTGAAGAAGTGGGTGCCGCCAGGCAGCTTGATTCGGGAAAAATCAAGGTCGCACCCGGCCATTCCATTATTGATATTACAGAGGCGGCGGTCTTGCAGCAGAAGCAGCAGCAGGACGTGCGTAAGCAGCGGCTGGAGCAGATGAGGGCCTATGCCGAATGCCGCACTTGCCGCCGCGCCTGCCTGCTGCGCTACTTCGGCGACAATTTCTCCGGGCCCTGCGGCAACTGCGACGGCTGCGAGCGGGCCGGCGCGCGACCGGCCAAAGTCGCTTAGCAAGTATCGCGGTTATCGCAACGCACGGATCTCCGTTTGGAACTCTTCACTCTTGCGAACAGGCCTACTGCACCTGTCCGATGTACACACCGAATGCCCCCAGATCGAGGTGATCGAGTGAAGCTGGATCGCTGCCGCCCGGAGACTTGAACAAAGTCCTTACCGGTCCCGCCTTCAGACCTGCGCTGCCGCCGGTCAGGTTCACGGTCTGCGCCTCGGCCGTGAAGTTGACCGACACCACGATCGGGGCAGCTCCCGGCGCCTGGCGCATCCAGCTCAGGACCTTCGGATTTTCGTTATCCAGCATCACCTGGGCGCCGCCGGCGAGTACGGGATTGTTCTTTTTCAGCTGGATCAGGCTTTCGTACCAGGCAAGCAACGAGTGGGGATCGGATTCTTCGGCCGTCACGTTGACTGTCGTATAGGTGGACGGAACCGGCAGCCACGGCGTACCGTTGCCAAATCCGGCGTTGGTCGTCGCATCCCACTGCATCGGGGTGCGCTCTCCGTCGCGCCCCTTATCCGTTGGCCACCCCGTCAGTCCCACCGGATCCTTCACATCTTCCTTGCGCACCGGAGGCGTGGTCTTCATCCCGATCTCGTCGCCGTAGTAGAACAGCGACGCTGCACGGCTGGTGAAGAGAATCGTCGAGATGACGCGCTGAATGTCGTCATTGCGCAGAGAATCGCCGTAGCGCGCGTCCAGGCGGGGATTGTCGTGATTGTCAAACACCAGAAGCGGGATGTTGCCGTCAATCTTCGTCTCCACGTCGTTCAGTTTCTCGCGAAACGCCGCCACATCCAGCTTGTTGATGAAACCGACCTGCGTATCCATCGGTAAATGGAATTCGGGATGATCCGGAGTCCCATATTGCTTGGCCAACTCCGCAATGTTGGGCAGGTAAGTCTCCCCAATAAAGATTCGTGTGCCCGGAAAGACGTCGGGCTTGTACTGATCAGCCAAGGCGCGCATCTCCTGCATGACTGGATGCACGCCGGGAAGATTGTTGGTCATCGTATCGTTAAGCGCGACATCGCCGTAGGCATTCTTGTATGAATTCCCGTTCTTGTCCTTCAGAACCTCGTCGTCTCGCATCTGCGGATCTTCAAACAGGGTGGTAATGGCGTCGAATCGGAACCCGGCTACTCCACGGTCGAGCCAGAACTTGAGGATGTCCTTGAACGCCTCGTGGACCTTGGGATTGTTCCAGTTCAGGTCTGGCTGCTGGATGTAGAACTTGTGATACCAGTACTGGCGCGTCATCGGGTCCCATTCCCACGCAGAGTGACCAAAGTCCGATTGCCAGTTGTTGGGCGGCTCGCCCTGGCTTTTGCCCGTTTGCCCTTTGCCGTCGTGCCACACATACCAGTCGCGATACGGATTGTCTTTCGAAGAGCGCGACTCGATGAACCACTTGTGCTTGTCGGACGTGTGGTTCATCACCATATCCATGATGATGCGGATATTTCTTTGTTTCGCTTCGGTCACAAGCCGGTCAAAATCCGCCAATGTGCCGTACTGGGGATCGATGTTCTCGTAGTCGGAGATGTCGTAGCCGAAATCAACCTGCGGCGAGGGATAGATCGGTGAAAGCCAGATAGCATCCACGCCCAGGGTCTTCAGGTAATCGAGCCGCTGGGTGATGCCGTTCAGGTCGCCGATGCCATCGCCGTTCGAGTCCTGAAAACTGCGAGGATAGATCTCATAAAGGACAGCGTTCTTCCACCAGTTCTCCAGATCGTTCGAAGTGGTTTGGGCGGATTGCGCCCGGGCGCCCGGTGCCGAAGTCCTCAGGATCAGGGTCAGCGCGCAGGCTGCGATGTATTTGGTCCAGTACATTGCGGTCTCCTTCGAATGCGCCCGTTGCTCGTGGATTCGGCAGCGGTGCGACGCATGAAAAACTAACACATTCGCCTGGATTCTGGAGACCTGTTGTCACACTGTGTTCGATCAGAACGGCCGGTCGAGAAAGCCCACCGCCTCTTTATGGCTGCTTTTGTCCGGGCGTTTCCGGCTCGCTCTTCTTCATGCGGCCGAAATCGATCGAAAACTCGGGCGCATCGTGCGCCCCCCGGATCTGGATCGGAACCAGGGTTCCGGCTCCATCCTTCTTGAAAAAGCGATCAGCGGGCTTAAGCAGCACTCCTTTCCATCCCCCGACCATTTGCGATACGGTGGCTTGCATGCGGGCGGTTCCCTCAAACTGCATGAAGCCCTCCAGCGCGTAATGGCCATTCAGCTCAATTGCGGCGCCCGGCACATTGTAGTGAATCTCCGGCAGATTTATCACCGCGCCGGCCATGTGAAACTCTCCGTCCATCTGCGAGCTGACCTGGTCTGGATCGGTCTTCTTGATATCTCCCGGGTGTCCTTGTCCGCGCAGACTCAGCTCTTCAATGCGGCCCTGGATCTTGTCGCTGCTAAACTTCGCCTGGTCGAGCTTGAAAGCCCCATCGATCGTGATTCGCTGATAAACAGGCGCCTTTCCGGGCGGAATGTGCAGGGAAGCCTTGACCGAAAGGTCGCCAGTGACAACGGGATTGGGAGAACGATTGGCGAGGCGAAGAAAGTCCTCGATGCGGCCGCGATCCACATCCACGGTCAGCTGGATATCGTGCCCCTGGTCCGCCAGCGGCGGCAGGTTCGCGGTGCTTACTGCTTGAAGCCCTTGCGCTCCCGGCCGCTTGACGCGGACCACCTTCCCTCGCGTCGTGAAGTGGGAATGTCCCAGCGTTGCGTCCACCGGGTCGAGCCACGTGTCCCCGTTGGTCCCATCCACTCTGGCGTGAAACCTGGTATGGAGCGCCACGGGATTGCCAAAGTGCGTTAGGCGGAAGTCGGGCACATCGGCTTCGCCCTCCGCCTGGATGTCCCGCAGCGTGCCCTTGTAATTGCCGGTCGAAGAAAGGATGCCAGCAATCCCTTGAAACGTGGACAGGTCGGCATGGTCGAATGTGTACGTTCCGCTTACTGGCGTTTCCCCCGGATCGATGGTCTGCCAAGGTCCAACCATGCCGGTGCTGTGAATCACACCTCGAGGCTTGGGGTTGGTTAACTCTGCCTTGAATGCCATCGGTTCACCGGGCACGACGTGGGTGATTTGCATGTCGGCGATTGCGAACTCCAGCGGCAGCTTGTCCGGCTTGTCGGTTTCAAGTATCAGTTGCGTATTCTCGCAGTCAATTCGCTCCACAATCAACCGGCCCAGCACAGCGGAGGCTTTGGATTGCTGCGGTGCCGTACTGTTCGTGCTGCTGGCTGCGGGAATGTTTGCCCCGGACGTCTGCGGGTTGCTGTCGTCGCGCCTGGAACTCGCGGAGGAAGGCTTCTGCCGGGTGACCGCGGATTCGACGCCGATGAACTTGTCCCGCTGCGACCGCGGAGGCACCACGATCTTCAATCCGAGCAGTCGCACCCGTGCAATATTGATAGTCTGACCAGACCGATAGCGAAGTGGAACGTGAAACCCGAAGTCATCCAGCGTAATCAGAGGGATGGATTGCACGGCGGTCTCCGGGGGCTGGTCGCCTCCGGTGTGCTGCGGTGGCCAGATGCGCAAGCCGCCGCCGTTTGCCCAGATGCCCCACTCCCCGTTCAGGCCGTTCCCCAGAGCCAAATGAAAACGGTCAAGCTCCACCCGGGTGTGAAACCGTTCCTGTAGTCCCTCCACCAGTCCCGCACGCAGTATGGGCTCAAATCGGTGCGCCAGGATGGCCAGTGCGATGCCGATGACAACAACCACGGCTAGGGCAATTGCCCCAAGAATCGTGAGCCACTTGTGCCTGCGCAAGAATGATGGCCGGCCGTCTGCCATTGTTCCCCTTCATTGATCAATTCGGACCGCGAAACGTCCGTTTGATTGCCGCTTGTCCCAACCCCGGCCTCTGTCACTAACCCAGGCAACCGACGGATTTGACGCTCTACCCAGTTGGATGCGCCGCGCGCCATCCTTCGCCGCTGTTTGTGATTACGCTCAGGATGCCCACGATACACCCCGTGCCGCACTCTTGGGGCGGCCACCGTCGCCTGTACGCAACCCGGCCAAGGCACCCCTTGTGGATGTTAGACTTCATTCCACGGATGCAGGCTCAGATTGAACACCTCGTAAAGTTGCAGAACCTCGACCTGGAGCGTGCCCGCCTCGCCCAGGCGTTGCGTGCTTTGCCGGCCGAAGTGGCCCAAGCCGACGCTGCCATGAAAGCTGCACAGAAAGATGCTACCGGCGCCAACGATGCGCTTAGCCGCGAAGAAGCATTGCGGGGTCGCCTCGAACGGGAAATCGCTGGCCACAAGCAGAAATCTGCACGTCTGCAGGCCCAGCGAGATACCGTGACCACGACCGCCCAGGCGGAAGCTTTGGAGCACGAGAT
>Ga0207098_10014_pt1 | contig 50717 bp, 33 predicted proteins | sample Alteio_BWMinHeat_84_FD_153548 | JGI IMG/M metagenome (GOLD analysis project Ga0207098, IMG submission 153548) | Enriched cells from forest soil in Barre Woods Harvard Forest LTER site, Petersham, Massachusetts, United States -... | ecosystem: Environmental > Terrestrial > Soil > Temperate forest >...
CCCGATTCCGGTGGGAACGTGACGGCAGCGACGATTTCGCACCCGAATGCGAGCACGCGCAGGTGGTACCAGCGGAAGGCTTCGACTTTGCCCAGGAGAGGCGTATTGCGAACTTCGGACCAGCCATGCTCGGCACGCCCGAGGATCAGGCGATTATCGCGGGTGCGTAAACCAGCGTAGTAGCCGCTGTATGAGTCAACGCCGAGCTCCTCGTCACTGCTGCGAATCACTACGCCCGCGTCTCCGTCCTGACCGAGAAGTTTTACGTCCGCGTCAAGCACATAATCGGTCCAATATGGAGAACCGGTGATCAACTTGGCGCCGCGCTCGTCAGAGTCGTTGCGCATGCTTCCGTCGATGGTGCCCCATGTGCCTCCGAAGGCCCTCCACTCGTCGGCCGCACTTCTGGTAAACGAGTCTGCGTAAGGTAGACCGTGACGTGGATTGTGCAGGTATGCAAGCCAAAGAAAGCCGGATATGAGAATCGCACAGAATGCAGTGGCTGCAATGACTAAGAAGCCGCGTGAGCGGAGAAGGTTTGGGAATCGCATCGTCATCCCATGAGTCCAAGGATCTTGCGGATTTCGGGAGAGTTAATGTTGCTCTTCGTCACCAGTACGGGTTTGAAGCGGGTAATGGCTGGAATAGGCTGGCCTTTACGCTCTTCAGCCAGAAACTCGAGAGCCTGTCGTCCCATCTCGAAAGTGTTTTCTGCGAGAACTGAGTCTAGCTCGCCGGTGACAAGCGGCAGAAGCAGGTCCTGGTCGCACCCGATGAGTTTCACGGCGCCAGTCTTGTGCAACTCGACCAGGGCTGAGTAGGCGCCTCGGGTGGCATCAGAAGAAACAGCGAAGATGGCGCTGAGATCAGGATGACTATTCAGAACTTCTTCGGTGATCTGCTGCTCATAGGGAACGTTGAAGGAGCCCGCGCGTTTCTCGATGACGTGGAGTCCTGGGTAACTGGACGCCAGAGATGACTCGAATGATCGGACGCGTTCGGGTATCCCGGCAACGGCCGGATTGATACCGACGACTGCGATAGTGCCCGTGCCGCTGAGGATGGCATCCATCCGGGCGGCGGCCATCCTTCCCGTCTCATCCTCGTCATTGAGTACATAGGACAAGTTGCCGCCTGGTTCGAGCGGCAAAGCAGAACCGAGGATGACGATCGGTATGTCGCGAGATAGAGCGCGCCGCACTACGGTCATCAGGGCGAGATTCTGGTCAGGGGAAAGGATTAAGCCGGCATAATGACGTTCTATGGTCCTTTCCACGAGAGCAATTTGCCCTTGAACATCATCCTCGCGAGTGGGGGCATTCCAGTAGACCTTGAGGCCGTAGCGATCGGCGGCTATTTGAGCGCCTGCGTGTTCCGGTTCCCATAGGGCCATTCCAGTAGTTCGGGGAATGATGGCAACAGTGGGCGGAGGGGTGGTGCAACTAACGCTGCAGCACAAGAGCAGCGACACCGCAGCCTTCAGAAGTGGGGGGAATAGACGCACAAAACGTACCCAGCTGACGACTTCATAAGCCAGCGCCCTGGCGGAAAGTCTACAGTAAGCAGGATGTGAGAGCAACAGCGGGACCGGGAAGATCGGTACATCGCCGCCAAGCCACGGTAGTTCAATCGGGCTATATACGGCTTGAATGCCGATGGTTATGGTGGAGGCACTGGCCTCTTTGCGTTCGAATGACACAAAGTCGCGGCCACCTTTGCTTGTTTTGCGACTGATTACTTCTTCACTTCCAAAGGGGTTCTGAGATGCTGAATCGCCGCGAATTTGTTTCGCTGCTTGCCACAGCCTCATTGTCGTTGAAAGAACGATCGTATGAAGGGGCAGGTCGCGAATTCGGTTTAGAAACAGCGGGCGGGCCTTTAAGCGACGCGGCGCGAGAAGACGGCGAGGGTTTTCCGCCCGGAGATTACACCCCGTTTGGCTATCTCGACAATCCTTGGCATACATGGGACATCCATCAGAGCGGAGTACTCCGCTCACTTCCAGGAATGGGATTCGGGGTGTATTTTCCGGCCGGTCCCGGAGGCTACTTCGACTATCACCGCAACGGCGTGTACGCGGCGGAACTCGCTGTGGCGCTCCGCATTGGCGAGCGCATTCTGATGGAGCCGGGCGACTATAAGCCAGGGCAACTGAAGGCAACGCATCATACGAAGAACCTGCTTGCGTATTCGTTTGAGGAAGGAGCTGTAGAGGTTGAATGCAGCTTCTTTCAGGTGAACGAGGATGCGTTGGCCGCGGAGTTGAGACTCATCAATTCCGGCGGGGAAAAACAAGGAGTCGCGGTACTTGCAATGCATTCCCATCAACTTGGAGGAAGCCAGTGGTGGGGTGGCGATGGGATCGCTGGCGGTGTCGCCGAAGACGGTAATTGCGTGTGGACGCGATCGTTCGCCGCGGGTGCGGTCTTTGCCGTTGATTGCGATCAGCGAAGCGGCACGCACTATTTTTCGCATCGAGCGGAGGACCGGCGCACTTGGCTCGGGAGAGAAGCAAAGTCGGGGAACAAGGTGAGCTATGAAAATAACCCATTGCACGCAGGACTGGGTTTTGATTTGGTAGTCGAGCCAGGCGGTGAGAGAAACATGATCCTGCTGATGGCTAGGGGAGTCAATTTGCCCACTGCACTACAGCATGCACGCGCGTCGCTGGGTGAGGCGCCTGGCGTAAAGCGTCAAAAGCTCGGGGAGGATAAGGCTTTCTGGAGTGGGGCGCCGAAATTGGCCGGTGACTGGCCAGTGCATTGGCAGCATGGATGGATCTATGATTTTGAGACTCTGCGAACCATGGTGCGCCGTCCTATCGGACTGTACCGGCATCGGTGGGACGCGATGCAGATCCAGGCGCCGCGCAATGTACTGGCCGAAGCCTCCATTGATATGTGGGCACTGAGCTACGCCGACCCTGAGGCAGCAATGGAAGTGTTTGTGGGGCAGTTTCTCGACGCTGTCGAAGAGAATATTCCCTGCATGCGGGAAGACGGCGTAATGAACATGGTTGCGGCCGATGGATCGGAGTGCGGCACATCGATCTCATGGTGCTTTCCATTTTTCTGTGCCCAGAGCATTTACGACCGCACTCGCGACAAGGAATGGTTAAGACAGCTTTATCCGAAGATGTGTTCCCTGCTGCGATGGACACTTAAGAACCGCACAGACTCGGAGAGTTATGTCGTGGGCAAGTGTAGCTGGGAAACCGGTATGGACACTTCAAAGCGATTCCAGATCCAGCAGCCCACGGGCGGGGAGGTTGTGGAATTTCTGCGGCTGGTTGAGCTGCAGGCTGCGGCCTCGCACGCGGGCGGGACCCTGGCACATTTCGCGAGCGTGCTCGGGGACGAGGAAAACAAGCCGGAATGGCAGCGTGTGCAGAGAGAGTATGCGGAGAAGACGCAACGCCTCTGGAAAGGGGACTGGTTCCATGACTTCGATACGCGGGCAATGAGGCTGGTGGAAATTGCCGACCGTGATCCATCCCAGGCTGCGCCGGCGTTCTGTGGAATCGCGACGGATGAGCAGAGCAAGGCCATGCTTTCCACGCTGCGAGCGATGTATGAGCATATGCAGAAGAATCGCGAGCGACCGGAATCATCAGCGGACGAAGCGCTGAACTGGTCGTCATTCGTGTTGCCGTTTCTCGAGTCAGTGTACGCGGCAGGAGACAGACAGCTGGCGTCGGCGACGGTCGAAGCGATTTGCGAGCGAATCTACAGCAGCATGGACCGGCGAAGTGTACAGAGCTCCGACGCTCCGCATGCTCGCCTGGGTTGGCCGGGCGCGAGTTGTGAAATATGGGGAGCGCATGGCTCCTTCGGCGGTGAAGTATACGGATGGGGTGCGGTAATGCCGGCACACATCGTTCGAAATATCATTGGATTCCGCGAAACAGAGGACCCCGATCAGTTCGTGCTCAGCCCGGGCTTCGGTCCGGACTTAGCGGCTGCCGGAAAGAGGTATGCACTGGATGGACTTTCCTATATTGGGCTGAAGATTGGTGTGAGTTATGTATTTTCCGATGAGAAGCAGTTGATTGCGCAACTGCGCCTTCCTGTGCAGGTAAGGATGGTCAGCGTGATGGGTGTGGGCGGGAAACTAGTGGAGTTCGCGCACAAAGAAAGCCGGTGGGAACTCTCTATAGAGAATCACGGTAAGTATCGGGTTCGTGTGGAGCGACCGGCATAAAGGGAATATCCCGGGCTCCGCACATAATGACCTCGAAGTTATTACTGGTAGATCTTTGGAGTAATACTGGTCCATTCATACCATGCGGCAGGGGTGGAATCGAATCATGCGAATAATGTAGTTCGGCAACTAGCCTCCAAACAGGTCGGTAGAACGGCAAAAGAAAACGTCTGACCGAAGACATGCCCCGAAACTAAAGCCCGGCAAGCATGCGACAGAAACGACTACAACCGTGCGAGATGGGGACGGGAAGGTTGCCAGTGGTAACCGACAGCACATCCAGGAGGTGAGGACGATGCGAAGATTATCAAGTTTGTTTGCGCTTTGCGTGCTGCTCGTGGCAGCAACGGCCTTCGGACAGTTCTCTTCGAGCGTGCAGGGCACGATTCTGGACGCGAACGGCGCGGCCGTTCCGAGCGCAACGGTAACGCTGGTGAACGCAGATACGAATGTCACGACGGTGCACAATGCCGATGCCGCTGGCGTTTACCGGTTCGCAAGCATCGCCCCAGGGAAGTACACCGTGTCTGCGTCTGCACCTGGGTTCAACACGGTGAAGGTCGAAGTCAAGTTGCAGACAGCAGAAAACCGCGACGTGGCGATAACCCTTTCGGTCGCCCAGGTGGCTTCGACCGTTTCAGTGACAGCAGAGGCGCCGCTTCTTGACACGTCGGACAGCCGCAATCAGCTGACGATTGAAGACGAGTCGATCCAGTCGCTTCCCCTGGCCTCGCGGAATCCCACATCCCTGATCGGGCTGACGCCAGGTGTATCGGGGCTGGGTTCGGTGGGGTACACGAATTTCTTCACCGAGAATGCGGACTACAGTGCGAATGGTCGCGGGAACAACGGGAACCAGTATGTTCTGGATGGGTTGGACATTAATATCGATGTGAATCCGGGCGTGTTGACGCTGGTGCCGAACGCTGATGCACTTGCAGAGATGACTGTGCAGACGAATACATACACGGTCGATTACGGCAAGACGAGCTCGATGCAGACGATCATGACAACAAAGTCAGGAACCGAAACATATCATGGCTTTGGGAGTATCTATTACACATATCAGGGCCTGAATGCGCGCGGCGAGTTTGGGCCGCCGTCGTCGGTGAAGATCGCGCCGTTTCACACAACCAACATGTCGTTTGGAATCGGTGGCCCGGTGCTGCCTCACAAGCAGTTCTTCTTCTTTTTCAGCATCGAGCCATATCTCGCGCTCACATCGAATGGGAATGCCGTGCTCACATACGAGGATCCGGCGTTCCTCGCATTCGCGCAGCAGGTGCAGCCGAATTCTCCTGAAGTGGAGCTGATGGCCAAGTACAAACCAAGCGCGGCGACGACAACGGGAGTGGCGGCGACGGCTCTGGATGTATTCGGGCCGCAAGATCTGGTGAACAATACAGGATGCGGCACTCCTTCGTCCGACAACATTCCTTGCGGAACTCCTGTATTCGACAACGGCAACTTCAACAGCTCCAGCTATAACAATGCCAAGCAATTCAATGTGCGCATCGACAAGTACTTTTCGAAGGACCGTGTTTACGGCACGGTCTTCCGCGATACGCAGACTACGGGCGGTCCGACGGTGCGGCCGGCATTCGCCACATCCAATCCCTCGTCGGTGATTTCTGTGCAAGGCAGTGAGACTCACACCTTCTCGGCAAATAATCTGAATGAGGCTTCCTTTGGCTACAACTACCTGCAGGGGACCGTTAGCGCAACAGGTCTGTTGTCAGTGCCGGTCGTGAACGTTAACAATCTCGGTGTGGGCTGGGGTATCGGGTTTGCGGACGGGCAGTATTCGGAACACAACTATCACTGGCGCGATGTCCTTACACATATTTACCGTTCGCACGCGATCAGCGTTGGTTACGAGGGTTGGCACGGCGATGACCTGGCGTTGTTTGCTCCCTGCTATGCCCAGCCCACGTTCCAATACAACAACATGATCGACCTGATAAACGATAAGCCGTATTCCGAATCGGGGCTGTCGTACAACCCAGTGACAGGACAGCCCATGCCTGGCCAGTATGAATATGCAGAGACCACGTACGGCGTGTTCACGCAGGATACTTGGAAGGCGTCGAAAAGGCTGACATTAAACTACGGAATCCGATACGACAACTTCGGGAATCCTTATCCGATTGCCGGTACACCACTGGCAAACTTTCATCCCGGGTCGGGGTCGACGTTTGCCGACCGCGTGGCAAACGGCGTGAATGTGCAGCAGAGCCATGTATACAACCAGGACATGAACTGGATTTTTAGTCCGCGGGCTGGAGTTGCGTACGATCTGTTTGGCAACAGTAAGTGGGTTCTGCGCGGAGGATATGGCCTATATCGCGACTGGGTGACACTGGGCAACGCGGAAAACAACCTGAAGGGCAATCCACCCGGCTTTGTGCTGCCGACATTCTTCGGAAACGGTTCGACAGCCGCACCGATCTTTGGATATGGCACGCAGAACACATATCCGTTCGGGTTTCCCTATCCAGCGTTCCAAGGCCAACCGCTGGATGCGAAGGGGGGAATTCCCGGAGCACAAATCGCTGTGGGGGGCGTCGATGGCAACCTGAAATCTCCGTACTCTCAAACCTGGTCAGTGACAGTGGAACACGAGCTTGCAAGAAACCTCGTAGCCAGCGTCAGCTATGTGGGACAGCATTCCAGCGATCTGCAATATGGTGGTGGGAGTTCGTTTGGAAATTCATTTTCGGGAGATGTGAACGTCTATGAAGGCGATCTCTTGCAGCATCTCACCTGCACACCAGTGTCACCGCCGAACGGCCAGCAGGCCTCGTGCGTGGGCACACAGCAGAGATTGAACACGAGCTTTGGCGCGATTAACTATACGTTCAATGGCCCGTGGTCGAATTACGCAGCGTTTATCGCTGCGGTGAAGGGCAGATTCACGGGCCGCGGATTTGTGACTGCGTCGTACACGCGCGCGAGCTCAAAGGATAACTCGGGTGCATTGCCGGTGGGCAACTATCCGATTGAGTATCCGCTGAGCCGGTTCTACGGTCCTTCTGCCTGGGACGTTCCGGATCGGTTCTCGCTGGGATTTAGCTATCAGCTTCCATCGTATGGCGGGGGGCGTGGAATCGTCGGACGAATCGCTTCAGGCTGGGAGATCTCTTCGGTTGTTGCACTGCAGTCGGGTCTGCCGTTCACGGCTTTCACGAGTGGTGCTCTCGACGTTGCGCAGGCAGCGGACGGAACCCTGGGGTACACGGCCTCAAGCGGCGATTTCAATGCCGACGGAGATAACAACGATTTCCCAGACGTGTCGACCTACCATGTGGCGAACGGACGCAGGAATTACATTCAGGGGCTGTTTCCGCATTGCTCCGGCACAAATCTCGATAGCTGCGGGCCGTTTTCACTTCCCCAACTCGGAAAGGAGGGAAATGAACGGATTAATCAGTTCCGCAATCCTGGATTCGCGCAGGTGGACGCAACGTTCAAGAAGGTGACCAGCATTACAGAACGGGTGAAACTGGATTTGCGCATCGACTTTTTCAACATTTTCAATCGAGTGAACCTTACGGGTGTGAATGCTGACGCCTCGAGCGGCTCGACTTTCGGGACTTCGACCAGCACTCAGATTCCGCGCCAGGGCCAGTTGGGCGCGAGGTTGGAGTTCTAGAGGCAGCCGGGCGCGGGAAATGGTGCTTTCGGGGTGGAATTTGAGGCTGGACAGCAAGCTGGCCGTACGCGTAGTCGCCGGAATGCTTGCGGTATTCGTGTGCGCAACGGCAGGACAACTGAGAGCCGCGCAGGAGGATGCGGGCACTGCAGTGATTATAGAGGCCGAGCGCGCACTATCTGCCCACGATTTCCGGCATGCGTTGCAGGTCCTGGAACCGGCATTGAAGCTCCACCCCGAGGATTACAGACTCTGGACGCTGGAGGGCATGGCTTTCTCGGGAACTCACGATTCCGGTTCCTCGATGAAAGCTTATCGCATGGCGCTTGCGAAGCGTGCGGATTATGTTCCCGCGCTCGAAGGCGCGGCGCAGATCGAATTCGAGCAGAACGGTGCTGATGCTGTAGTGCTACTCAATCGCTTAGCGGCCCTGATGCCTGCAGACCCGACGACCAATGCAATGCTGGGCGTGCTGGCCTACCGGAGTGGCGACTGCGAGAAAGCTGTCTCTCACTTCGAGGTTGCAGCGGCGGTGATTCATTCACAACTGGCAGCGCTCTCGGAGTATGGGTATTGCCTCGCCAGGCTCGGGCGTTTCGATGAGGCGGAAGGCGCCTTAAGACGAGCTGCTACTCTCGATTCGAGCAGTCGTTCCCGGTACAATCTCGCGCTGGTGGAGTGGACGGGAAGAAAGTACGATAGTGCGCTTGAGATTCTTGCGAACGATCTCAATGCGGATTCTCCTCGAGAAGACCAACTCACTCTGGCTGCCGAGATTTACGAGTCAAAGAACGAAACACCGCACGCTGTGGAACTGCTGCGAAGGGCGATTCGTTTGCATCCACAGGAGAGCGACGCGTATGTTGCGTTCGCGACGTTGGCGAGCGATCACAGCTCCTACCAGCTTGGAATTGACGTGCTGAATGCGGGCATTTCCCGCATACCGGACGAAACATCGCTATTTATGGCACGCGGTGTTTTGCATGCGCAGATGGGTGACCTGGATAAGGCGATCGACGACTTTGAATCGGCGAACAGGATTGACCCGCATCTTTTATTTGTTGCGACTGCGAAAGGGATTGCGCAGAGTCAGAAACATGATCCTGGGAAGGCGCTCGGGGCGTTTCGCGAAGAAGCAAAACTGCATCCCGAGAATGCGTTCAATCAGTACCTGATTGCCGAGACGATTTCGCAGTTGGGGGCAAAGGACGGCAGCGCACCGTACGAAGAGGAGATGCGAGCGGCTCACCAGGCGGTTAAGTTGGATCCGCATCTGACAGTTGCGCGCAATTTGCTGGCGAGCGCCTATCTGCAGGCCGGCAAGTTTGCCCTGGCAATGGAGGAGAGCAGGGCCGTGCTGGCCCTTGATGCCAATAACCAGGAGGCGCTCTACCACCTCATCCTGGCCCTGAAAAAGGCAAATCAGAGAGAGGAGCTTCCGGCATTGACGGGCCGGCTTATCAAGCTGCGGGATGCGGACAAAGATGCGAAATCGCATCTGGTTCGTTATGAACTCGTGGAGGCCGCATCGGCAACGCAAAGCCCTTAATGGAGCGTCGCCAGTCGAAGCCTGGCAATAAGAATCCAGAATAGACGCCGGTGTGAGCGGCGCCATGCCCCAAAATGTGCGCGAAGACGGTGCGGTTTTAAAAGGAACACCTTGGAGATTGAATTCAATGACTATGCACCGATGTGTTGGCAATCCAGTGTCACGCCGCCGTTTTCTTGGTTCGATTGGTGCTTTGAGTGCTCTTTCGCTGCCGAGTGCATTTGCGAAGGCACTGTCTGACAGGGCTTTTACAGGCGCTACAGCTCCGGTAAAGAATCGCGCACCGTTGCAGCCCAGTGCATTTGTAATGTTGCCTTTGGGCTCCATCCGGCCTGCAGGATGGCTGCGCGAACAACTGACGATTCAAGCCCGCGGATTGAGCGGACATCTGGACGAAACGTGGGCAGACGTGGGGCCGAACAGCGGCTGGCTTGGCGGGACAGGAGAATCGTGGGAGCGGGGACCGTACTACGTGGATGGACTGGTTCCGCTGGCATACCTGCTGGATGATGCGCAGCTGAAGCAAAAAGCGCAGCGCTACATCGATTGGACGCTCAATCATGCTTCGGCTAATGGCATGATTGGGCCGAAGTCGAACAACGACTGGTGGCCCCGGATAGTGATGGCAAAAGCGCTGACACAGTACCAGGAAACAACGGAAGATCCGCGCGTGATTCCAGTGCTTTCGAGATACTTCGCCTACCAACTCTCGTCGTTACCTAGAGAGCCGCTGCGGGACTGGGGAAAGTATCGCTGGCATGACGAAGCGCTGTCAGTTGTGTGGCTATACAACCGTACCGGCGATACCCAGTTGTTGGATCTGTTCAGGAAACTATGCGACCAGGGTTATGACTGGCAGGCCGAGTTCACAGACTTCCGCTTCACACAGAGAACGACACCCGAGTCGATCGCGCTGAAAGAGAACGCTCCATTGACAGAACGGGGGATGCAGACGCATGGCGTGAACATCGCGATGGCCATAAAGATGCCGCCTGTGCGCTGGCTCCTGACAGGCGAGGCTGCAGATCGTGAGGGGGTTAAGATGATGCTCGAGAAGCTGTATGCATATCACGGGCTTCCCAACGGGATTTTCTCTGCGGATGAGCATCTGGCAGGCCGAAACCCTTCTCAGGGGACGGAATTATGTACGGTCGTGGAGACGATGTTTTCGCTCGAGCACGCCCTGGCGATTACCGGCGATGCCGCCCTGGCAGATCGGCTAGAAAAGCTGGCATTTAACGCACTGCCGGGGACATTCACTAACGATATGTGGGCTCACCAGTATACTCAGCAACCGAACCAGATTGTTGTGAGTCTGCAGAAAGAGCCCTGGACGACAGATGGGCCTGAATCGAACCTGTATGGGCTCGATCCAAATTTTGGCTGCTGCACGGCTAACTTCAGCCAGGGATGGCCGAAGTTCTGTGCAAGTCTTTTCATGCTGTCTGCCGACGATGGTCTCGCGGCTACCGCCTATGCGCCATGCGAAGTGAACGTGGTTGTTCGAAACACATCTGTGCAGGTGCGAGAAGAGACGGAGTACCCTTTCGATGGGAGAATACGCCTTACAGTCAATCCAGCATCGCCTGTTATGTTTCCGCTTTCCTTGCGGATTCCGTGGTGGGCTGCGTACGCGGAGGTAAAAATAAACAGAGAGGCTGTTCGTACTCCCGAGCCAGAGTCGTTTTGTCGTGTCGAACGAAAATGGACGGCCGGAGACGTGGTGGAGATCGGGTTTCCGCTGGCTCCACGAGTTTCGCGGGGCTTTCATGATTCTGTCACAGTGGAACGAGGGCCGCTGGTCTTCTCGTATGGCATTGGGGAAGACTGGCTTGAACTTCGCCGGCGCGGCATGACAGCCGATTGGCAAGTGTATCCGACGACTCCGTGGAACTACGCCATTGATGCGCGGCCTGAGACCATCAAGGTGGTGCGGGTGCAAGGGGCAATGGCATCTAACGGAGCGTTTACGAAGAAGGGAGCTTCCGTAAGACTCGAAGTTAAAGGGCGGCGTATGCCGGGGTGGCTAAGCCAAGACAACGTAGCAGACCCCGTTCCCCCGAGTCCGGCAGCAAGTGAGGAACCCGAGACGACTGTGGAGCTTATTCCGTATGCGGCAGCCAAGCTGCGTATCACGGCCTTTCCGGCACTTGGGTCGGGGTCAGCAACGAGTCAGGACTCCGATGGGGAGAGGGGGAATGGGCGTGAGAGCCGCCATGACGGTTAGACAGTCGATCTTTCTGTGGTCCTTAGCGGCGCTGCTCCTTCCTCATCCGCCGGCGGGTAGCCAGGATACGGCCTATCCTCCAGTCGATGCGCAGATTCCAGGGCCGCCTTCCCCGGCTATGTTTTCAAGCTGGCTCACGGATCTGAAGCACTGGCGCGAGGAGCGCCTGGTGCGAGTGGGATATGACGGCAGGAACTACACCCGGCCTGAACTTCTGTGGACGCAGCGAAATTTTATCTGCGTGCAGATGATGGTTGAGGAAAGAGACTTCTTCGATCCTGAAAGAGGCGAATACACGATCGATCACTACCTGGACAGGCTGGAGAAGCAATATGGGGGCATAGATTCGGTGTTGATCTGGGATACATATCCAAATCTCGGGATTGACGACCGCAATCAATTCGACCGGTTCCGGGACCTGCCGGGAGGTATCGCCGGGGTCAAAGACATGGTCGCAGCGTTTCATCGTCGGAATGTAAAGGTATTGTTCCCCGAAACGCCGTGGGACATGGGAACGCGCGATGAGGGCACAACCGACTGGGATGCGTTTGCGAAACTTCTGGCCGCCGTGGGGGGTGACGGAATTCTGGGTGACACAATGGATGGTGTGCCGCACGCGTTTCTTCGCGCTTCAGAAGACGCGAAAAGGCCACTGGCCCTACAACCTGAAGGATTACCGCCGGAAGAGGCTCTGGCATGGAATGAGATGTCATGGGGATATTGGAGCTATCCGTTTGTTCCCATGATTAGCCGCTACAAATGGCTCGAGCATCGCCACATGCCAGTTCTCACCAGCGGCGGAACCAACCATATTCCAGGTATTCAGGCGGCCTTCTTCAATGGTGTTGGCTACGCCGACCAGCAGGACGTGATTGGAGTTCACAACGGTTTTACGACCCGAGAGAGCGAGGCCTTGCGAAGAGTTATATCCATTGAGCGATCGTTTGTCGACCTGCTGGTAAGCGCGGAATGGGAGCCGCACACCCCAACCCTGCAATTTGGTGTATTCGCCAGCAAATTTCCGGGTCGCGATCAGACGGTATGGACTCTAATTAATCGCAATGATTATGGTGTGCAAGGAAAACAGCTACGAATTCTAAGTGGACCAGGAACCCGGTACTTCGATCTCTGGAGAGGAACGGAACTGCACCCGCAGCGGATTGACGATCACGGGACAGTCGAATTGCCGTTCGATATGGAGCCGCATGGATTCGGTGCTGTTCTCGCGGTGAAGACGGAGCAAGTATCCGCCGCGCTCGAGTCGTTGCTTGCCAGGCTGCGTAGCCTTTCTGCGCGGAAGCTGAGTGAATTCGACGACACATGGGCGGTATTGCCACAACAACTGGTTTCCGTCAGGGCATCACCCGTTTCCAATGCGGCTCCGGAAGGCATGGTGCTGGTTCCCGGCGGGCGATTCAGCTTCCGCGTGAAGGGTGTTGAAGTAGCGGGCAAAAACGATATTGGAGTTGATGTTCAGTATCCGTGGGAGGACGCACCGCGCAGATATCATGATCATCAGATGGAATTGAAGCCGTTCTATATCGATCGCTTTCCCGTCACCAACCAGGAGTTCAAAAGATTCCTCGACGCAACACATTACAGCCCCATGGACACTCACAATTTTCTCCGCGACTGGCACGACCGCACTTTTCCTGAGGGGGGAGCAGATCGGCCGGTTACATGGGTGTCGCTCGATGACGCACGCGCATATGCTCACTGGGCGGGCAAACGGCTTCCGCGTGAGTGGGAGTGGCAGTATGCGGCCCAGGGCAGCGACAGTAGAGCTTACCCCTGGGGCAATGAATGGAACACTTCTGCCGTTCCGGTTCCTAACAAAGGACGCCACATGAGTCATCCGGACAGAGTCGATGCTCACCCACTCGGGGCAAGCCCATTCGGGGTGATGGATATGGTCGGAAACGTATGGCAGTGGACTGACGAGTTCGAAGATCCTCACACCCGCGCTGCCATTCTTCGCGGTGGTAGCCACTACCAACCCTCCGGCTCGATGTGGTACTTCCCCCAGGCGTATCGCCTCGACGAGCACGGCAAGTATCTTCTGATGTCTCCAGGGCTCGATCGCTCGGGTACGATTGGTTTTCGGTGCGTGGTCGATAGCCGGGAAAGCCCCGATGCGTTAACAATTTCCCGGTAATCCATTGGATTCCGTCTTTCGATGGAGAACGCCGCAACGGCTCAGGAACGCATGCAGTCGAGCATGCATATCGGAAAAAATCTTTCCGAAATATTTTGTGCTCGCAGTGGTGCCCGCCACCGCGCACTAGATCGAAGTCGAATTCGCCTAAGCGAGATGGGGGCCATTTATAGGAACTCTCCACAATCGGAACTCGCGAAACTACCAAGGGAGAAATATACGTGCACATGAATGAGAGAAATAGCGCCACCCCTAGTCGGCGAGAGGCACTCGGCACCATCGCCGCTGGTGCCCTAGTCGGCCTCAACGCAATCGACGCCTCTGCGTCCCCGGCGAATAAAATATGCGAAGCTCGGACTCCTGCTTCTCTTCCTAGTCCCGATTCCCCGTTCACGATGGCGCGCTTGCGCGACTATAAGTGCCGCCGTTCCTCCAGTTGGGATCGTACCGGAGGCAATGCCGACTTTGTCGCTGTCGATCCCGGAGCCTCAGTCACGATCCTCAATGTCATGGGCCCCGGCGTCATCACCCACATCTGGTTCACAATAAACTCCTCGGATCAAATGCATCTCAAGAACCTTGTCCTCCGCGCGTGGTGGGACGGCGAACCCTCTCCTTCAATTGAAGTGCCCATCGGCGACTTCTTTGGGCTCATGCTGGGTGACTACTTCGTTTACCAATCCGCTCTTTTGGCAGTCGCGCCGATAAAAGCCCTCAACGCCTACTTCCAGATGCCCTTCGAGTCCGCCGCGCACATCACCCTCACAAACGAGGGGAAGGTCCGTACCGATAACCTCTACTTCGCCATCGACTACACAGCCGTCCCCGCGCTTCCATCCGGCATTGGCCGCTTTCATGCCCAATACCGTCAGGCCGTACCCTGCAAAAAGTCCACCAACGCGAGCGGAAAGAACCTCAGCGGTGAAGAGAACTATGTCTTCCTTGAAGCCACGGGCCGCGGACATTTTGTCGGCGTCACCCATGGTGTTTTGCAAAATGCCGACGGCTGGTTCGGCGAAGGCGACGACATGATCTTCATAGATGGTGATTCCATGCCCACCATCAACGGCACTGGCACCGAGGACTACTACAACGGCGCATGGGGATTCAACGGTAGCCAGTTCGCAAATTTGCGCAACGGTGTGCCATACGTCGTGGATCCCGAACGCACCGGAGGCCGTTACTGCCTCTACCGGTGGCACTCTGAGGGCTTCCTAACCTTTGAGAAATCTATCAAAGTGACCATCGAGCACGGTCATGCCAACGACCGGAGAGACAACTTCTACTCTGTCGCCTACTGGTACCAGACCGAGCCACACGCCGTTTTCCCACCGCTGCCGCCAATCGAAGCCCGCCTGCCGAAGGTTATTATGACGAGCTAAGCGCCTCATCACATCATCCGAATCTCAACCCATGCACGAATCTTCTTGGGCGTCCCATCCGTTCCCCGAGCCCACTCCTGGCAACCAAACATATGCGGGCCCAAGAGTCGCCACGTTCGGAGCCGGGCCGCAACCCATCACAGCCACCGCACACAAACTCGCCCGAATCATATTTCACATCCTCACCACAAAGCAGTCCTACAACGAGAGCATATTCCAAAAGTCGGAAGAGCAACCCCTGCGGCGGGCGAAGATCCGCCTTCGCAGGCAAGCCGCCCAACTCGGATTCCATGTCATCGCTCCCGAGAACTGTTGATCCTTCCTTGGGCGTCGGGCAGTGTGGAGGAATCCGCGGTTTCCGTTCGACGGTCCGGTCCAAGTTGCGGAAAAACGGAGGGCTTTGATCTGATCCTCTGGACGGCACTGACAAGCGACCGAGATCGTCTATCTATTCATATAGCGTGAATAGGTCCTGAAACGTCGGCCAGTGTCATGGGATCTCGCGATCGAGTACATCATTGAAGATCGCCGAACCAATGGGCGTTTACCGATACCGGTCCTGCTAACGGGGGCTTCCCGCGGTGCTGGAAACGTGCGTCGGCGGAGATAACCGGCCAACTTTACAAATTGGCTGATTGCCTAAAACCCTGATCTGGCGCGGAGCTCAGAGGTGTTCTATTATTCTTCAGCCGGGTTTCTTACCTGTCTGGCAAGGTCAGCCCAGCCCGCAATAACGCGCTCACCGGTAACGGCGGCAGACTGGAACTCATTTAGACATACCATCGAGCGTCCAGGAGGCCGCCAGGGCCAAAGAGCCACATGTGTGGCGGAGATCGCGACTCGAGGGAACCAAGAGCTGTAGGGCAAGCAATGGTTATCTCAGCCGAGCTAAGGCAACATCACCGGCGAAGAGCACGATATTCTACACACCCTCAAAACGGGCACACATTGGCCGGTTATGGCGCTTTACCACTCATTCGGGATTCGGTGCACAGTCTCCTATTGACATCCGATATGAGATAGGCTCAATCTATGTATAGGATGTCGATAGGACAAGGCTCCATGAGTTCCAGTCAAACTAATCTCCTCCAAGGCACCCTCGATTTGCTTATCCTCAAATCGCTGAAGACCGGCGAACTGCACGGACTCGGTGTCTCTCGCCGCATCGAGCAGATCACCCGCGGTGCCTTTCAGGTGAAACCTGGATCGCTGTTTCCGGCCCTCCACCGTCTCGAAGAAGCCGGCTGGCTAACCTCCTTCTGGGGAGAGTCGGAAAATAACCGTCGCGCCCGGTTCTACCGCCTCACCAAAGGCGGCGAGCGGCATTTGGGACATGAAGCCGAAGAATGGCAAAAGATCGCCGCCGCTATGTCGCACGCCCTGAAGGCAACCTAGGAGGTTCGCGATGCAGTTCCGCTCTCGACTCGAAAGCCTGATGCGCAATCTTCTCCGCAAACACGAGGTCGATGCCGATCTTGAAGAAGAACTTGAAAGCTATGCCACAATGCTCGCGGACGAAAGGGTCGCCGGGGGCATCTGTCGTCCAGAAGCTCGCCGCAGCACACTCGCTGAACTCGGAGGCATCGAGCATATCAAGCAATCTGTGCGTGACGGGCGCACCGGCATTACCTTCGAACTCCTCTGGCAGGACGTACGCTTAGCCCTGCGCCAACTGCGAAAGTCTCCCGGCTTCACCATCACTGCAGTTTTCACACTGACGCTCGCTATCGGCGCCAACGCCGTGGTCTTTGGAGTATTGAACGCGCTCATCCTGCGTCCGCTGAATGTGCCTCAGGCAGAGAGCCTTTTCGTAGTCCAACATGGGAGCGACGTCGCGTCCCACTCCTATCCCGATTATCTTGATCTTCGCCAGCGCAATCGCAGCTTCGACGATCTGGCTGTTTTTGCTATCTCTCAGTCAGGGCTGGATACGGGCAAAGATCCATCCAATGTCTGGCAGTACGAAACCAGCGGAAACTACTTCGACACATTGCGCATTCAACCGTACCTTGGCCGATTCTTCCACGATTCCGATGTGCATGGCCCAAACAGCGCGCCATATGTCGTGCTCTCCTACGCATATTGGCACAGCCATTTTCAGGACGATCGCACCGTGGTGGGCCGCGTTGTTCGGCTCAACAGGCATCCATTCACCATCCTTGGCGTGGCGCCTCCAGGGTTCCAGGGGACCATCTTGTTTTTCGTTTCGGATATCTTCGTGCCCGTCGTGAACCATGAGCAGTTATTCGGCGACAAGATGATATTGAACGCGCGCGGGATCCGTTGGATGTTTGAGATGGTGGGACGTCTGAAGCCGGGAGTCACTCCGGCGCAGGCCACTGCCGATCTGAACTCCGTGGATTCGTATCTGAAAAAAAGCTATCCCAAAGAGGAAAGTAATGACCCTTATACGCTGGCGCGGCCTGGTCTTCATGGCGACTATTTGAATGGGCCAACGCGGACTTTTCTCACCGGGTTGATGCTTCTCTCGGGTTTGATACTGTTGGCGGCCTGTGCCAACCTGGGCAGCCTGTTTGCGGCGCGGGCCGCCGACCGTTCTCGCGAAGTGGCCTTGCGCCTGGCCCTTGGTTCGAGCCGCAATCGCATTTTGCGGCAGCTGTTCACCGAATCCGTGCTGCTTTCGCTCGCTGGAGGCGTAGCGGGACTGGTGGCGAGCATTCTGCTTTTGCGCCGGTTGAGCGTGTGGCAGCCATTTCCGCGATTCCCTCTCCATGTGCCGGTGAGTCCGGATGCTAACGTTTATTTGGTAGCGTTGGTCTTGGCGTTGGTCAGCGGAGCTCTATTCGGAATTGTTCCCGTGCGCCAGATTCTCCGGGCCAATCCATACGAGATCGTCAAAGCGGGATCGACAGGCGCGTTCGGGCGCCGAATTACCGCGCGAGACGTATTGCTTGTCGTCCAAATTGCAATCTGTGCCGTGCTGGTCACTTCGTCGATGGTTGCTGTGCGGGGACTCATGCGCTCCATGCACAGCAACTTCGGTTTTGAGCCGCGGAACGCGATGTTGGTAGATACCGATCTGACGACAGCAGGCTACAGCGGCGAAAAAGTACCCGCAATGCAACGGCGCATGATCGATGCCATACAAGCGATTCCTGGCGTAGATTCCGTAGGATCGGTGAATTATCCGCCGTTAGAGCTCCCCGGTACTTGGCAAGGGCTTGTCTATACCGACACGACCGAGGATCTGAGCCCATCAAATGCCGCGGCAGACCCGAATATGTTCAACATATCTCCAGACTACTTCCGCGCATCCGGGACATCTTTATTGGCGGGCAGAGCCTTCTCATGGCATGACGACACAAACGCCCCGCGCGTAGCAGTGGTGAACCGGGAGTTTGCAAGCAAGATACTGGGCTCCGTACCGCACGCTGTCGGCCTGTATTTCAAGCTCCAAGATGGCACGCGCGTGCGGGTGGCGGGTCTGGTCGAAGACGGAAAATACGCGAACCTCACCGAAGCCCAGAAGCCCGCGATGTTCTTCCCCCTCCTGCAGTCCCCGGCTAGTTGGACATGGCTGGTGGTGCGCTCGACCCGCGACCCGCGGGAACTTGCCGTTGCCATGAGAAGTGTGCTCCGGGAGATCGACCCTGGGATGGTTCTGGCAATTCGCCCGTGGAGCACAGAACTGGGCGGAACTTTGTTCCCCTCGCGCATGGCGACAATATCGCTGGGTGTGCTGGGCATGATGGGCGCGATGCTTTCGATCACCGGCATCTTCGGAATGGCTGCCTACTCGGTGAGTAAGCGGCTCAAGGAGTTGGGAATTCGCGTGGCTCTCGGCGCGCAACGGAAGGAAGTGTTGCAGGCCGCGCTGGGACGTGCGTTCAAACTGTTGGCGATTGGTTCGGGGGTTGGATTGGTTCTAGGTCTGCTTGCGACGAAGGTGCTGGCTTTCATTGTGTATCAGGCAACGCCGCGCGATCCCCTGGTCTTGGCGGGTGTTGTCCTGGCGATGCTACTGTTGGGCCTCGTGGCCACTTGGCTTCCGGCGCAGCGTGCGCTAGGGGTCAATCCTCTGATCCTGCTGCGCGAGGAGTGAGCCGGGGGTCGCTTCTATGTCGCCGTACTACGGGCTTCTTGGCCCATTAGCCATTCCATAGGACAAGGAAAACCGCGTTCAGCATTTTCAGTTGACGCTAAATAGCTCGTCGACGGCAGATTAGTCCTGACTAGGTCGGCCAGGGTCCAGAATTCAGGGCCCGAACTGGCGCCGAACGATTTCCTGCCCAATTGGGCGTTTATCGGGATGTATCCAAAATTCATTGATCCAAATACTTAGAAATGAAATGCTTACGATCACAGGCACCTCAGTGGTGGCTACATAAACTTAATCATCCGGACTCGCAGCCGTCGGCGACAATCAGTTACCGCGTAACCCACTTTTCGTCAAAGTGGCCAATTTCGGCCTCCGCTGGCTACCCCGAAGCCGGCAGCAAACACAGGATTGCTGAACTATCTGACTTCTTCCTGAGCCAAATCCGATCGCGATTTCGCTTTGTCAAGTAAGAGTGAGAAGTTAAGTCGCTCTTCCAAACTGCGGCTTTACCCAAACGCCCACGTAGCGAACTCTCGTGCTAATTGTTCACCTTCGGTTTCGGACGAAACCCGTCGTAGGTCGGACTGGAGATTGACAACAAGGCGCGGAAATCATCGGAAAGGAGGACGTCCATGCGTCAATCGTATCCGTCTCGACTGTCAATCGTCTTCTCTCTGTCTCTGGTGCTCGGCTGTGCCGCCGCGCTTCTAGCCCAAGACCAGGCCAACGAAATCGTCTGCACCTCAACCACCGGGTGCACGACCGGGTTCATCCCCATATTCTCCACCAGCGGAGGAAGCGCCAATGTCGGCAATTCGCTCTTTAGCCAGAGCGGGACCCTGGTTACTCTGAACGCTAACGAAACCATCAAGGGTAATCTGGCCGCAACGGGTTCGGTGTCGGGTGCGTCGGCAAGCTTCACCGGCAGCCTCGGCTTCAACGGCAATCTCAATATGGCCAATTCCACTGCCACTACAGGTAACCTTCTGAAAGGTGGCGCTCTATTTCTTCACAATTTCGGCGCCGCCAGCAACGCCTTTCTCGGCCTGAATGCCGGTAATCTGACGATGACCGGCAACAACAATACGGGCATTGGATCGTATGCACTCCACGCCGTCACCGTCGGTTGCTGCAACACCGCCACAGGCAACAATGCGCTTCTGCAGAACACCACCGGCGGGGGAAACACCGCCAGCGGAGATGGCGCTCTCTACAGCAACACCACGGGCAGCGGCAACACGGCTACCGGGAGATGGGCCCTCATCAGTAACAACACCGGTATCAACAACACCGCCACCGGGACCACAGCACTGCAAGACAATTGTTCCTCTCCGTGCCAGCCCGTCACGGGCCTCCAATTGGGAAGCTACAATACCGCTACCGGCGTCGGCGCGCTCTACAGCAACAAAGACGGAAGCGACAACACTGCGACGGGAGTCAATGCGCTGCATAACAATTGCGCCTCTCCCTGCTATTACGGCGAAGGCATAGGGGGCGGCTACAACACTGCCACCGGGACCAATGCGCTCTATGGCAACACCACTGGCGCGGAAAACTCCGCCGCCGGATACGGCGCGCTCTACAGCAACACGACCGGCAACTACAACACCGCGGAGGGGCTCTACGCGATGTATAGCAACACCACAGGCGCTGCTAACACGGCGATCGGATTCGAGGCCAATGTTGGTCAGTCGAATCTGTTCAATGCCACGGCCATCGGTTACGGCGCTATCGTGGACGCCAGTAACAAGATTCGACTGGGCAACAGTTCCGTCACCGTCGTCGAAGGACCACCCTACAGCGTGGTCTCAGACAAGAACGAGAAAGAGAACTTCAGGTCCATCGATGCTGAGGAGGTGCTGCGCAAGGTGCGGGACCTGAACGTGATGACCTGGAACTACATCGGCCACGACTCGCAGGTGCGCCATTACGGGCCAGTCGCCCAGGACTTCTTCGCCGCTTTTGGCCATGACGGTCTGGGCACCATTGGAAGCCCCACCACTATCTCGTCCACGGATCTCGATGGGGTTCTCCTCGTCGCCGTACAGGCGCTCGAGAAGCGCGTGGTAGAACTGGGGACCGTGAAAGCCGAGAATGCCGATCTACGAGCACGACTCGAGAAACTGGAGGCGAGGGCTCGCGGTAAGGGAACCGATTCAGACGCGAATGTCGAACTCACTGCGATACGCGGCATAAACAACAGATGATTTTCTATTGTTTCTTTGGTGAGTAGCGCGGCGGTAGGGCGGGTCGCGCCGGAGTGTTACCGCAGCCTCGTAAGGACGGCGGAAGGTTGACCAGAATACGCGGGCTCGAATTGATTCACGCGGTGTCACGTTTCAGATCCCTTTGCAGCGGTCACTACTCGACTCTTCCTCTCGAAGGGTCCGCCGGAAGTTCGCCAGGGTGAGGAGGCGTGACGCCGCTTTGTCTCCAATTGCCGCAGGCACGGAAGACTGGATCGGCAATCGATGAATTCTTGACTCCGAGGAAGAAAGCCGCGAAATGCATTGCGATTAATGGACTACCATTGCTACTAGATTTCTTGTAACGTTCGCAGCCCGACGATCACCATGCCGATGAGCCTGTGGTTTTGAGACGTGCGCTGGGACGATACTCGCGTTCAGATGCGGGTCTAATTAAGTGCAGTTCCTCCCTGTCGTTAAACATGGAGCATTTCTCCGCCTCAGTGGAGTGTCCCGCGGACTTCTCCGGAGTTAATCCTTCATCCCATTAGTGGATGGTTAAGGTGTTTGAAGTTATTGACCAACCCGTAACTGAGTTGCTTTCTAAGTGGCGTTGCGGAGATCGCCGGGCACTCGAAGTGCTGCTCCCTGCGGTCTATTTTGAGTTGCGCAAGATCGCACATCGTCACCTGCGAAAGGAACGCCCGAATCACACCCTGCAAAGTACCGACCTGCTGCATGAGACATTCCTGCGGCTCATGAAGCAAAGCGGAATAGCGTTCGAGAACCGCGCCCATTTCTTTGCCATAGGCGCCCGCTCCATGCGACAGATTCTGGTCGACTATGCGCGTCAGCGCAATTCCGCCAAGCGAGACGGAGGTTATAAGCTGACGCTCGATGATGTAAATGTTGGGCCCAGAACCCAGGATGTCGACATCGTGGCGCTGGATGATGCGCTGCGCGATCTGGCCAAGCTCGATCCGCAACAAAGCCAGGTCGTCGATTTGCGCTACTTCGGCGGTCTGTCGATTGAAGAGACAGCCGAGGCACTGGGAATTTCCGCGGCTACAGTAAAACGCGAATGGGCAAGCGCACGAATATGGCTCCATCGTGCCATGAACCCAAAGGCACCGTATGAAGGCTGAAGACTGGCACGACATAAAAGACAAACTGCAGCCGGCATTCGAGATGTATGCGTGCGGTCATCCGGAGCCGGTCGAGGAACTGGCACGGTCGCACCCGCACCTTCGCGGTGAGATTGAAGAGTTGCTTGTTTCGCACCTCGAGATGGATACCGGATTTTTGAGGGTGGCGGAGACGGTCGAAGAGCCAGAAGAGGAAGGTAGGAACTTCTTTATAGGCACGCAGCTTGGTCCTTACCTGATCATCGAGCAGATCGGCGAGGGAGGAATGGGCGAGGTATATCGCGCCGTTCGCGTTGGCGATCAGTACCGTAAGCAGGTGGCCATCAAGCTCATCCGTGCCGGACACGATTCTCCTTTCGTGGTTGCCCGTTTTCGCAATGAGCGCCAGATTCTCGCAAGTCTAGAACACCCGAACATCGCCAGGCTTCTTGATGGCGGCGTGAGCCCCGAGGGAATACCCTACCTCGTGATGGAAATGGTCGAAGGGGGACCAATCCACACTTATTGTGACAGCCACCGTCTGGATACGACGGAAAGGCTGCGGCTATTTCTTCAAATCTGTAATGCTGTCGAGTATGCGCACCAGCGGCTGATCGTTCACCGCGATATTAAACCGAGCAATATTCTGGTGAATTTCGAAGGGGTGCCGAAGCTGCTCGACTTCGGCATTGCCAAGATCTTAAACCCGGCTGCCGTGGGGACCGCGGAGAGCACTCTCACGCTGTTCCGGCTGTTGACACCCGGATATGCCAGTCCCGAACAGATTCGTGGCGAGACGATCACTACTGCGAGCGATGTCTATTCGCTCGGGGTGATTCTTTACGAAATGCTGACCGGTCACTCACCTCACGGGGTCCGGACCCGAAATGTAGAAGAAATTGCGCAGGCGGTTTGCGAATCGGATCCGGACAAACCCAGCACTGTGATTACCCGTGCGGTCGAGGGCGACGACGCCGTGAGTCCAGACGAGATCGGATCTCTGCGCGACGGCTCCGTTCAGAAGCTTCGCAAAAGGCTACGCGGCGACCTCGACAACATCGTGCTCATGGCGCTGCGCAAGGAACCGCAACGGCGATATTCGTCAGTGGAACTATTCGCTGCCGATATCCGGCGGCACCTCTACTACAACCTTCCAGTAATTGCACGAGGGGACAACAGACGATATCGCGCACGCAAATTCATCGCGCGTAACAAACCTGCCGTCCTGGCAGCCTCCATTGTCTTTCTCACTTTGATTAGCGCGCTGGCCGTCACCTTGCGCGAGGCGCAGCTAGCCCGGACGGAGCGGGCACGCGCCGAACAACGATTCCGCGCCGTTCGCGAACTCGCCAATTCCGATCTTTTCGAGTTGCACGACGCTATCGCCAAGCTGCCCGGCTCGGGATCGGTGCGGCACCTGGTGATCCAGCGAGCTCTTAAGAATCTCGAGCAACTGAGCCGCGACTCCGCGGGCGATCAGGAATTGATGCATGAACTTGCCGAGGGGTACGAGCGCATTGCAGACTTGCAGGGCAATTTCAATGGACCGGGGATCGGCGATACCGCTGCCGCTGTAGCGAACTATCAAAGAGCCATTACGCTACGCGAAGCCCTCGCTGATTCTCCAAGTGCAGCTGTTGCTGAGAAGTTGTCGGAAGTGAAGACGATGGTCAATTATCTACGCGTGCTCGAGGTAGCGGGAAAAACGGGCGAAGCAGCCAGGGGTGCGGAGAAAGCGTTGGCCATCTGCAATCAACTAGCCCGAGAGCGCCAGTTGGATCCTGCCACACAGGCAACCTTGGCAGGCGCTCATCTGGGCGTGTCAATGGTACTGGGAGGAATGGGTTCTTCTTCCACCGTCCGCAAGATTCAAGAGGCGATCAAGAACGACGAGGATGCTCTCTCTCTCCTTAGAGGCATTCAGATCGCGCAGGACACTTTGGCGCCGAGTTTGTATTTGAAAGCACAGGGTCTTTTGGCTTTTCATCTGGACAAGACAAGGCGATTCCGCGAATCTCAACAGCTATACGATGAGGCCATCGCCAGCATCGAATCCAACCCCGTGAAAAGTCCCAGACTCGCCCGACTGCTTACGGAGCTCCTCGAATGGCGCGGCCTCATGCTCGATCGATGGGGAGAACGCGCGAAGGCCCTTGCCGATTTCGAAGCCGCTAGAGAGGTATCGGAGTCGCTCGTTAAGGCGGAGCCCGACAACATCAATGCGATCGCATCGTTGCAGATTGACAACGCGGACGCCACTGTGGAGAAATTTCGCCTGGGGCGCACGGATGCCGACATCCAATTTCTGAATTCGGCGGTTGCAACCGGCGAGCGACTCTTGGCGGCTAATCCGGCTGAGCACTTCTATCGCAATCTGTTGACCGGCGGGTACAGCTACCAGGGCGAGATCTTTCTCTTTTCCGGCAAGACCGCGCCCGCTTTCGAGCGTTACGAGAAGGCGCTGCAAATGGCCCAGAGTATTGTCGATTCGGAGCCGGAAGATCTCGAATCGCGGCTCAGAATCGCAAAGCTTCACGACACCATCGGTGTGATCCGCGCCCAGATGTGCGAGTGGGATTTGGCGCGCGATGAGTTCGATTTATCCGAGGCGGGATTGCGCGAACTCCTCCAATTGCGCCCGGACGACGCGGAGGCCCTCTATGTCTCCGGTCTTGTTCAGCAACACCGAAGCCTTCTCGCCGCCTGCACCAAGACAAACAAATGCCAGCTTGCCAACTGGCAACTCGCGTCGCCCGTCAACGGGTAGGTGCCCTCAGAGGTGCGCGACTCATAAGATAAGCTAGCCTCGTACCCCCCATAGCGTTTGATCTCTCACGCGATCCTGTGTCTCGCCAAATTGTAATCGCGACCGAGAAAAGGTCCCTCTTTTCCGCAGAGAGGCGGCCAGGAACGGCGCCCATGTGTAGGGTAGGAGCGAAGCTGGTAAACACGGGAAGCCTACCGATTACTGAAGGGTCGCTAGCTGGGCGTGCAGGGGGGCAACGACTTTGAGAGCTTAAAGGGAACTTTCAATTGCTGTTGAGACAAAAAGTGTGGGACGATCTAATCCTCCCTGCAAGTCGCTGTTGAGCTGCAGCTACCTTGCATCCGGGCCTGAAGATTGAGGTTTCTCGGCGGAGGATATTTACCTCGTGGCGCATGGAATTCACATTGCAAATGGGTTGAAAATGACGGCGTGTGTATGGAGGTAGGTCTGTCGGTCATGCTGCGGGTTTACTTTCTTCAGCAATGGTTCAATCTGTCGGACCCTGGAGTGGAAGAGGCGCTCTATGAATCGCCGGTACTGCGCTCGTTGGCGAGCCTCATCGGAATCGGCGCCTTTTTGTACTTGGCATACAAGCGCAACTTGAACGGAAACCTAAGCCTGCCGATTCTCGGCATTCCTTCATGCGTGCTCTGTTTCAGTGGCGGTCTCGGCTGGCCGTGTGATTCAGAAAATAATCGTTCGCGCTGTTGTTTGCTCTAGATGTGATAACATCGTCCCGATCTGGCCTGATCCTGAGGTTGTTTTCGCCAATGCTCGTCATTCGCGACGAACAATTGAAAATCTTAGGCGACGACGCTATTGAGCGTTGGATCGTCCTGTACCTGACCGAATGTTATACGCAGAAGGTCCGGGGGATGGCGGCTGCGGAATTGCGGAAGTTGGTACAACGGGCCAGCCGTCGCGCGCGCTCCAGGGGGTTCAACTCTCCGGAAGAAATCAGAAAGTATGCCCACGTCACCTTTTTGCTGGGGGAGGATTTCGAATCTGATTCCAGACTCGGTTGGGCACTCGAGATACTTGATGACGCCCGCTTCGCGACCGTCGGTTCGCGACTGCGGGAGTTGGAGGATGCCTGTCTGCAGCACTTCGAAGCGAAGCAATCCAAGGCTTAGATCTTATGGATCTCGAGAGTTAATGATGCCAGTCTACCGTGCCAACCAGGGCGATTGTATGAGTAGTATCTCTCAGCATTTTGGCTTCTCCTGGCAAACGCTGTGGGATCTAAAGGATAATGCAGCCCTGCGTGCGCAACGCCAGCATCCCAATGTTCTTATGCCGGGAGACGAGGTCTTCATCCCTGATAAACGTCTCCGAGAGGAGAGTTGTGTCACAACTCAATCCCACCTGTTTCGGCTAAAGGGCGTTCCCTGCCGCTTGAATGTGGTCTTCCTCGATGAGCGGAGCAACCCACGCGCTGGACTGCGGTATACGGTGGTCGTGGACGGAACATCTTCCAAAGGAGTGACGTCGCCGGAGGGATTACTTACAACACTGGTTCCACCGGATGCCGACCTCGCGAATATTACGATCGTGAACGAAGACGGCGAGCAAGAGTCGTACCAGATGCGTTTGGCGTATTTGAATCCGGTGAGTGATAACAGCGGAGTGGAGGAGCGACTCAAGAATCTCGGTTACTTCAAAGGCGGACTAACAGGAGGTTTAAACGACGAGAGCAAGGCCGCCCTAAAACGGTTTCAGAAAGCCAACGGCCTGCCGGTAACGGGCGAGCCGGATCCGGAGACCAAGGACGCCCTGCTCGCGCGGCACGGCAGTTAGTGACTCGATGGCAACTGCTGTTTACAATTTCGCTTCGTGGCTGGGAGGAGCCATACAGGGCTATGGCATCCGCGCAATTAACACGATCGCCCAGATAGTCCCCGATGTTCATCTGCGATTGAGCTTCCTCTCACCCGAGCCCGGAACCGAAATCCGTCCATTTCCTGCCACTTTTCCGATCATTGTGCGGTATGGGCTTGAACTCCCGGTGCCCCAGCAGACGGAGCGAAACTACCAGGTGCAGGCAGATGGTTATTTGACGTTCCCCGCCTGGGACGCCATACAGAGCACTACGTTCTCATTGCGCTATCAATGCCCCGCCGGAAACGTGCCCTACATAGCCTGCGAAGCGCGCGGGGCGGCGGTATCGCAACGTTATGACATACTCCCCAACGCCCATCATCCGCATGAGGACGTAGCGGCCCTGTTTGGAGGCCCTGGGCGTCTCTTCAGCCTTCCGCCCGTGTGGCTTCTCCATCAGTTGGATTGGCACAGTCGCGGAGCCGCTCCCCTGGCCAACGCCCCGGATGTCGGTCCCAACGCCGCGTACACGGTCGCCACGGGACGGATTGAGAGGCTGGTGCGAGCCGATATCGGCAGCCCGGCAGCTCCGATCGAGTTTGTTTTGGACCCGCACTGGACGTTCTGGCGTTTTCTTCATTTCGATCGTTATTACGGACATACGCACAACCGGCAGGTCAGCATTCCGCCCATCTGGATGGAAGGCTTTCGGGCCAACGGAGACGCCGATGCGGACCCGGCGGACTGCTGCTCGAACTGGACCGTAGGGGCAGATGCGGATCAACTCCAGTCTCTGCCGTGGGCTTTGCGCCGCGTAGCGGGCGGAGCCGCGCTTCCCAATATGACCGGCGCCACAGCGGGCCTTCGGTTCCGGACTCATCGGGCCAGACGCACCATGGTTTTTTCCCAGGACCAGAACACCCGGTTATTGAGGGACATGGACCCGGCGCAGCCCGCCGACCGGGACGCGCTCAAGCCTTCTCCGGACCGGCTGCACTATTACGATCTGCCCAGAATCTGGAAGTCCCGGCGTTATCTGGCGCGACATGTTGCCGGCGAGCAACCACCCGTGGCCACGTTCTTCCAGGACTTGACCGCCGCCGACATCCAGGGAACAGAAAATCGCGGTACCCCGCTTCTGTTCGCGCTCGATGACATGGTGCTTTATGAGAGCGCGGCAGCCGCGCCTACGAACCCTCTGCCGGCGCTCGCCGCCACAGAACGCGTCGCCATTTTCAACCACCGATTCGACAACACCCTGGCCAACAGCACCGAGCACGGAGTCTACAAGGTAGTCGCCGCACCGCCGGATCCTTTCTACACGCCAGGAAGCAATGCACCGCCGACGGCCGAAAACTATCTTCATGACTACCCGGACTGGACGCGCCTGGTGGTGGCTCTGGGAAACCTGTTCGACGTGTTCGACCAACGCACCCCGGACCACGCCGGAGCTACCCGGGTGGTAGGGGCCCGAGCCGCTGTACAGTGGCTCGACGGTACCCGCAATATTCCGAACGTTTATCTGGAGAGTCCACCGGGCACCTGGATTGCGGACCCGACCGGAAGGGCAGTGCCGCTGACGCAAGTGCCCGCCCCGGCGCCCACGCTTAAAGTCCCTGACCCCGACCCGTTTTTTGCCATCCAGGCGTTTTTCAGCCAGCGAACTTCAGTCCGATATAGTTCTCCATTCAATAGCTCCCGTGACGAGTTGGTGGGTCGATTCGACCAGGCGCTTTTGCGGTGCTGCGACGTCCAGGGACCGGACGAAGTGGCTGTAAACCTGCACTATATCAAGTCGTTCTTTGATTTCACGGCGCCAAGCAGTCCGCCTCTCCCGCCTAACCTGACCAACGCGGGGGGGCAAGGCCAATACGCCTACGACATCAGTAACAATGTCGCGCTGAGGTGGAACGGGAATGACGCGGCAAACGGGGATCGGGTACAGTTGTTGCCCCGCGTGCTATCTCCGCCGGGTCCTCCTCTGCCGCCCCTGAAAACCTTCGTTGTCTGGTTTCCTCAGAGCGTTGCTCGCGACCGGGCCCACTTCAAAGTCGATGTCATTTCCATCGACCGGCCGAATCGCGGCGGCGTAACCGGCATCGGTCAATCAGGTCCGGCCCATTCGGCCGAAGAGGATGCCAACACTCACTGGTTCTCTTCGGCGCATGAATCCGGTCACATGGATGCGCTGCCGGACGAGTACAACGAGCGCTGGTGGGGCGTTTCCTATAACCAGCTCAGTTTCAAACAGAACCTGCCCGGCGATCCCTATGAACCAGATGGCAGAACCGAGGGGGGTGCAGCTCTTAGCCCGCCCACCACACCCCTGATGAACGGCAACGTTACTTTGAGGAACCGCTACTTCTGGCATGCGGCCGAGTGGGTGCGGCCGATCATCAATGCGCCCCTCAAGGTCAAACACGGAGCCTATGACGACTTCTTCCTGCCGGAGTACAGCGGGAACGACTCCCGAAGCTACTATCCATGGCCGCTGATTTCGAATAATCTGACCATGAACAACATCACCAGCGACTTCTATTTGTATGCCATGGGCAAGGAGAGATACAGCGAGACCCTGATCGCCAATGCACCCGTGGACGGTCTTCTGGTGATCGTTTTACGCATGATTTGCCACCTTCCCGCGGACCCCGCAATCGGGACCGAGGTTGCCAACCGCGAAGACCTCCTGATGCGCATGGCGGCTATAACTCGCCAGTATATGAACGACAGGTTTTACGCCACGGGACAGGCAACATGGGATTCTCCGCCCAAGACCCGGCAATTCAATCGGTGCGCCCTCCAGTTCGTGCCGCAATACCTGGTCGAGAATCATCCGCATTCCAGTCCGCCCCGGGGACCGAATTCGAGTGACGTCATCGATAACATCGCCATTCAACGGTACGCCGACAACATCAAGACAACTCTGCCGCCGCACGTACGGGTGGTGGTGACGGCGTCGCCTCCGGCTTCGCCGCCGACCTGGCGCTGGATTCCCGCCTCTCCGCCCAATCTCGCCCAATTGGAGATGGATGTCCGCACTCCGAACGACGTGGAATGGGAGCTTTACCGGGCCCTCCCCTGGTTCTGGGACCTCTACAGTCCGCCGAACGGAATCGTGGCTGCGTCCTGGCAGCGCTGGGTGGGGGCGATTATGCCGGGCGCGACCGTGCGCAGGATTCCATGATCATGCGCGCATGGCTGTTACAAATTCTATTTGGGTTCGCCGCTTTCCAGAGCCCAGGAGACCGAGCCGTGAAAGAAATCTATCTTCGCCAGGGATTCAAGATTGTGGATGTCGATCCAGTCAAACGGGCCATCGGGCCACCTGCCAGCCCACGGCATCCCATACCCATGGATACGCCCGATCTTCATGGGTACCAGCAGCCCTTCGCGAACTCACAACTGAACTCGCGTGCCGGTCCGTCTCTGCCGCATGGAACCTGGGAGGTCCGATGGAAGACCCAACTGAATCCAGACTTTCCCGCGGCTTTCGTGCTGCAGGAAGGCGATCGGATCGTGACCGACAGTCCGGCTTCCCAGTTATTTGATACGGCAGGCACGGCCGTCGGCCCGATGGAGCGCGTGACTTCCGGTCCCATGTTCCTGACGACCACGGGTGGATTCGTATATCGCATGCTGCCTACCGGATATCTCGTCGCGAGCCACCCGATAGACGGTAAACAGGCGTTCGTCTTCCTGCCGGAAATGGGCGACATGCTGAGCCGCACCCTGTTGACGCGGCAGCGGACACGGCTCCTGATCGCGGGCTCCGAAAGGGCCCTCGATCCACATGGCCGTGTGAAGCCGACGCGATCAGTACTCCAGGTGATGGAAATCAACGAGCCCGTGCAGACCCGCGAGCCGGGGCTGTTGAGTTCAGGCCGCTCCCTGGGTGCGCTCTACGTCACATCGCTTGGCCTCGTAGCTGCTGCGGGCTCCGACCTCATCGCCGCCGCGGTTCCCAATCGCATCTATCTTGTGGATTGGGCTCTGAAGGTTTCTCTGGCCCTCACCGGCGATTTCACGCCCGAACAGATAAGTCTGGACAATGCGGGCCGCATCTACCTGATTGCCAAAGTAGCTCATACCACGGAGCTGTGGCTGCTCGATCGCGAAGGAAACCGTCTATACACCTTCGACCTGGGTAACAACATCGCGCGTTTTCCGATTCCACCGGCGATCGGCTACGATCACACGGCCTATATCGCCGCCGGACCGAATCTGACCGCCATCTCGGCAGAGGGGAAACAGCTCTGGTCGCACCCCGATGAGGGGAGGATTGCCGGCCTCTCTGTAACCGCGGACGGGCAAGTATTGATGTCCCAAGGCAAAAGCATCGTGGCCTGGAGCCCGGCCGGCGAACGCCGAGTAATTGCTTCGCTCCCGGAAGCGGTCGCCATACCGCCAGTCCTGACTGCGTCAGGCGATTTGCTGGCGGCAAGCAGCAAGACGCTGTACTGTCTGCATGCCAGGTAACAAAGCGATGGAACCGCTGGTCTCGTGTGTCATGCCGACAGCCAACCGGCGGGCCTATGTGCCCCACGCGATCCGCCGCTTCCTCGAGCAGGATTATCCGAATAAGGAACTGGTGATTATCGACGACGGCGCCGACAGTGTCGCCGATCTTGTTCCGGAGGACCCGCAAATCCGGTATCTGCGGTTTATGGGCCGCCGAACGCTCGGTACCAAGCGCAACGATTGCGTGCGGGAAGCGCGCGGCGAACTGATCCTCCACTGGGATGACGACGACTGGATGGCACCGTATCGCATCCATTACCAGGTGGAGGAATTACTGCGCGCCGGTGCCGAGGTTTGCGGACTGGCGCGGATGCTGTTCTACGATTCCGTGAATCGGCGGCTCCTGCTTTACCGATATCCCGGAGCTGACGACGAATTTCTCGCGGGAGGCTCGCTTCTGTACACCAAGGATTTCTGGCGGCGATTGCCCTTTCGGCCCGTGCAGGTTGCTTCGGACACGCTGTTCATTCTAGGCCGTCATCTCAAGCGCGCAGTCTTCCTGGAGGATTATCGATTCTATGTCGCGCTGATTCATTCCGGCAACACCAGCGCCAAGGAAACAGAGGGCAGCCCATGGTCGGAGTGGAACGAGACGAGCATCGAAGAGCTGGTGGGAGATGAAGCGGCTTTTGTTGCCCCGCCTCCGCCGCCTTGTCCTGCGCCGCCCCGCTACGCCATCATCATGGCGGTCCAGGACGCGAGATCCATCGCGCAGGTCTCGACTATTCGCACCCTGCAGCACAGTCATGGCCGGGACGCACGCCTGGTGGTGGTCGACACCGGTTGCACGGACGGAAATATTGAGGGTGCGCTCGATTGGCTGAAGGTCCTCGACGGCCGAAACGATATTCAGCTGTTACGCCTTCCCAAAGGTACGAGCCGCGGCGCAGCCCTCGAACATGGAATCCGCCACTCGGATTCTCTGTTCGTGGTGACGTTGGCCAGCGACGGCTTTCCTCTTTCCGACCGGTGGCTGCAGGAACTGGAGTCACGACTCGAGAATGATGTCAAAGCTGTGGGCATAAAGCACCATCGGGACTTCCTGCACGCCTCCTGCCTGATGCTCGCGCGTCGCACCGTCGAGGATTTAGGCCCCTCGCTATTGAACGACGGTACGGGAGAGCAACTCACACAGGAGATTCGCCGCCGGGGATTCGCCATCAGCGGACTGAGCGCGAATTCGAGTGGCGCTTTGCCCGCGTTGGAACCGGGCGTCGAGTACGAAGGGATCGTTCGGCAGCAATGGTATCCCGTGAAGGCAAGTGCGGAGCAGCCAGAATTGACCATCGTGGTCGCCGTACGCGCCGGTGCTCGCGATTCCAGCCGGAGACAAAACGCTCGCGCATGCCTGCTCTCGCTCAATCTGCAGGACCTCGAGCGCTGGCGCTATCGAATAGTGGTGGTGGAACAGGATGCCGCGCGGGAAATGGAATCCGCCGTCTCGACTCTAGCCGACAGGTATGTTTTCGACTGGAATCCCGCAGCTTATCAACCGGAGCGCGCCTGGCGAACTGGGGCGTCCAGTATTGCCACCGGCACCCTTCTTTTGACCGGCGCAGATTTGCTGTACCCGCCTGACTTTCTGCGACGCGGTCTTTCAACCATTCGGAATGGTGATCGGGCGGTCCTGCGTTACAACGAAATCCTGTACCTGGACCCGGCGTCCACGGTGACAGCAATCAATGACCGGCTGGTAGCACCAATGCACCGGCGGATGATCGTCGACTATGCCGGGCAGGTGCGCGAGGCGTCACCCGATGGCTGCGTCCTCGTGGACTCAGCCTGGTATCAGAAAGCCGTGGCAAGCGGCGTTTGGGACGGCGAAGCATCACCCGCGACGGTCCATCGTGCTCCGGAAAGGCTGCTCCATCTCTTCCGCGTTCCAGGCGAGTGAATCCCAGGTGGAGATCACGTACTCGAAAGGCGCGCGATGGGCGCTGCGCCACTCCCCGGCGTTTGGAAAAATTCGGGAACCCCATGGCGCGCTGGCAGCGGTTCCTTCCCGCCAATCTCGTCCCGAAACCGAATCAGTTCCCGAATCGCGCTCGACGGGTCCCTTTGCACCGTCCTCACCAATTCCCGGTTAACCAGCCGGCGAGTTCCGTCTCCCGGATGATTGCTTTTCATGGGACTTACGGGATGCCAGTAATGGTCGATCACGCCTGCCATCGCCGGGTAGGCGCCCGAGGCGTGCCGGGCCCTTAGTGCCAATTCGTTATCGATACCTCCGAGTTGACTGAGCCACTCATTGGCTCCCCCGATCGAGTAGTAAAACGCCTTGTTGAAGTAAACCAAACCCCCTTCCGAATATCCGGGCCGCGGAACATCCTCGAAGGCCACCGAGGACAAATCTTCGTTGAGATAGCGGATGCGGTTCCAGCAAAAACCCCACGGCTGGGGAGTGTTCTCCACGTATTCCGCAACGCGATCGAAATAGGTCGCCTCCGGAACAATGTCCCCATCGGCCAGAATGACAGTGTTGGTCACGGCCGCTGCGACACCAATGTTGTAGAGCCAAGCCTTGTTGAAATCACCAGGAAAATCAACACACAGAAAAGTTGGTGACCCGTGTCCGGCCGGCATGCGTGCCCGCAGTTCTCCTATCATCGAATCATCTCTCGTGTCGGGCTTGCCAGGGCGCTGTTCCACCACGATCACATGGACCGTTTGCGGCACTGCGGCTAAAAGCATCTTCAGGTTGCGGAGCCTGCACTCCCGCGCGCGCCCTGAAGGCGCCATCACAGGAATCACAAGGTCCATCACCGGGCGTTTGTTCCTGTTTTGGAGTTCATTCAATGTGCCTATAAAAATTGTATGGCGTTCTTGCAACTCCTCGAAGTGCTCGCCTACCGCCAGCCCGGGAAACGCGTCCACGTACTCCTGCGGCGACCGAAAGACGACGTGACCGGTGGAGGATGTGCGGCGACCGGCCTCGAACGTGTTTTCAGTCAGCACCATCAGCGCTCCCGGCGCGGCCACGCGGCGCAATTCCGCGCAGAGCGTTGCAAAAATCGCGTCCGGCACATGTTGCAAAACCGTGCAACACCAGATAACGTCCACTTCGGAGTTGGCCAGGGGTAGAGCGGCGACATCTTCAATCTGGCGAAAATGGACCGGGAGCTTTCCCTCGACCGCCTGAGCCATTTCCAGCATCCTCGGCGACACATCCAGGGCATGCAATTTTTCCGGATGGAACAGATCGTCCAACAGCGGAAGAAACCGTCCAGCACCGCACCCGAGGTCCAGCACCGCTCGAGACGGGCGGCGAAATGGCTCCAGGTGCCGCGCAATCTTTTGCCACCAGCGCGTCGTGGCGTCCGCCAGAGTGTTGAGGTCCCAGGAGCCTGGCCCCACCGCCCGCGCACCCGAGCGGGTGGCGCGCTCCGTCCAGTAGGCCGCGCTGGCGGCGGTATGCTGCCGTGAAAACCGGGGTTCACTTTTTACGGTAGCTGGTTCGACCAAGGCTTCGCCTGCGCATGCCTCCAGGCGCATGTTCCAATTCACCGATTGCACGCGCCGTATGGCGCTGAATCCAGCGGCTCGCAGCAGTGTCCCAAAGGTGTCCTGGGTGTAGCCCCAGTAATGCACATTTCCCCGATAATCCTGCCGTCCATAGATGCGGCAAGCGGTGGTTTCCGCGTCGGCCTTCCCGTGCAGGAACTGTTCGGCGATGAGGCGCAGGTCCGGAAGCTGCACTCGCAGCGTTCCGCCGGGCCGCAGCACGCGCCGCAACTCGGGAAGGATCAAGCCTGTCAGGGTACTTCGAGGAAAATGTTCGAGGATGTCATTGGCAAGCACCTCGTCCACCGAGCCGGTGTCCAAGAAGGGAAGACCCTCGCGCAGATCGTGCTGCCGGACTCCCGGCCTCGCCCTCCAGTCGATGTTGAGGTAGCCTGCGCGTACGTCTGGTCCACAACCGATGTTCAGCCTCAGTGGGCGGGAATCGGGAGAGATCGCGTTATGTTCCGTCTCGCAAATTTCATCGACCATCTCCAGCAAACGGAGGACCCGGTCGTTCCAGGTGTGCCGGCGCCACGTCGTCGCCTCTGCTTCCCTGCGGGCGGCATCTCTCTGCTCTGGCAACTCCCGGTGAAGGCGCTCCACGACTTCCATCATGTTGTGCTCGTGAAAGCGAGCCACGGCGGTGGTACTGTACATCTCATCGAGACCGGGAAATTCGTGCGCCGCTACGCGCGCGCCTACAGCAGCCGAGTTTAAGAGGCGGTCCGAGGTGTACCCAGGGACTGCGTTGGTCGCCGAGATCGAAAGCGTCAGGTCAGCGCGCCGGCACGCGACATCGCGATCGAGATCCCACAGCGGTTCCACCGCCATCAAGCCGGTGGTTTCCCAGTTATGGCCATGAATCCGGAGCCCGATGCTTCGATCCGCGGCGAGCCGCGCTAGCAGATCATTACGGCATCCTCCGCATACGTTGCCTATGAAGAGCGTTCGCGCTCCCCCGCCGGCCGGCCCATAAGTGCGCGCCCGCCGGCCGGGCCCGCGATCGCCAAAGGCGGAGGCTCCCGGCAGAATCATCCGCCCATTTGGTGTCCCGACGACATGCGGAGCAACATACAAGTCGGCCAGCGCTGCGACGCGTTTTGACCACGACTGACGGATATGGTTGGAATCGATCCAATCATGGTGCCAGATGATCACTTTCGGGCAACGAGGCTGCTTACGAAGCCATTGCAATTCCTCAACCGGGATTTTGCCGGCCAGTACAAACCTCGGACCGGTCTGGGAAAGTGTCCGCTCGATGTCCTGGTGCTCACCGTAACTACGTTTCATGACCTGGTAGCCACAAGCCTTGAGGGCATCGGACCAGAAATGCTCGGCACGGCGAGTAGAAGAAGTATCGTCCGCGCCGTGCAGCAACAAGACTTCGGGAGGCACCTCCCCCAAGATTGCGGAACGTATTCGAACGCAGAAAGCCCGTTGACGGGCCAGCAGTTCCCCTGGCTCCGGACATGTCAGGCGCCAGCGCAGACGCTCGTCCTCTGCCAAACGGAGCATCGCGGCGGCGATCTCCCCCACGCTTGGTTCGCCACGCCAGGCTAGCCTCAGGTCTGGTTGCCGAGCGGCGGCAACGAGTAAACCATTATGCTCGTGTTCCACCAGCTCATTCATGGGCCAGCCATCCGTGGCAATCACGGGTGCGCCGGCGTGCAAAGCTTCGAGCAGCGATAATCCGAACCCTTCGAAACGACTGGGATAAAGTACGACGTCGTGGGTCGAGTAAAGGCTCTTGATTTCGGCACGCGAGATGTGCTTGCAGATCAAATGGACGCCATCTGCTGAGCTGCGTCTCGCGTCCAACAGATTCAGATCGGCGTTTGATTTCACCGTCAGTTCGAGATCCGGCATTTTCTCGCGTGCCAACTGGAATGCCGCCAGGGCTAGGTCGGCTCCTCGTCGATTCGCCCATCCCCCCATTCCTGCATTCAACAGAAAGCGCCGGCCTCTTCCGATTTGACGGTCCTGAACGATGAGGTCAGGGATAGACCATGGCACGAGAAAGGCTTCAATCCCTGCCTCCTGCATTCGGGAAAGCGCTCGCTCGCTCTTCGCAACCACCGTGAGATGATGCCCGAATCCGCGAAGCATGCGCACCCAGGCCTGCACCTCGGTTTCGCCCGGCAGAGATAATGCCGTCGCATACTCCAGGTTGGGGACATAAACGACCCGGCCCATCCGCTCTTCCACAAAGCGCAATGCAGCCACGAGCGGGAGGAACTCGAAGGTCAGGAGCACGTCCAGGCCAGCGCTCCAATGGGCAAACGTGGTCCCGGCCGCGACGGCTTGCGCGTGCAGCCGGGCGTCGTCGGGTTCTTCGCCAGAGTCGCCGACCAGAAACGCACGGGGATCGCTAGCGGTGATTGATTCAGGTAGTTGTCCAGAAGATGGGACTACAGTGACTCCGAAGACCGAAACGACGGCAAAATCTCTTGAGCCGTTGATGGCCCAGAGAACAGCCGCCGCATCTCGCATTAACCCTTTGCACGGATTGGCAAGCGCCAGGATACCGACACGAAGCATCAGAGTGCTCCCCACGACGTGCCTGTTGATGTTGGATCAGCATAATTCATGTCGAGCGGAAGTATTCAGCATCGAGAAAACATCAAGGCCAAAAAATGTCGTACAATCCGTCTGTTTCCCCAATCTATAGTAGTCGTTCTACAAGCACTCGTTTATCCTGAAATTCCAGTTCCTTCGAGGGAGCAGTTAGATGGCAGATAGTGATTCACTGATTCCCGATTCGACACCGGATCAACTCCGGGCTGCCATCCAGCGCCAGTCCGTCGAGCAGTCGGCGCCGAACACAGTTCAACCTTGTAGCAACAAGCTGACGTGGATCGAAATTCGGCTGGTGGACATGGAAGGACATGGCGTCGCGGGAGAGCGTTACCAGATCACCCTTCCGGATGGCATCGTCAAACAAGGAAGGCTGGACGCTACCGGGCGCGCCCGTGAGGAAGGGATCATTCCCGGAACCTGCCAAGTCACTTTTCCAGATCGTGATCTCGAAGCGTGGGAACGCGTCTGATCAACATTTTGGCGGGAGAACGGGATCCGAACAAATTAGCCGAGCTAACCGATTGCCGGATTCGCTCGACCAGCCGGTACATGGCTCAATTCCCCTTGAGTGGCGAGCTGTTGCGCATCACGGGAGTGGATCTAACCCAAATCGATGGAATCAACGTGATGACCGCACAAACCCTCATCAGTGAAATCGGGCTCGACATGAGTCGATGGAAAACGGAGGTCCATCTTGTATCCTGGTTGGGACTCTGCCCGAATAATCGCATTAGCGGAGACAAGGTACTGAGCCGAGGAACACGCCGCGTAGTCAACCGAGCTGCGACGGCACTGCGAATTGCAGCCACGACCCTGTTCGTTCTGATTAAGGAGATGCGGCGCTACAATCTGGTTTCGTCCTTTGACGAGCAACGGATGCCCGAATTGAACTTGGAAGCGATGGACTTCCGACCCGCTTCCGAGTTCTTCAGGCCGATTCGGAGGCTGGCACTCATTTAACCGATAGCGGATAGAAATACGAGGCTGGATCTCCCTCATGGGTCGTGGCGAGAAAATATGTTCCCTGCATAAGCCTGCGCAGGTCGAGCGTCACTGTAAGGTCGGCATGAAATCCCTGGACATTGGCGACAGCAAGTCCGGTCGCCTTATCTGAGGACCCGTCGCGATCGGTTGTCACGGCGACAAGGTAATTGCCCCCCGGGCTGAAATAGGGGAGGATCACATGCGCATTGATGACGCGGCGCGGAAGATCAATTGCCGGGACGGAAGATGCCTCCCCTTCTCGGGGTGGTCCCAGCATGGCTGAGATCGATCGTTCAAGACCGGAGTGATTTGTGCTTCTTGGGACGTGTTCGTAGCCGAACGGCTCCGCCAATAAATCATCCCTACTACAGCCAGACAGTACAAAAGAACTTATTCGACAACGGCCCAACTGTTAATGGCTTTGGAATCTTGGAATGTTTTTTTCGGGAGGCGGCGGTCGAACCCGCCATCAGTGTTGAAAACGATCAACTTACTGATTCTGTGAATGCCAGGAACGAACAGAATGCCATGTTTGCCAAGTCTGCGTACAAATCGCGTACAAACTATTCCTAGAATTCCCAAAGCGCCAAGAACCGTCTCTTCCAATCCTTTCGGCGGACGAATCTGAAGTATTTCTCCCTCATTTTATACATCAGCGCTGGAGGGATTACTCTCCAGATTTTCAACATTACAACCCTTCGGTTAACAGCCGAATGCGTCGCTTCCCTTCCCGCTGCTACGGGCTTGCCCGATGCCTTGGCGTTGGGCGACGTCATCTGCGTCTTGATGCTGTCCAGCAGGGTGTACAGCGACCGTTCAACCATTGGCCGGAGACTCTTGCTCGGCCCATTGAGATCGAGCTTGTCGACTTGGGCGTTGAGCATCGGACCGATGATGGCACGCCATTGGTCGGCGCTCAGGATCCCGTAGCGCGCGTGCGTGATCTCGGCCAGGTCGGTGCCGATGAGGCGGCGCGCGGCCAGGCCATCAACGGTCTCCAACTGAACCAGATGGCCGGCAAGAGCAAAATCACGCCCGCGACCAAGCGGAGATCGAACCAACGCGGATGCTCGCTCGGTGACGGATTCGTCGGTGTATCTACGCTTGCCACGATGGTGATAACGAGTATAAACCGGCTCCGACCCGTGAAGAATTCCATCGCGAATCATCGCTTGGCGACGCTCTGCATATTCCTCTACCACTGGCCGGCTTCACAGGACTCAGCTTTCGCGTTTTGCCTCTGCGGTAGCAAGCGAGCATCACGCCCGGACGTCTCTCTCGATGGGCTCGCGATGCCTATCGAACCACCAGGCGCAGGTCAGCATGACTATCCCAGCAATGAGACCTGGCCACGCGATTTCTGCTTTGACCGAATGCGGGAGGTCGCTACTCAAGGTATCTCCTAAATAGCTCGCAACGAGCAGCGCAATGTATGCGAGGAAGGCATATCGGCCGATGCGGTCACGTGCTCTGGTGGCAGAAACATAGAGCCACACGCCTATTGCGAACATCGCGAGCTCGACGCTCAGCGTTCCGGCCACAGAGTTCCAGAGGCCGAGCCCAAACTTCGGACCGCCAGGATACAGGGGCATATCCGCTCCATGCGTTATCCAGTCGAGAAGCCAATGGCTTAGTACGCCGATCGCAATGGCGATAGTTCCGGGCCGATACCGTGTCATCCAGTAATAGATTGTGGCGAACAGAACGGCCCAAACGGCGCACAGGAGCAGGCTGTGGGACCATGGATAGTTCACGAAGTCTAAAGGCGCCAACTTCATCCGGCCCGGATCGACCCGGACGGTTTCCCATCCCAGCAGTAGAAAAGGGGGCCACAGCAGATCGGAAAGCAACGGCGCGGCCAGCAGCACGGCCAACGAACCACGAGGAGCGTATCGTTTCGCGGCAAACCCGACAGCGAAGTGACCGATAAACATCCCTTTATGGCCTCCCTCCGCAGGCAGTCTAGCAGTACCTACCATCGATCCTCATAGATGGGCATGTGGCCGGGAGGAATTCTGGCTTCACGCAAAATCGCCTAGGCGTATTTCCAGGGCGGCCGGCAGTGGAAATACAGGTTGGCCTGTAGTCATCAATTGACAACGTTCAAGAAGGCCTTGATGGAAGATGATCAGGCTACCTGCTTTGTGAGCTGGCACGCGCACGGATTCCCTCCACAATGCAGTCAAGGCCAAAATCGAATGCGCCATCGGGATTCTCAAAAAACGCTCCTGAATCCAACGACGCCACCAAGGTCGGATACCGATGAGCCTCCGGCTTCAACATCTGTGCCAGATCATGAATCCACTTCTGTCCAGACTCACTGCGTTTGGCCGTCCGTTGAAATGTGGCGTGCCCGCGCACGTGGCCGATCACAGCGAGAAAGGCGTGGTGCTGATCCCGTGGGATCAGGCCCGATTCCGCCAATATCACCAGGGCGGCTTCCATCCAGGTAAGTTCGTTTGGACCCATGAGGCTATGGCGGGTTGAAGTCGCCTCAAGGAACCAGGGATGGTTTCGATAGATGTCCAGGCAAAGGCGCGCCCACTTCTTCAAGCGGACGTTCCAGGGCAATGAGGGCTTCCCGAAGTTCGCAGCGGAGTCGCTGGCCGAATCGATCATCATATTGAGGAGATCAGCCTTGCCCGGGAAATAGCGATATAGCGCCATGGTTGTGACTCCCGCTTCCCTCGCCACGCGCTGCATCGTGACTGCCTCGAGACCCTTTGCGTCCGCAAGTTGAATTGCGACGCGCGCGATCCGTGATGTGCTCAGTGCGGGTTTGGGGCCGCGACTTGGAGGCGCCTTCTTGCCCCAGGTCAGATTAACGTCACTCCGGTTTCCAGTTGGCATATCTCTTACTTCGAGTCTCTCATCCACCGTCCGCTTGAATTTTCGCTCGGAGGAACCGCACCCTTGCAGTCTTTTTGAATCTGTGTATAGTATACACAGCTAGGAGACACATCGGATGAACTGGGTTGTTTGCACGGTGGTGCTGTTCGGCGCCGTTGGGTTTCCAGCGGCGCTACTGATTCAAAGAAAGCTGCGGCAAGCGAGAACGGCGACTGCGTTACAGATCGAAAGTGCCTGCGGAATTGTGGAGAAACGATTTGTCAGAATCGGCGGGATAGAGCAATGGATTGAGATAAGAGGTGAGGATCAAGATAATCCAGTTCTCCTCGTCCTCCACGGAGGTCCCGGCTGTTCCTATTCCATCTTCACGCCGCACCTGCGTTCCTGGGAGAAGCATTTCACCATCATCCAATGGGACCAGCGGGGCGGAGGTAAGACTTATGCCCGCATGGGCCCGCGCAGAAGCGGCGACATCAGTTTCGAACAGCTCACGCGCGATGCGCTGGAGGTTGTGGGGTACGTGCGCGCACGTTTAGGCAAAGACCGGATCTTTCTCCTGGCGAGTTCGCTTGGCTCGACCTTCGGAATACAGGCCGTGCGTCGCCGCCCGGAACTGTTTTATGCCTATATCGGCACAGACCAGAATGTCGGAATGCAGCGAGGAAGAGAAGAAGAGTTTTGCGAGGTGCTAAAGCGCCTGCACGCTCTTGGTCTCAGCAAAGGTATAAAGGCTATCGAGCGCATCGGAGCTGATCCCACTGGTTGGAGTCCCGATAATTACAATACCGTCGCCCGCTGGACGATGAAATCCGATCCGGAAGGACTCCGCCGCACCATGAAGCTCCTGAAAGACGCGGTCTGGTATGCGCCAGGATGGACACTGAGGGACATCCGCGCACTTGTCGCAGGAATGCGCCACACTCTGGAGAAGCTATTACCGGAGATTACCCAATACGACGCGTGGAAAGCTGGCACCCATTTTGAAATACCATTCTTCATTTTTCAAGGTGAAGACGATGTGTTGACCACGCCGAAACTGGCGGAGGCCTTCTTCACTGACGTTGTCGCGCCCATCAAGCGCATGACATTGATTCAGGGGGCTGGGCACTTTGCGGCATTCATGCAGCCAAACAGTTTCCTGCGCGAACTTCTGGCTGACGTTCGCCCATTGGCTGAGACGCGCAACCTGATCACAATTGAGCAAACCTAAAGGACAATGCCTGGACTGAGGGAATTCGAGCATCTACGGAACTTCGAAACGTGCAAAATAGCCGAAGCAGTGTACCGGGCTAAACCGGCATGAAGCAGGGAATGCCCCCGCGCCTTTGGATAGTTTTAGAATGTCTGCAATGTCCCAGGAGAAACGGATGCCAGGGGCGAACAAGACGTCGCCTATTGCAGCGCAGGGACAGCTGTGTGTCGTTGCATGTCTCGGTTCGAGTAGCACGGCAGGAAAGGGCCAGGCCTTCAGTTTGATCGAAGCGTTACAGAAACGGCTTGGGCAGGAACGATTTGTCTTGCGCAATTTCGGCGTTGGAGGGGACCTTGCCTACAACGCCCTTCAACGGCTTCCTGATGTCATTGGATCGAACCCTGGAAAGATCGTGGCTCTCATCGGCGCTAACGATGTTCTGGCCCTTGTGTCGGCTAAGGTTAGAAGGTTCTATCGAGTTGCAAAGAGACTGTCACGGGATCCATCCCCCGAATGGTTCCGGAATGGGTCGGCGCAGGATTGTACTACCGCTCGCGCCAAGTCAGGCCGCTTACCGAAAAAGACACGATCGTGGTCGCGGATTTCGACAACAAGACGGGGGACGCAGTATTCGACGACACGCTGAAGACGGCGCTCACGGTAGCGCTAGACCAATCTCCATTCCTGGATGTGCTGTCTGACAACAGGGTCGCTGCGACGCTGAAGCTGATGACTCGCCCGGTCAATACCAAGCTGACGCCCGACGTTGCCCAGGAACTATGCATGCGGACGGGCAGCAAGGCCTATATTGCAGGATCGATCGCGAACCTGGGTAACGAGTATGTGCTCGGGCTGAAGGCGGTCAACTGCCAGAGCGGCGAACCACTGGTGCAGGAGCAGGTGACAGCAAACGGCAAAGAAAAGGTTCTGGACGCGGTCGGGGACGCTGCGGCGAAGCTGCGTGGTCGGTTGGGCGAGTCGCTAGGCACGGTACAGAAGTTCGATGTGCCACTGGAGGAGGCCACCACCTCTTCACTGGAAGCTTTGAAAGCCTTCAGCATGGGCAGGAAGATCTATGGGGAGAAGGGCGCAGAGGCGGCTCTGGTTTACCATGCACGCGCTATTCAGCTCGATCCGAATTTTGCCATGGGATATGCATCTTTAGCCAACGACTACCAGGGCTTGGCGGAGCTAGTGCGCGCCAGTGAGTACTACACCAAAGCCTTCGAGTTGCGGGAACACGCCGGCGAGCGGGAGAGGCTGCTTATCACCGCAAGGTATTACGAGAACGTGACCGGAGAGCGGGACAAAGCCGCACAGGCATATCAGCAACTGATTGAGAATTATTCGCGATACCCCACCGGATACATCGGTTTAGGGAACGTCTATGCCGTCCAGGGAAAGTATGAGAAGGCGGTCGAGGTAACGCGCGAGGCGCAGCAACTGGCGCCGGAGCGAGCGGCTCCTTATGGCAACCTGGCCAATTTGCTGCTTGCCTTGCAACGCCTGGACGACGCGCGAGAAACAATCCGTGAAGCCCAAGAGCGGAAGTTCGATGATGACATACTTCACAATGCGCTATATGGCCTGGCCTTTCTGGCGGCAGATGCTTCGGCAAGGGAGGAAGAGCAGCAGCGGTTTGCAGACGACGCGGCAACCTCGAACTTCGGCCTTTCTCTGGACTCGGATAGTGAGGCATATGCAGGTCATCTGCGAATGGCCCGCGAGCTAACAAGGCGCGCTGCGGATTCGGCAATGCAAGCTGACAGCAAGGAAAACGGTGCGATCTGGTGGGTCAATGCGGCATTGCGCGAAGCTGCATTCGGTAATTCCAGCGAAGCGAAGCAGAAAGCGGGTGAGGGGTTAAAGCTCTATCCAGCGAGCCAGGGGGTAGAGGTGGAAGCCGCGCTGGCCTACGCGATGGCCGGTGAAGCCGAGCGGGCGCAGTCTTTGGCACAGAACCTGAACCAGCACTACCCGCTCGACACCCAGGTGCAATCGCTCTGGTTGCCTGCCATCCAGGGGCAAGTAGCGCTGACCCGCAAGGCTCCAGCTAAAGCGATCGAAGACCTGCAACCGGCATTGCCGCCCATTGAGTATGGTCAGATCTTTTTCATCAGCCAAATTTCCTGCCTGTATCCAACCTACGTCCGCGGGCAGGCGTACCTGGCAGCGGAACAGGGTAAGGAAGCGGCAGCCCAGTTCCAGAATATCCTCGACCACAGTGGCATCGTCTGGAACTGCTGGACGGGAGCTTTGGCGCAACTGGGCGTGGCCCGCGCGAACGCAATGCAGATGAAGGCTTCGAGCGGCGCCGATGCTGATGCCGCCCGCGTCCGGGCGCTGACCGCGTACAAAGACTTCCTTACGCTATGGAGAGATGCCGACCCAGAGATTCCCATCTATAGGCACGCTAAAACGGAGTACGCGAAGTTGGAGTAGCGAGCTATTCTGTTCCCGTCTTTTTTTGCGAATGAATGACATGCCACCCTGTACGCTTTCGTTGGGCTACCGAAGCTACGGGCGGACCGCTCTCAGGACCGCCTCCGGCCGCATGAATCATCTTCCAGGCGTTCCGCACGCTCTCCTGCAGTTGCAGTTGGCGGGCCTTTACGAACGGGGCGTAGCTCTTCTCGGTGATCTTCACCGAAGCGTGGCCAAGCAGGAGCGAAACCTGATCGATGGGAACGCCCGCCAACAGCATCTCGACCGCAAAGGTGTCGCGGAACATGTGCGGGTGGCAGCGCTTGATCTCGCCGTCCGGAGTCCTGATATCAGTCAGCTTGAAAAGACGACGATAGCTTCTCTGCCAATTGGCGACCGCGCTTTTGGGATCCCCATTGCCACTCCAGAAGTAGTAGCGGAGATTGGGTTTCGGACCGGCCGGCAAATTCTCAAGAGCCTCGACCACGATCGGAGGAAGCGGAACATAGACCGGCGTTCCGGTTTTCGCCTGGTAGAGGAGGAGGCTGTCACCATGGAGGCGATGCCGTTCGAGGGTTATGGCATCGCGGATGCGCAACCCGCTCCAGCGCATTAACAGCGTCATAGTGCGGAGCCGCGTGCGATTCGAATCTGTATCGATGAATCCGCCCCGATTGTCACACACGCGGTAGGTGGCGTCGATGATGCGGTCGAATTCCTCAGGGGGGAAGTAGTCCGTGGGAATCTGAACAACCTTGATCTTGCCCAATCCGAGAGCCGGGTTTTCCTGAAGGTACCGGCGCCGCACGCAGGCCCAGAAGAAACCGATCAATCGGCTTTGTTTCTTCTGCTTTGCCAGGGCGGCATCAATCCAGGTGCTGCGAAAATTCAAAAGAGCGTCAAGGTCGATCTCATCGAGATAGGCAAGCCCCTGCGATTGCGTCCAGGAGAGAAACTGCTTGCGGAAGATTGTCGTCAGTTTGGTGTGCGTGGCAGTCGCGACGCCTCGGCTTGTTGCATCGGCCAGGTAAGCCTCGACGGCCGTCACTACCGTGACCCTTGGCTTTTGAGGTCGGTCCCCATTTGAGCCTTCGCGACGCGGAACCGGCGCGTCGACGGCCAGATCTGTTTTTGCCGCTGGACGATTTGTCGGCAGCAGCCCTTCCGCTCAGTTGCCGCCGAAGTTCCTCGGCCTCCTCCCAGCGAGGGGTCTTGGCGCTCTGGCGAATGAACTTGCCGTCGAGCGATCCCCATATCCACTTGGGGCAGCTACAACGGCGCCATGTCTTGTCGCCTGCGTTTTTGCAGTCTGGATGGTGGCGGGTATAAACGGAAAGCATGAGCACCCCGACTTCAGCGAAATTGTGCTCGAATCGCCAAATTGGGGCAAACCCTGAGACGCGACTGTACAGTGACTGTACAGTTTGGCCCGTGTTTTTCCGTCTGAATTTCTAAACCGCTTAAAATAAGTAGTTTAGATATGGTGGAGGCGGTGGGAGTCGGTCGGACTCCGGTACCTCAATCCACGTAACTTATTGACTCTGTGAAGTGCAAATCTGTCATGATTGTCATCATTTTCAGATCTTGGCACAATCCGGTCACAAAATGGGTTCAAATCGGACCCTGCTCACTTCTCAGCACCTTTCCACACTTCCCAATCTGGTTTCATCATTCGAGCACTCTGAAGTGCTCTGGGACCCTTTATACATGATTCGCCCCCGGTCAGTATCGGCCGGAAGCAAATGCGCCGCTTCGGATCTACCCGATGATCTTGATGTTTGCCGATTGAGCAATCGCAAACACTTTGACAAAACCGCTTCCCGAATCGACGTCGGTCGGACCAGAGGTGACAGTGAGAGCTCCCGGGGCGCAGCGATCCCCAAAGAGCATGTACGCCAGCCCGGCGCCGCCGAGACGTGGACGCCAGCAGAGACCCTGAAGCGAGGGGAGACTGTCGTGCAGGAAGCGAGCCCAGGTGCGAGTGTGGGGGTATTGGCTCGGTGGAGTGTGAATCAGTTCTTCCTCCTTCAAGGAGGTGCGGCGGCGCGCGATAACGAGTTGGCGCAGCTGAGGGTTCGTCAACTCAACGACAACCAGGTCGGCGTTGACCACGAGCTCGCTATAGCTTGAATCTTTGAGGCCGATCCGAGGGAAGGTCGGTGATGGAATGTGCTTCACGCCGTGGAAGATGCTTTCGAGTGCCGCCGCGGTGATGTTGTCGGCAGCGTATAGCGTAGGCACATTGGCGGCCGGAGCTCCAGGAAACGGATTGAATCGAGCGCCTTCCTCCTCGATCTCGATGCGTTTGGCGGTGTTCGGGTTATAGATATTGCCCGCACGCGATTTGCTATGGAAGCGCGTCAATGCCGAGCCCGCCTTTAGGATCGCGGTCTGGATGACGAGTGCGGGATTTGCCGCGACCGGCGCGGGCGGGCATTTAATAGGCATCGGCGGGACTGGCCGCGGCGCGAGCAAGCGAGAGAACACGTTGGGGATCAGACTTCAGTAGTTCGAGAGGCTTCCGCCCTCCAATGTTTGCGTTGGGAGTAGTAAAGAAGTAAGCGAAGTCCCACCCGTTGGCGTGGCTCGGATACGCCTGGATGACCTGCCCAATTGTTCTCAGAGGCTCTCCATCCTGAAACTGGAAGCGCGGATACCGGAGCTGCCCCTCGTATTTCACCGCGAAGATCTTTCCTTCTTGAGCCCAGCGCGAGGCGAGCGCAGCTCGATTCTTCGCAGTGCTGGTGCTTTGATCCGCAACATCCTTCGCGGTCCAGCTCGGATTGTTCTTCATGAACTGGCTTCGCCATTCCACCGTATCGCGGTCGATCGTTTCCTGAGCTGCAATCTCATCGAAGGTGGCTTTGACGAAGTTCTCCCATCCGGGCAACGGTTCAACGTTCTTTTGTTCTTTCTCTTCTACCTGCATGACGAGAGGCATGTTTCGGAATCGCTCGGGAAGGTGAGGTAGCCTGAGATCATCAAGCAAAAGCGTGTCGAGATGGGCCGTGTTGATGTAGACGCCAGGCGATGGCTTCGCTTCTTTTTTTAGAGCGCTCACCGCTGCCTTGCCCGCGAATACCTTTACGATGTAGCGGACATTGCTGTGTTCGAGCACACCGATAAGAGAGTTCCCTTTTTCTCCAGCGCCCACCACTCCGACTTCCATCTTCGAGAGAGCGGTCCATCCTTTCAGATAGGCTTGGACGAACCAACCAGTCGCACTCAGGATGTTGGGTGCCGGGACCCTCTTGGCGGCATGGTAGATCACGACACCGTAAGCCGCGTTGGCATGGCTTTGCTCGGGAGAGACCGCTGCAATGAGTTTGTCCATGGCATGGCGAACATCGAGCGTATGAATGCCGGAAGGCTCAAGGAGCGCTGCAGAAGCTGTTAGAGACTCTGACATGACCACACCATCCATGATTTTCATGATACTAATGATCTCCGTGATAGTCAAGCGCTCCTTGACATGATCTCTGCTCGCAACCCCAATCGCGAGGCGGGTCCCCTCAAGCTAAGTTCTTCCGGGGACTAGCGAATCCTCATTGTCTGAAGTCGGGTGGCGCATCTTTGCTTCCTTCGCCAGAACTGTGATGGCGTGCGCAAAAGCCCGACGACTGGGACCCGAATACGGCGGAATAAGGCGGAATAGGGTGATCGTCCAGAGCTTTGCCATTTGCCCAAGCCAGCACCCGATCTACAAAGGCATCGACGACCAAGTCACCGCACCGTCAAGGGATAGAAATACGAAGCTGGGTCTCCCTCATGGGTCGTTGCGAGAAAGTAGGTGCCCGGGGGTAGGCTGCGCAGATCAAGAGCGACCGTGAGGTCCGTGTGAAATCCCTGCACATTTGCGACAGCACGGCCGGTTGCTCTTTCTGAGGCGCCGCTGCGATCGGTGGCGACGGATACAACGTAATTTCCACCTGGACTGAAATTCGGAAGAATCACGTGGGCGGTGTCCAATCGACGCGGAAGGACCACTGCCGATACGGTAGTTGTGTCAGTACCTCGGGTCGTACCCGCCTGGCTGAGATCAATCGTCACGGCCACCGGAGTGGAGTCGGCGACTTGGGCCGGCGTAGCTACCGAATGAGTGCGCCAGTAGATCACCCCAGCTACAGCTAAGCAGCAAAGAAGGACAGACGCGAATACCGCCCATCGCCAGTTCGCCGCGGGACCTGGGTGAGATAGAACTTCAATGTTTGCATGCTCCGGTTGCTTGTTCCGGAGCCTACGAAGTTCGATCAGCTCCCGCGTGCACTCGGCGCACTTCAAGACGTGGAGGTACTTTGGATCGGAAAGATCCAGCTTTTGGGGCGAGTACACCCACGTTTTCAGAGTGGAATGGTCGATACAGCCAATGCGCTCAGGATTAGGGTATTTTTCGAGGACGTGCTCCTGAAGCTTCTCAAAGAGCAACGTGTCATCGTCATCATCCTCGAAAAACGACTGACGCTCGTCCACTGAATCCTTCCCGGTCGCGTGAAGTACCTTTGCCGGAGTTTACTGCGGAGCACCCGGAATTCCCAATTTTTGTCGGATACGGTCGAGACACCTTTTGCATTTCTTTCGTATCGCTCCTGGGCTGGTAGCCGTTCTGGCCGCCACGTCGCTCCAAGACTCCGAGCTGCCGTACCGCATCATCAGCGCCTCGCGCACTTTGGGTGGGGCATCTGCAAGGATTCTTTCCGCGTCAATCGCTGCGTCTACTGCGGAAATTTGCGAATCGGATGAGGAGGCTTCGGATGCAACGGAAGAATCAATGAAAACGAATGGTGCACGTTGCTTGCGCCGACCGCCCGACCTCCAGCTTGCAGAAGCGAGAGAGGACTGCCCTCACCTCTTCGTGATCCTTAGGCGGATGGTCGACAAGGTAGGCGACAGCTTGTTCTATCGCTTCTTCCATGATCTCGGCAGCGAGAGTCTCGTCGCCGAGCACATAGGCAGCGGCGCGTTGCGCGTCCGGCCACTGTCTTTCTACGGCGGCGCGCACCGCCAGCATGATCTGAGAAGAGCCAGGCGAGTCCTTCACAACCCAGCAGCGGTCTAGTGGAGACGGGGAGGCCATGACTAAACAAATGAGCAAAGTCCGATTGACAACCTGATCGGGCACAGGCGTCGAGTCAGTAACGCCACTTTACCCGAAAACAGCCCCGATTTCCACATTGCGAGCTAATTTTCCACGAACCGCGTCCGCTTTGGGCGTTTTCCACAGCCTTATATGTATAGGGCTTTTTCCGCCCTTTGCACGCTCCCCCTTGTTCGAGGTGCATATGGCAACCGCTCGCCCCTTACCAGGATTCGCCCCCAGATGGGGATCGGAAGCGATCGCTCTGGCTGAACATGCCAGAGTGCTTTCAGGAAACAAACTTGCCCAACTCGTTCGCACGCTCCAGCGACAGACCGGCCGTACGCAGGAGGAATGCTGGCGCTTCGTGATTAAGTACGGCATAAAAGCGGAGGTCAATCACCGTCGCTGGCACCAAGAAGAACTCGACGAAGCACGGGAACTGCTCACGAAGTACTCGGTGGAGGAAGTCGCGAA
>Ga0207098_10015_pt1 | contig 50499 bp, 44 predicted proteins | sample Alteio_BWMinHeat_84_FD_153548 | JGI IMG/M metagenome (GOLD analysis project Ga0207098, IMG submission 153548) | Enriched cells from forest soil in Barre Woods Harvard Forest LTER site, Petersham, Massachusetts, United States -... | ecosystem: Environmental > Terrestrial > Soil > Temperate forest >...
GTCAATGAAGCAGTTCCTCAAATACCACGGATCGTCGCCTACTCACACAGGAACACCGCTTCCTTCACTGACAGCTCACGATTTCACTTTCGAGCAATGTAAGCAGCGAATCAATGCGCGAACAAATTGAGGGAACTGAATCGCCCCAGATATTTCCATCCTCTAGTCCTTCGAAGAGGCAATAGCCGGGATCGATCGACAACTTAGCGGCGAAGCAAAGGCATTGCGCGCCGCATGGTTTTTGTGTACGACTCGACGGAGATAAATCTGCGGCTTCTAACGATCGTCGAATGCGACCGCCGCGCCAACAGCGATTTCCTATGGCCCTTGACTAAACGGACGAAAGCATGTGCCCCATCCTCATTTTCTTGGTAGCAAGATAGGACATTGCATCGGGGCTCGGATCAACCTCGCAACCCACGCTGAACGACCTCGATTCCAGCGCCCTCGATCGCTTCTATTTTTTGAGGGTTATTGGTCAGAAGTCGTACCTGGGTGATACCCAACAATCGGAGAATGTTCGCCGGCAGGACAAAGTCACGCAAATCCGCCTCGTAACCGAGACGCTCGTTCGCTTCGACAGTGTCGAACCCTTGATCCTGGAATCCGTAGGCTTTGAGTTTCTCCATCAGCCCGATTCCGCGCCCCTCTTGACGTTCATAGATCACGATGCCTGAGCCTTCTTTGGCGATAGCCTGCATGGCCAAGGTCAGTTGTTCCCCACAGTCGCATCGCTGTGATCCGAAAACGTCTCCAGTTAAGCACTCGGAGTGAATTCTGACAAGGGGAGTGCCGGACAATACATCCCCCATGATAAGTACTACAGCGGTCTCGAGCTTGCATCCCGCGCTCCGTTCAAACCCCAACGCGCGGAATTTTCCCCACTTTGTTGGGAGAGAGGTGTTGGCGACGCACATTATCGAGTGAGAGTGGTCATCGCCCTTCATGCATTCGCCTCTGCCAAGAGTCGGATTTTGTGATCCACAAGCTCTGCAATGCTTAACACCACCATTTTGTGCATTGCAGAAAAGGCCTCGATGTCGGTTCCCTTGGCCATGGTTCCATCGGGATTTGTAAGTTCGCAGAGAACCGTAGCAGGTTTCAAGCCTGCTAGTCGGGCTAGCTCGACCGAACCCTCGGTATGCCCTTGCCTTTCTAGAACGCCGCCAACAGCAGTTCGAAGCGGAAAGACATGTCCGGGGCGCGTGAGATCCGAAGCCATTGCATTGTTCGCAACGGCTGTTCGGATCGTGGTGACTCGATCCGCCGCTGAAACTCCGGTGGTGATGCCTTTACGCGCTTCGATGCTCACCGTGAAAGACGTCTTGAATCGGCTTTCGTTGTTTGAAACCATCGGCGGCAATTCCAGGCGGTTGCATGTTTCCTCGGTCAAACACAGACACACGATTCCGCTGCACTCGCGGATTAGCATCGCCATAACTGCAATAGAAAGACGTTCAGCAGCCACGACTAGATCAGCCTCGTTCTCGCGATCAAAATCGTCAACGAGGATGACCGGATGGCCCCGACGAAGGTCTTTCACAGCTCGAATAAAGCGACCCTCAAATGGAAGCTTCACCAGCTCAAGTGTGTCGGCTGGGGCGGCGGTGATGGGAATAACGGACATATGAAACGCTCCTCGTTTGATAAAGCTCGGATCGTTTCAGGGCCGGCAGAACTGTATTCGCCGGCGCCTTGGGCTGCGCCGATACGTCGGTTGCGCTCTCATTCATTCGGACTGTAACCGTCGTCCCTGGAATCTCGCCAAGTCGGCTGCCCGTGAGACTGAGGGCGCTGGCGGGCTTACCCGGTGGGGACTTTCATCCAGCCCTGAAGGCAAAGTTTGCGATTGTTCGAGTTTCGTCGACTCACTACTAGGAAAAAACGTGCGGTGCAACGGGTGATCCGCTCCGTTCGATCCAGAGTAAGGACCCACCATGTGGAGCGCAATTACATGTTCATGTCGTGCCTGAAAACGTAATGCATGACGGACCACAGTCATACGAAGAACAACGAGGACAAGAGTTCGTCAACTCTTGACCTGATCCGTGAGCCTTTTAGGCAGCGAACACTACTTATTTATCTCGTGAATCTCTGCAACCTACGCTGCAGACGGTCAGCAATCTCCGAGGCAAGCGCGTGGCACCCGAACCCAATTTGAATGTCTATCCAGGATGGATCATTTCGCGAGCATAGGCTAGGCCCATGCCATAACCGCCGCCATTTTCGACGACGATGGCGCGAGCTGCTTCGTAGGTTTCGTGATGCGTCCAGTCGCGTTGAAACTCGAGAAGTACCTGAATCCAGCTCGTGAGTTGGGCACCCGCCTGCTCCAGCCTTCTCAAAGCGAGCTCATGGCTGGCTGGTGTGAGTCCTCCGCATGTGTCGGCAACGACGAACACGTCGTACCCTTCCCCGAGGGCTGAGAGCACCGGAAACGACACACAGGCCTCGGTCAGCAGACCGGCAACGAGCAATCGCTTACGGCCCGTGGCCTCAACCGCTCCGCGCGCGATATCGTCTTCCCATGCGTTCATGTTTCGGCGCTCAACCGCCTTTACATCAGGAAGCGCTCCCTGGACTTGCGGGAACAACGGCCCGCTGTATACCTTTGATGCCGACGTTGTGGCGATCACCGGCACCCCGAATGCTGCAGCCGTCTTGGCGAGAGCGACCGCATTGTTAAGCAGCACCTGCCGGGAAATGGACTCTGTGCCAAATCCAAGGCCGGCCTGCAAGTCCACAAGCAGCATCACACAGTCTGCAGGTTTCAATAACGTCTCGCTTCCATTCATCGGGTACTCCTGGTTTGACGGTTCGATGTTGCGTTATTGCACCGAAGGTTGGCCGCAATCGCCATGGTGAGAGCGCTACCTTGCACTCAGTCAATCTGCGCTGCGGTCAATGGGTCGCTGGCGAAACGGGCGAGTGAATCTCAGCAATATAGCCTCCTGGGAACTGCACCATCGCCGACATGCGCCCCTGGGTGTTGAGAGGCGGAATCAGGACCTTGGCTCCAAGGGATGCCGCTTTCTGAATCGTGGCTGCCAAATCATCGACCTCGTAGCCCGTCGTCTCTCGGCCGAAGGGGTACGGCAGGTGACCGTCAGTTACTAGGACCAGAAGCTTGCCAAAAGTGGACTCGACTCGAATCCGACGAAACGTCGTGCCCGGCTTGCCGATCTCATCGCCCGGCGCGTCGGGTTCATCGGACGCAACCGATCCGCCCGAGAAAGCCACAAAACTGCGAAGAAACGTGTCGGCAGCATCCTCTGACACATACGCGCGATTCTCCGGCACATGCGCAAATCGCGCATACGATGGCGCCTTCGTATGCCAGTAGATCTGCGTCATCACACCGCCCGGGAACCGAATCACGGCATCCATGCCGATCGGGTCAGGAAACGGCGTCACCACCACTTCTGCTCCGCTGGCTCGTGCTGCCTTGATCGCTGCATCCATGTTCGTAATGAGATACCCCGTGCGCTCCGCGCCGAAGGGGGCGGGTATCGGCGTCTTGAATCCGAATAGCGACACCGTTCCCACGGGCGTTTGCAACAGTTGTGATGTGGTACTGCTCGGCGTCGGCGTCACCGTGGCGACGACCTGATTCGTGCTTTTGCCTCCGAATGTGCCCAGAAAGCTCGCGACAAATGCGTCTACGTCGGATGGCGCGACGTAGACATGGGCGGTGTCGTACTGCGGTCCGATGGCAACGCTTGGAACGGAGCCTGTGCCTTGCGGGCTCTGTGCCCATCCGAGTTCCGAACGGTTCGCGAAGCTGAAAACGAGCAGGACCAAAGCGAAAAGACGACGGGTTCGATTCATAGCCTTACTTCCTCCTGATGATGCTCCTGACTCGTACGTCACAGTCGGCGAATCCCTTTGAAAACAGCATTTGGACAGTGCCGTTCATCCGATTACCCATCAAAGGAGGCGTAAAGCAGCTCGCAGTAAATACGTGACCAAAGCAAAGACGATCAATGAGCTCAGGTAAATTCCTGTGAACCACAAGAACTGCCTTTTCTGTGTACTCATCCATCCCATCCCTTCTCCGGTGTTTTGCCGCGAAATACCCAGTACGCAAAGAACGAATATCCGAGAACTACGGGTGTGACAACGATTGCTCCGGTGAGCAGGAAGATCTGGCTTAGACGCGAGCTGGACGCGTTCCAAATGGAAACGCGAAATGGCACAACCATCGGAAACACAAGGATCGCAATACCTGCGATGCCGGACGCTATCATCACCATGCCTGCGGCCAGGGGACGAACGTCGGGACGCTTCCCGATACTGTTGAACAGAATGAAAGCGGCAATCAGCAGTGTGCAGTCTACTGTTCCGAGCAACAAAGGGTGGATCTGCCATGCAGCTCGAATGCCAGGCTGAACAAGGAGCGCGACCCCTCCAACGACGAAGAAGGTAAGAAGAAAGAGCGGCAATGCAATGCGCAACGTTCGTACCGAAAATCTGTGCAAGAGAGCCGACGTCTTGAATTGGAGCCAGCAACCGCCGAGCACTACATATCCTTCAAGTACGCAGAGGGCACAAAGCAAGGGAAAAGGATGAAAGCAATCGAAGACGCTCCCGCTGAACGTGACCCCATCGATCGATATACCTTCGATCAATGCACCCAGAATAAGACCCTGCATGCACGCGGCGACAATCGACCCGATCGCAAAAATTACGTCCCACCTGCGGCGGTAAGGCCTCATTTGGCCACGAAACTCGAATGTGACCCCGCGCAGACCCAGTGCCAGCAGCATCACGATGATCGGAATATAGAGGGCTGGCATGAGAATGCCATACGCGACTGGAAATGCCGCCAGAAGAGTCACCCCGGTCATGATCAGCCACGTCTCGTTGCCATCCCACGTCGGCGTGATGGAATCGACCATATGGTCTCTCGATTTCTCGTGCGGCTGTAGCAGAAGCAGCGCCCCGACTCCGAGATCGAAGCCGTCGAGCAAGACATACAGCGCCACTGACAGAGCAGCGAATCCGGCACAAAAGAGAGGCAGGTCCATCGTGCTACCTCCCCGCCACGGCATTGGCGTTCGCGCTATCGAGCACATGGGGACGGAATGCGTTCTTGAGAGACCCCGAGGCGTCAGCCTGGGCGAGAGCCAAATCAGGCCCTCGCCGAATGATGCGCGCCACAAAGAAAAGAAACGCGACCATGAAGAATGCGTAGATACATACAAATGCGATCAGTGTCGCTAGCAGCGTCTGCGCCGGGACCGGTGAGACGGCGTCGATCGTCCTCAACAGCCCGAAGATTACCCAGGGCTGGCGCCCGGTCTCCGCGAGATACCATCCTCCAAGCGTAGCGATAATGCCTGACGGCGTCATCGCTATCAGGAAGCGGAGAAACCACGTCGTGGTGTAGAGCCGGTGCTTCCATCGAAGCCACAGAGAGCTAGTTGCCGCGGCGAACATCAGGATGGCGATCCCATACATTATGCGGAATCCGTAAAAGACCATGCCCATGATGGGTTGTCGGTCCGGCGGCGTGTTCTTCAGGCCCTCCACCCGGCCATGAAGACTGTGTGTGAGCCAGATGCTGCCCAAATGAGGAATGCCGAGAGCGAAACGATTGCGCTGTCCCTTCTGGTCTGGCAGAATCACCCAGTAGTACGGCGCCGGCGATGCCGACTCCTTCTCCCAAAAGCCCTCGGCTGCCTGCATCTTCGAGGGCTGGTGCTTCAGCATTGTGCCGTAGAGAATGTCGCCAATGAATACTTGGCCCGCGATAAGCACGGTCCCAAACGCTGTACCAAGCGCTACGCTCTTTTTAGCAAACGCAAGATGCTTGCCGCGCAGCAAGTACCATGCGCCAACGCCCGCCACCAGAAACGAGGCGGTCAGATAAGCCGCGCTCAGCATATGCGGCAAGCGCACCAACCAAGAGGGGTTATTCAGAACATGCCACCAGCTGACTACGACCAGGCGGTCATTTCGGACCGCAACGCCATCTGGGGTCTGCATCCAGCTGTTTGCTGAGAGGATCCACGAAGCTGAGAGCAGTGTGCCAAGCGCAACCATGCACGTAGCACAATAGTGGAGCTTTGGTCCCACCCGATGCATGCCAAAGAGCATGATCCCCAGGAAGCCCGCCTCAAGGAAAAAAGAAGTGAGTACCTCGAGGGCAATCAAGGGCCCGATCGCCGGCCCGGCAAGCTGCGCAAACCGTGAAAAGCCCAGTCCAAACTCAAAGGAGAGAACTATGCCGGTCACGACTCCGACTCCGAAGCCCATTGCGAAGATGCTCAGCCAGAAGCGATAGATCTGCAGATACAGCACATCCTTGGTCTTGAGCCAGAGGCCTTCTATGACAGCAAGGAACATCGCAAGTCCGATAGACATCGTCGGGAAAATAATGTGAAAGCTCACCGTAAATGCGAACTGCACGCGGGCTAGCGTAGCCGGATTCAGGCTCATCGTGCGTCCCCTTCGGCCGGAACGAGGTTAACGCTTATCACAACAAAAATGATGGCCATGAGCAGCCCTGCTATCGCGATCCATATTCCGAACACCCCGACGATCGCGAAAAAGAATATCCCGCCCAACAGCGTCGGAGTCAGGATGCCCCCAATCTTCGCGACCACCCACCAAAAAGTCTTCAACATCTGTGCTCCTCCGCAACTGGGTACCTGTCTTGCCGCAACAGATCATCCCGTAAGCGCCTCTGCAAACGATACCAACTATCCTTTCTCGTCCTTGTCTGAGCTTTCACGAGCAACACCTACCTCGGTGCAACACCGCGTGAGCCTTCAGGCATGCAAAGCAGCAGCAAACTCCGCGCGGTGTGTCCGCGAAAGCGCTGCCAGAGCTCTGATGTCAGACTGATGAGCGCAACCAAACCCAATACCAGAGCGAGTGCTTCAAGTAGAGCCGCGCCAACAGCCGCGCCTGAACAATCATGACAACCGTGGAAGCGCACCTCCCCCATCGCGGGCTACTCCCTCCCGCCAAAGAGGACTCCGAGGCTAGATCGGACGCGCCGCGCGACCGTGATCTGCTCAGTTCGAACTAGGGTACCGGCCTACCATCTAAAGCGCTATTACATGTTCATGTCGGGCCCGTAAAACAAAATGCGACGTGGGAGTCTTGAATCCAAACAACTGGGAGCATGTACAGCTTGGAGGCGTCGTGACGGTGACCCCGGCTTGCTTTGTGCTGGTGCCTCCAAACGTACCAAGAAACGCCTTCACGAAGGCCTCAACATTTTCTGGCGCGACATATGCGTGTGTTGTATCGCACTGTGGAGCGACGGCGACAAGGGGCGTCGCTTTCACAGCGCCCGTTTCCGTAAAACAGGCTGATACACCGAAAATCAGAATCGCCATCGCGCCAACGCGAAACGCAGAATAAAGTGTTCGCGTAGGGGTCCTCCTCCCGATTCTGTGGTCCGCGGCCTCCGGTATCAGAGATTAGTGCTTACTGCTTTTATGACACTTCCTCAAAAAGGGCGTGAGCACTTCAGTCCCTTGAACGACGACACTGACCGAATTCAAAACAGAGAGAAGATCATGGTACGGGCGACCTCGAGCTCTTTATCGACGATTGTGTGCGGTCTTCCGGTGTGGCGCATGAGTTCGACTCGAGCCCCCATTCGCTCCAGTTCTCGGGCCGAAGCTTCGACGCGGGACCAGGGAACGTGAGGATCGGGATCCCCTGAGCTCAATAGCGCTCTCGTGCCCGCAAGCGACCCCTCATGCTGAAGCTCACTATCGGATGGACCCACAAGGCCTCCGGTAAATGCAATGAGCGCCCCATAATGCGCCGGGCAACGGGCGATGGACTCGGTGGCGAGACATGCACCCTGAGAGAATCCGCAAACTACGACGTTACTGCGCTGAATGCCGGCGACCACGCAATTTTGAATAAGGCTCTCAACTCTCGCGATAGCTGAAGTCAGCCAAGGTTCGTTTTGCTCGGTAGGCGCGAGAAAGGAATACGGATACCAGGAGTGGTTCGCAGCCTGCGGGGCCAGAAATGCGATGCGTTCTTCGTAGAAGGTCTCCGCAAGTTCGAGAATATCTTCTGCCGAACTGCCGCGGCCATGCAGAAGAATCACCGCGCATCGCGCTCCTTTGGGATCGTGACCGGCTTGAACAACCGTCATGTTGGCATGCGGGTCATGCATCTGCTTGCTCTTTTCGCACGTGTGGCAATTCAATCGGCAAAAGGACCTGTTCAATGTCTGCGCGGCGCTTTTCAAGCCACGGCGGCAGTTTGAGTGCTTCGCCAAGATGTTCGACGGGCTCATCAAACGCGAATCCCGGTCGGTCGGTGGCAATTTCGAAAAGAACGCCGCCGGGCTCACGAAAATAGATGGATTGGAAGTAAGTTCGATCGAGCACGGGTGTGACGTTCAGCGGCACTTTAGAAAGCACCTCGCGCCACTCAATCTGTGCGCCGTCACTCGGCGCGCGAAATGCAATATGATGCACCGTTCCAGCACCCGTGTGTCCATAGACGAGTTGCGGCTGAACGCGGATGTCGATGCGGTTCCCCGGAGCACGCGCGGGTGATACAAACCGAATGCGATTGTTTTCCTGACCAGCGCGCGCGAAACCCATTCTCTCGATTACCTGTGCGGTCATTTCGAAACCCGCTTCACAGAGAGTGACTCCATCGAATCCCCGGATCGTGTGCTCGGCGGGGACATTGCTTGTACGAGGTGCGACTAAGGGTGACGGGTTGTCCGAACCGACGAGTTCGATGCGCATGCCGTCGGGATCGCCAAGGCTCAGGACGGGATCGCCAAAGCGCTCGCCGGCATGTTCCACAGCGGACCCCGCAGCAAGGACGCGCTGCTCCCAGAAAGGCAGCGAGGAAGTCGGCACGCAGAATGCGACGGCTGATGTTTCTCCGGCGCCGACGCGTCCTCGTGAGGCGTGCGGCCACGCGAAGAACGTCAGGATCGACCCCGGCGAACCAACGTCGTCCCCAAAATAGAAGTGGTAGGAACCGGGATCATCGAAGTTTACGGTTCGTTTGACAAAGCGAAGACCGAGCACCTCACAGTAGAAATCGAGGTTGCGCTGCGGGTCCGAGGCAATCGCTGTTACGTGGTGAAGTCCGACAATTGGTTCCAGCATGCATTCCCCCAACACGAATTCGTCATTCGGATCATCCGGCGAGACAATCCAAGGCTCTCAATTATGCACCGGGATGAATCATGTCGCGCGCGTAAGTGAGCGCCATCCCATATCCGCTACCGCTACATTGCTCAGAAACGTTCGCCGCGTACTCGACTCTACGCCGAGCGTAGGTCCGACCTGACAAACGACAAGCAACATCACACACGCTTCCGGACTTAGAAGTATCTCAACCCCACTTATCACAATCATTCTCCGCGTGGATATTTGGCAATTCTCTTGCTTGAAAGAATAGGAGCGCGCCAAGCGTTAATCAACCTTTCGGGCAGGGCATGGGCTAGACGGCCATGGCTACTCTACTCCACCACTTCAAAAGGGTAAATACGAACAGCCCAAATTTGAGCAAGGCCGCGTTGTCGACGGTACGTGAATAACAGCGACCATGCGACATTGAACTAAATGTTCGATCCTCTACCTAGAGCATTCTTCCAAACTCGTGTCTCGATGTAACTACCAGAAACATGTAATTTCGCCGCCTTTGCCCTCTTGTTACTATCGCCTTCGTTGACCTAGGTCGTCGATCCAGAACGCAAAGTGTCGAACGATTTCCTTTGATGTAAATGTATGACCTACTTCAGCGGATCAACCCCCATTGAGTGAGACATTCTTGACTCGATTTGGAGTGTCAGCCGAGGTGCAACTGCTGCGAGAAGGCCCGCGGGATTTGGACCCGGCTGAGGCAAGAGCCAGCGAACCACTTGCACGAACACGCAAAGAACCGGAGGAAACATGAAGCTGGAACCAAGAAGCGAAAAGGGGCTGTTGACGCCGGATAACTGCGTCATCACCCTCATTGACCATCAGCCGCAAATGCTGTTTGGTGTCACCAACATCGACCGGCAGACGCTCATCAACAACGTTGTCGGCTTCGCCAAGGCCGCCAGGATCTTCGATGTTCCCCTGATCCTGACCACAGTCGAAACGAAGTCGTTCAGCGGAAACCTTTGGCCTCAACTAAAGGCTGTCTATCCTAACCAAACCCCGATTGAGCGCAGCAGCATGAACTCGTGGGATGACGAGAAGTTCGTGGCTGCGGTGAAGAAGACGGGCCGCAAGAAGATCGTGCTCGCTGGTCTGTGGACGGAAGTGTGCGTCGCATTCCCCTCAATCCAGGCGATCCACGACGGCTATGAGGTGTATGTCGTTGAGGATCTCTGCGGAGACCTGGATGAAAGGGCTCATAACGCGGCGATGCGACGGGCCGAGCAGGCCGGAGCAAAGCCGGTCACCTGGATTCAGGTGATGCTCGAGTGGCAGCGCGACTGGGCAAAGAGGGATACGTATGACGCCGTGATGGATGTCGTGAAGCACCATGGCGGTGCCTACGGGATGGGCGTCGAATACGCCTACACCATGGTCCACGGTGCTCCAGCCACAGTTTACCCAGGATGGGAAGTTCCGTCAGAGCTGGTTCACAACTAGCGAACTCAAGCAAGGGCCGGTGGATCGGCCGGCCCTGACCTCTCACAAGACCAACGTCTCATTCGTTTCGCCACGGAGCCAAATTAGATATTGCGAAACGATTGCACCAGAGATAACCGGAAACGGCCAGGAGGAGACGAAGATGGCAGCACTCAGTGGGAAGTCGGCACTGGTTACGGGTGGGTCCCGCGGCATTGGCGCCGCTATTGCAAGGCGGCTGGCGAAAGAAGGAGCGGACGTCGCCATCACCTACAGTTCTTCGCAGCAACGTGCACAGCAGGTCGTCGACGACATTCTTAAAGGAGGCGGCAGGGCTGTCGCGATCAAGGCGGATGCTGCGGATCAGCCCGCAGTGCGCGCGGCTGTGCAGCAGGTAGCACAACAGTTTGGCAAGATTGACATCCTGGTGAACAACGCGGGGTTGCTCGCCTTTGCGCCGATTACAGACTTTCCGGTCAACGACTTCGAGAAGGTGCTTTCGGTGAATGTGCGCAGTGTCTTCACAGCAACCCAGGAGTCAGTGCGGCATATGCCGGATGGGGGAAGAATCATCACGATTGGGGCGGTGAATAGCGAAAGAGTGCCGGTCCCGGGGGCATCAGTTTACGCTCTGACGAAGGGAGCGGTTGCCAACTTCACGAAGGGGCTCGCGCGCGATCTGGGTGGTCGAAAGATCACAGTGAATAACATCCTGCCGGGACCAGTAGATACAGAGGCGAATCCGGCCAGCGGCCCGTTTGCGGACATCATGCTTGGATTTATGGCTGTAAAACGTTATGGCCACGCGGATGAGGTTGCCGCGATGACAGCATACCTAGCCGGTCCCGAGGCGGGATATATTACCGGCGCTTCTCTGCTGATTGACGGTGGATTTGCGGTGTGATAGCGGGACCCCACAATTGGCTAGGCGAACCCAAGGACAGAGCCGGTGAGTCGGCCGGCAAGCGGAGGCATTAATGGGAAACCTCAGAGTCTTTCATAACGGTAAGATCGCAACCAATTCAAAGCCATATTTCGCCGAGGCGATCGCCGTAGAGAACGGGAAGATATCTTCGGTGGGACGAAACTCCGATGTTCTTCGTTTGAAGAAACCAGACAGCGAGACCATTGACTTGCGCGGCCAAACAGTCATTCCCGGCTTGAACGACTCGCATCTGCACATCATCCGGGGCGGGCTCCACTACAACCTTGAACTTCGATGGGATGGAGTACCCTCTTTGGCCGATGCGCTTCGGATGCTCAAGGAGCAGGCGGCGCGCACTCCTGCCCCACAATGGGTGCGCGTGGTAGGCGGGTGGAACGAGTTTCAATTTGCCGAGCGTCGCATGCCAACGCTTGACGAAATCAATGCGGTGGCGCCGGAGACGCCTGTCTTTGTCCTGCACCTCTATGATCGTGCGTTCCTGAATGCGGCTGCTCTCCGCGCTGTGGGATTTACGAAGAACACCCCCAATCCGCCAGGTGGAGAGATTCAACGCGACAATCAAGGCAATCCGACTGGCATGCTGATCGCACGGCCAAACGCAGGAATTCTCTACTCCACGCTCGCAAAAGGGCCGCTGTTGTCATTTGAGGATCAGCTTGTCTCGACACGGCACTTCATGCGCGAGATGAACCGCCTTGGCGTGACCAGCGCAATTGATGCGGGCGGAGGTTTCCAAAATTATCCGGACGATTACGGCGTGATCACCGAATTGCATAGTCGCAACCAGATGACTGTGCGGGTTGCCTATAACCTCTTCACACAGCGTCCAAATCACGAACTCGAAGATTTCAAGCGGTGGACTGGCAGCGCCATACTTCACGCGGGCGATAGCACCTTCCGTCTCAATGGCGCCGGCGAAATGCTTGTCTTTTCTGCCGCTGATTTCGAAGACTTTCTGGAGCCGCGACCGAACCTGAACGGAGTGATGGAAAGCGATCTCGAGGCAGTTATTCGCCATCTTGCAGCAGCACACTGGCCGTTCCGCCTGCACGCAACTTATAACGAATCGATTGAACGTTTCCTCAATGTTTTTGAGAGAGTAAATCGCGACATTCCGTTCAAGGGATTCCACTGGTTCTTCGATCACGCGGAAACAATCAGCGATCGAAATATAGAGCGAGTAGTTACGCTGGGCGGTGGCATTGCGGTGCAACATCGCATGGCATACCAGGGCGAGTATTTTGTGAACCGCTACGGCGCCGACGCTGCACGCAAGACACCTCCCGTTCGGCGAATGCTGGACCTGGGGTGCCCTTTGGGAGCCGGAACGGACGCGACTCGTGTCGCGAGCTTCAATCCCTTTGTCTGTCTATACTGGCTAGTGACTGGGAAAACAGTTGGAGGTCTGGAACTCTACTCGGAGAAGAACCGGCTTACGCGAGAAGAGGCGTTGCGGCTTTACACGCTGGGGAGCAGCTGGTTCTCCACGGAGGATGGCGCGAAGGGCGGACTTTACGTAGGTCAGATGGCCGACTTCGCTGTACTGACCAACGACTACTTCAAGATCCCGGCGGAAGAAATCAAGAATCTCGAGTCTCAATTGACAGTGGTGGGAGGAGAAGTCGTTCACGCGAGCCATGACTTTCAGTCACTTGCTCCTCCGCCTCTGCCGATAGCGTCGGACTGGGCTCCGACCGCGCACTATGGGGGCTATCACCAGGCAGATGCAGCCACCGCCGGGTCTCTTATTCATCACTGCAAAGGACACTCGCACGACGGGCCGGGTCGGCACAAGTTAGGTGAAGCAATTTGGGGCCTGGGATGCGACTGTTTCGCGTTCTGACCTGATCCTTCTCGGGAGCCGCAGTTCACAAGAGTGGAGGAAGAGCGCAATGAAAGGTCTGCTCATATCATTTGCAGTTGGAGCATTTGTGGGCCTGCTCTATGGAGTCATTAAGGTGAAGAGCCCAGCACCGCCTATCATTGCCTTGCTTGGACTGCTCGGCATGGTGATAGGTGAACAGGTAGGTAGTTGGGTTCACACCAGGAACGCGAACGTGGCTCACGCAGCGGCGACGTGCCTTTCCGGCAAGCGCTGGGACACACCTGTAAAGGTCGCAGAGCAGATTTCCGTTTTACCTCGAGCGGAGTGAGAAATTGTTTTGACCAAGTCTCTTTTTGCAACAGCCTTCATTCTGTTGGTCGGCCCGGCGCTCATTGCGCTGCGAGCCCAGGAGACTGTGTCCGCATCTGCCCCCGACCGTAGCTACAAGCTACTTCGATCAGACGAAGACTGGAGCTTTCTTCGCGACGAGAATTTGCGAAGCGACTTCTGGGACCCGATCAAGTACATCTCGCTGCGGAAGTCGGACAAGAATTGGTTTATAACGTTTGGCGGCGAAGGACGCGAGATCTGGGAACAGATTGGGAACGACAACTGGGGACAGTCGCCCATCATGAACGGGTATCTGAATGAGAGATACATGGTCTATGCCGACCTTCATTACGGACCCAATGTCAGGACCTTCTTTGAACTGAAGAGCGGGATCAACTCGTTTCGTGCGGGTGGGCCGCGTCCGATCGACGAGAAACGACTTGATTTCCAGTCAGGATTCCTGCAGGTTGGCGGTGAAACTTCCTGGGGGTCGGTGAATGTTAGAGCCGGCCGTCAGGAACTGGAGTACGGTTCGGGTCGGCTTGTGGATGTCCGCGAAGGCCCCAACGTGAGGCTCAGCTTCGACGGGTTCCTTGTGCGTACCAAGACCCATGAGTGGCAGGTAGATGGGTTTGCGATGCGGCCTGACGAAGACAATCCCGGATTCTTCGACAACGCCCCAGATCATAAGGTCGGCTTCTGGGGCACTTATGCCACCGGCCCCATTCCTGACAAAATGCTGTTGGACCTTTACTATCTGGGTCAGGATCGGAGAGACGGCGCCTTTGAGAGAGGAACGGCGCATGAGATCCGCCATTCACTAGGAGTAAGAGTATCGAGGCCTGTCGTCAGCGAACACCCCGGCTGGGACTTCGACGATGAGGCACTTTGGCAGTTTGGCAGGTTCGGAGAGGAAAACATCCGTGCCTGGACCGTCGCAACGGAGACGGGCTATAGGATTCCAACGATTCCTCTGAAACCGCGGTTCAGCGCAAAGGCGGACATTTCGAGCGGAGATCACCCAGCAACGAACACGCTGCGCACTTTCAATCCGCTTTACCCCAAAGGCAACTACTTCGGCGTCCTGGCGACAACAGGTCCAGGGCCAATCAACTTCATTGACATTCATCCTCGCGTAGAAATTTCCGCTCCGCACAACGTCTCGCTGTCCTTCGACTGGATCGTCCAATGGAGACAGAGCCTGGACGACGGCATCTATGCCGTACCCGGTTTCCTTATCAGAGCTGCGGACGGCAGCCGCGCCCGATTTGTTGGAAACAGACCTGGCACCGAGATCCGATGGCAGGCAAATCGTCACCTGTGGTTCCAGGGAGACTTCGGAATCTTCTATGCGGGCCACTTTCTCAAGGAAACTCAGCCCGGCCGCAGCTTGAACTACTGGGCGCTTTGGGCAGGCTATAAGTTCTGAAACTGGAGCCTGATGGATTCCCTCACAAACAGCGAACGCGTCCTGTATGGCTCTCTCTATTGCCTGACGTTCGTGACAGGCTTAGTCGATGCCGGCAGTTGGGTTGCGATGGGCCACGTCTTCACGGCGAACATGACTGGCAATATCGTTTTCCTGGGCTTTGCAATTGGCGGAGTGCCGGGTCTGTCGATTGCGCGATCTATGACCGCACTCGGGTTCGCTATTGCAGGCGGATTTCTCGCTGGGAAGCTCGACTCTTTGCTTGAGAAGCGACCGCGTAATATGTGGCTGGCGGCCGCCTTTGGGATCGAGACATTACTTCTATTGAGCGCATTAACGGTCTCGTGGTACTTCACGCCTCTGGGAGGACAGCACATCGCTACGGCGCTCTACGGGGTCATCGCTTTGACTGCGCTGGGAATGGGGATGCGCAACGGCACGGTCAAACGACTTGCAGTGCCAGATCTGACGACAACCGTACTTACCCTTACGGTTGCGGCACTGGCCTTCGACTTTTCACTCACGCCGGGCAACAATCCCAGGTGGCGTCGACGCATCGGATCAATCGTGCTGATGTTTTCCGGAGCATTTGTCGGCGTTCTACTGCTAAAGCACTCTCTGGTGCTGCTGCTCGGTGCCTCGGCCGTTCTGACTGCGTTTTGTTCGCTGGCCCAAATCTACCGCGAGGAAACGCAGCACGAGGCAGCATTGCGCGCTCCGAAACGCTGACGTTTCACAGGATAGTTTCTCAACGAATGAATGGAGTCTCAAGGGACCCGAGAACTCACGAAACAGAAGCTCTCTAGTCCCTTGCAATCCAGCTCCTAATGAACTTCAGGACATCGCGCTGATCTCGCCAGGATCTAGCTTGACTTCGAAGCCATCTATTTACCGCCTGCATCCTTAACCCCTTCTCCAGTCTTCTCCGCCGCCTTCTTGACGCCATTTGCGGAGTCTTTGGCAACGACTTTGGCCCCGTGGCCTGTATCTTTGACGCCAGACTTCGTTGCATGTCCTATTTTCCTTCCGACGTGTTTGACGACATGTCCAGTCTTGGTTGCGGCTTTGTCCGCATCGTGAGCAGCATCCTGGCCAAGCGACATCCCAACACAGAAAACCAGTAACGCTGGAATCCCTGCAGCCCGTAGTGATTTCATAGTTTCTCCTTTTCAAGTACCGATTGGCAGGCTTTGACCAGGCTCAACCCGGGGGGAGTCAATGGTCATTCCCGTTCACGCTAAGCTTTGGCAAGCGAAAATGCCGGTGTCCTATTCAAGACTGGATCGATGTTGTCGAGTGGGGGAGCTCCTTTGCAATTCGAGCCATTGCCGATCACCCCACCAAGTCTCGTGGTATACATCGGCGTCGCGTCTGACCTAGCCGGAATGGAACACAATTCGGCAGGCGAACAGTGCGATCGTAGCAATCCGGCCGATCGCGATAAATTACATATTCCTTGTATGCAAGTCGTAAAGTCAGTCCGGCATTTCCAGTTCTACCAGAAACATGTAATGGCGATCCTACGCGGTGCTCCATACGATAGAGCCGAGTTGCTCTTATGTACTCCAAAATTGCCGTTGCCCTGAATGAACTAACTGAATCGCAGCACGCTTTGCGCGCGGCGATTGATCTGGCCCATTTATGCAACGCAGATCTAGCGACAGTTTCTATCCTGAGCGATCTTCCCGCATACTCTTCGTTCTCGGCCGTTGTTGAGCCAGGCGCTTCTGCAGCAATGATGGAGGAGCGACGAGACCGTCACAAGGAAATGCACGAGAATGCAGCGAACCTGGCGCGGGAACTCGGCGTTCATGCACATGGCTCGGTCGTAATCGGTAAAGAGGTGCGTGCAATTCTCCACTTTCTGAAGGAGCAGAACGCCGTTTGTTCGTCGTTGGGTTGCATCAACACGACTTCTACCTGTCCCGTCTTTGGAGTTCTGTCTATGACCTCGCTCAGAACGCTACTTGCAGCGTACTTGGAGTGCATTGAAGCGGACTGGGATGAGCAATTCTAAGACAGGTGAGTCTAAACGAGGCCGGGAGGCCCTACGGCATGAGTAAAAAGTCGTTGATCATAGCGCTGGTCGTCTTGCTCGCTGCTGCCAGCCTTCTATTCGGTATCGCCGGACACTGGGCGAGTTGGCAAGGGGGTCGCCCTGACCAGGAGACGGACGATGCTTATTTGAAGGCCGATATGACTCCTTTGAGCACACGAATCTCCGGCACAGTGAGGAGGGTCAACGTCGGTGACTATCAAAGCGTCAAGGCAGGCCAGACGCTTATCGAACTTGACGACGACGACTACCGAGCGACCTTAAATCAGGCTCAGGCAGCCTTGGCTGGATCAGAAGCCGCCCTCGAAGACAACCAGGCGACCAAGAAGATTCAGGATGCTCAGATCGAGGCAGCAAACGCCGGAGTTGTTCAGGCACAGGCTGCAATCAGTGCAGCAAAGGCGGGTATCGCCTCGGTTTCCTCTGAGCACGACAAGACTCTAGCCGAATGGCGTCGGCAGCAGGCTTTGTTCGACACAAAGGCCGCAACTCACCAACAGTTGGAAGCGGCCACAGCTCAAGAAGGTCAGCTCAATGGCCTGCTTGAGGCACGCAAAGCGGACCTCGCGCGCGCCGAGGGAGCCCTCGCCACAAGTCAAAGTCAACTTGAAGCCGCTAAGCGCCAGCGAGAGGCGCTCAACACCAAGGACGCTGTTTACAAAGCTGACATCGAGGCAAAGAAGGCCACAATCGTCGTCGCACAGGTCAATCTAGCCTACACCCGGATTGCAGCACCAACAGATGGAACCGTTGGAGAGCGTCATGCGCTTTCCGGTCAGTTGGTCGCTCCAGGTACGCAGATGATCGATCTCGTACAAAGCGACGTTTGGGCTCAAGCCAATTTCAAGGAGACCCAACTGACCAACATGCGAGTTGGCGACTCGGCGGACGTTCGGATCGATACGTTTCCCAATCGGGTATTTCAAGGCAAAGTCGATCAGTTAGCTCCCGCCAGCGGCTCCCAGTTTGCGCTTCTACCGCCTGACAATGCGACGGGCAACTTCACAAAGGTAGTGCAACGAGTGCCCGTCAGGATAGTGCTGTCCCGAGGACAACCCTATCTGGAACGGCTTCGGCCTGGGTTCTCAGCAGTCGTCGTTGTTCATACCGGGAAAGCTGGGGTCCGATCGGACGGTGGTCAATGACACGCCCTGATCTCAAGACGGCTGAAGCACACCCTGCTCTGACAACCCACCCATTCCTCGGGATTGCCGGAGTGCTGCTAGGTGCACTGATTGCTACATGCACCGGACGTTTGATGAGCGTGGGCCTGGTAGACATCCGGGGCGCGTTACATCTCGGAGTCGACGAAGCGTCCTGGATCAATACATCGTTCAACGCCTCGAAGATGTTTATCGGGCCGTTTTCCGTCTATTTGGGGGGACTTCTCGGCCCCCGTCGCGTACTTTTGGCCTGCGCTTGGATCTTTACGGCGGTGAGTTTTCTGATTCCATTTTGCCATTCGCTTGCCGCAGTGATCACATTGCTTATCTTGGCCGGCCTCAGCGCCGGCACGTTCTATCCCTTAACTCTGTCCTTCGTATTGCGCAATTTACCCATGCGTTATGTCTTGCTGGGGATAGCGATGTATGCGACGGACATTATCTTCACAACGGATATGGCGCAGGCATGGGAGTCGTTCGTTCTCGAGCACCTCTCCTGGCACTGGATCTTCTGGAATGGGACTGTGTTGACTCCGCTGATGATCGTTCTCATTTACTTTGGCATTCCCTGGCAGCCACTTCCACAATCGCAGCCCGGGCGCCCCGCTCCGAGTTGGAGAGGCTTCCTGTACGCCAGTCTCGGGGCGGCGATTCTCTACATCGCGCTCGACCAGGGGCAACGACTGGATTGGTTTCACTCGTCTCTCATCATCGGGATGACCGCCTCAGGCGTCCTGCTTGTAGTTGCGGCGTTCTTGCGGCACTTCCTGCTACCGAATCCTCTTGTTCACCACCGATTCCTCATGCGACGGAACACACTACTTCTGGCGTTAGTTCTGATCAGCTTTCGTTTCGTGATGCTGGCTACTGTCGTAAGTATCCCGAGCTTTCTGGGTTCAGTTAGAGGGTTCCTTCCTTTGCAAGAAGCGCCGGTCCTGATCTGGATAGCGCTTCCTCAATTTGTGCTGAGCGTAGCCGCAATGGCATTGATGCGCAGAATCGATCCTCGTTTGATCCTCACAGCGGGCTTTGGACTGGTCGGGGTTGCAAGTTTGCTCGATGCACGAGTCACCGCGATGTGGGCCGGCCCCAACTTCGGAATCCCCCAAGCAGTGATGGCCGTCGGGCTGGCTCTGGCCTTTAACTCGATGGTCGGCTCAATTGTGCTGGAGGTTCTGGGCACTGGAGCATTCTCTCGCCCGGTGGACGTATTGACGTTCGCCGGCTTCTTCCAGACCGTCCGGTTGTTTGGGGGCGAGTTGGGGGGAGTCTTTATGGGACACTTTATCGCTATTCGGGAGGAGTTTCATTCGAACCTGCTTGGCTTGAGGGTTCAACTTGGAAATGTAATTACCGATCACAGGCTCTTTGGACTTGGACACGCGCTTGCTCCGCATTCGACAGGCTCTACCGCAGTAGGCCGTGCCGCGGAAATTCTAGGATTGCAAGTTCGGCAGCAAGCCTTCACCCTGGCCATCTCCGACAGCTTTCTTCTCGTGGCTGCATGCGGCGTTGCTTGTCTTGTCGTGGTTGCCTTCATGTCCACGGTGCCAACTCAATATCGACAAGTCGTTGCTGCCCCCGTGGAGGCCAAATGAGAAACACACTCCGCAAGGGGATACCGGTCACGCTATCTGCCCTCATAGCATTGTGGGGACGTCGCTCTGCTGTGTGGGTGTTCCTGCCACTCTTACTGTTAGGCTGGCCGTTCTGCGCCCGAGTGGTGGCACAGCAGCCATCTCTCGCTCCAATGCGATTAACACTTGACCAGGCTATTAATCTTGCGCTGAAGCAGAATCATTCTGTTCGTCTGCGCTCCCTTTCTGTCGAGCAGATGCAGAGTAAGAAAGACGACACGCGGTCCTACTACTTCCCTCAAATCAAGGCGAGTGGCAGCACACTCCATGTAACAGAGCTCGCGGGCATCGAAATACCTGCTGGCGCCTTCGGGATTTATCCATCAACCGGGCCGGTACCATCGAAGTCGCTCTTTATTGATCAAGGCTCCGCTACCGGGTATACGGGAGGGGTTGGCTTGGAGCAGCCTCTAACGCAGCTGTTCCGCATCCATCAGGCGGATCTTGCGGCGAAACAAGATGTGCTCATTGCCAAAACGCAGTTTGACGAGACGAAGAATGCCATTGCGCTGCAAGTGCGCAAGCTTTACTACGACATCTTGATCAATCAACAAAAGGCAGAGGCGTCTCAGGATCAGCTGGCGGCTTCACAGATCAAGGATGAAGAAAGCCGTAGCGACGTATTACAAGGCAATGCATTGGAGCTATCGGCGCTCCAAAGTGAAGCCGGCATATTGCAAGCGCGGCAAGGGAGCTTAACCCTGCGGCTCCAGGGAGATGACTTGCGGCGTCAGTTCGCCGACACGCTTGGACTTCCGGTTAATACTCCGATTGATCTCGACCCCGAAGCGCCTGTGCGGGCGATCAACATTCCATCACGAATTGACGCAGTCCGGATCGCGCTCGACCAGAACCAAGATCTCAAAGTAGCCCGGCAGACCCTTGTTAAGGCACAAGCTGGATTGACGGCGGCCAAGGACGCATTTATCCCCGATGTCACCGCGCTCTCCCGCTACAGCTACCAAAGTGGCGTGCCACTTCTCGTCCATAATTTCGGGACGTTTGGCTTTTCACTCAGCTACGACCTTTTCGATGGTGGGCGACGCGAAGCCATAGTTCGAGAGGCACGGAGCGACATGCGCTCTGCGGAAGTAGCCGTGGAAAAGGTGCAGTCGGAGATCGAGGTACAGGTACAAAGCATTTACGACAGAATTGATGAACTCAAGCAGATGGTTGATGTCGCGGGACAAGTTGTAAAAGTTCGAATCGAAGCGGCTAGGCTGGCTGATCGCCAGTTTGAGCAGAGCGCGGCGCTCAGTTCCGCTCGAAGACAGGCTCGCGCGGATCTCACAAGTGCCACTGCTTCCTTGCTGGAGGCGAATTGTGGTCTTTCGTTGGCAGAAGCCGACCTGGAAAGAGCTATCGGCCAGACACCGCAATAGGCGGGATCGCACGCGCAGCATTGTTCGTGTACTAAGGTAGGTATGACCATGGATAGCACCCTGACCAGCGTCTTGGCCGCGCTCAGCGGCTCTGTCATAGGCGCTTCAACCCCCGTCCTTAGCAATTTCGTACTCCAACGAAGCGTGGCGCAACGAGAACTGACCAATCGCGAACTTGCTCAACGAGAGGAACTCTATTCGGAATTCATACGCCAGGGAACGGGTTGTTACGCAAAGGCACTTTCACAAAGCCTCGACAACCTGGACGAGATTGTGGCGATGTACGCGCTGGTGAATCGAATCAGGCTCTTCGCATCTCGCAGCGTTCTCGAAGCCGCCGAGGCCTTTGTAAAGAAGCTGGTCGCGAAATACGGCGAGAAGAACATGACCATCGAACAAATCAAGTCGGTGGCGCTGGAGCAACACGCGGACCCTTTGAACGATTTCGCCCTTAAGTGCCGATCGGAGCTTCGTGAGGTCTACTCGCGAGCGAGTTGGAGAAGCAGATAGTCCTCACGAGGACAACTCAAACAGCGCACTTCGCAGCCGCTCATGGCACGAAGAGCCGATTGCTAACGAAGTTCAGCGATTGAAGAGACTCATTAGCCAGGTCGTTGCAGAAGCTCTGACAGGCTCGCCAACCAAATCGCGACGCTACTAGCCTTCCACTGTGTCGCAGTCCAGCTCCACTCGATCTCATATCGATATTCTGAATCCCCACAGACCGTTTCTAACAGGAACATGTAATTTCGATCCGTTCATCCCGTTGCTACTATCACGTTGTCAGAGGCACTTGGGTGTGGGGCGGTTACCGGTTCTACTTCGTCTAGCGGATCGATAAGTGCCACTCTTCATGTGGTGGAGGAAGGAGTCCGAGAGATGCAGATGGTGCCTACCAGACACCTGGTTCGATTAGGACTCGCCGCTGCGTGGTCCGTGCTGGCGCGGTCTACTTTCGCGCAAAGTAATTCACCGTCTACACTTGCTCCCGCATCCACACCTGCGCACCAGATATTCGACCTTTCGATCGTCGTCGTTGCAATTACGGGCGGGATATTTCTGGTTGTCGGCGGGTTGCTCGCAATTGCTCTGTATCGATTTCGGGCACGAAAGAGCGACCCCGCGGGCGAGCCGGCTCAGATCTACGGAAGCACACAAATCGAACTGGCTTGGACTGTCATTCCGCTTTTGATCGTAGTTGTTCTCTTCCTCACGACTGCCCGAATCATATTCGCCATTCAGGACGCACCTAAGCCCAAGAGCGCCCTCGACGTCACAGTGATCGGTCATCAGTTCTGGTGGGAATTCCGTTATCCGAAATACGGTGTTGTCACTGCAAACGAACTTCATATACCGGTCAGTTCCGGTTCGGTATCCGAGCCAACGTTCCTCAAACTGACCTCGGCGGACGTCAACCACAGCTTCTGGGTTCCGCGACTCGCTGGCAAGACAGATTTGATCGCAAATCACGTGAACAGCATGTGGATGGATCCTCAGAAGCCGGGGTTGTATCTCGGCCAATGCGCACAGTTCTGCGGTTCCCAGCACGCGATGATGTTGTTGCGCGTGTACGCCGACTCGCCAGATCAGTTTGCTGCGTGGATCAAGACTCAACAACAACCGGCCCCACAGGATCCCGCGGTGACGGTAGGAAGAAAAGTTTTCGAGACGCAGGCCTGCATGAACTGTCACACCATCTTGGGAACGGCAGCAACCGGAAAGTTCGGTCCTGACCTCACTCATCTCATGAGCAGAGTAACACTGGCTTCTGGCGCGATGGACAACACGCCGGCAAATCTTCGCCAATGGATCAAATCACCCGACACATTCAAGAATGGCGCGCTTATGCCCGCAATGCAACTCAGCGATAGGCAACTGGATGAGGTTACTGCTTATCTCGAGACACTCAAGTGATCACAGGATTTTGATATGAGCGATTTCTCACTTCCAGTCAGCGCTGTGATCGACCCGGGCACTGCCGCATCAGAGCGCGGCACCTTCCTTGAGACGCTTCACGGATGGGTGGTGACCGTCGACCACAAACGCCTGGGCATTTTGTACATCCTGTACTCGACGTTTTTCCTACTCGTGGCGGGCGCCGAGGCACTGTTTATACGCCTTCAGCTCGCCTATCCCCACAATCACTTGCTGAGCGCACAGGTCTTTAACCGGCTTTTCACGATGCATGGCACCACGATGGTATTCCTGGTCGGAATGCCGTTCCTGTTCGGATTCGCCAACTACATAGTGCCCCTTCAGATTGGCGCTCGTGACATGGCCTTCCCGAGATTGAATGCCTTTAGCTTTTGGCTGACCGCTTTTGGCGGTTTACTCCTCTACTACAGCTTTCTCGGCGGGGCGGGACTGTACGGCATGGGAAACGCCCCCGACGTGGGCTGGTTTGCATATGCGCCACTCACTGCGCGCTCGTTTTCCCCTGGCCATGCGACCGATTATTGGGCCCTCGCACTCATCGTCAGTGGTTTTGGAACTCTCGGTACGGCGATAAACATTATCGCGACGGTCATCTCGATGCGCTGCAAAGGGATGACGCTCATGCGGATGCCTCTGTTCACATGGCTGCTTCTCATCGTGAGCATGCTGACACTCGTCACGATCACGCCTCTTACCGCGGCGCAGTTCATGCTACTCGTCGATCGGTATCTTGGCGGCCATTTCTTTGACACGCAGGCCGGCGGTTCCTCTCTGATCTGGATCCATTTCTTCTGGATATTCGGTCATCCCGAGGTTTACGTGCTCGTTCTTCCGGCGTTCGCAATTGCAAACGAGATTATCCCGGTGTTCTGCCGCAAAGCCATCTTTGGCTATCCAGCAATGATTGCGGCTTCTGTGGCAATCATGTTCGTCAGCCTCAGTGTGTGGGCGCACCACATGTTCACCGTCGGCATGACCTCGGTTTCGAACGCCTTCTTCACTTTATCGACGATGCTCGTCGGCGTCCCAACCGGCATTAAGATCTTCAACTGGATCGCCACACTATGGGGAGGCCGGATACGTTTCACAACTCCGATGCTGTTCTGCATTGGATTCCTGTTCCAATTCCTCATCGCCGGGCTTACCGGCATCATGCTCTCGGTCTCCCCGTGGGATTGGCAACTTCATAATTCATACTTCGTAATCGCGCACTTCCACTACGTACTTGTTGGCGCCATTGTGTTCTGCATCTTCGGGGGTCTCTATTACTGGTATCCGAAGGCTACCGGGCACTTGATGAGCGATGCGCTGGGGAAGTGGCATTTCTGGCTGTTTGTCATCGGCTTCCACATCACATTTGACACCATGCATTTCCTTGGGCTTCTAGGGATGCCCCGGTCAATCTACACCTATCAGCCTGATCGTGGATGGAATTTCCTTAATCTGGTTGTCTCGGTCGGCGGGTTGATTCAGGGCATCGCGGTCCTGATCTTCGCGTACAACTTCATCGTCTCTTACTGGCGGGGCGAAGTCGCAGGCGACGATCCCTGGGATGCCTGGACGCTGGAATGGGCTACCTCGTCTCCACCTCCTGTCTACAACTTTGAGGAATTACCAGAAGTACATAGCCGCCGGCCGCTGTGGGACGCGAAGCACCCGGACGATCCGGATTGGGAGTACGAGTCATGAGTACTGTACCGATCAAACACCCAGGACAGACTGTCGAGTGGCATCTTCCGAGCAAACGCCGGGTTGGCATGTCAGCCTTGATCACCGGGGAAAGTGCTATCTTCACCATCTTCGTCGTTGCCTATGTCTTCTACGTGGGCAAGAGCCTCACGGGGCCCACTCCCGCGCAGGTGTTGGAAGTCCCGACGCTTAGCACGATCTGCCTGCTTTCGAGCAGCCTGACAATCTGGCGTGCAGAGAAAGCAATCGAAGACGAGCGCATTGCGAGCTTCACCCTGTGGCTCGCTACGACGATCGCCCTCGGTGCAGCCTTCCTGACGGAAACAGCTCTTGAATGGAAGAAGTTGATCTTTCAGGACGGTTTGACCATCAGCACGAATCTCTTTGGGACCACGTTCTACTCTCTCGTCGGACTCCACGCGACCCATGTTGTCGTCGGGCTTCTTCTTCTAACCACGACTTTGGTCTTCTCCCTGCTCGGTTGGGTCGATTCGCGACACAGTGAACGCTTTGGCGTGATTGCTCTTTATTGGCACTTCGTAGATGGGGTGTGGGTCGTGGTCTTTACAGTCGTGTACTTGATCGGACGGTGACGTGTGATGAATGACGACAAAGCAGATCGCGGCCAAAGAGAACCCATTGAGATGCCGGCTAGCACGGCGTGGCCGATCCTCCTCGCCTTCGGCGTGACGCTTTGTTTTGCGAGCCTGGTAACGAGTGCGGGAGTCGGCTTTGCGGGCCTTGTTCTTGTCTGCTGTGGCGTAAAGGGTTGGGCGCGGCAGGTCCTTCCTGAGGAGCACCATGAAATGGTCCCCGTCACTGCCCGAAGATTTGTGCCATCGAGCCAGAGAACCAGGGTAGCGCACATTCAAGTCAGCGAAGTTCATCGAGCGTTCCTGCCGGTCGAGAGTTATCCAATCACTTCCGGGCTTCGTGGAGGGATAGCAGGGGGAATCGTCATGATCTTCCCCGCTCTCCTATACGGCTATTTGACCCAACACAGCATTTGGTACGCGGTGAACTTGCTTGGGGGCGCAGGTGTGGGACACTGGACGGACGCCACGACGGCAGACATCGCCGCCTTTCACTGGAACGGTTTGATCACAGCAACGATCATCCATGCGGCAATCTGCGCACTGAACGGTCTGCTTTACGGAGCAATGCTGCCAATGTGGCCTCGGCGACCCATTCTCCTCGGCGGAATCGTGGCCCCGCTCCTATGGACCGGCTTCGTCCATTCAATTCTTGGATTCGCAAATCCTGCGTTTAACGCAAGGATCGCGTGGGGTTGGTTCACCCTCTCCGAGATTGCTTTCGGCATCGTTGCGGGCATTGTTGTAACAAGGTCCGGCAAGATCCGGACGCACCAGACTCTGCCCTTCATTCTTCGCATGGGAATTGAAGCGAAAGAGTTCAAGTCGCAAAAAGAGGGTGAGTGATGAACATAAGGGGTAATGCGGTTTTGTCGTTCATTCCCCTCGCATTGGTCATGAGCAGCGTGGGATGCCATCGGTCCATCGGGCCACCGAACGACCAGGAAGAGCTCTTGCGGCCCGAAAACGTAGTGTCCTTTGATCGTCTCTACAAACAGAATTGCTCGGCCTGCCATGGAGAAAACGGTTCCGAGGGGCCTGCGCTCGATCTGGCTAATCCTAACTACCAGGCACTCGTGGATGACGCATCGTTGAAGCGCTTGATCACATACGGGATGCCCGGGACCCAGATGCCAGCCTTTGGGGAGACAGCAGGCGGATTTCTTACACCACAACAGGTGGACGAGCTAGTTGGCGGCATGCGCTCGCGATGGGCTCACCCAGAACAAGTCGTGCATGACATGCCGCCATATTCGTCGAGCACCATCGGTGCGGCTGAGCAGGGCCGCCAAATCTTTCAGAGGGACTGTTCTTCCTGCCATCAACAAGGGCAACAGAGGATCACCGACGCCGGCTACCTCGCCCTGGTGAGCGATCAGAGCTTGCGGACCATCGTCATTGCAGGCCGGCCTGATATTGGACAACCGGATTGGAGGCAGGTCCTGCCCGGCCAGTCTTTGGCGGATCAGGACGTAAGCGACATCGTTGCATACCTGCATTCGCTGCGAAGTGACACTCCGGGTCAGCCGTACCCCGAGACAGGCATCAAGAGGTGATTTGTGAGTGAATTGGAACTTTCCGTGGAACAGAACGAAGAAGAGCTTACGCCAGAAGACCCTTTGACCGTATCGCGTCGGTGGCTGTTACTCAAAGTTGGTGCGCTCTTCAACGCTGTAGTCGGCGCTGCTGTCGCCGTGCCGGTAGTTAAGTACCTCATCTCCCCCGTGAAGCCAGACGACGCATACAAGTCCTGGGTGTCACTCGGACCGGTTGACAAGTTTCCTGTAGGGGAGACTCGTTTAGAGAAGTTCACGAATCCAGTGAGCCGGGAATGGGATGGCGCAACGGATCGCGTCGCCTGCTGGGTACGCCGGATCGCCGATAACGAGTTTCAGGTGTTTGCAATCAACTGTGCCCACCTGGGATGTCCGGTTCGCTGGTTTCCTCAGTCACAATTGTTCATGTGTCCCTGCCATGGAGGGGCCTACTATGCGGACGGTAGTCGGGCTTCAGGTCCGCCTGAACGCGGGTTGTTCACATACGGCACCGAGATCGTTGATGGAAAACTTCAGATTAATGCCGGCCAGATGCCCACTCTATCGAACACCGCAAAGCTTGTTCAGATCGAGAACGCCCAGGGAGGATCACCATGCGCCGGTTGAAGGTTCTCTACACCTGGTTCGACAGCCGCCTTCAACTCGGTGCGCCGATCAAAGAGATGGCACTGCACCCTGTCCCAAATAAGACCGCCAGTTGGTGGTACGTTTTTGGAAGCGCCGCCTTTGTCTTGCTGATGCTGCAGATTGTCACGGGGATCCTGCTTGCGTTGGTGTACGTTCCGACCGCTGGCCAGGCTTGGACTAGTCTAAATGTCTTGAATCACCAATTGACTCTTGGTTGGTTCCTGCGCGCGATGCACGGCTGGGGATCGAACTTCATGGTCGCTGTCGTGTTGATTCACATGGCGCAAGTTTTTCTCTTTGGCGCGTATAAATTTCCGCGAGAGCTGACCTGGATCCTGGGTGTGTTCCTACTCATCATGACGCTCGGGATGGCGTTCACGGGTCAAGTGCTCCGCTTCGACCAGGACGCTTATTGGGGCCTCGGCATCGGAGCGTCCATTGCGAGTCGAGTACCCTTTATTGGCAGTACAGCGGTCCACATGATGTTAGGTGGTCCAATCATCGCCGGCGCCACCTTGTCGAGATTCTTCGCATTGCACGTCTTTGTTATTCCAGGAATGCTGCTGGCCTTCGCCGGCCTACATGTCTGGATGGTCGTCAAACTCGGCATCAACGAATGGCCAATGCCCGGCCGTATAGTTCGCCGGTCAACCTACGTCACGGAGTACCACGAACTCACGAAAAAGGACGGTCGGCCATTCGTGCCGGGTGCCGTGTGGAAGGACGCATTCTTTTCTGCGGCAATACTTGCGGCCGTTGTCGTTTGCGCGGCCGTGCTCGGCCCCTACGGGCCTGGCGGCCAGCCAGATCCAACGATCATTCAGACTGCTCCTAAACCAGACTTCTTCTTCCTGTGGCTATATACCGTTTTGTCCTATCTTCCTCCAAGCCTCGAGACACCGTTTCTGCTGATTGCGCCCGTATTTGGAATCGCGGGACTAGTGGCTCTACCGTTTTTTGCGGGTGAAGGTGAGAAGAGCTGGCATAGGCGCCCCATCGCGATCCTTATGCTGACCACGATCGCAGTTGGGTGGGGTGTGTGCACGCATCTTGGCGCCTTCACGCCGTGGAGCCCAAAGATGAACGCATGGAGCGGTGGGCCACCGGCTCCGATCCGTTATACGCATGATGCGAGCCCGATCCAGCGCCAGGGGGCCATCGTTTTTCAATCGAAGCAATGCCGCAACTGCCATTCGATTGCTGGTGTTGGCGGACTGCGTGGCCCTGCTCTGGATCTCGTTGCGACACGCCTCACAGAGGATCAACTGATCCGCCAGGTTCTTCAGGGCGGCGGCAACATGCCCGCATACGGCAAGAATCTGAGTCCCTCCGAGACCACCGCACTCGTTCAGTTCCTCGAGACGCTGCACCCCCCCAATCAGCCAGCCGCCGCGGATGCATCGCGTCAGGCAGCCATGACAGAACCCGTTCCCAAACCGTGAAGGAGATCTATTGCAGACCTCTTGGCTAAGTCTCTTTACCGATTGGGACATCCCCCTCTGGGTCACGTGCGCCCTTGTCGCCGCCAGTCTCATCTATGTGCGAGGTTGGCTCGCTCTCAGGCGCACACGCCCCGAGACGCTCCCAGTGTGGCGGCTTCTGTCGTTCCTCGCGGGAATTCTTACCATTTTTGTGGCCGTTTCTTCTTCGCTCGACACCTACAGTGAGACATTGCTGGTCATGCACATGGCTCAGCATTTCCTGTTGATGTCGGTGGCTCCACCGCTCATCGTGCTAGGCAGCCCATTCGTTCCCACGCTGCGTGGACTACCCCGCTCAATTGCGCGCGGAATCATCGGTCCGCTTCTTCGATCGACAGTTACCCATCGCGCGCGCGAGTTGATTGCGCAACTTCCGATTACCTGGCTCGCGATGAACGTGACCTATGTAGGTTGGCACGTTCCGAAAGCGTACGAATTCGCACTAGCATCGGAAAACTGGCACAACTTCGAGCATTTCTGTTTCTTTGCGACCAGCGTTCTGTTTTGGTGGCCCATCCTGCAGCCATGGCCGGCACGACACCGATTTAACTCCTGGATGATCATTCCTTACCTATTGACATCGGATCTCGTAAACACGGGCTTGTCGGCATTTCTAAGCTTTTCGGGCCGCCTGCTCTATCCGAGTTATGCACTTGCCGACCGGCCCTTCGGGATCGATGCGCTGAAGGACCAGATCGCAGCAGGTGCATTCATGTGGGTGTTTGGCTCTGTCGCTTTCCTCATCCCGGCGATCTACCTAACGGCTCAATTCTTAGCAAATGGTCGGCTCATTGATGAGAAGACAGGACTGGAGAGAGCGCGTGCGATGGGTCAGTAGATTGTTCGAGTTTGTCGGAAAAGTGGGGCTCTTCAGCCTGCGAGTTCTCATTGATTGGCCGAAGCCCCCGTTCGAGTTTGCCCAGCTCTCTCGTCAACTGGCAGAAGTCGGAAATAAGTCGCTGGTCCTCGTTGTCGTGTCTGGCTTCGCCCTCGGAGCTGTCATGACGCTCCACACGAGAAGCACTCTGGTGACGTTTGGCGCCACCGCGATGATACCTGCCGTCCAGGCAGTCTCGTTCTTCGTCGAGATTGGCCCTTTGGTGGCAGGGTTATTACTTGCAGGTCGAGTTGGTTCAGGAATCGGTGCCGTCCTTGCGAACATGAGGGCATCCGAACAGATCGACGCTATCGAATCGCTGTCGATTGACTCCTTCAAGTTCCTGGTGGTACCTCGGGTCCTGGCCTGCGTGGTTGCTCTTCCCTTCCTGACACTCTTCATGGACTTCGCTGGGCTTCTTGGGGGGTTTTTGTCAGAAGAGCTTTCTTCTCATATCGCGCCAGCTCTCTACCTCAACCACGCCTTTGATTATCTCCAGTGGTCGAACTTTATTGCTCCCACCCTCAAAACTGCCGTATTTGGTTTCATCATCGGATCCGTCTCTTCCTATTTTGGCTATACGACGGATAAGGGGGCACAGGGTGTGGGCGAGGCTGCGACGAACAGCGTTGTAGTTTCGTCTCTGCTGATCATTGTTGCGGACGTACTGCTGATCAAGTGCATCTTCTTCCTGTTTCCGGACACGGCCATATGATCGCCAACCCTAGTATCGCCGTGGAATTCAAGCGGGTGATGAAGTCGTTCGGTGCAAAACATGTGCTGAGTGACGTGTCCTTCCAAATCGATCACGGTCAGGCTTTGTGCCTGCTCGGTCGCAGCGGTACAGGCAAGAGTGTCACCCTCAAAATGATCATGGCTCTCATGCGTCCCGACTCAGGAGAAGTGTGGGTCGATCAAGACAATGTTGTCGGCATGGGAGAGCATCGGCTGTCTATCGTGCGCAAAAAACTCGGGTATCTTTTCCAGGACGCTGCCCTCTTCGACTCCCTCTCGCTCTACGAGAATCTGGCCTTGCCTCTAAGCCGGCTTACAAGAAAATCCAAGGATGAGATCGACGACATTATTCGACGGGTTCTCACCGATGTCGGCCTGGGAACCGATGGAGCCAAGTATCCATCAGCGCTCTCAGGAGGCATGAAGAAAAGGGCCGGTCTCGCCAGAGCATTAGTGCTCGAACCAAAGATCCTTCTTGCTGATGAACCGAGCAGCGGGCTGGACCGCATAACGGCCTCAGAAATCGATGAGCTTCTCCTGCGTCGAAAGACTGAGCACGGCACTGCTCTGATCATCGTGACACATGATGTACATGGGGCGCGCAGGGTGGCTGACAAAGTAGCCGTCTTGGACAAGGGGAATCTCGTTGCATTTGGATCGGTCGAAGAGGTCAGCCAAAGCGACAACGGTGTCGCACGAAGACTCATCACGGAGTGAACGAATGTCGAGACGATATTTTGCTGTTGGGATTTTCATCATTGCCGGCGCGACATTGTTCGCACTCGGTATCTTCCTCGTTGGTAGCCGCCACGAAGCATTTGCGCGCCACATGCTGCTGTATACCGAATTCGCTAATCTCGATGGCGTCACCAAGGGTTCAAAGGTACAGGTTGCAGGTATGGACGCGGGCCAGGTGACCAGAATCGTTGTTCCTCGATCGCCGGATGGCCAGTTTCGCGTGCAGATGAAGGTCGACGAGCAGTTCCACGGCCTGATTCGATCCGACTCGGTCGTAACAGTCGATACAGAGGGCGTGGTTGGCAACACCTTTCTGACTATTCACACCGGATCGCCGAATTCACCGATCGCGCCGGCTGACTCCCTTCTTCAGAGCAAGCCTCCCATAAGCATGTCCGATCTGCTTACTCATGGCCTCGGAATCATGAATGACGCGGACGCAACCCTTAAGCAGGTTGGAGGCAAGCTCAACACTGCCCTCGACGGTGTAAACGGTGCTGTAGGAAACGCGAATGATCTGCTCATCGGACTTAAAGAGGGGCGCGGACCTGCCGGGATGCTCCTCCGCGACGAAAAGGTGGCGGATCAAATCCGCGAAACCATGTCGAACGTGCAATCGACGACAACAAACTTGAAACAAGCCTCAGCCGGAGTGAGCAGCATCGTGGCGGACGTCCAGCAGCGTCAGCTGCCTCAGAAACTCGACGACACAATGGTACAGATTCATTCTGCTACCACTCAAGCGACTGCGACGATCGAGCAGGTACATCAAAGCCTGACACAGGCTTTGGGGCCTGACATCAACGGCGTTACCGCGGGACAGAACATCAGTCAAGCCTTGACCAATGTGAATGTTGCAACAGGTAACATGGCCGAGGACACAGAAGCTCTCAAACACAACTTTTTCTTCAAAGGTTTTTTTAGGCAACGTGGCTACTACAATCTGTCGAGCATATCTCCGCGGGATTATCGGCGCGGCAGGCTCTTTACCAGCCCGAATACCCCCCGCGTCTGGCTGCAAGCCGACTCCCTCTTCCAGCAAGGAACAGATGGCTCGGAAGAACTGAGTAAGGATGGCAAGCGTGCAATTGATTCTGCCGTTCAGTCATTCGGTGACTCGATTTTCACCCACCCTATTGTCGTCGAGGGATACTCAGATGCAGCGGCGCCGGCCGATGCCCTCTCCAGGTCCTATGCCCGCGCCCAGGTTGTGCGGAATTATCTCGAAGCGCGGTACCCATTCGAAGCAAGGAATGTGGGTGTGATGCCTCTGAACGCAACTCCCCCTACCGGGCTGGAGCATGGAAAGTGGTCGGGGGTATGCATCCTGGTCGCGGAGAAAGAGTAGAACCTATCTTACAAATGGCGGGCAGACCATGCCAGGGTCGCGATGGTCCACGCGATCAAGTCTCCACAGCAGGCACTTTCAGTTCTTCGTTGGCGATCGGCAGGGTGAAATGAAACAGGGCCCCCGTCTGATCGTTGGCGTGGCCCACAAACGTCCGCGATGCGACTCGATAGTGGCGCGGCCGATCGCCAGACCCATACCGGAGCCCCGGGGTTGTTCGTGAAGAATGTCACTGAAGATCTGATCCGCCTTTTCAACCGGCAGTCCTATACCGGTGCCGCTGATTGAGCTACTCCGCCCGTCTCCTGCCTTGCTTCGATCTTCGATCCCGTTCAGCAGGCTGTTTGTGAGCACCTGCTACAGTTGCCCGCGGTCCACCGGGGTTTTGGGAACATCCGTGGCAAGATCAATGCGTATCGGCAACGGCATACGGGTTGGCCTCACCCCGCAGCGGTCGCCGGTAGGGTAAAGTGAAAGATCGCGCCGCGTCCCTCGTTCACTGTTGCCCAAATACGCCCGCCGTGCGATTCCACGATGGATTTACAGATAGCCAGGCCCATGCCGCTGCCTTCCGGCTTCGTCGTAAAGAAAGCGTCAAATATTTGATCGGCCTTGCCATGCGGCAGCCCGGGTCCTGTGTCGATGACAGAGATCAGAATTTGGCCTTCCTTATTCAGTTGCGATTTAACTGTAATCACGCCGCCTGTCTCGCTCATCGCTTCGATGCCATTCAGCATCAGATTCATGAGCACCTGCTGAAGTTGCACCCGATCTGCCATCGTCATTGGAAGATCGTCCTCGAGATCGGTTCGGATCGATACTCCGTGTCCCCTGGCTTCACTTCTCAACATCCCGGCCATGTCGCCGATGACCTCGTTGATAGCAACCAACTCTCGCGAGGGAGGGGCCTTCTTGTACAACGACCGGAGTCGGTCGATGATTTGCGCGGCCAGGGCGCCCGCTTCGACGATCTTTTCCGTCCCTAGGCGAACCTCCGTCAGTTCGGGCGGGTTGTGCTGAAGCCATCGCAACGATGCCTTGGCATGCGCGGTTGTGACCGTGATGGGCTGCGCGAGTTCGTGCGAAATGGAGGCAACCAGTTCTCCCATCGTGCTCACCCGGTTCGCATGGGTAAGATCGGCCTGGAGTCGTTCGGCTTGCTTGCGGTCTTCAATGTCGCTCGCCACGGCACACCACTTCACGATCTTCCCCAGGCGATCGCGCAGCGGCCTGGCGCGTACCTGGAACCACCGATAAATTCCGTCCGAGCCACGCCGAAGCCGTACTTCGTAATCCAGGTGCTGCCCGGTTTTCTGTGATGCGCGCCACCGCTCCAAGACGCGGTTGAGATCGTCGGGGTGAATCGCCTTCTCCCATCCTGAACCTGAGGCCTGTTCCGGGCTCATGCCGGTGTATTCCAGCCATCCCCTGTTGAAGAAGCTGCGATCGCCGTTGGTATCGACAACAAACGCAAGGGCCGGCATGGTTTCTACTGCGTCGCGGAATTTCTTCTCCTGCTCCTGCAACTGGTGGACACGAAGCTGATATACGGCCCAGAGGAGAGCCATGAATGCGGCAATGCAGATCGCACGGAAACCCATCGTCTGGTACCAGGCGGGAGGGATATCGAAGTCAAGAAAGTCGCCTGTCTCGTTCCACACGCCGCTGTTATTCGCAGCGATGACGCGGAACCGGTAATGCCGGGGCGGAAGATTCGTGTAGCGCACCTGGCGAATATTCACGGCCTCGTGCCAATCGTTATCCTGGCCCTCGAGCATTACGCGGAAGCGCACCTTCTCCGGCACAGTGAGGCTGAGCGCCGTGTAGTCGATCGTCAGATCGCGAACGTGGAGAGGAAGGGAGGCGTGGGCCGGACTGTAATTCTTGCCATCTGCCGTGATCTGTTCGATGTGGACTGGCGGCGGAAGATTGTTGACGGGAAGATACTGCGGATTGATGACGCTGACACCGTCCAGAGCGGTAAACCAGATTCTCCCGTCCGGGGATTTGGTCACGTGTGGGCTGTAGCCGGTACTATCCCCGGTGGTTCTGACTCCATCAAACGTGTCGAAAGTCGTGGTTTTAAGGATGCGTGCTGGATCTTTGATCCATGCATCGAGCTCGCCCCGATCGATGCGCACCAGCCCGCAGGGCATGTACAACCAGACCCCATGATTGTCGTCTTCGATCGACCAAAGAACGTTTTCGCATGGCAGGCCGTTCTTGACGGTGAGCGTGGTGACGTGCTCATCCAAGACGCGGCTCAATCCGCCTTCGGTCGCTACCCACAACACCCCGTGCGGCCCAGGACGTAGGTCATTGACCGTGCCACTGCCCAGCCCATTTGTGGAGTTGTACGAAAGCCGGGTTTGGCCCTCCCGAAGGTAAGCGATTCCGCCTTCAACGAATCCGAGCCACAATCCATCAGTCTTCTCGTCCGGTAGCATTGTAAGAGGCGACTTTTGCTTGTTCGGAGATTCGGGGAACCGATGAACAGCGCCCGAGACCATTCTGTGAAAAAGCCCAACACCGTGGGTGAGAACCCATATGTTTCCCCCGCCATCCGCGGTGATTGCCGTTACGTTTCCGCCGGGAATTCCGGACTCTCTGACGAACCGACCGTCCTTGCGAAAGAACACGTCGTTACCCGCGGAAATCCACAGTCGCCCGCTGTCATCCAATCCCATCGACTTAATCGTGCCCGATAGCTCGCTGCTTGCGATTTCGCTTCGGAGCCCGTTGACATTGAGTTCTCGTCTATTGGTTTGGTCTTGGGTGAGTGCGTTCCGGCTGCGATAGACGGTCATATGGGGGCTCGCCCAGCGATTCAGCCCCTCTGGGGTCCCGATCCAAATGCTTCCTTCCGGCGCCGCCTGTACCGAGAAGACGACAGAACCTGAAAGCCCCTGATTCTTCCCAATCGTGGGAACCGCGTAGGAGCGAAACCGGTCGAACCCATCGGTCGTAAGAACCCAAACATTGCCCTCACGATCTTCGAAGATGGCGGTCACGAAATCGCCGGAGAGACCGTCGACAGATCTGAATATATCGACTCTGCCCTGATGCCGGTGCAGTAAACCTTGATCCGAACCAATCCACAGGCTGCCGTCCCTGCTCCGGAAGAAGCGGTCAGGCCTGAAATGGCCAGCAATGCCGGGTAGTGAATAATCCTGGATCTTTCCGCCAGCAAGTTGTTTCAGCCCAGCACTTGTGGCCAGCAGCAACGTGCCGTCATCGTCTTCGATCATCGAGTTGGCTTCGAGGACGGAATGAGGATACTCATAGCGCAGAGGAGGACCGGGCGCCCATCGCCAGATTCCTGTGCCAGTCGCCGTCCAGAGATTACTCTTTTGGTCCTCGAATAAAGCGAATATTCCCCCGCCAAGACTCCCGTTTCCGTAGCACTGGACCCCCAAGCTTCGGATTCCACACAGCCTGCCAGCACCGGCCAAGGTGCCGATCCAGACTGTTCCGTCACGACCTTCAAGGATCGTACCAATCATCGCCCCGGAAAACTCTGGATACCGGGTGAGCTTGCCATCCTTCCAACTTGCAAGACCTTTCTGAGTTCCAATCCAAAGGGTCCCGCCCCGTGAAACCAGCAGACTTGAGATGTAATTGCTGGGGAGTGGCTCATCGGAAGACGGCTGCCAGGGAACAGCACGAACACCGTCGAAACGGAACAGGCCTGATTGCGTGCCAAGCCACAGATATCCATCGGTTGTCTGCGCCACTGAATCGACCATGCCTTTTGGAAAACCGTCGCGGACCTTCCACGCCGTGTGGGCGTACTGGCTGATGTCGAGCGAGGGATCGAGCGGAAAGGCACAAGTGCAGCACACGAGCAGCAGGGCCGGCACGATGGTCGCCAGCCGCCATTCCCGAAACGCCAATCCCACCGGGTTGGAGCGGCTGGCGCCTGCCGAGTTCATACGGGAAACTCTCGCCTCGGTGCTACGGACACCCTTTCCATCCTCCCCCACTATCACGGCGGCAAGTATTACATAAACCTGTTATGGACGAACGCCATGGAAGCGAGTTAAATTGCGGTGTCGGCGCCCAGCGCGTGGCGACTTGGCACGCGATCTCCGCTGGCGCAGGCGCGGGGTTTTCCTTTCAGCCTTGATTCCGCTCGGGTTCCCTCGCACGGGGTATTACATCAACACACGAACGAGCAATGGGGTGATGCATGCGGAGCAACGCACCTGGTCCCCGGCAGGCAATGCTTGCGATTCTGCTCTTTTTCGTAATAGGCCTTTCGGCCGCGGCGCGAGCACAGACCGAGAGTGCAAGTATCCGTGGAACCGTCACCGAACACACGGGCGCCTACATTACAAACGCGACCGTTCACCTGGTGGACGTGGATCATGGAGGGACGGCCGAGCTGAAAACCGGCAATGATGGCGCTTACACATTCTCCAATATCTATCCCGGCAATTACCGCATGGAAGTGGAAAAAAACGGGTTCAAAGCACTTCGCCTGAACAGCATCACGGTGAATGTGCAGGACAGACTGGAGCGGAACTTCCGGCTGGAGGTAGGGGACGTCTCCGAGTCGGTAACGGTAGAAGGCGACACCATAGGTGTAAATACGATCGACGGCACGGTGAGCACCATCGTGGACCGGCACCTGATCGACAATCTGCCTCTCAACGGCCGTAGCTTCCAGACACTGATCATGTTGACTCCAGGTGTCGTCGTTACTTCCACGGCGTTCGACGACCAGGGACAATTCAGCATCAACGGTCAGCGCGCCGACGCCAACTATTTCACCGTGGATGGAGTCAGCGCGAACTTTGGCGTAACGGGCTATGGACCGCTGGTGCAGTCCGCTGGAGGAGCCTTGCCCGCCCTCAGCGCACAAGGCGGGACGAACAGCCTGGTGTCAGTGGACGCCATGCAGGAATTTCGCGTCCAGACATCCTCATTTGCACCCGAGTTCGGGCGCACACCGGGCGGACAGATCGCTGTGGTAACACGCTCCGGAACGAATGCATTTCATAGCACACTCTTTGAATATTTCCGGAATGACATGTTGGATGCCAATGACTGGTTCAACGGGTATACGAACAATCCGCCGCTTCCCAAGGCGGCAGAGCGTCAGAATGATTTCGGCGGTGTGGTCGGCGGACCCATTCTCAAGGACAACACGTTCTTCTTCTTCTCTTACGAAGGCCTGCGATTGCGCCAGCCCTCGACACAGCAGACGGTTGTTCCCGATGCTGCTTCGCGGCAGCAGGCTCCGGCCACTATGCAACCCTACCTTGAGGCATATCCTGTCCCAAATGGACCTGAGCTGGGAACCGGGGCAGCGGAGTTCACCTCCGCCTTTTCCGATCCGTCGTCGCTTGATGCAACCAGCATCCGTGTCGACCACCAGTTGAATTCGAAATGGACCCTGTTCGGACGCTATAACTACTCACCCTCCAGTCTCGACCAGCGCGGACCTCTTCAGGGATATGAACCGAATCTGGCTACAACGGGATCGACTTCTGCGGCGTTGCATACGTTTACCATCGGGCTGAACACGCTCATCAAACCACGAATCAGTAATGAGGCTCGCGCCAATTACAGTAACGACCGAATTGGCACCAGTTTTGCAATGGATACGTTCGGCGGCGCAAAGCCGTTGCCCGACGCGGTACTGTTTCCGTCGGGCTTTACAGCCAGGAATGGCTTTTTTGGTATGGAAATCCTGGGAGTTGGCGAACTGATTCAAGGCAAGTCGGCAATCGACGAGCAGCGGCAGGTCAACCTCATAGACAACCTGTCTGTGAACAGAGGTAGTCATGATATAAAGGTCGGGGTAGACTACCGGTGGATGTCGCCCTACTCGAGTCCTTCTGCTTACGAACAGTTTGCGGAATTCACCGGATTGACGGCGATTCCCGGAGAAGCGCTCTCCGCAACCTCAGCCGTAGCTGCGTCCTTTGCTAATCAGCCTGATGCGTTAGTCGCGAACAATTATTCTTTCTACGGACAGGACACGTGGAAGGTTTCGTCCCGCCTGACGATGACCTACGGCTTGCGGTGGGACATCAACCCAGCGCTGAAAGGCAAAAATCTTGAGAACCAGCCGTTCACGGTAACCGGACTGGGCGATCCAGTGACATTGGCGCTTGCCCCCCGCGGCACACCGCTGTATCAGACAACCTATGGAAATGTGGCTCCGCGCGTGGGGGTTGCCTATCAGGTTGGCGGAGCAGGGAACTTGCAGACCGTTCTGCGCGGTGGCTTTGGCATTTTTTACGATCTCGGTTATGGGTCGCTTGGCGGAGTATCCAGCTATTTTCCGTATGACTCAGAAAACGTCATTCCACTGGCACCGTTCCCGCTGAGCCCTGCAAACGCAATGCCGCCGCCGTTCTCCACCAGCCCTCCGGTTCCAACGATTGTGGTGGCAGATCCTCATCTGAAGATGCCCCGGACCTACCAGTGGAATGCGGCCCTGGAGCAGTCGCTGGGAGCCAGTCAGGCCTTCTCCATCACTTACGTCGGGGCGATCGGTCGGGATCTGGTGCGGTCGATTTTCCTGATTAACCCCAATTCCGATTTTCAATTTGTGGACGTCTCCACGAACTCGGCAACTTCGGACTACCACGCATTGCAGGTCAAATTTGAGCGCCATCTGTCTCGCGGGCTGCAGGCCCTGGCTTCGTATACCTGGTCGCACTCGATCGATATCGCCTCGACCGATGCATTTGCCGACTACCTGAACACGCCTGGATTCCTGGCTAATCCTAATATCGATCGCGGAGATTCGGACTTCGACATCCGCGATTCGTTCACAATCGGTGTAACGTATCAACTGCCGTCGCCCCAATCGAGCATAGCGATCCGGAACCTGTTTGGCAGCTGGGCGCTGGACACGTTTCTTCTGGCCCGCTCTTCCCCGCCGGTGGACATCATCGGTAACATATCTTTTGCCGGGGGGACAGCTCTCTACCCGCGACCCGATGTGGTTCCCGGTGTTCCCACCGTACTCCGCGGTTCGCAATATCCCGGAGGAAAGATATTCAACGAGGCGGCGTTCACGGCGCCCCCTGCCGGCCAGCAGGGCGACTTCGGGCGCAACGTGCTGCGGGGCTTTGATGCCTTCCAAGGCGATCTCGCTGTTCAGCGCCAGTTCGAGATTACGGAAAGGCTGCGCCTGAACTTCCGCTCCGAGTTCTTCAATATCCTCAATCACCCGGATTTCGGATCTCCCATCAATAGCCTGACCACCCCGCTGTTCGGGTACGCAACGCAAACGTTAGCGAGCAGCCTGGCCGGCGCGGACGGCGCGGGATTCAATCCTCTCTATCAAATCGGCGGCCCGCGTTCGGTGCAACTGGCGCTCAAACTTCAGTTTTAAAGAACAGACTACACGACGCTCTCTTTGCGAAGGCAGTCTCGCGCGTTCTTCGGTGCGAATGGTCAGGAAGGTATCCCAGTCGGAAGCAATTTCTGAGGACTGCGAAGTGCCACAACGCATCAGCACGCTATGTGCCATTCGCGTGATTTAACCGACGAACAGTGGATGACCAACGACCATTGCCCTTAATCAGGCTGCCATTCTTCAGTTCCAAGGAATCGGCCCACGCAGGGCAAACCCCAGCCACAGGGCAATGACCAATCCGCAGCTCCGATTTACCTTCACGTTGACTTCTCCTCTGCAGCGTCCTGTTTCGTTCTCCTAGTTCAATTCGATTGCAGTGGCTGGGGATCTCACCGCCGTGCGCTTCTGGTTTTACTTGGATATCTTTCCGGTCTACTGTTCGGGACGTGAGACAAGGCCAATGACGCAAACGATCATGCTGTTGTTGATATCAGATGTCCCGTCCACGATTCCCGACCGACAGGGATAGTCGCCAATATTGTGAGAAAGCAAGAGAGGGTCATCTAAATGAGACATAGCCACTTCGACCTCAGGTCGTATTGATTCAAGCACCGTAGGTTGCTCCCATAACTGCCATCTCGCGAACCGCACATCAGTTATTCTCGCGCCGTTCAATGATTAACCGGTCACCGCGTTTCGCACTGAGGTATGTCCAGGCCCACTGGAACAAGACGCTGAACCGCAAGCTGCTTTCTGCCAGAAACTGTATGTGGATCAAGGCCCAGACGAGCCACGCGAAGAACCCGCTCATCCTGACGCGCCCGCTCTGAAGCACGGCAAAGTTCTTGCCTACTACCGCAAGATTGCCCTTGTCGAAGTAACGAAACGGAGGAAGCTGTGATTTCCTGGTCACCTGCCGAAAAATTGACTTTGCGGCGTAACGTCCCTGTTGCATGGCGACCTGCGCTACTCCAGGGAGTGACCGCCCATCCTGATCAAGGGACGCGGTATCGCCAATCACAAATATCTCAGAATGGTCCTGGACAGTCAGATCCGGTCGGATGCGGACGCGTCCTGCGCGATCAACTTCACAGCCAAGCCATTTGCCGGCCGGCGATGGAGCAACTCCCGCCGTCCATATCACCGTCTTGCTCGGAATCCGCTCATCACCAACGACCACGCCATCTCCATCGATTGCTTGAACTGCTTTCTCAAGCCGCACATCTACGCCCAACTGCAATAGACGAAGTCTTGCCGCTTCCGAGAGACTTTCGGCAAACGTTCCAAGGGGACGCTTTCCCATATCAACCAAGACGATGAGTGCGGACTTTGGGTCGATCCTCCGGAAGTTCCTCCGTAGCGTCGTCCGGGCCATGACGGCAATTGCACTTGCCATCTCTACGCCGGTCGGTCCAGCGCCAACCATGACGAATGTCATCAGTTCCTTCCGGCGCTCTGGGTCTTCCTCAGCCTCTGCATTTTCAAAGGCCGTGAGTATGTGATTGCGTAAGGATTCAGCATCCGCGAGACTCTTCAATCCCGGAGCGAAATGCGCGAAGTCATCATGTCCAAAGTAGCTGTGAGTGGCCCCTGTCGCGAGCACCAGAAAGTCATACGAGACAAGTAGGCCTTGTCTATCGCCGACGTCGACGATCACGTGCCGCCTAGCCGAATCGATGCCGGTCACATTGCCTTGCATCACTGAAGTATTCTCCTGGTCGGCCAAGAGACCGCGGAGCGGAGCGGCAATCTGACCGGGAGACAAAACCGATGTCGCTACCTGATATAGCAGGGGTTGAAAAACGTGATGATTCGACCTATCAATCAAAAGAACGTTCACAGGAGCCCGTCGAAGGGCCTTGGCTGCGGCCAACCCACCGAAACCACCGCCGACAATAACAACCAGGGGAATCTTCCTCGTCATTCTTCGCTCCAATCAGACTCGGGACTTTGCGTGTCGTCGGCAAGTCGTCCTAAGGACTCGTCGGCCCTTCTCGCATCAAGCATTTCTGCATACATCAAGCTTCTCAGCCGCGGCGAAATCTTTAGGGGAGCTTCCGAAATCGCGTGAACCTTGCGCCATCCCGATTTCCACTTCTTTTCTCTTCGCGACGTCCTGCCTTGAATTCGTCGAAGATGCACCACGTGTGAAACTCGTTTAGTGCCGTGATCGAAGCCGTGCCGTCTGAGCAGGTATTGAAGGAATTACTCCCCGCTTGCCGAATATCCCGCCCCCGATTCATTACACATTCATCTCTGAATCGCAAGAAGCTTTCCCTGCTTCTTTCCCTAACCCTGTTCGCGGTCCTTGTACTTCAGTTTGTTGTACTGTCTGTGCGCCATGCACTCCGCAACCGGCCTTGGAGGGCGTCCGCAAGAGCCGGTGCCATGCCTCGTGGCATTCGACCGGATGCGAGTCCCGCAACCGCTCCTCGTCGAGTTCGACGAGACGCTCGGAGTTGTGGCCAAGCGTCTTTATTGAAGTGTTAGCTGTCATGTTCCCATCTGCTTCTGTCGTGATCGGAGAATTGCGAAAGGTCGCTGCATCGCGAGGCTAGCAGTCGCGCTGGCGAGACAATCGCCCCTTTCGGCAATAGAGATTGAATAGAGCGCATTGACTCCGTGGGTGATTAGCCGCAGTCACTTACCCTGGAATTGCGGAGCGCGCTTCTGGACAAACGCAGAAGTGCCTTCCTTCTTGTCCTCGGTGCCGGCCGCAAGTGTAAAGTACTTCGCCTCGAGCTTCAGTCCCGAAGCGAGGTCTGCGTCAATGCCCTTGTTCACTGCATCGATGGAGTAGCGGATCGCGATCGGCGCATTTGCATCGATCTGTTTGAGAATTGCCTCGCAACGCGATATCAGGTCCGCAGCCGGAACAACTTCATTCACTAACCCGATACGATGGGCCTCGTGAGCATCGATCAGGTCACCGGTGAGAATCAGTTGCAGAGCGCGGCCCTTGCCTACGATGCGCGGTAACCTCTGCGTGCCGCCATAACCGGGAATGACCCCGAGCTTGACCTCAGGCTGGCCGAACTTAGCGTTTTCCGCAGCGATACGAATTGTGCACGCCATTGCTGTCTCACAACCGCCTCCCAGCGCGAAGCCGTTCACTGCGGCGATCACTGGCTTGCCAAGTGTCTCAATAAATGAGAGCACCTCCTGGCCTTTCTCGGAGAACTCACCTGCCTTCTCGCCGTCGATTGTCGAAAGCTCAGCGATATCAGCGCCAGCAATGAACGCCTTCTCTCCAGCTCCGGTCAAGATGATGCCTTTGACTGTGACATCCTCCTTTACCGCATGAAACGCAGTGCTGAGTTCTTCAACGGTCTTCCTGTTGAGCGCGTTCATCACCTTGGGTCGATTCATGGTGATGTAAGCGATCGACCCTTTGACCTCATACTTGATGTTTTCTAGGTTGGTGGCTAATTCTGTAGCATTCATGAACATTCTCCTCTCTCCTAAATGGGCTTCCCTGGAGCGTGCGCTGGTACCTCAGCATCCGCCGCCTGTATTGCTGCTCCACTGGCACGCAGGCCCGCGATCTCGTCACTTGTGAATCCAAGCTCCTTCAGCACTTCATCGTTGTGCTCGCCGATTCCCGGCGCGCGCCTGGCAGGCACCTTAGTAACACCGTGCACTTGAATAGGACTGCTGATGGTTGACGTCAACTTTTCGCCCGCTCCTTCGAACGGAACAACGATGTCATTTGCTCGCAGTTGCGGATCATTAACGACTTCCTGAGGTTCACGAACGGCGCCGAAGGGGACGTGAACGCCGTTGAATACCTCATACCAATGCGCCATGGGCTGCGAACCAAAGATCTCATCGAGTATTGCCGTCAGTTGGGGCCGGTTCTGCGCCAGCTTGGCGGGTTCCGAGAATCGCGGATCCGTGAGGATGTCCTCACGACCAAGTGCCTTTACAACTGCGGGTATTTTTTCCGGAGTAGCTACCACAACGAACCAGGTGCCATCGGACGAACGATACGTGTTCAAACCTGCATTTGCGGGATGTGCTCGATCGTGCAGCCCATAGAAACTCGCGCCGCATAGAGCGGCTTGGATAGATACACTGGCTGACCAGACACCTGCCGCGAGGAGCGAGGTCGTGACGTGGGATCCTTTGCCGGTGCGTTCGCGACGATAGAGCGCGGTCACGATTGCGCCATAAATGGCGACTGCAGTCGCATTATCGCCGCTACCTGCCACCGGCCATGTCGGCGGCTCTCCAGCATCGCGCGTCATGAATAACAAACCGCTTCGCGCCCAGAAGGCCGTGAGATCGAACCCCGGAAGTGCGGCGTCCGGACCTTTCTCTCCGAAGCCCGTGAGATCCGCATAGATCAGACGCGGATTCCACTGCGAGACTTCGTCATATTCGAGCTTCAACTTGTGGCGCGCGGCATGCGGTGTGTTGACGATGAACACATCGGCCCACTTGGCTAGCCGTTCGAGAACCAGCTGCGCGCTCGCAGCTTTCAGATTGAGCGCAACGCCACGCTTGTTTCGATTAGCCAATTGAAAAGGATACGGCTCATCTGAATGCGGCTGCGGAGGGATCTTATGCCCGTTTCTCCACGGCTCTCCTTCGGGCGGCTCGACCTTGATCACATCCGCGCCGAAGTCTGACAGGATTGTCGCTGCTGCGGGACCCGCGATGAAGCTCGCAAGGTCAACTACCTTAATTCCTGAAAAGATTTTGTTTTCGCACATAAGATCTCCAACATCTCCATTTGTTTGTCATCTTGAAGAGCGAAGCTCGTCACGATGTTCTGGATCCCCTTCCTGCTTCAAAACCTTCTTCCGGCGGGCAGAGCATCACACACACCTGGATTGCCCTGCCCAGTACTTCTCACGTAAAACTCGCTTCAAAATCTTGCCCGACCCGGACTTGGGGAGTTCCTCCGTCATGAACTCGATATGGCGGGGTACCTTGTATGAGGCGATCCGCGTTTTGCAGTACCGCTTGAGTCCTTCTGCGGACAAATTGGTTCCCGATCGTAGAACAACGGCTGCGGCCACCACCTCTCCCCATTTCTCGTCCGGGATGCCGAACACTGCGGCCTCTCTCACACCGGGGATCTCATAAATGGCGGCCTCAACTTCACCGGAGTAGACATTCTCACCGCCGCTGACGATCATGTCTTTTGCTCGATCGACAATGAAGAAGTACCCGTCTTTGTCTTGAAAGCCGATGTCTCCGGTTTGAAAGAAACCGTTACAGAATGCTTTTGTGGTTTCGTCGACTGCAGACTCATCCTTCGGCAGGTCTTCGTCGATGTCCTGCCAGTAGCCCACCATGATGCTCGGGCCCCGCGCTATCAGGTTGCCTGGTTCGCCGGCAACCGCAGGTCTTCCATTTGTATGGACAACTCTCAGATCGATGCCAGGGCAAGTGCGTCCACAGGACTGAAGTCTGTCATTGGTATGTTCCCCATCTGTTAACCCCGTCAGGAAACCGGCCTCGCTCAACCCGTAGACTTGCAGCAGCCTTGTCTTCGGCAGGAGCCTGCGTATGTCCTTTATGAGCGCCGGAGCGATTGGTGAGCCTCCATAGGCCAGCACTTCCAGAGATTCCAGGTTGTACTCATGAAGTTCCTCAAATTGGCAAAGAGAATTGACCATGGAGGGGACGAGAACGGTGTGCGTCACCCCGTTCGCCTGAACGGACGCGCAGAATGAAGCGGGGTCAAAGTGGGACAAGGCCGTCTGGGCGGCACCGAAGACGGGGGCCGCGAACATTGCCGGAAAATCGGCGATATGGAACATTGGCGATGCATGAAGAAAAACCGCCTCTTTCCGGTATTCCAGCCAATAGTTCAGATCATGAATGTTTGAGAAAACGTTCGAGTGCGTAAGCGCAGCCCCCTTGGGCTGACCCGTCGTTCCGCTCGTATACAGCAGCACGAGAATCGCGTCAGGATCGTAAAACTCTCCTTCGTGCGGTGGTCCGTCAATCTCGCCAAACGGCTCGCAATCGATCACGAGCTCCCAATCGGTTCGCACAGTCGGAGCGAGACACTTCGAATACCGGATGAGGCCACGCGGTTGCGAATCTTCGAACAGCCGATCGATTTCGGCGCCGGCAAAACGGGTATTGATGGGGACTGCGATCACCCCAAGCAAAGCGCAGGCAAATACAAGTTCGATGTAGTCAACCCCGTTTGGCATTAAGAGAGCAAGTCGCTCTCCGCTCTGCAAACCGCGACCCCGAAGCGCCGCGGCTATCCTTCTCACTTTCAGGTCCAGGTCCCGAAAGGTTACTCTCTGGCCGTTCCGCAGCAAAGCCGTGTACTGCGGGAAGTATTGCAGGGCGCGGCCAACGGAATGGGTGTATATCATTGATGCCTCTCACTCGTTAACGACAGACGCGGTCTGACTAAATGAACGCGCTGAAGCCCGAGATAGCGCGGCCAACGATGAGAGTATTCATTTCGCGCGTTCCCTCGTACGAATAGATCGCCTCGGAATCAGCGACAAAGCGGCCTACGTTGTAGTTGAGAAGGATTCCATTCGCTCCTAGAAGCTCACGAGCAAAGCCAACAGTCTCGCGCATCTTGACAGTGCAAAACGCCTTGGCAAGGGAGGCATGTTCGTCAGCGAGTTTGCCCTGGTCCTGCAACTGCGAAAGGCGGACCACCATGCATTGACACGCGGTGATATTACCGATCATCTTCACCAAGAGGTCCTGAACAAGTTGGAAGGAAGCGATTGGTTTCCCGAACTGTTCGCGAGTCTGTGCGTACAGCAGAGCATTTTCATAGGCGCCCATTTGGCACCCCACAGCCTCCCATGCGACGAAACCGCGCGTCATGCGGAGTACCCGGGCGGTGTCGCGGAAGGACGTGTCGTTCTGCAGGCGATTCTCTTCAGGCACTCTGCAGTTTTCCAGAGTGATGTGCCCGTTCTGCACTACCCGCAGCGCCATCTTGTGCTGGATCTTCTCCACCTTGAAGCCGGGGCTTTTGTTCTCAACGATGAAACCTTTCACCTGGCTGTCGGCTACGTCCCTAGCCCAAATGATGGTCAGGTCTCCAAACGTAGAGTTACCAATCCACTTCTTCTGGCCATTCAGAATCCACGTGTCTCCCTCGCGCCGTGCAGTGGTCCCGAGGCCACGTGATGCACCAGAGCCTACCAGAGGCTCAGTCAACCCGAAGGATCCGATCTTCTCCAGCCGCGCCATCGGCGGCAACCACTTCTTCTTCTGCTCTTCCGACCCGCAAAGGAAGATCGATCCCATTGCAAGGCCACTGTGCACACCAAAGAAGGTGGCGAAAGAGCCATCGATTCGAGCTATCTCCATGGCGATATAGCAGGCCAGAAGATTGCTGCCCCCGGCACAACCATATCCGTCGTATCCCGCTCCCGCAATCTGGAGATCCCGGAAGCTGGGCATAAGATCAAACGGGAAAGTGTCCTGCGCCCAGAAATCGTTTATGACCGGGGCGACGGAAGTTTCCATGAACGCCCGAACCTTCAAGACCGTCTGTTGTTCGGCATCAGACAGCAGCTCGAAGACCCGATAAAAGTCGCTGTTGGGCTTCGGTAGCACCTTCGGCTTTTTTATTTCCAGAGTTTGCACTTCTGACATCGAATCCTCCAACGTTCTTCCCTTTCGTTGTGGTACCTAAATGCGAATTGTGCGGACCCGAAGGGGCACCCTAGCCAGTCCCCTCAGCACAACGGGAGACTTGTGCGCCGCACCTCAGTCGTTCGATCAACACCAGATCGCGTCACTCATGGCGAAGCAACTCGCGCCGTCTCGACCACCAAACATGCTCATACTACCCAAGCGTTAATGGAGACGGTATTACATCTTCCTAGTAGCGCATAGATGAAATGCGCATGACGAGTTATCTAAGCCCAGACAGTCTGGAGGATTCTCTCCCCTTGGTGGCGACGTGAATGCATGGAATTCACCGAAGAACAAAGGGCAGCGTTCTGCCAAAGTTTTATCGGCAGGATGTATCGCATGATCCCTCGCACGTCGTCCCGATGCGGGGTGACCGCTCTGGATTCACTTTGAAGGCCGGCATACTTGGAAGAGAGGATTCAGCGCATTCATGTCACGCTTCGGTTCGAGTAACCCTGACAACATCTTTGGAAATAGGTCACTCGCTTGCTAGAGTTGGCCCTGGAGCACTCAGTAGGAGACTAAACTTAGCTCCAACGTCCGGGTTGTTCTCCGCCCAAAGTTGTCCGCCGTGAGCTTCGACGATAGAACGTGAGATTGAGAGTCCGATGCCCATCCCGTTCTTCTTGGTCGTGAAGAAAGCGTCGAAAATGTTATCTACCCTGTGGACTGGCAGCCCACATCCATTATCGATGATCTCAGTGAGCACCCGACCATCAGTCGCTCGCTCGACACGAACGCGCAGTGAAGGCATTCGATCACTGTCTTGCATCGCCTCAATTGCGTTTCCAACCAGATTGATGATGACCTGTTGAATCTGAAAACGATCCGCGAGAACCATCATGGCTGGTTCCTCGAAATCGTAGTCAGTATTGGTGAACCGGCGGTTTCCATCCTCCGCGAGGAGGCTTACTGCGTCTTGAATGAGGTCAACCATATTGTATGGGGCTTTCACAGCTGGCTGCCTTTTGAATAACAATCGGACATTGCGCATTACCGCGTCGACGGCGCGTGCATCTCTCATGATGCGGTCAACGGATGCAACTGCTTCCTCAACCTTTGGAGGAACGACCTTGAGCCAACGTGCACATGCCTGGGCATTCACAAGAACGGAGGTCAGGGGCTGATTAATCTCATGTGCAATGGATGCAGAAATCTCTGCGCCCATCGAAGTCCTCGAGGTGTCTGACACGTTAATGCGAAGTTCGCGAAGTCTTTCCTCGGCACGTTTTTGGTCGTCTATGTCTATAAACACAGCAAACCACTGAACGATTTGACCATCTTCATTCCTCAGGGGTTCTGCGCGGACCAGATGCCACCTATACGAGCCATCTGATCTTCGAATTCGATGTTCAGCTTCGCAGTGACTACCATTTGTAAACGCCTTCTGACATTCTTTACCTGCAATTTCTCGCTCTTCAGGATGTATCATTTCTAGCGGTCCCCACTCTCGCATCTGGTCAAGAGACATTCCGGTATAATCGCGAACCCTCCGATTAATGAACGTGACGCTACCATCAGGCGCCATCGACCACAGCATAGAGGGAACAGTATCCATTGTTCTCTGCATTTGCTGCTCAGATCGCATCAGAGCCAGTTCTGCATTCTTTTGGGCAGTTGTATCGAGCATGACGGAATGAAGCGCGATCAGTTTTCCAGAATCATCACGAACACCCGTGGCGATTGTATGAAACCATCTGTACCGGCCATCGGACCCCAAGAGTCGAAGCACTGTGTCCGCTCCAGCCCCATCTTCGAGCAGACTTTTCCAATGAGCCAATACCTCCGCAAGATCGTCTGGGTGGACTAGATCACTCCAACCCCTTTGCTGCACTTCTTCAAGCGTCCGACCGCAGTATTTAATTGCAGTCTTGTTCATGTAGACGATCGCGCCGTCTGATGCGGCTTTCCACAGCAGTGCGGGAAGAGTCTCTGTGAGAAGATTGAGTTGAAGTTCTCGGTCCCGAAGCAACTCCCTTGAACGGTAAAGGTCATCGACATCGCTATTTAGCGCGTACCAGCGAAACACGCTTCCGTCTTCGCTAAAATATGGTTCTGCGCGCGTATGAAACCAACGGTAGATCCCGTCTTTGCCGCGCAAGCGATAGATGACGTCCTTTGGCCCCTTGTCCGACGCTCGCATGTGATCTTCCACTACAGCCTTGCGGTCATCGGGATGTATGTACTCAAGATAGGACCCATCGCGAAAATCCGTGATGACTGTTCCAACATAGTCGGAAAGCCGCCTGTTGGCGTAGGCAATGCCTCCTTCGGTCCGAATGGAGATCATAGCCGGTACGCGGTCAAGAATCTCTCGGGCCTCCTGTTCACTCGCTTTCAGAGCTTCTTGAGCTTTGCACTGTTCGTCGACATCAACGCCAAGGATGTACCACGTGACTACCGTGGAATCACTGTCGGTGGTTGGTTCCGCCTTGAGGTGTTGCCATCTGTATGTACCATCATGTTGACGGAATCGCCAGATCGCATCGAAGGGTTTCCGTTCTTGGACGCATCGCCGCCACGTTTTCTCGGCATTATTGATGGCCTTGCAATCGAGGCTCTTCAGCCATCCGGCCCCTAAAAGGTCTCCCAGCGACTGTCCCAATGTAGCCAGAGCGAACTTATTTG
>Ga0207098_10016_pt1 | contig 49628 bp, 43 predicted proteins | sample Alteio_BWMinHeat_84_FD_153548 | JGI IMG/M metagenome (GOLD analysis project Ga0207098, IMG submission 153548) | Enriched cells from forest soil in Barre Woods Harvard Forest LTER site, Petersham, Massachusetts, United States -... | ecosystem: Environmental > Terrestrial > Soil > Temperate forest >...
CGAAGAAGGGATGAGTCCTGAACATTTAGCGCTATACCAAACTCACCCGGTTGCTAGTGCGAATATCCTAAAAGGAATTTACGGTATCAACGAAACCACCCTTCAGATTATTGAACAACACCATATGAGAAAGGGTCAGTACGGATTCCCTAAAGGAAAGGCTTCTCGAAACCTTCTGCAAATGTCAGAAGTCGTCGGCTTTAGTGAAAACTTTTGTCGACTCATTGGTCAAATGGCAAAGACATCTGACAAAAAGCCCTTAACGCAGTTTCTGAAGGCATTGCCAAGTTATTTTTCGGAACCTATTGTATCTAGCGTAAGAAGACTATTTAAGACACATTAGGTTTCGAAAATCGTTTGGCGACTCCGCTGCGCAATTCCCCTGGTCAGTTCGAGTCTTTTGGGTGAAAAGTGAGTAAATTCGAGATGTTATACTATGTATGTTAAAGAAAAAGAATCTGATTCGGAGCGATGAGCCCTAAGAATCTTCAGAAATACGCTAAACTGCCCGATACGCACTTTGGTGGGCATACGAAGTCAAATTAAGAAGCAAGAAGTAATTGCACGGGCGAATATCGTCGTTGTGGGTTTTGATCAACGCATGAGGGTGGAGATTGCTTCCATTTTTAAGAAGTTAAAATGGAATAATGTTAAATACGTTAATGGGCCCGCTGCTTTTTTTCAGCTTGATGGTTCCGTGCCCTTCGATCTTGTCTTAGTAGATGAAAAACTATCAGAGGGTGGCGCTGTAGAGTTCGCCAAGACGCTTGATAGGCTGCATGGAATGCCGATTGGACTGATCGGAAACATCGATAACATAGTCGATACTTCCGTAGGATATCATCCTGATGAGCAATTTTTCGCCTTTTCATTGCCGCCTGCAGCCATTTCCGATGAAATTGCCGATCTTGTCGCCGCGATTATGCTACCAGATAAGCTTACCGATCCGACGGGAGACTTGGCGTACTGCAAAGTCCATATTGATGATTTCATTTCAGGGAGACAGGCCAGATTTCCTCTATATGTTCGTCTGGCTCGTGGTAAATACATCAAAATTGCGCATTCTGGTGACCCTATCGATTTGGCCCGGCTCGACTCCTTCCGGAAGAAAAATGTCCGTTACCTTTACATGAAGAAAATGGATTTTTCCAAGTACGTAGGGTTCGCGATGCAACTTGCCACAGGAGTATCTGCGAGTACCAAAATCCCTCAGAAGAAAAAAGTGTCTTTCATGCGACACTTAGGCGAGGCTCTAGTCGAATCTTGCTATTTTGAAGGGGTCAAAGAAAACTTCTTCCAAGAATCTGCTATCTATGTCGAGTCGATTACTAGTGTTCTTATCGACTCGGACGATGTTTTCAAAATTCTGAATTCCCTCAGAGAAGCGAGTGATAGAGTTTTTGTTCATAGCGCGGCAGTGAGCCTCTATTCCGTAGTAATCGCAAAGCATCTCGGCTGGGATTCACCAAACGTGCTATTTAAAATTGGAACGGCAGGCTTGCTTCACGACATTGGGAAAAAAGATTTCGCACGAGAGATTTTAAATAAAGATCCGAATGATTTAACTCATGAAGAACGCCAAGTCTATGAGACGCACACGACGCGAGGAATGCAAGAACTTAGTCGCCTCCATAATGTTCCGGCGGAGATCGTGCAGGTTGTTCTAGAGCATCATGAAAATTGTCTAGGACAGGGGTTTCCTCAAGGATTGAAAAGAGATCGAATTCATCCGATGGCCCGTCTTATTGCTGTTGCGGATGAGTTTTGCCAGGCTGTAATGAACCAAAAACCCCATGAAAAACACACAGCGGTCGAAGTGATTGATAGACTTTACAAAACAAATCTTGTTTTATTTGACCCAGCCTATTTCGCGGTCTTGATGGCCGTTTTCAAGATGGAAGTTCCGCTCAAACTTAAACTTCATTACGAAAAAGGCGGACTCCGCGGGCGAAAAACTGCAGCTTAAGGGCGAAGCGTAATTGTTCATGATTAAATGGTAAGGCCAAATTTGAATATTACCGAAGATGCTGCTCTGGCAGAAGAAAATGAAGGTTCAAATTCCGGAGAAAATGCTATAAAAGATTCTTAATGCTATGCCCAGCTGAAGACCAGGCGCGAATTCTGAAAACGGAGAGCATAATTGGTAAGATTTGCTCGCGATGTGGTGCCTCATTTTCTTGCGGCTGTCAAAGTACCAGCTGTTGGTGCGAGGGTGTTTTTCTTTCTCAACAAGCAACTCAAACGCTGAAAGCGAATTTCCGAGATTGTCTTTGTTCTTCCTGTCTCAAAGGTTTTGAGTCAGGTGAACTGAAATGAGCAAGTCCCGATATGACTCCGGATAATCCATTAGTAGAGGGAGTAGACTATTACATCGACGAGAATGGAATGTTCGTATTCACAGAGGCTTATCATCTCAAACGGGGGTACTGCTGCAAGGAAGGGTGTAAGCATTGCCCTTATGGAAATGCGCCGGATTCAGTCGCGGACCCCGATGAACAATAGAAAGCTATTCTTGGACGGGTTTGTGATCAGCAGGCACGCACATGGACGTCCAATCCTTTTCTTCTAAGTGGGCGTAGCCGTAAAACCATTCAATCTGAGTTTCTTCCCCGGTGAGCTGATATTGATTGGCATAAATCCCCGGGAGTTTACCATCGATACGATAGCACCATCCATAGGCGTTCATCTGCGTGTCTGACAGAACCTCTAGAGCGCTTCCGAGTCCATTGATAGATAATACCCCGGAATCAGAGCCCTGATATTGTTGGACGTATCCTTGGGCCAAGCTTCGCACCAGAATAGCGTGCGTGATTGCACCAACAGATCCAGGTGAAAGTTCCGAACGTTGTTCCATTAAAACTTGCCCCTGAATTCCAAGAACCCGAAAATGGGTTTCTTGGGCCCATGCAATCGTTGCTGTACACTGAACAAGAACGGCAAAGAAAAACAGTTTTCTTAGAATCATGTAAAAGTTCCCCCCTCGAATCCACTACACTACGTCTTTAACGTAGTCTCCATGATTGCGATAGAGAATAACTTTGAGATTATCAGTTCTAGTTCATTTTCCGTAAAGCGCTCGAATATTTTACGATCGGACTACCCTGTGGACCCAATTGAATTGTCTCTTCAAAGGTAAAACTGATTTCATTCACAGAATCTAGTTTCATATTATATTGGCCGACATTCGATGCCCCACCGTCTTTCGAACTAAAAATTATGGAGTTCGTCGATAGGTCTGGAGTGCCGGTTGCAGCGACGTGATATCCGTCGGACGAACTATACCATTGCAAGATCTGTGAAGTGTTTTGGACTAGCGATAAGAATCCGCTTTCGACGTAATCGGTTCCGTTTGTAAAAGTGAGGGTTCTTGTATAGGCCAACTTAGAAGGCTCTTGGTTCCTGCCACCGATTCTTTTGAATCTAATAACTTCGAAATAATAATCCTGTACGTCGAGATACCTATTCTCAAAAGTTTTCGTTCTTTGTCCTTGGCCCTGCCATTCTCCGACAAGCGGTAACAAAACGGAAGCAGCCGGATCCTGAGTGTCAGGGTTTGCTATGGAAGCTTCATCTACGGGTGTACCGGGGTTTGCTGTGGGAATATTTAAGGTCGCTGAAACGAAATCCAAAACGGAAGTGACTGGATTTTGGTCAGGTGCGGGAAAGGCTGGAACTGGGATAAACTGTAATGGGAATTCAGATTCAAAATGAGGCAAAGCTGGGTAAAATGTCTCCGCAAAAGCTGTTGTGTGCGAAAGTATAGTCAGAATAGCTGCGCTTATAACCACAAGATTTGGATTTTTTCTCTGATACAGCATAGAAGGTGCCTTTCTTTTAAGAATGTTAGACTAATTGATACAGCGACCTAACACGGTGCGAAACGTCGGTCAATAAGGATAACGAAAAAAGTTATTTCAGTTTGACTAGTACAAGTGGATTAGTTTGATCAGACTAATAAGAATAGTAACTGTAATTGAGTTGTTTTATTCGGATGCAGCAAGTCTGGAATTAAATTTATTTATTCCGACGTAAGTGATTTTTAAGGAGGGCATCAGGGAATGGTTAGGATTTACTATCAGATTCATTTCCTCTGGAATAACGACAGACGGAACTGCAATTGCGAGTCGATCTGATTCAAATAGGTTTTTGGTAGCAAAATCTCGTGAAATATTAGAATCGGGAATTCGGTCCCAGCCGTTTGGCAGTTGCTGAGAGCGAAATATTGCGATTTCAGAATCAGGAATGTCGATCGAGAATTTTACCCAATCAGTGCCGATCACCTTAACGCCTTGGTGAGAAAGCCATTCTAGCGCTGCCAAAGAAATGGAAGAGGAGCAATAGACGACTTTGACGCCTTTGTGGTTCCAGCGCCCACTAGCGTAAAGCCCTCCGTCACCGTTGAAAGCCTTGTTTTTATATTGTTTTTTTGTAATTCGATACCAAAGTCCCATTAACCATAAAGTCCATGTTCTATTCGCAAGAGCAAATTCTCAACCTCTCTCGCTCCAGGTTCCGTATCTAATAAACTCAGTGGCGTTTCCCCAGCTAAGGCAGGATTTGCCGACTTAAGCCAGTCAACTGCCAGATCAGGATTTCCCAGAGTGTCCTCAGCAAGTTTGTAAATCCTCATCAGGCGCACCAGTTTGTTGGCAGTCTCTTCCTTGAAGCTTGATTGATTTTTCAATCGCGAATAAAAAGTCGAAGATTTTAGCCGGGTTGCCTGCAATACATCTCTTTGCGAAAGACCTGAATGACGAATAAATCTAGCTACTCTTCGAGCTGGCAGGCCATTGCGAATAAGCGTCATTGCAAGATGGTCATCTGTTAGTCCTTCAAAAGGATTTCCCTTAGACTTTGCAGCGGCACACATTCGAAATCTCCTTAAGCTTTAGTGTACTCTATTTTAGGAGTTTTATCAATCCAGATTTGGAGTAGCTCTCTGCGGGAGATTTGAAGCACTGTTAGGGCGTTTGATGAGCTTTTCATCCTCTCAAATCTCCAATTGCACACTGTAGAGCCAGGCATAGATGCCCCCTAGTGCCATCAATTCGTCGTGAGTTCCTTGTTCGCCAATTCCACTCTCGGTAACCACTACAATTCTCGAGGCGTTCCTCACTGTTGACAGGCGATGGGCAATCACAAGGGTTGTGCGATTGTGTGTCAGTTTTTCCAATGAATCCTGGACCGCTTTTTCGCTTTCATTATCCAGCGCACTGGTCGCTTCATCAAAAATAATTACTGGTGGGTCTTTTAAAAAAACGCGCGCTATGCTGAGGCGTTGTTTTTGTCCGCCGGATAATTTAACACCGCGCTGGCCAATATCTGTTTCATATCCGTTTGGTAGTTTCAGAATAAAATTATGCGCATTTGCTTTTTTTGCGGCCTCGGTGATTTCATCCCGGCTCGCATCTAACTTTCCGTAACGAATATTTTCAGCGACTGTGCCTGCAAACAAATAGATATCTTGTTGAACGATGCCGATATTTCGCCTGAGTGCCTGAAGGCTAATCTCTCTGACGTCTCTGCCGTCGAGCAGTATTTTTCCTTCATTTACTTCATAAAATCGGGGGATCAAAGAGCATAGTGTTGTTTTTCCCACGCCTGAAGCTCCCACCAAAGCAACATAGTCGCCGACTTTTAAATCCAGAGAGATGTTCTTGAGAACGTAGTCATGGTCCTCATGGTACTTGAAACCTACATTTCTAAATTCTATATTTCCCTGCGCATTTCCTATTTCTACCGCGTCTTTCCGGTCCTGGATATCGGGTTCAACTTCCAGAATCTCCATGAATCGCTCGAAACCGGTGATTCCTTCCTGGTAGAGTCGTGCAAAATTGCTGAATCTATTAATGGGTTCGACAAGAATTCCAACACACAATAGGAATGTAATTAAATCTGGTAGATCTAGAGATGCATGAAGCATTTTTATGCCGCCAATGACAAGGACGGCAATAGACATAAGTTGGGTGAAGCCACTTATTCCACTGAAGAAATACGCTTCATTTTTGTAGCCATCGCATCGACTTTCAGCGAACCGATTATTTTCAAAAGCGAACTTCATTCTTTCAATTTCATCGTTCGTGAAAGACTTAACTACACGGATTCCTGCCAGAGTATCCTCAACTTGGGCGTTGATATCCTCGATTCTATCTTTGCTTCTTCTCAGGGCGATGGTCATCTTGTTATTAAAATAGAACGCATAAACCGCCATAATAACAAAAAAGAAAACAACGATCAGAGCTAGCTGAAAATCGAGGTAACTCATAATGAGAAAAGCACCCAGAAAATTCAATAAGGAGACAAGTATGTCTTCTGGGCCGTGATGATAGAGCTCGGCGAGGCCTAGCGTATCGTTCGTAATGCGTGTCATCAACTGACCCGTTCGATGATTATCGTAAAAGCTGAATGACAGTTTTTGATAGTGTTCAAATAGTTCACGTCGCATATCGCTTTCCATCAGAGCACCCATTCTATGCCCCTGGTAGTCAACGAACATTTTACACGCGATATGAATGACTAGTAACACCAGCATTACCGCGCCCATTAGATAAAGTTTTTCAAACGTGTTGGATAAATTCCCTTCCGAGAGCCTCTTAGTGATGAATCTCGTACACAACGGAAATGCCAGCATCGTTGCCGATACAATCGATGCACAGACCATGTCAGCGATAAATAGCCCTAGATACGGTTTGTAATAGGATAGGAATTTTCTAGTCCGAGAATTCATAACGTTGTGCCTTTTGTATTGCTATATGCTTATAAAGTAGAATTGCCCAAAAACAACCGTCACGAGTCCCAAAAGAAAAATCACGAATAGAAAAGGCGTTTGGAATATTCTAAAATTTATTTTACGAAACGACCCGACTTCTTAGTTATTACTAACTTCATAACGTGGGACTAATATAGCAGTACGGGATACGCGTCAATGACAATATGCCACATGCTCTCCCGATCCGCGAGACACACAGCTGGTGGTTCTCTCGTTCGACGCAAAGCCTAATACTTGCATTAGACTGAATCAAGGAGATGCACTATGGGACTTATCAGTTTCTTAAAAAATACGCGTTTCACCCTGCCCGGAAAAAAGGCCAAAGAGGCGAGCACTCCAGATTTCACAAATGAGTATGTCGTTCAGTCGGGCGATACTCTCTCGGGAATTGCCAAGCGCTACTATGGGGATACAAGCAAGTATACGCTCATTTTTCAGGAAAACCGTGACGTCATCAAAGACCCAAATAGGATTTTCCCGGGACAGAAATTAAGAATTCCTTCGGTTGAAAAAACTCGCCGAGTAGCTTGAACACCGTAATCTGTCCCGGCCTTCTTATTGGCTTGGGTTTTGCTGTTATTGTTGTTTATGAAAGTAACCTGGTTTTGGTTTACTGTTTGTCTTGGATTCACTCAGCTTACGCAAGCTGTTCTTGCGGCTCCCATTGAGCTTCATGTGAATACCAAGCAGTCAACTATTTTGGCGATAACGGGGCGCACTGGGCCTCTGACTCTGCTTGGTCATGACCATGCTATTTTGGCCGAGGAGTGGTCATCTCAGGTATTTTTTGACGAAGATAATCCAAGTGGCTCTTCGTTAAGAGTCACTCTAAACTCGAAATCCCTGGTAATAGATTCTGAAAGAGCGCGAAGACTTGCTCATTTAGGCGGCTCTGGGCCAAAGGCTTCGGATCGAGCAATGATTCAAGAGAAGATGTTAGGCCCGAAGTTTTTAGACGCTGCAAGATTTCCGGAAATAGTTCTGACTTCGACGCAGATTCGGGTAGAGAGTCCAAATCAGTTGCAGCTTTTCGGAACTCTGGCCTTGCGCGATAGGGAGAACCCCATCGCTTCTCCCATATTAGTTCAGAAAATCGACGGCCAGCACTACTCTTTTTCAGGGGCTTTTACTACTAAGCAAACGGAATATGGAATTAAACCCGAATCGGTTTTAGGTGGATTACTTAAGGTAAAAAATGAGGTGATAATTCGTTTCCAAATTTTGGCGTCGACGACTCCAGATGCCGATGCACCGGGTCTCTAGTAAGTGAATTCTAAAGATGAGCCATGAATGCGGGAATTATTCAGATCTTCTGACATTCAGTAGCGAAACAATAGCATGCGTAACTTCGGATTTTTTGTATTTACGCCACGGACAGGACCTGAAATGCCATTGCGAATTTCCTCGTCTATCTCTTGCCATCGAGACAGGTTGTCCCTATCGAATATAAGGGCCTTAATCACTTCGTACCGGGAATCCTCTACGGGGTCGAACGCACTCTTGCCATCTTTATCCAGATGATTAAGTCTTGCACCCGCGTTAGCCAAAAGGCTTACGACTGAAGCAGTTCCTACCCGCGCGGCATTTTGGAGCGGGCTTTGCTCCTGTCGATCACACTGATTGACATCAGCTTTTGAATCGACCAAAAACCTAGCTGTTTCAGGGTGGGAATGAGCACTGAAAAGAGGAAACGATCCGTCCCGATCCGCATGATCAACCTTCATACCAAATTCCGTGACGAGAGTCCGAACTAAGTCCAAATTACCCGCTCGACTTGCCCTGCCAAGGATATTTTCCCAGGCACCGAATAATTTGAAGTTTACTCCTTCGGCGTCGGCATATGCCTTTTGTTTCTTCAGGATTGCGACATTATTGCTATCTACGGCATCTAGAAATGTGTCCTCATCAAAATTTAATGCTTTACGGGTTAATAAACTTTCAAAAACCGTGTCTTTATTTTGTTGCGCTAACTCTAGTAAGCGAGAGGGATCAAAATGAAACGGAACCTTTCTAGACACATATTTTCTAGAGTCAAGTCTTTCAAACAAGAGTTCAAAGATTGCATTGTGGCGTGCCTGGCTGTAGCGGCCAGAGCGGCTCGGGTAGCTGCCCGTATTATATGCGGCGCGAATAGCACCCTCAAGAGTTTGGGCTGATGGATTCTTCTTCCATGCGTCTTTAGACCGCTCGGCCAGATCGGTTAGAGGCTTTCGGTGTCTATCCAATAATTCGAACAGCTTCTGATCTGCCTTAGCAATTCCCTGATTGGCTAACCCGGTAATAATGTGATCGTCGACGGCTCGGGGATTACCATTCTGATCGAATAGAAGGATTTCAATTGCAGCATAATCATGGACGGTGCTACTTGCTCCCATTTTAAGTTCATGCGGAGTTGGGTTCGCCCAACGGCAATAAGCCGATAAAAAAGCACTACAATCCCCACTAAATCCTGATAGTTGATTAATGTTTGCTTTCCCTTCGTTGATCAAATAGCTTAATTTCGCATGTTCCCCATTCCTTGCGGCGAGCACAAGCGGAGGTTCGCGCCAATAGTTTTCCAGATTCACATCAGCTTTTAAGTCGACTAGGCATTTCACTAAATCTATATTAGATGCATTGTTAAGTAGTGAAAAATTTCCACTCCTATAATTAACGTCCATACCCAAATCTTTAACCAGGGTTTTTACTAGCCTCAAATCACCAAGAGGGGCGGCCATCTCAAGGGCTATGCTTTTAGAAGAGGCTAGGTTGACTTTCTCTTTTCGTCCAAAGTGTAATTGTTCGTTCAAGGCCTCTTGGGCGAGAACTAATTGATATTCTTGATCTGGTAGCCTATCAAATGCCTGTGTGACTTTTTCAATATAATAATCCGAACAATTATTCTGAGCAAGGGCATTTATAAAAGCAGTTCGGTCATCGGGATTGTCGGGAAGCCTATCGTAACTACGAAGTGCGGCTTTTGCTTCTTCAATAGTCTTGTGAGATTGTTTAACATCTTGCAGAGTCTTGCGAAGCATCCCGATGGAGTCTTCCAATTTTGTTACATCAAATTTGCGGCCCAAGTACTCATCTAATATTTCCTTCAGATCAGGATCGCCTGTGTTTGCGTGTTGCACAAAACGCGTGAAATCAACTTTAAATTCGAATTTTCCATATGGTGGCAAAAGCTTCCGAATGACGTCGTAGCGGGTAGGCGGGAGCAGTGTTTGATAGGCGGCAAAAATAGCGTCGTTTAGAGAAGCGGAGGAAGGGGCCTCCATCCACTTCACAAGCTTCTTTGCAAAACCAAGGTTCTTCTCTTGCGCCGCCAACTTCATTTCCATTGCTACTTTGTTTGAATCTCCCATGCGCAAGTATTGGAGTAGTCTGATAGGATCAAATTTTTCAACTGGTTGGCTCGGCCTTTTAAGATCATCGCCGCCGACTAAAGAGGCACTGGCCGAAGGTGTAGTAGAAGCAGAGTTAGAAGATGCGGTGCTCTCTGAACTGTTTTTCTCCTCCTGGGCACTCTCCCAGGTTTTTATAGCTGCCAAGAAAACAGAGAGATCAAGACCACCACGACTGATTTGAGATTTTAGTTGTGATTTTCTATCAAGCAATATTTCTTTTAGGACATCATATTTTTTGGCATTCAGGGCGGCGTTGAGCACATCAGAAAGAGTAACGAACGATTTGTTTTTCGACCATGCTACCAGTTTCATTGCCAGATTGTGCAACTCCTTGTTGCCGTTGCTTTTGAAAACTACATTTCTATCTCCGGATTCCAACTTTCGTAGAAACAGAACGGGTTCATGGACTTCACCAGGGAGATCGCCAGCAAAACTACTGGGTGAGAGAAATGTCGAGAGACATATTAAGAAAAGCGGGCCCAATAAAGCAAATGAAGTTTTAGCTATTTTTGAATTCATGGCATTTACATTTAGCATAGGAAATATCTCCAGATTTGGGCGAAACTATATCATATTGCATGTAGTTGTACTCATCGTATTTACAGTTCAATAATTTATAGTTCAATAATAATAAATTAATATACTTTACTGCCTACAGTAAAGTAAGCGCACCTCTTGATTTATTATTAACTAACTTCTATTACTCTAATTTCAGTAGTGAATAGTTAGATTTAATGATTATTTAGTACATAATAAATGTTGTTTATTTAAATTGACCCAAATATTGCGAAATGTTATTTAAGACCGATTCTTGAAAGTAGTGATTGATATGAAACGATTGTCCTTTTTACTTTGTCTCGTTCTCTCTGGGTGCGGTTCTGAATCCACACCTCAAGCCTACCCAAACCCACAGTCTATTGAAAATAAGGACGTTACTGAAAGCAAAGGCGTCGAAAATACGAAGGTCGAAAACACGAAGCCTGCTGTGACTTCATCCCCATCTACGGGTAGTACAGGTCCGTCTCAAACTATAAAGCACGCCGAAATTGGGACGGGTACCGGTGTGACGTCCTCTGGCAGGGGAATGACCACTGAAGAGAATCCTTCGGTAAACCCAATTCGAACAACGAACTTTCTTTCTTCTTCAGATAGCCACACATTGGAAGTATATAATGGTAAAGTCTATTCTTGGGGTAATGATGGTCTGTGGCTTGGACGAAAAGGCAAAAACTCTGTTCCTAAGACTGAGACTGCTTATTCCAATATGAATTTTGTTGCAACTTCAGAAAAGCAAAGCTTTGCTGTGAACACAGACGGTGAATTGCTGGTTTGGCCCCTTTTTGATAGCCTGCGCCGCCTTTCTATTTCCTATCCCACGGTCCATGCGAAAACTAGCCATCTGAAGATCGCTTCGGTAGCTCTGGGTCCCGACTTCAGCGCAGTTATCACAACCGGTGGTGACCTCTATACTTGGGGCAAAGGCCAATACGGCAAATTGGGACACTTGTATGATTCCGATTGGAAGCAGCTTTCGGTTCGAGAATTGGAAGATATTTTTTATACTGGTGAAATGGATAGAGATAAGCCGACTTGTGTTCAATATTTAAAAAATAAGGATATTAAGGTCGCTTCGGTAGAACTAGGAGCACACCACGCAGCTGCCGTATCAACAGATGGTCGTCTTTTCACTTGGGGAGATGGCAGGAATGGAAAGCTTGGACATGGGAATAATCAGAGCCAACCCGTTCCAAAAGAAGTAGAGTATTTTACGAAAATAAAAAAGGCGGATGGTCGAATAGTATCTGCCGTATCATTAGGTGCTGAAATGGCAGCCGCTGTGATTTCTGATGGTGGACTTTACATTTGGGGTACACAATTCGAAACACCACCGGAGGGTGGACATGAGCGACCGGTGAAAAAGTGGATGACGCCTCAATTCATTTCTTATTTTGGTAACAACGTGGCTTCTGTAACACTCAAGGGTCGCTTTGCTGCTGTAATTACGAATGATAGAAAGCTCTACACTCGGAGTTGGACTGCAGACTTTCATGGACTTCTGGGTCGCAGCAAGTCCAAACAGGACGAATCGGGATGGGGTTTGGTAGAGTTTCCGGATAAGGCAATCAGAATTGAGGCTATTTCGATTGGATCTGATTACGTAATTGCTCGTAGTGAAGACGGGCGAATCTATGCTTGGGGTAAGGGAAGTGATCGATTGGGTCTTGGCCCAGATGTTGTTGATATCGATACACCTAGGCAGTTGACCAGAGAATGAGAGTTGTCAGCTACTTCGAATAGTAACTTGTCATCAGATTCTGATAGGTCGGCAAATGTTTAGAAAGTAGCTTTCCGAAGCCGTCGACGTCCTCTCTCCAATTTCGTCTGAGTTCACTGGCTGCGCAGAACCAAGACATAGATGGCTGCTTAGCTAGTCTAGGAATTGCACCTCGTTGATTCAGTATGAAATCGCTTACAGACTTGAGAGAGGAAACTACTAGCATTGGGCTTGTCGCCCGAGCGTGTGAGCTTTACGCCACACGGCCCGTTCTCGGCTCCCGCGACTTTGAGATCGTCCGTGATCCCCAAAGCGGGGAGCGAATTCGTCGCTATCTTCCGAGCTTTTCCGCAATTACTTTTTCAGCGATGTGGGAACGCATTGTCGCGCTTGCAAGCGGGTTTAAACATTCTGGGATGATAAACCCCGGAGACTTCGTGGGATTGATTGGTTTCGCAAGTCCGGATTTTGCCATTGCTGATTTCGCTTCCTTGCATCGGGCTGCAATTTCCATCCCGTTGCAGGGGAATCTTCCAAAAGGCAGTCTTCAGCACATTATTCATGAAGCCAATATTAGCAGTTTAATTTGTTCACTCGAAGAGCTCGAGTCATTCTCCGAATTAATGCCACTTGCATTATCTATAAAGAATTTAGTGGTGATGGACTTCTGTGACCAAGATGATCGACAGCTGAATCTACTGGCCAGGATCAGAAAGCAGCTTGTAGAAAAGATCCCTCAACTCAGAATAAATACAATTCAAGAGGTTGAAAAACTGGGCAGAAAAATGGGTGCTGTACCTTGGGTGGCCCCTCCTCAGGGAGCGGAAACTTTGGTAACCATTTGCTACACTTCTGGCAGTACTGGGACTCCAAAGGGGGCCATGTTTCCTGAGAGGCTCTGGCTTACCTATTTAAAGAGCGGTAGTTGGCTTCCCGAGGAAGCTTCTCAAATTCCCCGTATTATGGTGAGTTATGCGCCGCTCAGTCATATGATGGGGCGGTTGGGGGTGCTGACTGCTATTCTTTATGGGGGCGCCAACTACTTTACACTAAAAAGCGATATATCCACCCTCTTTGAAGACATCCGCTTGGTCCGGCCAACGATCATGGTCTTTGTCCCCCGTATTTCCGAAATGACTTATCAGCATTTTCAAACTGAAGTTCTTCGCCGCGGCGGAGGTATTTCCGAAGAGGAAGAAATCAAAAGCGAAATGCGGCGCACTTTCTTAGGCGATCGCATTAGCTTGATCAATACAGGAAGTGCCCCTACCTCGCCGGAGGTCTCGAATTTTCTGAGGGAGTGTTTTCAAATTCCGGTCATCGATAGCTACGGATTAACGGAATGCGGATCTGTCAGTTTCGACGACAGAGTGAACCGCAATGTGATCTCTGATTATAAACTAATTGACGCTCCAGAGCTGGGGTATCGCACCTCGGATGCCCCTTTTCCGAGGGGAGAACTGGCGGTGAAGTCTATTCTTTCGATTCCCGGATATTTCAAAAACCCTGGAGCCACCCAGAATCTTTTCGATGAACAAGGTTATTTAAAAACGGGAGACATTGTTGAACAAAGAGGACCGGATCACGTAGTTTGGATTGATCGGAAGAATAATGTAATGAAGTTATCCCAGGGGGAATTTGTGGCACTCTGGCAAATCGAGTCTCTATTTGAAAGCGCCAGCCCGTTTATTCAACATATTTATTTGTATGCGAATCCCCACCGGGAGTTTCTGGTTGCCGTTGTGGTGCCCGATGAACAGGCTCTGCGCGCCCGATTTATTGAATTTCATCCAAATGAAGTGAAACAACTTCTTAGGTCCGAAATCGACCGAATTGCCAAAGAATCCGAGCTACGTGCCTTCGAAATTCCGAGGCAATTCTTAATTGAATGGGAGCCATTTACCCAGAAGAACGGCCTGCTTAATGTCCTTAACAAACTGGCACGCCCAAAACTCAAAGAAAAATATGGCGAAAGGCTGGAGCAGCTCTATTTGGATTCGGAGCAACGCCGCTTTGAAAGTATCGCTGAATTAGCCCAAATGGACCGCGGACTTTCTATTCAAGAGAAGGTTAAAAAAGCGGTCCAAGCCACGCTGGGACTTTCCGATTTGGATTGGGATCCGTCACAAAGTTTCAGAAGTTTGGGTGGGGATTCCCTTGCTGCTGCGACTTTGGCGATACATCTGGAAGAGATTGGAATTTCGTTGCCTGCCTCTGCGATCCTAAATCCCGCCGCAAGTATTGCGGACATCATTAAGTCGCCGACGGGGGTGAGTTTCGAATCCATTCATGGAGTGAATCCTCAGCGAATTCGAGCAACGGATCTCGGCTTGGAAAAATTTTTTAAGGCGAATGAACTTGAAGTGGGCCACCCTGTTTCATTGCTTCATTCAGAGGTAAAAGTTACTTTGCTCACCGGAGCTAACGGTTTTCTAGGAAGATTTCTATGTCTGGAGCTTTTGGCTCAAGCAGAAAAAACCGGCGGCAAAGTCTATTGCATCATACGGGGCAAAGACGATCGTGCTGCTTTTGAGCGACTCCGGGACGTTTATAAAACAGATCCCGCACTCGAAAAGCACTTTTCTCAACTCGCAGAAAAACGTTTAGTGGTTCTTGCTGGGGATCTAGCTCGGCCGCAGCTGGGGTTATCGAACGCGAATTACGATCGTCTTGCTCGCGAAGTGGATACTGTGTTGCACGCAGGGGCTTTGGTGAATCATGCTTTAACTTATCGACATTTGTTTGAACCCAACGTTTTTGGAACCGTCGAAATTCTACGACTGGCATTGAAACATCGGCCGAAAAGAGTGAATTACATTTCTACGATAGGAATTATGGACGCTTCCAATCCAATCGAGGGACTCCTCGAGACAGAAGATGTCCGAACTCTATGGCCCGAACGAGAGCTTAGCACGGACTATGCGTCGGGCTATGGCAACAGCAAGTGGGCCAGCGAAGTACTGATCCGGAATTTCTACGATCAGTATCATTTTCCTGTAAACGTTTTCCGCCCGGATATGATTATGCCATCCGAGGTCTTTCGAAGTCAGATCAACGTTCCAGATCTTTTAACCCGTCTCTTATGTAGTGTTATCTATACTGGAATCGTTCCGCAGTCTTTCTATGAGGCCAATGGGCAAGGTTCGGGTGATTCTCTAAAGCCCCATTTCGATGGTATGCCCGTCGGCTTTATTGCCAGCGCAATCACTCGAATCTGCTGTGATGTCGGTCAACAGAAATATTCTACATATAATATTAGCAATCCTCATTGGAATGACGGAATTTCGTTGGATCGGATTATGGATTGGGTGGAGTCGGGAGGTTATCCTCTCAAGCGAATGAATAACTATTACGAATGGTATATTCAAATCAGAGAAAAGCTCAAAGTTCTTAGCACAAAAGACGAGAAAAGGAGCCAGTATTCCTCTCTTCCTATTTTGAATCAGTGGGAAAAGCCCTTACCTTTTTCAGATGGTAGAGAAGTAGATGCAACCGAGTTTCGAAAAAAAGTCCGCCAGCTCAAGCCCGCAGGCGTCACGGATATTCCTTATTTAACTGAGAACTTTATTCATAAGTATCTTGCAGATATGGTTGATCTTGAGCTGATCGGTCCTCCTCCTCACAGGAAACAGAGAACACGTTATGCAGCTTGAGCTGACACGAGATCTGGAATATCGAATTCATCGCTCTGGGCCCATTTGAAGCGATTGACAGATTCAGGGTGGGTGGACAAAGAACTCGCGAAAAAGGAGGGAAAAGGCCAAGCTTGTAACCGCTATCGCCTCAATAAGTCAGTTTGGGGACCGTTGTTTCCTGATAAGCGAAAACTTACGCTGAAATCCGAAGTTACTTTGAATTCCAAAGGTACTCAGGATTCTTGTACTCAAGACACTCAGGAATCAAGAGGTTCAACTTACTATTCTATTAGAAACTCCAAGAATCAGACTTTTCCTATCTACAAAATAGATAAATGTCACAAATTTTCAATAAATGAACCTGAAGCCGATTCACTTGTTAGAGTTCTTGATGTTTTAAGGGCTCTCTCGGGTGTTCTTCGCTAGGCTATAAAGTTGGACAGGCCTTCTTAAAGGCTTAGTCTTTCGTAGCAGGCAAATTGAGGGGCTAGGCCTTCTATATAATGGATGGTTTTTTGGCAGATTAGCTGTTCTTCAAATCGCTCAAAGACTGTCTTTCCATGCCTGGGTGTTCCTGTCTCTGGATTTTGAAAACTGACTTTAAACAAAATGGCATTCATAGAGTCAAATGTTGACTTTGCGTTAATATGAGTCATTTTCTGAAAGCAAGCGTAGCTATAGACTCGATCAGGCCCGGGTGGGGCAGACTTTCTACAGAAAAGACCGGGGATGCCTTTTTGAAATCGAACGACTCCTATCAGAGGAAGGCCGGTTTCAGGATAAATGTACTGAAATGATTCTTCGGGTACGTTCAATGCTAAGTAAAGGGCTTCATCAAGTGGTTCGGTCAATGTAGCCGAGGAAGTGGCTACATTGGATAATAATAATGTTGCTAAAATGAATGATGTCTTCATAAGGGCCTCTTACGCTTGGCAATTGCAAATGCAAGACCACGGACCTTCAATAATTACTATTCGCAAGTGTTGAAGGAAGTTCAGTATTATGAGGCTGTTCCCTTCGTTCAAAAAAGCTGGAAATTACAGCGATGTGATATACGGATTTACGTGGACGGCGTTTCTTATATTCAAGACCTGCGATTCAGCGGTACCGCTTTCTTCGTGCTTGCGATCGCCCATACTTTTCTTGTCTCCAGATTCAGAAGGGGTGCCAACAGATTTCCTGCTGGTTCCATTCGTGAAACTCTCTTTCACTTCCTTGGAGAAGTGGAGGTTGGCTTTGGCCTCTGGGCAACAATCTTTGTGCTTTGGATTTTTATTGCCAAGGGGGTAGCTACCACCGAGAGCTACCTGAGTACGCGTAGCTTTAAGGAAGCAATCTTCGTCTTCATGATTATGTCCGTGTGTTCCACAAAGCCAGTTTTAAACTCGGTTGCAGCCTTACTGCAGCTGAGCTCCAAATTCGTGCCCCTGCCACAGACTGTTTCATCCTACATCGTTTTGCTATCGATTGGTCCTCTGTTGGGAAGCCTAATTACAGAGTCGGCAGCCATGACTGTTGTTGCGCTACTTCTCGGTGAGAAATTTTTGAGGCACTCAAATAGCGAGCGCTTTAAGTACGCAACGATCGCTCTGTTATTCGTGAATGTATCCATAGGAGGTACACTCACACCCTACGCCGCTCCGCCTGTACTTATGGTGGCGAAACGCTGGGAGTGGGATTTATTATTCATGCTACGGTATTTCGGCACTAGCGCTATTGCCGCAGTTTGCTTTTCAACTTGTTTGTCTGCTTGGTGGTTCAGAAAAGAGTTACTTGCAATTCCGTCTAACCGGGGTCACCAAAAGTCACCAGCTGACAGACAGGTTCCGCTGTGGGTCTCGGTTCTGCACTTGATTTTCCTCGGGGTTCTCGTCCTTGTTCACTCCAAACCAATGATTTTAGCGGGGGTCTTCTTACTTTTCCTGGCCATATTCTTCGTTACTCGAAAGTTTCAAGATAAGCTCCGATTACGCGAGGGCCTGATGGTGGGATTCTTTCTGTCAGGGATCATTGTGTTGGGAGAGCCACAACGATGGTGGATTGAACCGATCTTGACAAGTCTTTCCGCCTCCCAGCTATATTTTGCTGCAATCGGACTTACTGCCATTACCGATAATGCAGCTCTAACCTACCTGGGGTCACAAGTACCGTCTCTTTCGGAATCGGCAAAGTATGTTCTTCTCTCAGGCAGTGTTGTGGGAGGCGGCCTCACGGTGATTGCCAACGCACCGAATCCGGTGGGAATCAGCCTGTTGGACCGATATTTTGGCAAACAAGGTGTTTCACCGGGAAGGCTGGCGCTCTGGGCTTTACCATTTACTCTCATTGCCGCGATCTCGTTCTGGTGGATCTTTCCCGTTGGATAGCGTCCACCGGTTATCAAAAGAGGGGACAATAAACACTTCCTATAAATGCTTGTGGTTAAACCAATGACTATCTGAGAAACTTCATTTCTAAATGGAGGAGACGCCGTGAAAAAAATCATTTTAGCATTTTTGTTTGTGGTCGCCATTACAGCAGGAGTGCAGGCTCTCGCTTGGGATGCTAGTTCTTACAAAAAAATGAACCCAACGCAGCTCAAAAAAAAGCTGACCAGTGAGCAGTATGAAGTCACTCAAAACGCGGGAACCGAACCAGCTGGCCAAAATGCATATTGGGACAACCATGCCGACGGAATCTATGTTGATATTGTTTCTGGTGAACCTCTTTTTAGCTCACGTGACAAATACGATTCTGGAACGGGATGGCCTAGTTTTAGCAAACCGCTCGTCAAAGAAAATCTTGTTGAAAAGAAAGATACTTCATTGGGCGTAGAACGAACCGAGATTCGTTCAAAACATGCTGATTCGCACCTCGGGCATGTTTTTAATGACGGTCCACCTCCTACAGGGCTCCGATACTGTATGAACTCTGCATCCCTCCGATTTATTCCTGCCGCAGACTTAAGAAAGGAAGGCTACGGTGAGTATGCGACGCATTTCAAAAAAGCAGACTCAATGATGATGATGAAAAAGACGGGGAAATAGGGATTGAGGTAAATATGCTGATCTTCATTCTATCCTATTTTGGCGGAGTTTTGACAATATTGAGTCCTTGCGTACTTCCGGTCATCCCGTTTATTTTCTCCAGATCTGATCAGCCCTTTCGACAATCAGGCCTCCCTATGCTACTCGGTATGGGCTTTAGTTTTGCTTTCTTTGCTGTGCTCTCGGTCGTAGGTGGAAGCTGGGTTGTTCACGCTAATCAAATCGGAAGAAGTCTTGCTCTTCTAGTTTTTTCAGTTCTTGGGCTCAGCTTGATTTTGCCTAGACTTGCTGAACAACTGACCCGGCCTTTTGTGCAACTGGGGGGCATTCTGCAGAAAAGAGCGGATGCAAAAACGGGTCTGGCCTCATCACTCTTGCTCGGTGTATCGGTAGGGCTTCTCTGGGCCCCTTGTGCTGGCCCTATTTTAGGGCTTGTTCTTGCGGGAGCCGCTTTGGGCGGATCAAATCAGAAAACGTTCGGGCTACTTTTAGTGTTTGCGATGGGGGCAGCTACTTCGCTCGGCTTAGCTATTTTTGCGGGTGGCAAAGTTTTTGGAGCTCTGAAAAAAAGCCTAGGTGCCGAGGAGTGGATCAGACGTGGCATCGGAGCTGCAGTCCTCGTCGCAGTGGTTGCGATCTCGCTGGGGCTAGATACACAGCTCCTCGCGAACCTTTCTTTCATAAATACGGGAAGAATTGAACAGACTTTGTTAGACAACACTTCGCTGGGTCAAAAGCAGGACCTAAAGTCCTCTGTTCTTGCAGATGAAGGGCCAATGCCGGCACTCGATGGCGCCACGCAATGGCTGAATTCTGAACCGCTGAGCGCGCCTACATTGCAAGGGAAGGTAGTCCTGATCGACTTTTGGACTTATTCTTGTATTAATTGCCTTCGTACACTGCCTTACTTAAAAGCGTGGGCGGTTAAGTATCGGGATCAGGGTCTGGTGGTGATTGGAGTTCACACTCCGGAGTTTGCCTTTGAAAAATCCATCGACAATGTCAAAAAAGCAGTTACTGATCTAAATATCCAGTATCCTGTCGCTGTTGATAGCAATCAGGTAATCTGGCAAGCATTCAAAAATCAATATTGGCCCGCTCACTATTTTGTGGACGTTAAGGGACGCATTCGATTCCACCACTTTGGAGAGGGAAATTACGAAGAATCCGAAAAATTGATTCAAGAACTCCTAGCGGAGGCTGGAGGATATCAAGAAAATCTTAAGACAAAATCGGCAACTTCTGTTGTTCCTACTCAGGGATCAGGCGTTGAAGCTCCTCCAAGCGGAAGTGAAATGGCTTCGCCTGAGACTTATTTAAGTTACTCACGCCAAGAAGGCTTTGTCTCAATGCCCGATATTCAAAAAGATGCTGTAGTCACCTACAAGACGCCCGCGCGGCTGTCTCTCAATCAATGGGGATTCTCCGGCTCTTGGAAAATAGAAGCAGAAAAGGCCGAGCTCAAATCATCTCGTGGAAAGCTGACATTCCGTTTTCGTGCTCGGGATCTTCACTTAGTGATTGGAGCTCGGGAGGGACGAGACATTCCCTTCCGAGTTACCATCGATGGAAGACCACCCAAAGAAGACTACGGTCAAGACGTGAATGCGAATGGATTCGGAAAGGTAAACTCGCATCGACTCTACCAGCTGATTCGGCAACACGTTCAACCAGGGGAATCTGCCGTAGATCATACTTTTCAAATTGAATTTTTAGAGCCCGGCGCGGAAGTATTCGCGTTCACGTTTGGTTGAGTGCCGAAGACTTGAGCCGCTAGGATGGCTGCCCTTCCAATCACACCTTTTGACTCTAATGTGTCTCGGGCATCAGAAACTAAAAAAGGCCCGATCCTATCGGATCGAGCCTTTTCTAAAATTTCCTTTGATTCTCGCAATTTACCCGTCAGTTAAACTGATGAGCCATGATGGATTCGAACCATCGACCCTCACATTAAAAGAGGGATTGGCTGCTTGTGGTGTAACTAGCGAAAAACAAAGCGAAATTGAAGAAAATAGTCTAGAGAAAATTGTTCAAAACTCTCTGAAAGTTTCTGAAAAAATCTCAATGATTCCGCAACCCGCTGTTGGGTCGTGTGTCTCTAATGTGTCTCGCCCGGATGAACTCGTCGAAAGTTCCCCGCAAAACGTTGACGAATTCAATTCTGATAAGGGGGAGCATTCAATGGAACCAACATAAAAGCAAAAAGCCCAAGGTCTCCCTTGGGCTTCTTCTGAAATTTATCTGTCAGCTTCTATCTTTTCCCGGATTCGAGCTGACCATCCTGTAACCGAAATTGCTTTCGCAATTTCTGGGCTCTGCTTCTCCAAGCTTTAAGGAGGGCGGGCCTTTAAGTCAATGGAGAAATTTATGAGTTTTTTTGAAAATAGAATCATTGCCGTCACCAATCAAAAAGGCGGAGTCGGAAAAACAACAACAGCAGTCAATTTGGCCCAGGCCTGCGCATTGGGCGGCGAAAAAGTTTTGGTCCTTGATTGTGAGCCCCAAGGAAATGCTACGCAGGGTCTTGGAATACACCTCGAATCGGTTCGGGCGTCCATGTCCGATTTACTTCGAGATAAGAACTTCCCGACTCGCTCGGCAATCTATCGTGGGAATAGCTTCGATATTATCCCTGGTACCCCTCTCCTAGCTTCCGTTGAAAGAGAAATGGTGGGATCCACTAATAGTGAATTGCGCCTTGCTCGCCACATTCAAACCATAAAGTCTGATTACTCCATTGTGATTATAGATACGCCGCCAGCATTTGGCCCTTTCGGTATTGAACACAATTTGATCCGACACCACCAATGATTAGCTCTGCTCAAATCGTATGATCTGAAATAATGTTTCATTCTTTCCGGTAAAATATGTGGGTCGCGTTTTCGATTTATTTCGTATTGGGGTCAATCGGTACTACGGCTAAGATGCCTTCTTGTCCAAGGCCCCGACCAATTGGATGAGTCGCGCTCGGACCGCATATAGTTCATCGAGCAAGTGTAAAATAATTGGCATCGCCTCGTCGTTAACACCAAAGTCGTTTCTAAGTTCAAGGATCAATCTGGCACGGGCAACGTCTTCTTCATCGAGATCCCAGTTCACAGGCACATCTATGGGTGTTGTCGACCACCGATCCAGATCAGTGAGTGGGGTGATCCAATGTTTTCGGATTAAATCCACCAGAAAAGAGTACTCAATGCCGGTTTCAGCCGAAATTTGCTCCAACTTCTGTCGTTTCCTATGTGGCACGGTGGGCCTCTCTTTCCAAATCGCGCCAAAGGGAAGTGCGGGGATCGTAAGGATGCTTTTTGCTCCATCGCTCAGCCATTTCCTTAAGTTCCGGATCTATCTTTTGAGGCATAACGATCTTCAATTCCACTATCTGATCGCCTGATTTTGCCCCGACCCGCGAGGTTACGCCTTTTCCGCGAAGCCTCAGCCTTGATCCCGTGCTTACACCCGGTGGGATCTTGAGTATTACATCTCCATCAATTACGGGAACTCTCACTTCTCCTCCCAATACCGCTTCAGAAAACGAAATAGGGAGCTCAATTTCCAAGTTATTTCCGGAACGCTTAAAGATTGAGGAAGGGCGGACTTGGATTTCAATCAAGACTTCCCGCTCCTGACTACCTCGTCCGAGGCGGAGCTTTGTACCTGAGTCCACACCTGGGGGAATTTTGATAGTGAAGTGACGACCATCAGGGAGCGTGACTTCCCGCTCTGCTCCGAGCACGGCATCCTTGAAATCAACTTCTATTTGATAGGCTTGGCCGGGGGCTGCACCAAACTCTCCGAAGATATCAGAGCGTCCGCCGCCGGATTGGGCCCGATTTCCCATTCTGTTGAAAATGGAACCAAAGATATCCTCAAACCCGCTGCCCTCAAATGAGAAGGAACGAGAATATCGACCAGGCTCCTGAGTTTCATAGTAAAATGGACCGCGCTGACCTGGACCGCCAGGGCCACCGAATGCAGCTTCACCGAGGCGATCAAATTCTTCGCGTTTCTTAGGATCGCTCAAAAGGGTATAGGCCTCGTTAACTTCCTTGAATTGTTGTTCGGCCTGTTTATTGCCAGGATTCAGGTCAGGATGGAGTTTCTTAGCCAGCTCCCGATAAGCAGCCTTGATTTCATCCTGCGTTGCAGATTTCTTTACTCCAAGTGAAGCATAGGGATCTTTTACCATGTTCGTTTTTGAACCGTCCGTTCGATTATCTGCAATTTTTATGCAGCGGCTTCCGGGTGAGATTACGATGGTTAAGCATTTGCACCTTCTGATCTTAGTTCACAAAGAGTGCATTAGACTTTAGGAGTGCCCCAGTTATGCAACCGGCAAAGCAACAAAGCGAGCCAATCCAATCAACAGACCTTGAGACTCAAGTCAAGACGCTTGAAGATCAGCTCTCTGAAACTAAGAATGAATACTTGTATCTTTATTCCGATTTTGAAAATTTCAAAAAACGAGTCATCCGTGAACGTACAGAACTCATAAGATTCGGCTGGGAGCCACTCGCTCAGGATTTTCTACTGATCATCGATAACATGGAACGTGCTCTGGCCCATATGCCTCCGGACACCGATAAGACCTTAGTCGATGGCCTCCAAATGATTTTGAACCAATTTAAGGCTGTTTTGGACAAACAGGGTATTCGGCACATTGACGCGCTGGAAAAGCAATTTAACCCTGAATTCCATGAAGTGATTGGACATGAGCCGTCCGAAAAAACCAAAGGTACCATTTTGAAGGAGGAATCTCGTGGTTACACGCTACACGGACGTTTACTGCGCCCAGCGCGAGTGATTGTCAGTAGCGGGCTTAAGACCGAAGATCACGAAATTCAGAAACAGGAGGAGTCTTATGGCAAGAACAATCGGCATTGACTTAGGGACAACCAATTCATGTGTAGCCACCCTGGAGGGCGGAGAACCCAAAGTGATTCCAAACGCCGAGGGTTCTAACACCACTCCGTCTGTTGTTGCCTTTACAGAAAAAGGTGAAAAGCTCGTAGGACAATCTGCCAAGAGACAAGCGATCTCTAATCCAGAGCGCACGGTTTACGAAGTGAAGCGCCTTATGGGACGTAAATTCCAGTCTAAGGAAGTTCAAGAGTTTATAAAGGTTGCACCCTTTAAAATTGTGGAAGCCAAAAATGGGGACGCTTGGATCAAGATCGGAGATCGTGAGTATTCTCCTCCTGAGATTTCAGCCTTGATCCTCCAGAAAATGAAAAAAACGGCTGATGACTATTTCGGGGAATCGATCAATGAAGCTGTTGTGACTGTCCCGGCCTATTTCAACGACGCCCAGAGGCAGGCTACTAAGGATGCTGGCCGGATAGCAGGATTAGATGTCAAGCGCATTATCAACGAGCCTACGGCAGCGGCCCTGGCCTATGGGCTGGATAAAAAGGGTAAGGAACTCACCGTCGCCGTCTTTGATCTAGGCGGCGGAACCTTTGATATTTCCATTCTTGAGCTGGGACGAGGCGTCTTTGAGGTGAAGGCCACCAACGGTGACACCTTCCTCGGTGGTGGAAACTTCGATCAGCGAATTATCGATTGGCTATCCGATGAATTTAGGAAGGAAACGGGAATCGATGTCCGCAAGGATAGAATGGCTCTTCAACGCTTGAAGGATGCGGCTGAGAAAGCGAAGATCGAACTCTCAAGTACTTTAGAGACCGACATCAACTTGCCCTTTCTGACGGCTGACCAAACGGGGCCCAAGCACCTGAACATGAAACTCACTCGCTCAAAGATGGAGTCGTTAGTGGGTGATTTGATCGATCGAGTGGCTGGCCCCTGCGAAACCTGCCTCAAAGATGCAAAAAAACAGAAAAAGGATATTGATGAGGTGATTTTGGTAGGTGGTATGACCCGTATGCCAAAGGTTCAGGAAAAAGTGAGAACGATTTTTGGAAAAGAACCCCAAAAGGGGGTGAATCCTGACGAAGTAGTGGCCGTTGGGGCAGCCATTCAAGGAGGCGTTTTGCGAGGCGAGGTCAAAGATGTGCTTCTTCTCGATGTTACTCCACTGTCGCTAGGCATCGAAACTCTAGGAGGCGTTTTCACAAAGCTGATTGATAAAAATACAACCATCCCTGTTAAAAAATCCCAGGTCTTTTCAACCGCTCAGGACAATCAAGGCGCTGTCACCATTCATGTCCTCCAAGGTGAGCGAGATTTTGCGGAATATAACAAGTCTTTGGGACGGTTTGATCTGGTAGGAATTCCTCCAGCCCCGCGAGGAATCCCGCAAATTGAAGTATCCTTTGATATCGATGCTAACGGGCTTGTGCATGTGAGCGCGAAGGACCTTGGAACGGGAAAAGAACAATCGATTCAGATCACGCCTTCCAGTGGTTTGAATGAGACGGAGATTCAGAGAATGCAAAGAGAGGCCGAAGCGCATCGTGCTGAGGATGAAAGACGAAAGGAAGTCGTCACTGCGAGGAATCAGTTGGATGGTCTGATTTATACGATTGAAAAAACTGTTAAAGACAATGCTAATAAGGTGAGCGCGGACACTCGAAGGCTTGTCGATGATGCAGTAGCGGAAGCACGAAAGCATCTTGAGAGCCAAGATTTGGATGAACTCAAAAAGGCCACGGAACAACTTACCCAGGCTTCGAACAAAATGGCTGAGGAACTTTACAAAACGTCGGGACCGCAGCAGCCTGGCGCAGGAAAACCGGGAGAGCCTGGCAAAGAGAAACGAGATGAAGACATCATCGACGCTGAATATAAGAAAGCGGGGTAAAGGTGGAGTTGGTTGTAAGTCTAGGCAGCTCTGCCTTCGACCCGAGAAGTCTGATGTTCTGGAATTCCTTTTTGTCGGCTTCTTACCGCCAAGGCAAAAGCAATCGAGGCTACACCATAAAAGATCATGTCAACGCCCAGGAAAACACCGGGTACAAAAATCGAAGCTTCTGGAAAAATCATCAGTAAATAGACTCCAAGGCCAAAGGAAATCAAGGAGCTTAAAAGCAGCCAGCCCCATCCATTTTGGGGTCTGAGGTCTCTTGCTAGCATGAACTTTCCAACCGCCGAGACAAACAGAAAAAATGTAAGGGTCACTGTGAGACCCGCTGCCCCTGCAATTGGATTTCGAATAGCGATGACTCCACCTATGAAAGAAAAGACGCTAATAAGGCCTTGAGCAATCCGGCCTTTTCTGGGAGCGAGATCATAGCCCAGATAAACGAGCTGTGCGATTCCTGAGAGTAGAAGAACCACACCGAAGAGTACAGCTGCTGCCATGGATGTTGCTACTGGATAGAACAAAGCCAACATGCCAAGAACGATCAGGGAGATTCCTAACAGTAGAAAGGGTTTCCACATTACAGGACGTAGATTAAACTTTATATCTGTTGTCGACTGCTCGGTCATCGATAGAGTTGTCATTCAAAACTCCTCTCTTTTGGCCTCTAGTCTTGCAAGACTAGCACCTAGTCCTAGCAGCAGCCCCGTCACTAACGAAAAGGTCACAAAAAATGGCTGTCACGGCTTCAAGTCGGCGATTTTTTCGGGAGTGATCGGCAATTCTCGGATACGTACTCCGGTAGCATGAAAAACGGCATTGGCGACCGCAGCAGCCATACCAGTAATCCCAATTTCTCCAAGGCCCCGGCATCCTTGGGAGTTAAAGTTCAAGTCTGGCTTATCAATCCAGCTGACATCGATTTCGGGAACATCCGCCGATACTGGAATAAGATAACTGGCCAAATCAGAGCTTGCTAGCAACCCAGAGGCGGGGTCATAAGTCAGTTCCTCCACAAGAGCGGCCCCTATCCCAAATACAATGCCTCCTATAAATTGACTGCGTGCCCCTTTTGGGTTCAGAACACGTCCTACATCGAAGACGCTCACCACCCGGGAAACCCGGATCTGTCCAATTTGGGGTCGAACCTGCACTTCAACAAAGTGGGCTCCAAAGGACTGGAAACAATACCGATCGTTTTCCATGTCCAAGGCTTTTGTAGTCGCTTCAGACGCTACAGCATGGAGTTTGCTGCGGAGAAAGAGTTCCGCGGTTGTCGTGTTCGCCCGAATAGTACGAACAGTACGGCCCGATAGAAGTTTTTGGCGGATTTTGTGGCAAGCTTCCTGGACGCCTGGAGCAGTGCTGGCAGTCAGATTGGAGCCCGCAGCGCATGAACAGTAGGGTAGATCTGAGTCTCCCAATTCGACGCTCACATTTTCAACAGGAAGTCCCAATGCTTCTGCGGCGGTTAGCGCTAACATTGTGTACATCCCCATGCCAACGTCTACGCCAGCTGTTGAGACGGTCGCACGAACTGCACCGTCATCCCGAAGCAGTCGTACCCGCACTGTCGCTCCCCAAGCCGTCGCGGAATAAGTAGCTGTCGCCGTCCCCCATCCGACCAAGAGATCCCCATCACGAGTTTGACCGGGCCGCGGATTTCGCTGCTCCCATCCAAACTTCTTTGCTCCACGGTCGTAACACTCGAGCAAGTGTTTGCTGGAGTAGAATTTGCGGCGCTGCGGATGGATGTCGGTGTGATTTTTCCTCCGAAGCTCGAGAGGATCCATTTTGAGCGCATATGCCAGCTCGTCAATTGCACTTTCCAGGGCCCACTGCCCCGTAGACTCTCCAGGAGCACGCATCCATCTGGGCTTTGCGACATTCAGTCGGATCGCCTCGTGGCTTGCTTTGAAATTCGGACAGGAATAAAGTTGGCGCGTGGTCAGGCTAGTGGGTTCGTGAAACTCATCAGGGTCGTGTGTCTCAACTACTGCCGCGTGGGTTTGAGTCTCATGCCGTATGGCCATCAATGTTCCGTCAGAGAGCGCACCCAGCTCAAGGCTTTGAACAGTTTCGGTTCGATGGCCCACGTTAGTGAGCACTTGCTGCCGAGTCAATACCGCTTTAACAGGTCGACCTAATCGCTTTGAGGCAAGAGCTGCCAAGATTGTGTGAGGGCCTGTGGCAAACTTGGATCCAAACATGCCTCCCACGAATGGAGCGAGGACTTGAACATTTTCCCACGGCAGTTCAAACGCTTCTGCAAGCACTCTCCGATCGCCCAACACCCATTGCGTCGAGTTGTAGACCGTCAATTTAGAATTTGATTCGGACCAAAGGGCCACGGTTGCGTGCGGCTCCATGGCGCAAGGATGCTCATTTGGAGTTCGGTAGGTGGCTTTCAGGCGAATCTCGGAGCGGCCCAAAGCTTCCTCTACATCTCCTCGTTGAACTTGAAGATCTTCATCCAAACATTGGTCTGGGTAGCAGCGCTCGACTCGAAGTTGCCCCAACCCATCCAACGACCCGTCCAAGGTCACAGCAAATTCGGCGGGCTCGTATAAGACTCGCAATCGAGATGCGGCATGGCGCGCTTGCTCGAAAGTTTCGGCGACCACCATAGCCACGAACTGGCCATAATAATGAATTCGGGTGTTTTCCAGAGGGGGACGGGGCTCGGTCGTCGCGCCATACTTTCCCTGGGGAAGCTTTCCTAGGTGGCCCCGGTTTTCATGGGTCAGAATCAGAAGAGAACCAGGCGAAGCTTCAGCTCCCGCTGTATCGATTCGGAGAATCCGGCCACTCGCCACCGTGCTGCCGACCATTTCCGCATAAACCATTTCGGGAAAAACTCGATCGGCCGCATAACGAGCTTCCCCTCTTACTTTTTGATAACCATCGATTCGGTTCACATTTCTCATGCGATCGCCCTCTCCGCAGGCAAAGAGCGAATTCTTTCAACCACCTCACCAAGACACGTAATCAAGGTATGTTTGGCTAATTCTATTTTGAATTTATTGCCCTTTTGTGGGTTTGCACCGGCGAGAGCAAGTTCTGCTGTGGTGTTAAATGATTCTTGTGTAGGAGCACGACCGCTAAGTTCATTTTCAGCATCAAAGCATCGCCATGGTTTCGTGGCCACCCCTCCCAAAGCAATCCGAGCAGACCGAATCGTATTTCCATCCAGGTCAATTGCCACCGCTGCAGAGGCAAGCGCAAATTCATAGCTGGCACGATCCCGAACTTTTAGGTAGTGCGAGTTTCGCGCAAACGGAGAGTGAGGCAGGTCCACATGAGTGATCAATTCTCCATGTTTAAGAACAGTTTCGCGATTCGGCGTATCACCTGGTAACAAGTGAAAATCATTAAGGGGAATGCGCCGGATCGACCCATCTCTCTTTTGAATCCGCACGTTGGCATCGAAAATAACAAGAGCGGTGCACATATCAGAGGGATACATCGCAATACAGGATTTGCTGGTGCCCAGAATAGCGTGTCCTCGGTTGATACCATTGATCGCCGAGCAGCCCGAGCCAGGATCTCTCTTATTACAACTTGAATACACATCTCTAAAATAGGAGCATCGAGTCCGTTGCATGATATTGCCTGCCGCAGTAGCCATGTTTCGGAGCTGAGTTGTAGCCCCAGATAAAATGGCCTCCGACAGAGCTGGGTACCTTTGGCAAATCAAAGGGTCCCAAGCAAGTTGGCTATTACTTACATTCGCCCCTATGTGAACTCCTTTCTCATCCATTTGAATATCCAGAAAAGGCAGCTTGCGAATATCGACCAAAGTTTGGGGCGTCATGACATCAAGTTTCATCAGATCAATCAACGTTGTTCCTCCGGCAAAAAAAATAGCGCCAGGAGTAGACTCGACCGCATGAACGGCCTGCCGGGTGGTATCGCATTTTACGTATCGAATTGGTCTCATCGCGATCTCGCAGCGGCCACAAAGCCCCGAATGGCGTCCACAATGTTTGGGTATGCACCGCACCGGCAGAGATTTCCGCTCATTCGTTCTCGAATTTCATCATCGCTCAGCTCGGACAACCGCGGAGGTGAAGCAACATTCCACGTCGCATAGCTGGGGATCGCGATGGACGCTTCCTTAATCAAACAGAGAGCTGACATAATTTGACCGGGTGTACAAAATCCACATTGAAGTGCATCGCATTCAATGAATGCAGACTGTATCGGATTCAACCGAGCGCCATCAGCTATTCCCTCGATCGTTTTAATTTCGTCATTTTCGTGCGCGATGGCAAGCGAGAGACAAGATAGTACTCTTCTCCCATTGATATGGACGGTGCAGGCACCACATTGGCCGAGGTCGCAGCCCTTCTTTGTTCCAGTCAAGCCGAGATGCTCTCGGAGAGCATCCAGCAGTGTAGTGCGCGGGTCAACCCGCAGAGTTAAATATTTTCCGTTGATATGCAACTCGAATTCGACCTGACCTGGACCAACGAGCCCCTGTGAAACTGAAACGCCAGCCATTTTCCACCTTCTTTCTTCTCTCTCATCTGCAATCTAACAGCCAGAGCTTCGCGGCATGGGGTTTGAAGTCAATTGGAAGAAAGAGGTATCTTTATGACTCTGCTTAAAAACGGGACAAAGGCTCCAGATTTTACTCTTCTATCCACGCCGGACCAATCCGTATCTCTCTCTGAATTTCGCGGCAAAAACTTGATATTGGCGTTCTACCCGGCTGATTGGAGTCCGGTTTGTGGTGATCAATTGTCAGTATATAATGAATTGTTGCAAATGTTTCGAAAGCACGGAGCCGAAATCCTTGGAATCTCCGTGGACAATACGTGGTGTCACCTTGCCTATGCAAACGCCCGAAAACTTCACTTTCAACTTTTATCAGACTTTGAACCCAAGGGAGCCGTTGCAAGAAGTTACGGTGCTTACCGGAACCAGGATGGCATCTGTGAACGAGCCCTCTTTGTACTCGACAAAGAAGGCGTGGTTCGCTGGAGTTACCAGTCGCCCATTGGTGTCAACCCGGGTGCTGATGGCATTCTGGATGCCCTCGAATCTTTGTCAATATCGAAACCAGAGGCCAAAGCAGGCAAAAAAGAGGAGGCAGCATGAATTCAACCCCTAGATTACGTATCCCTGTCTCGGACGAAGATCACTCGATAGGCCCAAAAAACGCGCCACTCGAGTTGGTTGAGTACGGAGACTATGAATGTCCATTTTGCCGTCGGGCTCGGGGAGTCACCCAACAGTTGACCGAGGAATTAGGAGACGATCTGCTCTACGTTTTCCGAAACTTCCCGTTGGCAGAGATCCATCCCCACGCCATGAACGCCGCTAAAGCCGCGGAAGCAGCTGGACTCCAGGGTCAGTTTTGGGAAATGCATGACATGCTTTTCGAAAACCAGGAGAATCTTGACGATGAAAGCTTGCTTTCATACGCGACTGCCCACGGGCTGGATCCAAGACAATTTGTACGAGATATGAATAATTCTAAAGTTGAAAAGCGGATCCTGTCTGACTTCCAAGGTGGCGCTAGAAGTGGTGTAAATGGAACACCGGCCTTCTTCATCAATGGATTTCGTTATGATGGTGATTGGTCGTACGATTCTCTCTCATCAGTTTTAACCAGGTTGTTGAGAAAATCGGCATGATCGGTGGCACATGTTATGAATTCTACAGTGTCGATGCACCCAAAACAGGACGAGCCTAGCACCGTACAGCCCAGCAGTGAGGAGCAGCAGCGAAAAGCCCTTGCGGATATGATCGAGCGGAACGCCGCCGCTATTGAATCCCGCTGGTTGGAGTTGGCTATTGCTGATGTCGCGTTGAGCCCCGATGTCAGTATGACAGATTTTCGGAATGCTGTTAGAGATTATTTGGTTCAGTTGGCCAAAGCCATTCGCCAGGGTGACGAATTCAAAGATACTGCGCGAGGCGGGTCCCTCTGGGTAGAAGTAGCGAAAGAGCATTCAATCACTCGAGTCCGCTTGGGATTTGATATTGAGCAATTGGTGCATGAATTCACTCTGCTCCGGCGGGTATTAGTAGATTTTGCACGTCGGGAAGGGCTCCTCTCTGACAGCCATCAGGTAGATCGAATGGCAGACTATATTGAGGCAGCGATTGCGGTAGCTGTCAAAAGCTATGTCACTTTTCGAGATTATGAGATCCGAAAAAAAGAGGCCGAGCATGTTGGATTTATCACCCACGAGCTTCGAAATCCGCTGACTGTCGCCACAATTAATCTAACTGAGCTGAGTCGTCGTTTGCCGCCTTCTGAAGATTTGGAGAAATCGTGCAATCGACTGAAGAATAGTCTTCAGCGACTCAAAGAGCTCATCGACACAGTTCTTGTAACTGAAGAGCTCGAAGCGGGTCTTCTCCAAGTACGACCCAAGGAGACAAATTTAGGTGCCGTTGTTGAAGAGTCTACCCGGGCCGCTACTGCTGCCGCGAAAGACAAGGGTCTTCATCTCCAACTCGAATATGACGCCACAGTCCCTCTTAATGTAGATCCGACCCTCACCATCTCGGCGCTTTCAAACTTAGTCGATAACGCTGTTAAGTACACGGACTCGGGATCAATCGGTGTTCAAATAGAAAATAAACAGAAGGAAATCGTCGTTCATGTCCGAGATACATGCGACGGAATCTCGGATGAAGAATTAAAGACGATCTTTGAACCCTTCCGTCGAGGTCATTCCCACACAACTAAACCAGGTTCCGGTCTTGGGCTTTCGATCGCCAAACGCGCAGTAGAAGCCCAGGGCGGTCAATTGCATGCCGAGTCGTCGACTGAGGAAGGCTGTCACTTCTGGTTTACTCTACCCAAGGTGATACGAAAAGCCGGGTGAATGAGCCCGACATCGGATACCGCTACGCCCTTCGCCTTTGCACCTTTAGCATTCTGGAAAACGCGAAGAACACCACAGCCCCCAAGCCTACCATGGCGGCCTTTTTCGCCAGCCCTTTGCGGTTGTACTTTAACTCGGAGCCGAGGCCCATTTCGTCCGGGATGTTCGGTATCCGCAGATGCGCGAGATCGATGATCAATTCCTCGACCATATCCACCCGATCGGCGGCCATTAACAAAAGCCAGTGCGAAAGCCTTCCTTCGCTGAAGTTGTAAGCGAAGTCCCTAATGAGACCGCTTACTCCCCGAGGTGGACACGCGTTGCCAAAGACCGGCGTCAACTTGCCATGCTCGGTGGATTTATGGACCCTGCCGTGAGGTGTCTGTTGTTCGAAGACGGGGTAGAGTTGTTCCACGCCGATGCCCGGGGCCTTGTCCATCGGGACCCCTGGCCTCGTAGCCGGGTTCAGATCCGAGCCCCAGCCCCGGATGGTGCTCGATAGGTCCACCGATTGTCTTTCTGATGTATTCAGGGCTCGCCCGCCACGAATCGGTTTTGAAAGTACGTCTTCTGATGATTTGCTTAGTGCTTGTCTCATTTGATTCTCTCTTTCACGCCGCGCGCGGCGGGATCACCATGGGTTTGATGCATTCATCGAGCTTGCTCGAAAACACGTGGTACGCCTCGTTGATCTCCTCCAGCGGGAAGCGATGGCTGATCACGTCCTTGGGATTAATATGCGCCTGTTCGATATGGAAAAAGCAGCGGCCGATGTTCCGTTTCACGCTCGCCTGATTCATTCTCATATTGATGCCCTTGTTCATAGCGTCTCCGATCTTGACGATATTGGGCACCGGGCCATACACACCGATGATAGAAACATTGCCACCTTTCCGGACAGAGTCGATGGCCCAGTTGAGAGGCGTGGCAGAGCCCCCTTGCAACTTTAAAGTCATTCCAAGCGCTCTTTGCGCAAAATTGCCGCGGGATTCACAACCTACGGCATCGATGGCGCAGTCCCAGCCGAGCCAGTCGGACTCCTTCTTTAGATGCCAGACCATATCGGATACCTCTCGGAAGTTGAGTGTCTCGCACTGGGCAAACTTCTTGGCGAACTCGAGGCGATAGTCATACTCATCGACAATGAGCACGCGTCCCGCGCCCATGAACCAAGCGCATCGGGCAGCAAAAAGTCCGATCGGACCAGCCCCGAAGACAACCACTGAGTCTCCCTTTTTAATGTTCGCCATTTCCGCGGCCTGGTACCCGGTTGGATAGGCGTCCGCACATAAAACGGCGTTGTCATCGTCGATTCCGTCGGGCACATGGATCAATCCCACGTCCGCGAAAGGCGTGCGCACGTACTCCGCCTGTCCGCCGTTATATCCGCCGGTAAGATGTGAATAGCCGTAAAAGCCTCCGGACACTGTCGCAAAAGGGTTTGTGTTGTGGCAGTTGCTGTAAAGTCCCTTCTGGCAGAAGAAGCATTCACCGCAGGAGATACTGAATGGCACGACCACCCGGTCACCTACCTTGATTTTGTGCACGTCGGAGCCGATCTCTTCCACAATGCCGACCATCTCGTGGCCAAAAGTTTGTCCGATCCGCGTATCAGGTACGAGACCATGATAGAGATGAAGGTCTGAGCCACAGATGCAGGCCCTCGTCACCCGAACAATTGCGTCCCGAGGGTGCTCGATTTCGGGCATGGGCTTGTCTACTGCTTTGACCCGGTAGGGCCCTTTGTACGTCGCTGCTAGCATAAGATCCTCTCCCTTCGCGCTGTTTTCACGCTTGTTTGATATTTAAAGGCCAATTGTGAACGACCTTATTTTTAGCAAAGCGTGATCCAGCGCGGCGGCCGGCGACGATCAATCCTCCCACCAACAGACCGAGCGCGAATCCGCGGAACGTAGATCCCAAAGACAGGCGTCATTGCGCAAAGCGAAGGTCAGAATATTTCAGAAAGTTCTAGAACGCTGCAGACCAGTTCGACATTGTCGTCAAAAAACGGCAATTTGAGTGTCTCTAATGTGTCTCGGGTATCAGAAACGAAAAAAGGCCCGATCCTTTCGGATCGAGCCTTTTCTAAAATTTCCTTTGATTCTCGCCTGTTACCGCCTGAAAAACTGATGAGCCATGATGGATTCGAACCATCGACCCTCACATTAAAAGTGTGATGCTCTACCAACTGAGCTAATGGCTCATTCAAACGGTAAGGTTTACGTGCTTACCAAAGGTTTGGGATAATCGCAAGCAATCTATTCCCTATTCTAAAACGGATCCGATAATATCAGCGTTTCTTCTCTCCCGGGTCCGGTGCTGAGCAGAACGATCGGAATTCCCAGATGCTGTTCGACGAATTTCATATAACTTTGTAGTTCTTTGGGTAGATCGCTCAACTTGTGAACTTTCTTTGGATCGTACTTTTTCCACCCCGGCAGAGACTCATAAACGGGTTTAGCGTGTTCGAGATCTTCGACACAAGAGGGGAGGTGAGTGATCCGTTTGCCGTCGAGCTGATAAGCAACGCAGGCCTTGACTGATTCAAAGTCTTGCAAGACGTCGGCCTTCATAAGCGCAATCCCGGATAGACCGTTGACCTCCACGGCATATTTGAGTGCGACAAGGTCGAGCCAGCCCGTGCGTCTGGGTCTGCCTGTCGTAGCGCCGAATTCGCCTCCCACAGTGCGAATTCTGTCAGCGGTTTGAGGTTCGGTACTTTCAATCTCCGTCGGAAAAGGTCCGGTGCCCACACGGGTCGTGTAGGCCTTAGTGATTCCGATCACCTTGGCGTTTGATTTTAGGCCAATTCCTGTGCCTGACAAAGCACCTGCTGCAATGGTTGTCGAAGAAGTGACGTAGGGATATGTCCCGTGATCGACATCAAGCAGAGTGCCTTGTGCACCTTCAAAAAGGATAGAACGATTTTCCTTAAGAGCCTTTTCGAGGATACTGCGAACATCTGCAATATAGGGCTGAAGTTTCTTGCCGAGCTCTAAGCAACTTTCAAATAGGGGCTCAATTTGGATGAGTTCCGATTTAAAGAGATGTTGCAGAAGAATATTTTTTTCTTCGACAGCTCTTTCTAATTTCTGTCGCAGGAGTTTAGGGCGGAGTAGATCAACCACCTGAATTCCGCGTCGAGCTACTTTATCTTCATAGGCTGGGCCGATACCTCTCACCGTAGTGCCAATTTTGCCCTGGCCTTTGGCGGCTCTCTCTTCTCTCAAGCGATCCAGGACGCGGTGATAGGGCAATATCACGTGGGCGCGTTCGCTTACCTTGATTACATTCGAGGGTGAAGAACCATCGAATACTCCGGCGTTACCCAGAGACTCGATTTCCTGAAAGAAAACGGTGGGATCGAAGACGACACCATTGGCGATTAGACAGGTTTTTTCGGGATGTAAAACTCCGCTTGGGATCAGGTGCAAGACGGTTTTCTTGCCATTGACTACAAGAGTATGGCCCGCATTATTTCCGCCCTGATAGCGGACGATGAATTCTGCTTTACCGCTATAATAATCGACGACCTTTCCTTTTCCCTCGTCTCCCCATTGCGCTCCAACAATAACAATGTGCATATAAGTATGCCTTCCTATAATTGCGGCCAGTAATTGTGATCCAGCGGCTAACGATAGGTTGCAAAGACCTCTAACGCCGCTCCTACTCCCTTACCAAAATTCACGCGATAACCCAAATCATTCAGAGTAAGCTCTAACGCTGAAATAGCGGTAATGATGTCAAAACGATCGCAGTAACCAATATGGGAGAGACGAATGATTTTTCCAGCAAGTTCTTCTTGGCCACCGACAATGGTTACGCCATATTTCTCTTCCATAATTCGGGGAATGTGTTTTCCGTCTCGAATCCCTTCGGGAATTTTCACTGCAGTGACCGAGGGGGCAGGAGATTTTGCAGCGAAAATCTCCAAACCGAGTGCCTGAACAGCAGCGCGTGTGGCCCGTGCCAAGAGCTCATGGCGTTTGAAAACATTTTCGAGTCCTTCTTCCTGAATCATTCGGAGACTTCGATGCAGACCCTTGACCAAACTGATGGCGGGTGTCCAAGCAGTTTGATTCTTATTTTGCATTTTTCTTTCGCGGGCCAGATCAAAATAAAAACGTGGTAGCGTTGCGGTAGCGTGCGCTTGCCAGGCACGTTCGCTCAGGGCGATCATTGAGAGTCCCGGTGGAGTCATCAAGGCTTTTTGTGCGCCCGTAATGAGAACATCGATATCCCATTCGTCCATGGGCAGCGAAACAACCCCACAAGCTGTAATTCCGTCACAGATCGAGAGCATTCCAGCTTTTTTAGCGAGTGCGCAAATTTCTCGGGTGGGCATCAGTGTCCCTGTTGAGGTCTCCGAGGCCTGAAACAAAATGGCGCGGGCATTGGGGTGATTTCTGATAGCGTCTGATAAATCTTGAGGATTGATTGAGTCGCCGGGTTGAAGTGTGATTTCGATCGGAACCAGTCCATAGGCTTTAGAAATTTCACCCCAGCGTTCCCCAAATTTTCCAGCATTAATAACGATAACGCGATCGCCAGAACTAAATAAATTTGAGATAGCAGCGTCCATCGCGCCCGTTCCAGTTGCGGCTAGAACAAGGACATCCTGACGTGTTTGGAATAAATACTTTAATCCTTGGCGGACCTCTTCAAGCAGTTTTTCAAATTGAGGTGTTCGATGATGAATGATGGGTTGGTGCATGTCCGCGTTGACAGACTCAGGAATGGGGGTCGGCCCCGGGGTCAGTAAGTAGTTCTTGCGCACAGCTTCTCCACCTTTTTAGCTAATTACTTCTTAACTAGCTTGCGTTGTTGTTTCTCTCGAATGATCTCGTCAATAATAGTAAGAGCTTCAATTCTTAAATCGTTCTCATAAATAAAACGATAGAAGTTTTCCATATCAGGATGATGCCTAAAATTCTTAAACGAAGCGGATAGCTCAGTGGGAGCACCGGTTGCAGCAGCTAGCGCGGCTGCATTTCCACCTGTGGTTCTGGCTGCCTCTGCCTCATCCTGTTCTTCTTCCAATTCCTCGTGCATCTCTTCGGGCATTTCTTCACGACTAGCCATTGCTGCCTCGGGAGTTAGCTCTTTTGCGAGGTCTTTCGTGGGCTTGCCGGCCCCTTTTGCTGTTTTCTTTTTTGGAGCTTCCTTCTTTGGAGCTGCCACCTTAGCCTTTGTACCCATGATCATTCCCTTTCCTCATTTTCTTTCAATTATTAGTATTCGAAATGCCCTGGGACTGCAATATTCCATAGCGATGCAGCTTATTGTAAAGTGTTTTAATTGTGATCCCAAGAATTTGAGCAGTTTTTGTTTTATTTCCCCGGTTGTAAGCCAGGGCTCTTAGAATATGGCATTTCTCTACATCTTCAAGCGGCATTTCGGCAGAGAAATCCGTCAGCTCGACGCGTGATTTTGGCGTTCGCATCGTGAGAGGTATGTCCTCAAGTTTAATTTCACTATCCTCCGCAAGAATTTTGAGCCGCTCAATAGTGTTTTGCAGTTCCCGAATATTTCCCGGCCACTGATAGTTTGTCAGAACATCGATGACTTGTGGGTCGATTTTTCGGACTTGCTGATAGGAGCCTCCAAAACGCGAGCTTTTTAAGAAGAAATCAATCAACGTAGGAATGTCTTCTTTACGTTTTCTCAAAGGAGGTACTTTCACCATAATCGTATTCAGCCGGTAGAATAGGTCTTCTCTAAAATGATTCGCCTTTACTTCTTGTTCTAGATCCCGATTCGTTGCGCTGATCACCCGAACGTTGACGCGAATGGGTCTCTTGCCGCCAATTCTATAGAATTCGCCCTCCTGAAGAAATCTCAAGAGTTTTGCTTGAATGCCGGGAGAAAGTTCTCCGATTTCGTCGAGAAACAGCGTTCCTGTATCAGCGGTTTCACAAAGTCCAAGTTTCATATTAACGGCGCCAGTAAATGATCCTTTTTCGTGTCCAAAGAGCTCTGATTCCAAAAGGGATTCTTGGAGTGCCCCACAGTTTACAGTTACATAGGGATGATTAGCGCGAGGACTCTTAAAGTGCAGCCTACGCGCGATAAGTTCTTTACCCGTTCCGCTTTCGCCTTGAATCAGAACGGTTGCATGAGTGGGAGCGATTTTATCGACCATTGTGAGGAGACTGACAATCGCTGAGCTCTTTCCGATAATCTCAAAGCCCTTTTGATCTTGATGGACCAAAACGCGGAGGGCACTGTTTTCTTTCTGGAGAAGACGCTGTTGTTCGAGAATTCTTTCGTGTGCGCGTCGGAGCTCGAGAGTTTTTTCCTCGACCGCCTTTTGTAGCTTCTTATTAAAATTGGTCGCTTCTTGATAAAGTTTTTGGTTGGTAATGCAAATGGCCAATAACGCGGCCAAAGACTCCAAGGTAGAAAGCCTGAGCGCGTCTCGGGTCTCGTTTTTGGGGTTTTCTAAATGGAGGACTGCAAGAATTTTGTTTTCTGCGAGGATCGGGAAGTAGAGTTCGGCAATTTGCGGTATCTCTGGAATTTCTTGAGTTTCGAGAGGCTCACTCGCGTCCGAGCGAATTTCTGGTCGTAAGACCGCCTTTTCGAATAATTTGTGCGTATGGATAACCTGGCCTACGGAGCCATGATCTGCGGGAAAAATGTCACCAAGTTTTAGTTGAGTTTCAAACTGACCGTGCTGGCCGCGAAGCTGGTAATAGCCGTCTACCTCGGTACTGAAGACTCGGGTACCAGAACACCCTAATTTCTCACCTAAAATAGTGGTGAAATCTTGATAAAAATTCTCGGATTGCAGTAAGTTCTGCAATTCAAGAGACAATTCACCTAATAGTCTAAGCTGGTTTGCTCGCTCATCCAAAGTTAGATCCCCGTCTTCTCTGGTCTCTAGCCAGTTGGCGTCGCGAAATGTCTTTTTGTCTTGATACTGTGTTAGTTTTTGTTCAAAAATCCTCATGTACTACGTGTACACTCGGTTTTTTCGCAAAAACTTCCTTGTCTCAAGCCAAAAATCCTATTTCGGGACAGCAACTGGTCGTTCCAAACGAGCGGCAAATTATAATTTTTACAGGGAGAAGTCAAGGTGCCTATATGCACCTATACGGCTTCAACCACTAATACGGTTCCCAGGCCTCCTGCGGCGCAGATGGAGATCAGACATAAGTTCTTTTTTCGAGCCCGCAGCTCTAGTAAAGCTTGAGTGATCAGCCTAGCTCCGGTTGCGCCAAATGGATGCCCAAGCGGAATGCTGCCCCCATTGACATTTAACTTCGAGCGATCAACTTCGCCGATTGCTTTGTCGAGGCCCAATTTTTCTTTGGCCCATTTTGGCGATTCAATAGCCCGGATGGTAGAAAGTACCTGAGCGGCAAAGGCTTCGTGCATTTCGATCAGATCAAGGTCTTTCCAGCTGACACCTGCCAGCTTTAAAGCACGTGGGATCGCGAATGCTGGCCCAATTAAGAGTGGTTCCTTTTTAATGTCTACAGCAGCGGATGCCACAGCGCGAATATGTCCGATCGATTGGAGCTTAAGTTCTCGTGCTTTCGATTCGCTTGCCAACAAAACGCATGCCGCACCGTCTGTGAGCGGACTAGCGTTTGCCGCTGTGATGGTCCCGTCTTTATAAAAAACGGGTTTCAGCGAGGCAAGTTTTTCCAGGTTACTTTCGGCGCGAATGTCGGTATCGCGGTCGACAATTTTTCCATCAGGAGTTCCGACAGGCGAAACATGCGTTTTATAAAACCCACGTTCCCAGGCTTGGTGGGCTTTATGATGGCTTTCCATTGCATATTGGTCCTGCTCTTCTCGCGTTATCTTGAATTCTCGCGCCATCAAATCGGCAGACTGACCCATCGTGAGACCAGTGGTTGGTTCTTTAATACCCGGCGCATGTGGCATAAGCAATTGGGGTTTAAAGTTTTTTAAGTGGGTGATTTTTTGAACTGGAGTTTTTGCCTTCGCAAAATCCTGAAAAAAATCTGTAGACTCTTTGCTGAACAAAGCGCGGACCGAGCTAATGGACTCAACGCCGCCTGCAAGACCGATATCAATCTGACCAGCGGTGATTTTTGCAGCGATCCCAGCAGCTGCTTCCGCAGATGAAGCACAGTAACGATTAATGGTGGTGCATGGAATGGTGGAAGGAAGGCCTGAATCAAAGAGGGCCTCTCTGGATACGTTCGTGCCATCGGCAGGCGGACTAACGATTCCAAAATAAACTTCATCTATGCAAGTAGGATCAAGATCCGAGCGTGCCACTGTTTCTCGCAGGACGACGCCCCCTAGCGTCGACGGTGGCATGTTTTGATAGACAGTACGAGCGCGAGCAAAAGGAGTTCTCGTTCCATTAATTACCATTACCCGTTCTTGAGCCATTTTAAGATTCCTCCAGTAAAGGTGATCTGCTTTGAGGTGATCACCTTACCTTTCGTTTCTTAGAATTTCAACGAGAAGGTGTGGCCACAGTGGGTGGGTTCGACCATTTTGGAGAAACACAATTCCCCAGTCCGTATGTAAGTCTTCGAACAAAGCTGCCATCAATATTCATCACGTAGATATTTTTCTGTCCCGTTCGATTCGAACTAAAGGTAACAAAATTACCATCAGGGCTAAAATACGGGTCTTCATTATTACCCTGGTTCTTGGTCAGACGTTCGATATTGGACCCGTCCGGGTTCATAATAAAAATATCAAATAGGCCCTCTAGCCAGCCGGCAAAAGCAATTTTGTTGTTTTGAAGGGACCAGCTAGGCGTTGCGTTATATTTGCCTGCAAACGTCAAACGCTGAGCGTTGCTTCCATCTGCATTCATCCGGTGAATCATCGACAGACCGGTGCGAGTAGAAACAAAAGCAATGTACTTCCCATCGGGACTCCAGTTTGGGTCGACGTCCACACCAAAGGAGTGGGTGAGGTGAGTAATTTTTCCGGAACGTAAATTGAGACGATAAAGTTCTGAGTTTTCACCAAAGCTGAGTGTGAGAGCTAAATTCTGACCATCCGGAGAGTAGGCAGGACCGCTATTAATTCCTCTCCGATTCGAAATCATTTTGATGGTGTTGTTGACTAGATTGAATTCAAAGACGTCAATGTTTTTGATATTATTTTTGTGTCGAGTCATCAGAGAGTACGCAATTTTTGTTGCATCTGGACTCCAGGCAGGACCTATAGCAAGAGAGCGATGGTGCGTCACTTGTTTAACTTCGGTACCATCGTAATTCATCATGTAGATTTCTTTTTTTCCTGTTCGATCACAGGACATCGCTATTTTTGTCAGGAAAATTCCGGGCAAACCAGTGACGTTTTGAACAATATCGTTCGCCAACTGATGCGCCATGGTGCGGACTTGGCCAGGAGTGCTTCTATAAATTTTAGATAAAACTTCTTTTGATTCAGTAATATTAAATAAATGGGCCTCGAGGACGAGAGCTTTCCCTGGGTCGAGCGTGACCTTGGTTTTTACTAAGAAGTCAGATCCGATGGAACTCCAATCTGGGTATTTAAAGGATCCTTGGATGATTCCGCTGGTCGACGCATTTTCAATATAGGCTGATTGGTCTAGGACTCTGAAACTATCCATGAACGATAGGTCATTCACCATCGTTTCTCGAATTGCGTCGCCCGCCCCGTTAAACGTTGGATCCAGTACCCGTATTTTAGGAATCGCAACCACCGTTTTTTTTACTTGGGCTTCACCAACCGCAATATAAGGGCGTGCGGCGTGAGCTGGGGGGGCCATAAAAATCAGTGATGAAATGCAACAAAGAAGTAGACTCAGTGCGACATGCATGCAAAAGAGTTTACCAAAACCATTTGCGATGCTCCATCTATAAATTGCCGTAATCGGTAGTTATCAATGTTGCTTACGAGCGCAAACGCTGAGAACTACTTTCTGACAATTCCCTGAACGTCAGGAAAGCATAAATGGACGCGACTAGTTAATTGAGAAGCTAGAAAATAAAGTTGTTAAATTTAATTATAATAATAGTTTTTCAGATAGTTGAAAAATGCCTAAAACTGTAGGAAAAATAATGCATTGCGGTATTGACCCTGTATTCGGATAAGGAGTTATCCCTATGATGTTTAGTGGCGAAGCCAAAAAAGCGATCCGGACATTAACTATTCTACTAGGTATAACGCTATTGAATCCTATTGATTTGCTTGCCGGCGATCAGTTGGGTCCTGAGTGCAAAGAAGCGATGAGCACGCCGATCACGGGACAGAAAGGCATCACCCTGTTGGACGTTTTTCGCTCCTATCCAGTTGTTCAAGACTATCCAGGTGTAAAAGAATGGCTCGGCGACAGTTTGGCGAAGCGGACTACACCAGTGCGCCGGGTTGACCGATCTTCTAAGAAAAAGAAAGCTATCAGAAAAGGAACTAGGCGACGAGCTGTAGTTCCCGAGAAGTAAAGGTTACTGTCTTGAAGACATAAGTGAGAACTTCCTCTCCGAATACCGTATTGAATAATCTAAAACGAATGTTTATGGACTTTGCTGGGATTATGCGGCTCTCTATCTACGGATTAGGAATAATAATTGAACACGAGTCCCTCGCCTGATAGGGTCCTGGGTTATGTATTTTAAAAAGTTTTTCTGGGTTACCCTGTCTATCCTATTAGGAATTTCAATTCTGGCACCTTTTGTCCATGCCGGTAGCAAGGAGAGCCCGTCAATAGAGGGAGAGAAATCAGAGCCGGTTCTTCATAGGGCAATTAGAGCGTGGGATCTCGAAAAAACTGAGGCACTCCTTAAAAATGAAGCAAAGGTCGACGAGCTAGACGAAAATGGAAATACCACCCTTTTGGTCTTAATGGACGTGATTCAAAAAAGAACGGAGAAGACTAATAAGGCTCGTGATTTTCAAAAAAGCCGACAGGACTTTAGTACCTATCAGAAGTTTTTAAACCTCCTTTTTGCTTATAAAGCGGACCCCTTTCAAAAGAACAAATCAGGGAAGTCTGCCTTTACTTACACCGTAAGCACTTCGCCTCTATTTTACCTGGGTGAGCTAACCCGGTATCCTGCCTTATCGGAGCTTATCCTGTACGGAATCGCCCATGGGTTTAATATTTATTCTGTGAATTCTAACGGTAATAGCCCCATAAGTGAACTTGACGCGAAGACTCGGATAGACCTTGAGAACATGCTGTGCGAAAAGCTTTGGGGATATTATTTGAATATGGAAAGTCCATTTAATGAAAATCACCTCCATCTTGCCGCAAGACTGGGAAATAGTGGGCTTGTAGCGCACGCTATAGCAAGGGGTTCCAAATTCAGTCCAGGAAGTCATAGTCGTAAGACGGCGTTAGCTGCAGCCTTGAGTGGCAGGAACGGTGATGTTAATAAGCGGATCGAGATGGCAACTGGATTGCTCAAAGTGGGAGCTAAGATCAAAAATGTGGGAAAGGACTTTCCAGTTGAACTTCTGCATGCATTGGCGTTGGCCGGAATGTCCACCCGATTGGAGAGGGAGCTCAAAAAATCTCCGTTCGATTTTGCTAGTCAATTGGGGGGAAAAACCCTTTTGGATCGCGCATTCGAGTCTGGTGATTTAAAAACGGCTGAAATCATTCTTTATGCGTCTCTTCCCGATAATCGTCGCCTAAGTTTGGATTCCGAATCGATTAAAGAGAAGAGCTTAGACGAACCTTTTTTAAAACATAGTAAGTTTGACGAACAGGATGAAGCGATCTATTCCAATTACCAGCCTGTGATCCGTTTTCTTGTCAGAAATTTTGATCGTTTGACACCTCGATTTATTCAGCTAGCTCTGAAAAATGGAATTGATTTCTATCATATGGTTCTCCAATTGCAGTTTTTTCAACTTAATTCAAATGACTCAAATTTTCGAGCTTTGAAATGGACGGTGATGATGCACAGGCTCAGACCGGCTCTACGAAGACAGATTGATGCTGCGATGGGCTTTCCTCTTTCTAAACCGATATTGGAGATTATTACCCAATATTATATTCCCGGAATTGATGATCCCGGCTTAGATTCTATGCCGCCTCTTCATAGTGTGATTGGCCGTAAAGACTTAGCTTCAGTTAGGCTTCTGTTGGAATCAAAAGCGGATCCAAATGCACTATGCTTAGGGGAAACTCCGCTTGGGCGTGCGATTATTCTTACAGATTTTGAAATGATCCGTTCTTTATTAAATGCAAATGCAGGTATCAATGCCGTTACCAGAGAACAGTTAAATGACTATTATCGCGTCCGCCCAGTCGACGACAACACTGCTCAAGGGGGATATAACTACACACCTTTGATGTTAGCGTCATGGACGGGAAAAGTTGATGTAGCCAAAGTTCTTATTGAATATAAGGCCGACGTCAATGAAAAGGCTTCGGAGGCAGCGGGTGGAACGGCCTTGGGTCTTGCTGCTACGGGATATAGTTCCGATATGCTTCAGTTTCTTTTAAAGCAAAAAGCAGACATCAATCTCGCCTCTTATGACAAAAGGACTCCCGTTCATTTGGCAACTTTCGTAGGTCGCAAAGACGCCGTTTCTACCCTTCTTGCTGCGAAAGCTAATTTTGAGTTAGCGGATGGAGAAGGTATAACACCCTTGTATTCCGCGGTGAGAGGCGGACAACATTCCATTTCCAAAAGCCTGATGGACAGAAAGGCTAATCCTTTTCGTCCGGCACATTCTCTGATCCGCGCTGCCGTTGAAGCTGATGAGGGTCCAAATGGCGCGAGCGACATGATGGAAAGTCTGGTGAGAGAGTATCAAGAGGAATATCGTGAAAAGCATCGACTTCAGTCGAGATCACGAATAGCAGCTGAAAACCCAGAAAAAGACGAAAAAGGGGTTCAGCGAAATTTCACAGTCAATGGAACTACAACCCATCGTTCCAGTGATGATTGAAGGCCCGCCCGCGCCTGGGTACCAAGCGTTTGAATGCGTTTGCGAAAAAAAAGTGGTCAGAAAAATCAACAAACTTAAGAAGCAATGTAGTGAGTGCGAGTCGCCTCCAGCAGAAAAAGAAACGAGCGCTTCTTTGTGACATATGCGAGGATGACTTCACGGATGAGGAGTTTCTTAAGGAACACAAGGAAGGGCATGGGACATGCCGAGAGTGCTCAGCTTGTAAGAAAGTGCTAGTAACCCCAGCGGGTTGCCGAACGCATGAATCATATATGCATGGGTTCTAGGCCCGCCTATTTGTAGGTATACATCAGAGACTTCCTGATACCCTTTATTCGTTCGTAAAGCAGGAAGGCGAAGTCAACTACGAAGGCTTAAAGGACTTATGGCAAACCGGTTCTTTTCTTCCAATGTATAGTGAATTTGGAGATGCATTAAACTATTTGAATTTGGAATTGATAAGAGAAGCTACACAGTCGCGAGCACTTGTTTTCGGCGTTATTTCTGTAAAACCGCTAGCTAATTTGGTGACGGACTATGTTTACGGCAGCGGCATAATTATGGAATGAGATTTCTTTTGGCCTCAATTAGTCCAAAGATCTAAGTTATCTAAAACATAAAAACTATAAAATTGTGTCCCAGGCTGTCTAATGGTATAGGGGCTACTATGAAAATAAAAAGTTTTGCTTTATTTTTATTTATATTGGAATTGATTCTATCGATCCCAATAATTGATAATTCTGCAAGAGCTATGGAACCGCAAGGAAGTCAACAAAAAATTAAATTTAATAAATTTAATTCGAAACCGTCTAACAGTTCATCCTGTAGTTTTGAAAGCAAAACTTCCCAACCCCTTCTCGTGCCTGTGAGCTCGCTGTTGCCCGCGGCTGCTCTAGTACGCTTGCCTCAAGATTCTTATCAGCGCGGTCTGCTGTATTTCGATTCAGGATATTATGATAGCGCGATCGATGAAATGTATCGGGTCGTTAAAGAATCTAAGAAATTAAAAGATGGCACGTGGCCAAGTCTTTATATTGGACTGGCTTATTTCGAAAAAGCTAAACAAGCATTAGACGAAGATGAAAAAAATCAATTTTGGAATTTAGGGAAAGCATACCTTGAATTATCGGTATTAGAAGGTTCCGCTATAGCGAAGAGATTTTTGGGTGCGGAATTACAATCTTCCGAACCGGAGAGGGCTATCAGACTTTTAAATGAAGCAGAAGTGTATGAAAATGGAGAGCGAGCGATTGCTGACCCGATTGCTCGACGTATCGGTAAGCCTTATGTGAAACTCGGCAATACACTAAGATTAAATTTTATTATATTGGCCATTGCTGATGGAGGACTTCAGGATTCCACAAGACGAAGGAATGGTTTAAATAAGTTAATTTCTGGTTTGTCACCTGCACATACGAGAGAAGTTCTGGGAGAAATTGCCGCGGCAGCTGAATACGTGCTCTCGGTTTATCAGCAGCATGGTGTATATACATTTAGAAATAGTAATGGAATATTAGATAATAATATCGACATAAATCGATATGAAAAAATCTATAAAGAATTTGGGAAATACGTGTTGCCTGAACAGCGAAACCGCATCAATGAAGCGGCGATGCTATTTGTTAAAAAATTTCAAAAAAGAAGATGAGGCGATAAGAATTTCGATTTTGATGTGTCCATCAGGCAGATGTTAGAAAAATGTCAGGAATCGATTAACTGTTGAAAAGGGATTAATCGATGAAAAAAGTTTTCAAATTCGTTTTGATGTGCAGAGGGCAATTCTCCTTCGTAGACAAGAACTGGCTTTAACGAAGCTCGTCGTGGAATGGATAATACATCCATCTTATTTTTAACTTCTTTGATCACGCTTCTATCAATCACTTTTTTGCACTTGAATTCGCAGAGATAGAAAACATCGAGCGAAGTGTGGATCAGTAAATCGATTTGGCATGCTCCTTTTGTTTTTACCTTCTTTTTTTGTACATGGGGAGCGCTCGAGATAATGTCACTGTTTTGAATCGCAAGAATTCTATGTAGAATCTGTCGATTTGCCAATAAAAGGTTTTCAAACTGTAGACCCATGATCGAGTCAAATTGCTTGAGCTCGGAAAGTGACTCGATCACCTTGGCGCCAGTTTTTATTTTGTCTTTTAATGGTTGAATGTATTTTAAATAGAATCGAAGATAATTATCCTTTAGTCTCAAATGTCCTAGTTTTGATTGCTCACCAGATGGATGGTAATAATAATCTCGACTTAAAAAACCAGACAGCTCGAGAATATGAATATGTTCGCTGAATTCACTGCTCGGTTTAGTATGTAATTTACCTGCCAACTGGGTTGGGCTAAGCTTGGATTCAAGGCAAGCTTTGATCATTTTTTCAAAGGTTTTTCCCTTCCGATCGAAAATTTCCATAAATATTTTATCATATTCGTTAAATAAAAATCCGGTCGACCTAAAACAGAGTTTGATAATATTCTGTGAGATCGATTGAGATGCGAGAACTTCTTCCAGGTACTTTGGCACCCCTCCGGTAATAGATAGAAGAAGCATCTTTTCTCTGGAACTCAGTCGAAATCCCTGTCGTTCCCAAAACTTGTGTATCTCGTGAAGTGGAAGCTCTTGTAAGTTGATTTCCAGCGAAACTCTACCTTCGAAGTTGGCATTTCTTAGAATATTCTTCTCAATCCAAGACGAAACTGAGCCACAAACAACTAGGATCAGTTGAGGGTTCTTTTTCAACTGTGTATCCCAGATATCTTTTAGGCGGGCTGTGAATAAGGGATCTTTCTTTCCCATCCAGGAAATTTCATCGAGGAGGATAAGGTGGTCGCCTTTTTGGGTTAATTTTGCCAAAGTTGTAAAAGCCTCGGTCCAGTTTTCAAAATGCTCTTTCCTTGTATTAAAACGGAGACTTAATTTATTAGAAAAATGTTCGAGTTGATCTTTGTTAGAAGCCCCTTCGTTGGGACCAAGTCCTTGAATCTCGATGAATGAAGTGAATTGTCTCCCAAATTCTCCAATAAGCGCGCTTTTTCCAATTCGTCGTCTGCCCATCACACAGGCTAGGCTAGCCGTTTTTTTGCGTTTTAAGTTTCTAAGAGCCTCTAATTCTTGATTTCTTCCTAAAAACACTAATCACCCCTTTAGATGTCTATACTGACATTTAAAGGGGTAATTATCAAGGTATAAATCACCCCTTTAAATGTCAGTATAGACATCTAAAGGGGTGATATTTAGAGCTATCTAAGGAAAGTTTTTGCGTGACTTTTGCCAATTTCAGGCTCATATTAGCGGGCGTGTATCTCATTCAAGGTAAAGTAAAACATTTCGTGGACCGTTGATGACTAGCAGAGCGGGCCTCGCGCTACCGCCTTGTGCACATCGACTTCGGTACGGGTGACGGTACTTACGCGTACCGATTTGCACGTCAATATTCAGATACTCTTGTTATCGGTGTGGATAGTAACGCCGAGAACTTACGAGAAATTTCACATAAGGCCGGTCAAAAGGAATCTAAGGGTGGTTTGTCGAACCTTCTTTTGGGTCAGCTTTCGCTAGAACAATCGCCGGGCGAGCTCGTGGGGTTTGCAGATTCTATTTCGATTTTGCTTCCCTGGGGTTCTCTGTTGAGAGCAGTGGCTCTTCCTGAGCCAGAGTCGTTGCTCAAACTCCGAGGATTGTTAAAACAAAACGGAAACAGCGAAATGACGATTATATTCGGTTATTCCGAGAGTGCTGACCCAGGTATGGTGCAAACGCTTGGACTGCCGGTCCTCGATGACAACTTCCTTAAAAACCAGCTTATTCCAGCCTATCATTCGGCTGGATTGAGAGTGAAGGCGAATCAGATTCCCGTAGACGAAATTAATCAAATTCCCAGCCGCTGGGCAAAGAAGCTCGCGTTTTCTGGTAAGTCACGAACTTTCGTTAAGGTGACTGCGCGCTAGTAGAACCGTTTTTGGGTTGATCCGAGAAATGGAAAGAGTTTTGCAAATTTCTTTAGACGTGTCACTGGTCAATCCGGTAGAACAGTTGAACGAGTTGAAAGGATAC